>ENA-OSET01000023-OSET01000023.1-sediment-metagenome-genome-assembly--contig:-NODE-23-length-183226-cov-11.998466_pt1 | contig 183226 bp, 160 predicted proteins | sample MGYA00237882_ERZ534229 | MGnify/ENA primary metagenome ERZ534229 (study PRJEB26408, sample SAMN06266212) | sediment metagenome | isolation source: Hudson Canyon methane seep mesocosm | place... | reverse complement strand
CGACGCTTGCCGTTGATCAATACCAGTGTTTGGTCTGGACCCAGGCCACGCAAAGTAGCAGGGCGCAGTGCGTCAGAACCGTCACTGATGGAAGAGCTAGAAAAGTTGAATGAAGGGGCAAGCGACTGCAGCATGCGGCCCACTTCGGTTTGGCCGCTGCTGGTCATAGCATCGGCGGTTAATGTATCTACTGGCACTGGCAGGTCGGCGGCTGAACGTCCAGCTTGACGGCTGCCCAGTACGGTAACTTCTTCAATAGTGGATTCTTGCGCAATAGCGCCTTGGGTAGCGCCGGCCAAAATAGCTGACAGCGCCGTAGCGATCATCGTTTTTTTAGTTTTCATTTTTTTATTACTCTCCGGTGGTTCACTGTATTGGATACGCAGTTGACCGGAATCGCTGATTTTGGCTTCTAAGCCTGTGCCCCTCAGCAGCACTGTCATACCGTGTTTCACCGTATGATTGCCGGCCAGTTTATTGGCCGTGTACTGTCGAGTCAGGTCAAATGAAAACACTACGGTTTTATTGGCCTGTTGGGCAAATGCTGTTAATGCTTTATCAGCTCGCTGTTTGGGAATGTCAAAACGACGTACATCTTGCGCTGTTGCTACGGTGGAGAGAGCGCTTAATATCAGCGACAATCCCAACATCCAGGCGTGTATAACGCGACGCTTGTCATTCCCTCTAGGCGTGATTCCTACAACCTCAGTATCAATCAACAACTGGCTCGCAAAAATCCGCCATAGACGGCAAAAAAAAAGTGGAAAAACTGTGAAAGTGGCTTTAAAGCGCACTAAGGGTAATATGATTTTGCTGATCTCTATCTCGCTCGGCATGGATGTTGAAGTTCTCTTTGAGGGACAGCAGTAAGCCATTTACATCGCGTGCTTTGTAAAAACCGGCAATATTAATACTTTTTAGAGTGGGGTCGGCCAATTCAAAGTTCACTTCGCTGTATCGGCTAACTTCTTCTAATACGCTCTCCAGAGCTTCGCCTTCAAATACAAGGAAACCTTGCTGCCAGGCTAATTCAGACTCCATGTCATCAATTTCAAGCTTCTCAACGCTACCTACGCTGTTTATTTCAACCGCTACTTTCTCGCCCGCATTTAACAGTAGGTCGCCTACATTACTGGGGCTGAGAGGGTCTATGGATTTAGTTTCGCGCCGATCCATATCACTGAGTAAAACCTTACCTTCAGTCACAATCAGTTCCATAGACTCTTCCACACCCACATAGATGTTAAAGGCCGTTCCTACCGCGCGAACCGACTTTTGGCCCACCTGAACAATAAAGGGGCGCTCTGGGGCGTGGGCAACTTCAAAATGCGCTTCTCCGCGTACCAAGGTCACGCGGCGCTCATCAGCTGAAAAGTCGATTTTGATCAGACTATTGGTATTGAGCTGAATAACTGAGCCGTCTGACAGGCGTTTGGTGGTGTGTTCACCCACTGCGGTCAGGTACTGAGAGGGGTAGTTATTTAAGTTTTGGGTGTCGGGGCTGTTCATCCAAAACGCGCCAATGCCCAAACACATCAAAAAGCTGGCGGCGATGGCCATACGAGGCATGCGCGGCGACTTTATTTTGCTGGTGCTTGGCTGCTCTAAGGGAAACAGTGAAGACAATTCGTTGAGAACACCCATTGAATCCCACAAGCTGGCCATTCTCATCAGCATGTCATGGTGTGTATGGGATTGAGTTGCCCAAGTTGCTAGCTCAGTGCGTTCAATATCGCTTAGGCCGCGTTCCAACTTGGCAATCCAGTGGCTGGCCTCTTCTCTGATAGGCTGAGCGAGTGGCAGGGGGACAACAGTACTCATTTGACTTGGCTCTTTCGGGTTAAGGCTGTGCTCACAACACTCTGAGAAGCATTGCGGCTGTTGCGGATAATGGTGTTGTTTGAATCTTCTATGTACTCAAAGCACTTCAGCAGGCCTTTAGCCACGTGTTTCTCCACCGTGCTCTCAGATATATCGAGATAGCTGGAGATCTCTTTTTGGCTCAGGCCATACACTTTTTTCAGTACAAAGGCTTTGCGGCATTGGCCTGGCAGTTTGTCTACCGCCTGGCAGAAGAGCAAAAAGCGCTCTTTGGATTCAAACTCGGCCTCTAGACTGGCACTCTTATAATCAACAACTGAGTCGCTAAAATCCGCTACTGTATCTGTATATTTATTGTCCCAACGCTTAACGTGGTTCAGGGCTAAGTTTCTGGCTGTTTTTAGCATGTAGGTGCGCGGATAATCGATATCTTGCTTGAGTTCCGCTTCAATTGACTTAACGAAGGTTTCTTGAACAATATCGTCAATATCTTGTGGTTTGACTATACGGCTGATAAATCGCACCAGTTTGGGGCGATAATGAGTGTACATCTGTGAGATTGAGGGCGTCTTGGCCATTATTGTTGTGCTCATCAGTGATGAATATGCCGTTTGGCAAGATTCTCTTGTACTGGCTCTTTGCCGTGTCGACACTATACCGCGACAGCCCCGAACTGTATAGGTCTGGCACATGTTCACGAGAACTGTATTGCTGGGGCTTTTATCTCTGGCAGAGGCTCGATTTAAGCGCTTCGCCCAGTTAAGATTGCGGCACCCAATGAGAGAGAGCTGTATTCCACATGAGTGTGAGTGCTATGAAGATATGGGTGGACGCCGATGCGTGCCCGGTAGTGATTAAAGAAATCTTGTTCCGAGCGGCTGAGCGCACTCGAATTGAGACAATTCTGGTGGCCAATCAGCCCTTGCGCGTGCCGCCATCAAAGGTGATTTCGGCCATGCAGGTGCCCTCCGGCTTTGATGTGGCCGACGACGAAATTGTTAAGCGCGCAGAGGCGGGTGACGTGGTTATTACCAGCGACATCCCCCTGGCGGCGGAGGTGATTGAAAAGGGCGCTTTAGCTCTGAGCCCTAGAGGGGAGCTGTTGACTAAGGCAAATATCAAAGCCCGGCTCAATATGAGGGATTTTTTGGATACGCTGCGGGCCAGTGGCGAGCACACCGGCGGCCCCTCGGCCATGACCCAAGCTGACCGCAAAACCTTTGCCGATCAGCTTGATCGCTTGCTCAGCAAGGCCTCAGCGAAACGCTGAGTGAATACCTAGCCACTTTTTGCTGGCTTAGACCGCGTCAGCCTGTTGCTCTGGCGCAGCCGCCGCAAAAGCGGCTTCGCAGTTACAGGCCTCGTAAACCGACATGATTTTAGGGTAAGCCGAAAGATCTTGCTTGAATCGCAGTGCGTTATACACCTGGGGAATTAAATACACATCCGCTAGGGTGAGTGATTCACCAAAACAATAGGGCGCGGCCAAAATCTCCTGTTCTAAGGCGGAAAACCCTTGATCTATCCAGTGGTAAAGCCAGTCGATCTTTTGCGCCTCGCTGGCATCCAACTCTCCAGTAATGTATTTCTGCACCCGCAAATTGTTTAAAGGGTGAATGTCACAGGCGATGGTGTTTGCCCAAGCTCTGACCTTGGCGGCTTCAATGGCCTTGGCCGGCAGTAGAGGAATATCGGGATATTCACTCTCCAGATACTCCAATATGGCGGTAGATTGGCCAATACACTCGCCGCTTTCCAATCTCAGGGTGGGCACTAAACCCTGAGGGTTGAGGGCATTGTATTCTTCATCTTTTTGTTCGCTGTGAAGCAGGTTTACCGGCACATGGCTGTGGGCAATGCCTTTTAAATTTAAGGCAATGCGCACGCGATAAGCCGCGGAAGAGCGATAGTAACCGTAAAGCTTCACTTAAGAATCCCTCGCTGCTAATACTGTGCCCTCGGCCTCGCCAAAACCAATGCGAACAAAGCCTTCTCGCTGGCAGTAGCCTTTCATCAGCACGGTGTCGCCGTCGTCCAAGAAGGTTCTCTTCTCGCCGTTGGGCAGAGTGATGGACTCTTTGCCACCTCGGCTGAGCTCCAACATAGAGCCAGCTTCTTCATGGCTGGGGCCAGACTGGGTGCCAGTGCCGAGCAAGTCTCCCGGCATCAAGTTACAGCCGTTCACGGTGTGATGGGTAACCATCTGCGCAACGGTCCAATAGGAGTGCTTGAAACTGGATTGAGACAGTGTGGTGGCCGCTTCACCCGCCGCACGCATTTTTTCAGTGCGCAGCAGGCATTCAAGAGTGACATCAAAACCACCCTCTGTAGAATTTTTCTTTGAACTCAAATAGGGCAGAGGCTGGGGGTCATTTTCCGGGTGGCTAAACGCTTCCCGGAAAGGGGCGAGGGCTTCGGTGCTGATAATCCACGGAGAAATGGTAGACGCAAAGTTTTTCGCAAGGAAAGGCCCCAAAGGCTGATATTCCCAAGCTTGAATGTCGCGAGCAGACCAATCGTTAAATAAACACAAACCAAAAACGTGGTCTTCGGCTTGGTCGATGCTGATGGGGCTGCCCAGTGCGTTACCTGAACCCATGAAAATGCCCATTTCCAGCTCGTAGTCTAAACGCTTGCTGAGACCCAGAGAAGGTTCGGCCGCATCGGGGGCTTTGAGTTGGCCTCTGGGGCGTGGAAAGCTCTGACCAGAAACGCCAATTGACGAGGCCCGGCCATGGTAGCCAATGGGCACCCATTTGTAGTTGGGCAGCAGGGGGTTGTCGGGACGAAACAATGCTCCCACACTGGTGGCGTGATGCACGGAAGAATAAAAATCGGTGTAGTCTCCAACCACACAAGGCATGCCATATTCCGCCTCCGCCTGAGGGATAAGACAAGACTTCAACGCGTTCATGGCAGAACTTCCTTCCGCAAGCCCCGCTGACAAAGACGCTCGCAGTGCTGACCAGTAGGCCGTGCCCAAGCTCATAAAGTGATTCAATGAAGTCTCTGCGGCGGCTTCCAAGCCTGTTCTTGCCAAGCCTTCAAAGTTGCCCGCGTCACGAAGCGCTCCTAGGTCAACAATTTGATCGCCAATGGCAACACCGCCGCGCAGTGTTTCTTTGGTATCGCGACGTCGGAAACAGGCGAAGGGCAAATTTTGAATCGGGAAATCATTGCCTTCAAGGTTGGCTGAGTCAACCCAGCTGCGCAGAGAAGGGTTGTGGGTATCGTTTAAATTTGGCATGTAGCTCACTCGATTTATGAATTCTGGCTAGTGGTATTAGCGCTTGATTTAAAGTGTTTTTTTAGGCCCTGATAACAATCATTGTAGTCTTTTTGTCGCAGGGAGGTTTCTAATGCAAATTGGGTGGGGGCAATGACATAGCGCGACTCAAACATGAAGGCCAAAGTGTTTTCATAGCGCTGGGGTTCTAAGCTGGCATTGCTGGCTTTTTCAAACACTTCAGCTTCAGGGCCGTGAGGGCTCATGCAGTTGTGCAAGCTCATGCCGCCGGGGGTAAAGCCTTTTTCTTTTGCGTCGTAAACACCCTCAATCAAACCCATGAATTCACTCATCATGTTGCGGTGATACCAAGGTGGCCTGAAAGTATCTTCCGCCACCATCCAGCGTGGAGGAAAAATAACGAAGTCTAAATTGGCAACCCCAGGGGAACTGCTCTGGGAGGTCAGCACGGTAAAAATTGACGGGTCTGGGTGATCGTAGCTCACGCTATTGATCACATTGAAACGCGACAAGTCATATTTGTAGGGCGCGGAAGTTCCCACCCAGGCCACAACGTCTAAAGGTGAGTGGCCCATCTTGGCCTCGTGTAAACCTCCACAGAATTTCGCGGTAAGGGTAAAGTCGCCATTGCGGTCTTCAAACCAAGCCACGGGGTATTGAAAATCTCGGTCATTAGCAAAGCCGTTTGCGCCTACCGGGCCGCGCTCGGGTGGATGTAAATCTTCACCGTAATTTTCACAAATGTAACCGCGCACCGGCCCCTCGGGCAGTTCTATTTTAAACTTCAGGCCTCTGGGAATGAGCAATATTTCACCCGGTTTTACGTGCAATACACCCAGTTCGGTATACGCGAGAATCGCTCCTTCCTGAGGCACTATTAGCAACTCGCCATCGGCATTATAGAAAAACCGATTGTCCATATTCTGATTGGCGGCATAAACATGAATGGCAATGCCGGTTTGCGCACGCGCATCACCGTTGGCCGCCACGGTGGTTAAGCCGCTGACAAAGTCAGTGGGCTCAGTAGGGAGAGGCAAGGCGTCCCAGCGCATTATATTAGGCGGGCAATCCGCTTCTGTAATTGGCGCGGTTCGCAGCAGGCCTTTGTCTATGGGGCTAAATTCGCCCATAGCCGCAGAGGGGCGGATGCGATACATCCAAGTGCGCCGGTTGGCGGCGCGCGGGGCGGTAAATGCCGTGCTGTTAAACTGCTCTGCATACAGCCCATACTCACATTTCTGTGGACTAAACTGCGCTACAGGGAGCGCGCCTGGCAGTGCTTCTGTCTCGTGTTCATTCCCGAAACCATTCTGGTAAAACAGTGTACTTGGATCAATCATAGCGAGCCCTCTGTGCTGTTGAGGCTAGCTTACTCGATATTAGTTACAAATGAAACTACTTCGAGCTTGAGTCAAACTTGCTAGCTTTGTAATATTGTTTTTTATTCCCCTCTGCAATGGCAGTAACTATGTCCAGTGATCCAGCCGATACATTAGTGTTAAACCAGTTCATTCCCTATCGAGTTGTTAGCTTGGGAAAGCAAATTAGCGATTCACTGGCGAAGATATACAGTGAAGAATTTGACCTCAGCGTAGCCGAGTGGCGAATATTGGCGTCTTTGGCGGAACTGCCCGCACAAACCGCTCGCGACATCGGCACTTTAACGGGGATGGACAAGGTCAAAATGTCGCGCGCGGTGAAACTGCTAGACGAAAAAGATTGTTTGTTAAAACAGAAAAACGCTAAGGACAAGCGTGCCAGTTACTTAACGCTTAGCGCCAAGGGCATAGATCTGTATAAGGAAATTGCGCCGCAAGCACTGGCCTGGGAACAGGAATTAATTAGTGTCTTGCAGCCCGATGAGCACAAAGTATTTATGGCCGTGATGGACAAACTTCGAGCGCGCTTAGGCTAAGTTGAGAGCACAAGCTTAATTGTCTACCCGTGGCCTATCGCAAATTATGATTTAATTTGGTGCGCGGGCCTCATCCATCGCACTAATATGATCAGCGGATAAAACCACCGATAGCACAAGATCTAATCACTTCGTACAAATACAATCCAAAACTCAATTAACAGGCATAAAAAAGCCCTCAGAAGAGGGCACATAAGCGATGATGAGAGATACATCCTAGCTAGGCTTGGATGCACCACAGAGATATTGCATTCAGCGTGCCAAGTTGTTCATTTGGACAGGTTTAATGCATTAATTGCTGATAAGCAGCTCAGAGAGCGCCGTTATGCCCTGTTCAACGTCCACGAATTCTAGGCCAATACTGCCGGTGTCGTAACTCACTGGGGTGCTGTAGGTGGTTGCGGCTTGTACCACCACGGTTTGTTGGCCCAGTTGAGGGTCTGGCATTGTAAACTTAATGCATAGATTCACCGGTTTGTGTTCGTCTATTGAGTCTATGTCAGGTTGGATCACTCGCATAACTAAAGCGGGGCCTTCAATGCGAATGCCAGCGTAAGATATGTCGTGGATGATTACTTCTAGAGGGCGGGGAGCTTCAGTGTCTTCGTCTGGTACCAGCGTTACCATAGCGGGGTAATTAATCGCTGTACGCCTGTATTGGCGTCGATTTTCGTTGTAGGGTTGTTTTCCCTGTGAAGTTAGCATAGCCAGGTTCGCTCTTGGTCAAAGTCTTACTTCTCTATTCAGAATTTAGCACTAGAGGCGAGTAATTGCGAACCCGTGGCACAGACAGGCCCAAAAGAATAGGCTTATCTCTGGAAAAGCCCCGATATTCTCAAGGGCTAGGGCATGCTCAATCTTGCAGGGTCTTTATCAGGGCATTGCGAAGCGAGGCGAATTTTATGGGCTTGGTCATAAATTCATGCATACCGGAATCGAGGCACTGGCGACGATCTTCTTCCGTGGCATTGGCCGTAAGCGCAATGATATAGCTTTGTTTTTCCTGCTCGGCTTGCTGCTGGGTTATGGCCGCTGTCGCTTCAAAGCCATTCATTTCCGGCATTTGTAAATCCATAAAAATAACCGAGAAAAATTTAGCCTCACAGGCGAGCAGAGCCTCGCGGCCGTTGGCCGCCAAACTTACATCGCAGCCTAGTTTCTGCATCATCGCAACCATGATTTTTTGATTGACCACGTTGTCCTCTGCTATCAATACGGGCAAGTCTTTAAGCTTTGCCAAGGCCTCGGGTGAATGCTCAATTGAACTGGCTTGGCTTAAAGTGCCGCAGTCAAAGAGCAGGGTAAAGAAAAAATCTGAGCCTTTGCCAACTTCACTGAATACCGACAGTTGGCCGCCCATAAGTTCAATAATATGCTTACAGATAGAGAGTCCAAGACCCGTACCACCAAATTCCCGGCTGGTTGAGGAATCGGCTTGGCTGAATTTCTCAAATATCGACTCCAAGCGCTCTGGAGGTATGCCTATGCCGGTGTCACTTATAGTGAAATGAACTTCAACTTGCTGATCACTTTTTGCTAGGCATTCACACCTCAAGGAAATTTTTCCCGTTTTGGTGAACTTAAAGGCGTTGCCTATTAGGTTAATGAGTACTTGCTTAATTCGCGTTTCATCCAGATAAACCGCGTCTGGAAAATTTCCACTGACGTGGGTTTGGAAATCAACCTTATGGTCGGAGATGTTGGTGAACACAGCGCTCACATCGTGGATGATGGCGGCTAAATTGGTGGGAACTTTGTCTAATTCTAGTAAGCCAGACTCAATTTTCGACAGGTCTAGCACGTCACTGATAATCGCTAAAAGAATATCGCTGGTGCTCTCTATGTGATTTATATAGCGGCGTTGCTCTGTACTTACTTCAGTGTCAGATAGCAGTTGCACCATGCCCAGTATGCCATTCATGGGCGTGCGTATTTCATGGCTCATATTCGCCAGAAACTCACCTTTAGCCTGATTGGCGCGCGCTGCTGAGTCCCGCGAAAGCTGTAGGTCGATCATGGCCTGTTCAAGTACGGCTGTTCGTTCGCCAACGCGCTTTTCCAACTCTACATTACCTTCCACCATAGATTTGTAAGCCAGGCGAATGCGCTCAAGCATTGAGGCTAGGGTTTGGTAAAGATCGCCAAATTCACCCGAAGGGGGATTTGGCAGGCGATAGTTCCAGTTCTCCCGGTTAATTTCCTCAGCGGCCATCATCAGTTGTTGCATCGGCTTATTAATATAGCGCTTGATGAGATAGTAACCGCCCACAAGTACTAGGAAAAAAGACAGTATCAATATACCAAAGAGATATTGATTGAGGGTTTTGTTGGCGGCCCGCACAATTGAATTGGGCACCATTATTTTCACATTAACGTCTGGCGATAGCGGCGAATCTAGCTGCGAATAGGTATCGGAGTCGTTGGCTCTGTTAGAGCGGGTATTGCCCGCATCAAAGCCAGTGCTGAAAAGAGGCCCATATTTTAAGCTGGTCATGGTGATTTGTGCTTGCAGGTGCCTGGCCCGCTCACTGATGAGTTGGGTAAGGTGCTTAGGGCGATAATAGAGTAAAAGATAGCTGTGCTCTATTTTTTTCTCCAGCTCTCTGTTGGGGTAAATTTTTTGTTCCGGCGTAAGCTTGCGGGCTAGTAGAAGTACCGGCTTTCCTGAATTGACATCTAGGGTGAGAAAAGAGCTGACACCGTCTTCGTCGGCGACGATGTCCTTAAAGAAATCTCTGTTACTTATGTTCTGGTGGGTGTTACGTTGCCTCAGAGTGTTGAAGTAGGCTCTCACATCTCCGTCGCTAGAAACCAGTTGATAGCGATAAAAATCCGGGTAAATTTTTGAGAAAGATTTAAATAATTGCAGTAGTGCAGAGTGTAGCCCACCTACTTGTTGGTCTTTTTCTAGGCGAATGAAACTTTTCACCGTAGAGTTTTGAGACAAGAATTCTAAATTTCCTCTGAGGTTATTTTTGATGTCTTGGTGTAAAAACTGCAAGTCACTCAGGGTGCCCCCCGGCATATCCAGATATTGTTTTTCCATTTCAGATTGAATAATTTTGCTCGCCACAAGTCCAAGTATTGTGAGCGGCCCAATAACGGCAATTAAGATAATGATGATTAGCCGGTTTGACAGACGCATCGACTACTGACTCCCCGAAAGCATAAAAAATAAATGATTCATCTCTCGACTTATGTCTGATGTATTAAAGTTGATGGCTTCACAGTTTTTAAGTGTTTGTTTGGGCGGGTAAATTATAGTGTTATTCCTCTCTTCCTCTGATAGTAGTTGGTAAGCCGCCTTGTTGGCGGTGGCGTTGCTAATAAATTGAGCATTTTCACGGGCGTATTTGGGGGTATTAATGAAATCAAGAAATAGGTGGGCGTTTCGCCTGTTGGGTGATTTACTCAGCATCACCCAATAGTCGGCCCACAAAATGCAGCCTTCCGCGGGCAGTGCATAGTTAATATCGCTGTTGAAATATTTCTTGAGATAAGCTGCGTCGCCATTGTAGGCCATTCCCGCTAAAATTTCGCCCGTGACAAAGCCGTTTTCTTGATTTAAAGGCTCAATGCTGTAACGGGTGTGAGGTCGCTGGGTAGAGAGAATGTCGTAGGCTAGGTCAATGGTGCGAATAGACATTTCATGCATGCGCAGGCCCATGTATTTTAAAGCCGCGATGAAGATCTCCTCGGCTTCATTAATCATTAAAATCTTACCCTGCAAAGTCACGCTGGGGTTTAGCAGGTCGGCCCATTTGTCTGGCGCGGTTTCGAGCTTGTCGGCTCGATAAGCGATACCTGTGGTTCCCCAAGTATAAGCCAGGCCCAATTGTTGACTGTCGCGCCACTGAGGATCGATATGTTTTTCATTGGGTATTAAATCAAGGTTCATCGGCGCAATCCAATTTAGATTTTGATAACGAACCAAGTCGGACTTGTCTAGCAGGGTTAGATCGTAAGCTTCAGGGTAGCTTGAAACTAGCAGGCTTCGCTGCGGATCATTGGTGAAAAAATGGCTCTCAACTCGAATGCCCGTTTGTGCTTCAAACGCTTCAATAACCTTGGGGGAAATGTAGGCCTCCCAAGTTAACAGCGAGAGGGTTTCATCGCTGTAAGTAGCACCAGGTAATAGCACTGATAGGGAGGTGCAGAGAGGTATAAGTGTTTTTTTGAATATATTCAAATGCCCATTAACTCGCAGCTTCAATTCACTTAGTAATAAAGTCCTATCTCATTCCTATCCCTTGGCTAAGTATAGTGAGTTTAGGCTGAAATTAGCAAAAGAGCTATGTTATGTTGTGCGCTTAAGAGTTTGCTTCGCCGTCAGCATTTTGTCGTTACAGCATTCGCTAGGCCATTCGCTTCACCCGGATTCAATATAAAAATAATACTAATGGAGTACCTTATGAGTTTTGAAGATCGTACCTTAGCCAAAGCCTATTGGCGGGAGAACATTCGGCTGCTACTGAGTTTGCTATTGATTTGGTTCATTGTAAGTTTTGGTTTCGGTATTTTATGGGTTGAAGAGCTCAACAGCATTCGTCTCGGAGGTTTCAAACTGGGTTTCTGGTTTTCTCAGCAAGGCGCTATCTACAGCTTTGTGGTGCTGATTTTTGTCTATGTGGTGAAAATGAACCGTTTGGACAGAAAATATAACGTGCACGAGGATTGAAGTATGAGTATCCAACTATTAACCATTTTGATTGTGGGTGCTTCTTTCGCTTTGTATATCGCCATAGCCCTGTGGGCGAGGGCGGGTTCTACCCAAGAATTCTACGTCGCCGGTGGAGATGTTCACCCCATCGCCAATGGTATGGCCACAGCGGCTGACTGGATGTCTGCAGCGTCGTTCATTTCTATGGCGGGATTAATTTCCTTCATGGGCTATGACGGTGGCGTTTACCTGATGGGCTGGACCGGGGGCTATGTGCTGTTGGCACTTTGTTTGGCGCCTTATTTGCGAAAGTTTGGCAAATTCACGGTGCCAGATTTCATCGGTGATCGCTATTATTCACAGGTGGCAAGAACCGTTGCGGTGGTGTGTGCGATCTTTGTCTCCTTTACCTATGTTGCCGGGCAAATGCGTGGCGTCGGTGTGGTGTTTTCGCGCTTTCTTGAGGTGGATATTCTCACTGGAGTCATCATAGGCATGGGGGTGGTGTTTTTCTACGCGGTCTTAGGCGGCATGAAGGGCATAACTTACACACAAGTAGCGCAATACTGTGTTCTCATATTCGCCTACCTTGTGCCAGCGGTGTTTATCTCAATCATGATTACCGGCAATCCCATTCCTCAGCTTGGTATGGGGGATACTTTGGCCGATGGCTCGGGTACCTACCTGCTCGATAAGCTGGACGGCCTCTCTCAGGAACTTGGCTTTACCGCCTATACCAGTGGTACCAAAAGCAAAATTGATGTCTTCTTTATAACGGCGGCATTGATGGTAGGCACGGCCGGTTTGCCCCATGTGATAGTGCGTTTTTTTACCGTGCCCAAAGTGCGCGATGCGCGAAAATCGGCAGGTTGGGCGCTGTTGTTCATCGCCTTGCTGTATACCACAGCACCGTCTATCGCCGCTTTTGCGCGGGTCAATATGATCAATACCATCAACGGCCCAGAGGGGCAGGGCATTGCTCGTGAGCAGGCGCCCAGCTGGATCAACAATTGGGAAAAAACTGGGCTCATCAGCTGGGAAGACAAAAACGACGATGGGCGAATGTATTACGCTGGAGACGAGCGTAATGAAATGACCATCGATCGAGACATTATGGTGATGGCCAACCCCGAAATTGCCAACTTGCCGGCCTGGGTGATTGCTCTGGTGGCGGCGGGTGGTATCGCCGCGGCGCTATCAACCTCCGCGGGTTTGTTGTTGGTTATTTCTACCTCTGTGTCTCACGATTTGTTAAAGCGAAATTTGATGCCCGATATTACCGATCGGCAAGAGCTGCGATATGCCAGGGGGGCTGCCGCTGTTGCAGTGGTGATTGCCGGGTATCTCGGCGTTAATCCGCCAGGTTTTGTGGCGCAAGTGGTGGCCTTCGCCTTTGGCTTGGCCGCAGCCTCTTTTTTTCCGGCCATTATATTGGGAATCTTCTCTCGGCGTATGAACAAAGAGGGTGCCATTAGCGGCATGTTAAGCGGGGTAACGTTTACCGCAGCCTACATCGTTTATTTTAAGTTCGTTAATCCCGGGGCCAATGTGCCTGAGAACTGGCTTTGGGGCATATCCCCCGAAGGTATTGGCACCTTGGGAATGTTGCTGAATTTTGTGGTGGCACTGGCAGTGAGTCGCTTTACGCCCGATGCACCGGAAGAGATACAGGCAATGGTGGAGAGCATTCGTTTCCCAAAGGGTTCGGGTGAAGCTCAAGCGCACTAGTGTCAGCGTAGTCTAAATGGTCTCAGTCTAGGCTAAGTAGAACTTAGACTGAGTGCCTCTAGGTGGAGAGAGTTTAGGTAAACAGTGTCTAGGCCGGTAGGACCATCAGCCATTTGGTCAAATGGCTCAGCACTTCTTCACGATTGGTTTCGTTGAGTATTTCATGCCGTCCCTCATCATAAAGATTGCAACTCACCTCGCTCAAGCCACAAGCCTGCATACGCTCTGCCAGCTTGTCCACACCGTTGGTTCTAGCACTGACGGGGTCTAGTTCACCTGAAAGCAAATAAATAGGCAGGTCTGATGGAATCGCCTTAAATGCGTCTGCTTGGCCTAGCGCGATTAAGCCGCCCAACATGTCTAGCCACAGCTGATTGCTGCATAAAAACCCACAGAGGGGACTAGCAACATAAGCATCTACAATTTCATTGTCTCTCGACAGCCAGTCAAAGTCGGTACGGCTGGGGCTAAAGGCTTTGTTGAAAGAACCAAAGGAAAGCTTGTCGATGAATTTACTTTTGCCCTTGGGACCTTGGCGCCAGGCCTCAAATTTGGCGATGAAGCGAGCGCTGCGCATTAGCCCCACCTGTGGCAAATTGCTGCCAGACAAAACTAGAGCCTTTAAACGTTTGCCGTGTTCAATGGCATATTGCTGAGCGATAAACGAGCCCATGCTATGACCCAGCAAGATAATGGGCGTGCCCGCACCGAGAGTTTTAAGCGCAAATTCATGCACAGTGCCAATGTCGTCAACAACCTTTTGCCAGCCATCACTGTCGGCATAGTGGCCGAGATGAGCACTGTCTTGGCCGTGCCCCCGGTGATCGTGGGCAATCACGTGATATCCCGCTGCCACCAATAATTCTGCGATAGCTTGATATCGCCCTGCGAATTCAGCCATGCCGTGGCATATGTGTACTAGGGAGGCGCCGGCTTTTTCGCTGGTCCACAACAGAGTGTTTATGTGGTGGCTGTCCGTGCTGTGCTTAGATTCCAAGGTGAAGATTTGTGGGTCCATAGGGGGCTCTGCATTTATTGTTTTTGTGTGAGCCCTATTATGTATAAGAACCGGCTTGGGGGATAGGTGCTTATGCCAAGCGTTCTTAGGAGGCGGGCGCTAGGGAACACTCAGTTCAAATTCACATTCCGCTACGCCTTTGCCATTGACCAAAACCTCTAATACTTGCGTGCCTGCATAATACTTCCGAGTTGAGATGGGTTTTATGGAGTGGGTTTTTTCTAATTGACAGATTTCCCGAGGAGCTAAGTTCAAGGATTTCAGTTTGAATACTTTTGCTTGGCGTCGACCATTGGCTTTGACCAGGTGCAGGGCAAAGTCGACCACTAATTTTTGGGCTGCGGTGCTGGTCGATTGAATCTTGAAAGAAAAGCTCAGGGATTCACCCAATGTCAGTGCTGCCGACTCGAGGGTAATTTGGGGTTTTTTAATGGCAACCTGTTCACTGTAGCCCAGTAGGGGGAATACCTCGGGGTGACCAGCTTTCACCAAAGTGCGAGTGGCGTGCTTAATTACCCAGCGCACTTCCTCAGAGGGCTTTTTGCTGTACCACTTTTTGCAAATTGAAATAACCGTATCAGGGTGATCTTTTGCGATGTCGTTGAGGTGATTCGCCACCGAGCGGCGAACATACAAACTGGGGTCGTTCTTCAGGGTGTCTAAGAGGGGTATGTTAGGGCTTGGGTCCTCAACAAAGGGTTTAAGCTGTATACCCCAAGGCAGGCGAGGGCGGGAACCTTCAGAGGCTAGCCTTCTCACGTGCTCACTGGGGTGAAGGCTCCAATCTTGTAAATAACGCTGAGCAATCTCAGGGTGGTTTAGCAGGAGAGGCCGAATGGCGAACTCAGCGGAAAAGAGCTCTGTAAGATGCTCTAAGAGGTCAAGAGCTATTTCGGGGTGCTCCAGGCCGTGCACACCCACATAATCGATAAGAGGCCAGGCCGCGAAGCCTCGCAGCGGGTCGTCAGCGGGCCCGCGGTCCCAAATAGCCGGTAAGCGCTTCAGTAGCTTAGCCGTTTTAGCGAAATCGCTGGGTAAAAAGGCCTGTAGCGTCGAAATTATATGATTGACTCGCTCTTTCAGTTCTAGGGATTCTAAGCCCTCCAGCGCCTGCTGTTGAAACAGCGCTCGGTCCAGTTTAGGTTGCAAGCGCACCAGAGCTTGACCAATGCGATCAACCGCCGCGTGGGACAGGCCGTTTTTCATTAAATCCATAAAAGCATTCCGTGAATAAATTTACATAAACGTGGAGTATACGGGGGCTCTGCTGACAGAAGGTGTCAGGAGAGTTTTTTCCTGCCTAACAGTGTTTTTTCAAGTAAATGCCCATTATCATATGCCTACGGCAGTTTTTACTTTCCCCCGACCTGCGCGAACAGCTATATTAGCATCCGGTAAAGCGGTGGGAGACCAGCATTGAAATTGATCAAAAACATTGAGTGCGATTCATGCACATCAAAGCTCTGTAGTATTCGAGCCGATGTAAGAGAAGCTTGCCTTGAATTTGGTTTCCCCGACCCCGATATTAACAGCATTGTTTTGGCCGTAGATGAAGCCTGTGCCAATGTCATCCGATATGGCTACAAGTATTGCGACAATGGCTCTGTGAAGCTGCAGATCTTTGCTGCAGATGGCGAAGCGGTGTTCCACATTATCGATCAATGTCCCGAAATCTGTGAAGCCGATATAACGGCAAAGCCCGTGGTTGATGAGCAACCAGGGGGGCTTGGTTTACATATTATTCATCAGGTGATGGACCGCGTTCACCTGATTGAAGGCGATGCCAGCGGCAATACCTTAGAAATGCGTAAACAATTACCACTGAAGGAAGCCTAAGGGCGACAGTTATGGAAATTAGTAGAACAACCTTTAAACAATACGAACGCCTACACCTAAGCGGCGAGATAGACCTGCATAACTCAAGCGTGCTGCGCGAAACACTGCTGGGCCTACTGGGCGGCGGAGAACACGTCTTGGTAGATTTTACCCAGTTGGCCTATATCGATAGTTCCGGCATCGCGGCCTTGGTTGAGAGTTTTAACGTCGCGAAAAAGCAGTCTTTGGAGTTCAAAATCTTAGGCGCTACGGGCAGCCCTCTACAAGTCTTGGAACTAACCCGGCTAGTGTCGGTCTTTCCCATGGTCGAAAACGAACATAACCTTTAGTGAGTCTTATCCGCTTTGAGTGAGAGTACACAAACAAACAACAGTAAGCCGCCCGTGATTGAGGTGCTTGGCATGAACGCCCATTACGGCGATCGCCAAGTGCTGCACAACGTCAATTTCTCGGTGGCCGAAGGCGAGATCATGGTGGTGATGGGAGGGTCCGGCTCCGGTAAAAGCACCTTGCTTAAGCACCTACTTGGCCTTCAGAAACCTAGTAGCGGTAGCATTAGCTTGCTGAATCAAAATATTGCAGAACTTGGGCGCAAGCAGATGATGGCCTTGCGTCGATCGATGGGGGTGGCGTTTCAAGGCGGTGCTCTGCTCAGTTCAATGAGTGTCGGCGACAACGTTAAGCTGCCTCTGCGAGAGAATACCGAGCTCGATGAAAATACCATCGATATCATGGCGCGACTGAAGTTGGAATTGATGAACCTAGCAGGCTTCGAAGACTTGATGCCCGCTGAGCTGTCGGGGGGTATGTTAAAGCGTGCCGGTTTGGCAAGAGCGGTTATCATGGACCCGAAAATTTTGTTTTTCGATGAGCCCTCTGCCGGTTTAGATCCCGTCACCTCCGTGGAGCTGGATGAGCTCATTCTGCAACTTCGGGCGGCGCTCAACATGACCATGGTCATTGTCACCCATGAGCTGGAAAGTGCCTTTAAAATTGCCGATCGTATTACCGTGCTTTTTGATGGGGAGGTTGCGGCGATGGGCACTGTTGAGGAAATTAAAAATTCCAGCGATGTGCGAATTCAAAATCTGATCAATCGCAAGCCCAGAGACAAAGTTGTTGACGCTGATGCCTACTTGCAAAGACTCACTGCAGGAGGAACTTAATACTATGGAAGGTCTTATTAATTTACCCGCCAGTCTTGGTCGCTACAGCATCGATATCGTTTCAAGCATAGGGCGGGCGGCGGTATTTTTGGGTTTAACGCTCTCGCGGCTTTTTCATTGGCCTTTTCCTTTAGCCGAGTTTATTAAACAGCTTAATTTTGTCGGTGTGCGTACTTTGCCTGTGTTGCTGGTGGCCGGTTTGTTTACCGGTATGGTTGTGGCGCTGCAATTTTATGACACCTTAGTTCGTTTTGGTTCTGTCGACCTCTTGGGCTCAGCTGTGGCTTTGAGTCTAATTAGGGAGCTGGGGCCTGTAATGGCGGCGCTGATGGTCATTGCTCGAGTGGGCTCGGCCAGCTGTGCGGAAATAGGCATTATGCGCAACGAGCAACAGTTCGACGCGCTTGAGTGTATGGCCATCGATGTGTACCGCTATTTGATGTTGCCGCGCTTGCTCGCAGCGATAGTAGCCCTGCCCATGTTAACGGCTATTTTTGATTTGGTGGGTATCGGTGGCGGTTATGTGGTGGGGGTGTTAATTCACGGTGAGAGTGCCGGCGCATACATTAATGGCCTCATTGATACCGTAACAATTAATGACGTACTCATGGGGGTGATTAAGTCCCTTGTGTTTGGCCTTATTATCATGTGGATTGCCTTGGTCAACGGTTTTAACGTGCACCTCAATCAGAGCCTGTCTGGGGCTGAAGGTGTTAGCCATGCAACCACAACCGCCGTGGTGCTCAGCGCCATTGTGATGTTAAGTTTTGATTTTATTATTGGCTCATTGATGCTTTAGGGATTTTCGTAAACATGCGTAAACTGTATTTAGAATTTAGTGTTGGATTATTTGTAGTGCTTGGCTTGGCTGCGCTGTTTTACATGGCGGTCAACATCGGCGGCGGAGGCATGGCTTCTTCTGACGAGCAAACCCTAGTGGCTCGCTTTGACAGTGCCTCGGGTTTGAAATCAGGTGGCTTTGTAGAAATTTCCGGGGTGAGAGTGGGTAAGATCACCTCCATCACTTTAGACGCTGAGGCCTTTGAGGCGGTTGTTTCTCTGCGCCTGCCCAAGGGCATTGAAATTCCAGACGATTCAATTGCCTCAATTCGCACCGCCGGTATTATCGGTGATCGTTTTGTGAAAATCACCCCGGGTGGTTCAGACCTGCCTTTGGAAGAGGGTGAAGAAATTATTGAAACCGAGTCGGCTATTAGCATCGAAGAGTTGATCAGTAAGTATATGTTTGAAGGGGGTTCAGAGTAATGGCAATGAAGAAAGCTGTCATAAGCTTATGTTTGTTGGTTGCGAGTTTATTAACGCCTCTTACGCTGCAGGCGGGGCAGGCAACCGTTACCCTAACGGCCATTGTTGATGAGATGTTACTCATCATGCAAACCGAGGGTTTAGGTGAAGCGGAAAAAAAGGCAGCTGTTGAGCTGGTTGTTGATCGCAATGTAGATTTTGGTGCAGTGTCTCAGCGTGTTGTTGGCAAGCATTGGAGAACCTCGGCAGACGCCGACAAAGCAGAGTTTAAATCTTTGTTTCGCAATGTGCTCACAAACACTTACTACGTTTTATTGTCCAGCTATACCGATGAAGAAGTGGTTTATCTGGGCGAAAAAATAAAGAAAGAGCGCTACGCAACGGTTAGTACCCAAATTCTTTCCGGTGGCAAAAAAATCCCGGTGAGCTATCGTATGATTAACCGCGATGGCCAGTGGAAGATCTATGATTTTGTTGCTGAAGGTATTTCCTTAGTGCGCAACTATGGCAATACCTACAAAGCCACTCTGAAAAAGCAAGGGCTGGCCGGCTTAAACAGATCATTAGTGGATGATCAGCAAAAAGACAGTTAATGCCTTTTTGAGTAAGTTCTCAAAAACCCAGGGCAGGCACAATGGAAGGTGCTTGTCCGGTGTAGGCCTTTCAAGACCCTCGGAGGCAGGACGCCGACGTGGAGCGGCCATGGATGGCGAACAGCGAGTCTTGAAAGGCCTACATCGGACAAGTGCCGGGGTTAAGTAGAATGTTTTCTTGTTTTCCCTTCGCATAAAATTATAGCTTTTGGATGGCCCTGTCACCGTGAAATTGTTTGACGATTCCTACATAGAACAAATTAATGTGACGCCGAAGCAGCGACAATCTTTGGCGAACATAGTGGGTTCCTATCTTTCTCATTCCAGAGTTTTATTGGTTCGACAAATTGACTCTTTCCTCCCCCAAGTAATTGAGGAGCTGGATATCGATAGTACGCAGCTTTCAAGCGATTCAGACGTTCATTTGTCTCAGGTTGAGACCACTGTTGTCTGTGTCAACTGTGCTCCCGAATTGCAAGGCTTGCTACAAAGGAATCTTTTAGAACCTCTCAAACTCAATGAGCGGCAGTTAGATTCCTTCAGCCGTATGAAGAATTACACTCAGGGTTGGATTTATCCAGTGCCTCTGGACGAGTTTGCCCATCTTTGGTGTGTGCTGCTAAGTGAAGACAATGGCACCATCAAGGAAGCGGACGAGTCACTGCGCTTGAATATCGAGCTCTTCTGCACGCGTTTAGCCTTGAAGAAACGTACAGACGTTTTGCAAGAGGCTCGTACCTGGATTGACGCTGAATTGGGCGAGATGGCCCGTTTGCAACATTTACTGCTGCCAGACAGTGGCCTAAAAATCCCCGGCGTAGAGCTGGCCTTTCGCTTTAAGGTATTTCGCTCTTCGGGTGGAGATTACATTGATATTACTTCATTCAAAAATGAGCTCGGCTCCCCGGAATCGCCTTCCTTTGGTGCGATCATAGCCGACGTTGCAGGGCACGGGCCAAGTGCAACCATTGAAGCTGTGATGATGGACGCTATTTTGAGAACCTTTAAGCCGGACGATACCTTTAACGGTCCGGGTTCGGTGCTCACTTATATCAATCAGCATTTTTTTACTCGTCGCGAGCGCGGCCGTTTTGTTACCGCCTGTATTTTCAATTACCAACCAGAAACCCGCATGCTGGGTTATGCCTGTGCGGGCCACCCACACGCTTATATAAAGCGTGGCAATCAAATTATACGCCTGGACGAGGGCAGCATCCCTGTGGGTGTTGTGCCAGATTTCAGTTGGGAAACCTTCCATATCCCCATGCTGAAAGACGACATTCTGTTCATGTATACCGATGTGGTTATTGAAACACGTGGCGCGGGCGCTAATAGTGATGAGTTTGGTTTTGAGCGTTTGGAAGCCGTTATCGCAGAGGCAGAGCTTTGCCCACATCGAGTTGTTGATGACGTGGAAGCGGCTTTGTTGGCATATGCAGGGCGTCGCTCATTGGACGACGATCTTACGCTTTGCGGAATTCAGATTACCGCTTAAATTCAAATAATTATACCGTAAAAAAGCGCCGACATAATGTCGGCGCCAAGACTGCGTGTGCAGTATTAATGAGGAGAGAGCACTACAAGCTTCAGCCTTATGATGCGGCTTTTAATGGCTCCTTACTTAATTCACCGTTAATTTTCACGCCGCTGGTATTGGCACCAATTTCAATGGTGCGCGGCTTCATGGCTTCCGGTATTTCTCTCTGTAAATCTATATGTAGCAAACCATTTGCGACGTTGGCGTCTTTTACTTTTACGTGGTCAGCTAGTTGAAAGCGGCGTTCAAAGTTTCGCGCGGCAATGCCTTGATGCAAATATTCTCTGGGCGTGTTGTCACTGGCTTTTTTGCCGGCGACCGTTAATTTATTTTGATCAACAACAATGTTTAATTCGCTTTGATCAAAACCTGCAACGGCCATAGTAATTCGGTATTGGTCTTCGCCTGTCAGCTCGATATTGTAGGGAGGGTAGGCGGGTTCTTTATTTTCGCTGCGAGAAATGGTGTCGAGCAAGTTGGCCATGCGGTCAAAGCCGACAGAAGAACGGTACAGTGGTGCAAAATCTACGTTACGCATATTGATATCCTCAATTGAGCAATATTTAAAGTTAAAAATTTGCTTGTCTCTAGGGACCAAGCTAAATTTACGCACCCCATGTGGGCCTGCGTAATTAAGATATAGGGGCGCGAGAATTCTTTTCAAGGGCGTAATTGAAAATAATTGTTTTTCTTTAGGCGGTGAACAACTTGGCTCTAACCGTTGCTCGATATTCACTGGGGGTAGTGGAAATTAGTTTCTTAAATAGCGCAGTAAAATGTCCCATGTCCTGATAGCCAATTTTATAAGCCACTTCGCTAATGGTCAGGTTACTTGTTTGCAGTAAATCCTTGGCCGTTTCAATTCGTATGTCTTGCAAATATTGAAGCGGTGACTGGTCCGTCGCGTTTTTGAAGCGGCGGTTAAAGGTTCTCACGCTCATATCAAAGCGCGCGGCAACGTCACTCAGCTTAATAGGTCGAAAGTAATTGTCTTGCAGCCAAATTTGCGCCTGCACAATGTCTTCGTCGGGGTGGTGTTTAGTGCTGCCCTCAAAGTAACTGGTGCTTTCATAGGCGCGACGAATCTCGTGAGAAAAATTGCGCTCAACAATACTGGCCACGGTTTTGCCATACATTCGTTTTATAAAATGCACAGTAAGATCAGCCATAGCGTTGACGCTGGCGGAACAATACAAGTTGCCTGCCTGGGTGATGAAGTATTGGCGTTTCAACTGAACCCTAGGGTAGTCCCGTTGGAATTGATCGAAGTAGTGCCAGTGGGTTGTGGCCGGTTTGTCGTTGAGTAAGCCCGCTTCGGCCAAAAAACAACAGCCAGTGCCTACCGCGCTGATGGTTGCGCCGTTTTCATAAGCCTTGCGCAGCCACTCAAGCAAAGCCTGGTGTTTTTTCACAATGGGGCGCGGATTACGCCAGAGTGCCGGTAGGTAGATAATATCGCTTTCACCCACTGTCTCCAGCGTTGTCTCTGGGTGAAGGGGAAAGCCGACACTGGTCATTACCGGCTCGGGATTGATCGCTGTGGTTTGTATCTGCATTCGCTCAGCCCGGCTGCGGCTGCTGCCGCGGGCGGCACTTTCTGCGGCGCGCAGCATTTCAAAGGGCAGCGTGGTGCTTGTGGCCAACATGCCGTCACAGAGAACAAAGGTTATTTTGTGCATATACCCGAATACCACCTGGCGCCTAAATTGGCGTAAATTCCTCAATATCTGGCCAAAATAGCATGCGCTCATAAGGCTGACTAGGCGGTCTGGTACTATTGAGGCACTTTTTGGCTATAATGCCTCAGGTTTTGACTTCAATGGCACTGCCCGCTAGCAGCGCATGGCAATAGACTGCTCATCATCTAATTTCTTGGAACCTCAATATATGTCTTCATTACCGGTCATCGTTGGATTTGGTGGCTTTAATGCCGCCGGTCGCAGTTCGTTTCATCACGCTTATCAGCGCATGGTGATTGAAAACATGCCCCAAAAAGAGCGAGAAAATACGCTACTGGGCTTAGCGGCGATGATGAAGTTGGTGCGGTTTGAAGAGGGCGGTTACCTCGATAGCGAAGGGCAATCACTTAGCACTGCTGACATTATCGAGCGCTTCTCCGAGCAGATTCTAAGCTCAACCCTTATTCGCAAGATTGAAGACAGTCACTTTGACGTTGAAGCTGTGCACTGGCAGAAAAATATGAGTGCCTCTCCCTCTGAAGAGCAAAAAATCACCTTTGAGGTGCGCCGCCGCCAGCTCCCCGAGCCATTGCCGGCCAGCTGGACCCTAAGCGACATCGACGGCGATCGCGTTAAAGTCGAAATCAACGATACCGTGGAGTTGAAGGCCGACAGTTATCGCCAAAGCCCGGTAAAGGCCGCAGGCCAACTGCCAACAGGCTTTGACCCTGCAGACCACTATAACGCTCGCTTTCACCCTCGCGCCTTGCAGATGGCCATCATGGGCGCTTCTGACGCGGTTCGCTCTATGGGCATTGAGTGGAAATCGGTTGTTGATGCCGTTAGGCCCGATGAAATTGGTGTGTACGCGAGTAATGCCATGGCGCAGCTCGATGAAAATGGTTTTGGCGGCATGTTGCAGTCTCGCTTAAAAGGCGGCCGAGTCAGCACCAAGCAGTGCCCTCTGGGTTTGAATACCATGCCCGCTGACTTCGTGAATGCCTATGTGCTAGGTAGTGTTGGCCATACCAGCTCTCTGGTAGGTGCCTGCGCTACTTTTTTGTATAACCTGCGTGCAGCGACGGAAGACATTGCCAATGGCAAGCGACGCGTAGCGGTAGTTGGTAATGCCGAGGCCCCCGTGCTGCCCGAAGTGATTGATGGCTACGCCACCATGGGTGCGCTGGCCAGTGAAGACAACTTGAAGCGCTTAGATAACACCGACAGCGTTGACCACCGCCGCGCAAGTCGCCCGTTTGGAGAAAACTGCGGGTTTACCATCGCTGAATCTACTCAGTATGTGGTTTTGATGGACGACGCTTTAGCGCTGGAACTGGGCGCCGATATCCACGGTGCGGTGAGCGACGTGTTTATCAATGCTGACGGTTACAAAAAATCCATTTCAGCTCCAGGGCCAGGTAATTATATTACTATGGCAAAAGCGGTCGCGGCGGCAAGCGCTATTGTCGGCGAAGAGTCGGTTCGCGAGCGTTCTTTTATTCAGGCTCACGGTTCCAGTACTCCGGCGAACCGAGTTACTGAGTCGCGAATTTTTGACGAAGTCGCAAAAGTTTTTGATATTAAGCAGTGGCCAGTATCGGCGGTTAAAGCCTATGTGGGTCACTCTTTGGCGCCAGCCAGTGGCGAGCAGTTAGTGGTAAGTCTTGGCGTTTTTAAGTACGGGCTCATACCCGGTATTAAAACCATCGATAAAGTGGCCGACGATGTTCTTGATGAGCGCTTAAATATTTCCACCCAAGACATCGAAAAGGGTGTTGGTAATATTGATGTGGCGTTTTTGAATTCTAAAGGTTTTGGCGGCAACAATGCTACCGCAGCGGTCTTGTCCCCTCAGGTGGTTGAGACCATGTTGGCCAAGCGTTACAGTGCCGATGAAATTACCGCCTATGAGTCTCGCCGTGAGCAAGTTAGAGCCAGTGCTTTGGCCTATGATGCCTCGGCGACCCAAGGAAATTTCGACACCATTTATCGATTTGGCCAAGACCTTATTGATGAAAATGAGATTGTTATGAATCGCTTAGAAATACAGGTGCCCGGCTTCGCCAATGGCATAGATTTGGCCATGACGAATCGTTTCGAGGACATGGTATAGCGGTATGATGAAACTTGCGGGCCACCGAGGTTTACCTGAACTGTACCCAGAAAATACCTTGGCAGGTTTTGCTGCGGCCATTGCCGCGGGGGCCGCTGGCATCGAATGCGATGTTCAATTTAATCGCCAGGGTCAGGCTTTTGTTGTTCATGATGACAATTTGCTGAGAGTGGCGGGTGTCAATCGCTCCATTGCCGATGTGGATGCAGAGTTAGCGACTGAAATTAGTGTTCATGAAGCTCAGCGTTTTGGCGATCAATTTAACCCCAGCCCATTACCTCTGCTCAGTGACTTTGTTGCGCTTATAAAACAGCATCCCCAGGTGCGGGTTTATGTCGAAATTAAGGAAGAGTCATTCGCTTGGTTCTCTCGCTCCCAAGCGCTAGCCGTCGTCCTGAATGCACTTCAAGGTTTGGAGTCTCAGGTTGTCATTATTTCTTTTGATGCAGAATTCTTAGGGGGCGTCCGAGATGCCTCTACTTTTCCTATTGGCTGGGTTATGCATCACTGTGAGCCCGGCAATCAAGAGTGCGCTCAAGAGCTTGCTCCCAACTTTCTTCTCTGTGATTACAAGTCATTGAATGACACTACCCCCTGGTCTGGTAGCTGGGAGTGGTTTGTCTACGATGTGACGGAGCCCAGTCTAGCCCAGGACTTGCATTCACGAGGCATCGAGTGGATGGAATCCTGGGATGTAGGGGCCTTGATCAAGGCTTTGAAGTAGTCCCCCAAAAGGCCCTTGAGGTAAGAGCAATACCTCTTCAAACTTCTATTTCCGCGCTTATTGGGTGGCTGGAATCATGCTGCTCATTATATTTTTTGATTGTTTTCTCTATGAAATTGCGTATTTCATCGTCACTTCTATCGAAATAAGCTAATTTTTCCGCTATTCTTCTGAGATCTGATAAGAAAATTTTATCAGTTGCCCTATGGATAATCGATTGGACAAACTTAGGCCTTAAGACCAATATTTCCTATTTATTCTGTCGCTATAATCTCTAAAGAGGCTTTAGATATGTCTGCAATACTCACTCCCTTGGAATTGCGGAAACGCATCCGCAGTGGCGAACATGAAGGCAATACCTCGGGTTATGCTCAGGGCTTTGTGCAATGCAATATCGTTATTTTACCTGCCGATTGGGCCGCTGAATTCTTGCAGTTTTGCCAACTTAACCAAAAGCCTTGTCCTCTGGTTGGGATGGCGGCGCAGCCGGGCCAAACGGGTCTGCCTGATCTGGGGGCCGACCTTGATATTCGCACGGATATTCCTAGTTACCGAGTCTTTGAAAACGGTCAATTAACTTCAGAGCGTAGCGATATTAAAGACCTTTGGCGTGAGGACTTAGTGACCTTTGCCTTGGGGTGTTCATTTTCTTTCGAAGAGGCGCTCACGGCAGACGGCCTTGAGGTGCGCAATATCAGCGAAGGCGGCAATGTGCCTATGTATCGCAGCAATATCGCCTGTCGCAGTGCGGGTCGCTTTAGTGGCGACATGGTGGTGAGTATGCGTCCCTTTAAAGCCGCTGATGCGATTCGAGCGGTGCAAATCTGTACTCGCTTTCCTTCCGTTCACGGCGCGCCAGTTCATTTGGGTGACCCAGCCCTGATCGGCATTGAGGATATAAACCGCACTGATTACGGTGACCCCGTCACTCTCAATGAAAACGAACTGCCGGTATTTTGGGCCTGCGGCGTAACCCCGCAAGTGGCATTAGAGCAGGCCAAACCTCCATTCTGCATCACTCACAGCCCCGGCTGTATGTTGGTGACCGATTTACCCAACAGCCGCTTGGCTGTGATGTAAGGAAAGCTAAAATGACAATGCGATTAAATTGCGATTTAGGAGAGAGTTTTGGCTCCTGGACCATGGGCATGGACTCTGCGGTGATGCCGCATATCGATCAGGCGAACATTGCCTGTGGCTTTCACGCTGGCGACAGCTTGGTGATGCAGAAAACCTTGAGTTTGGCCAAGCAGCACGGCGTGATGGTTGGGGCCCACCCCGGCTATCAAGATTTGGTGGGTTTTGGGCGTCGCTCAATGAAGTGCAGCGCCGAAGAAATTGTGGCCTTGCTCACCTATCAAATTGCGGCTCTCGACGGAATGGCTAAAAGTCAGGGCCTCAATCTTGAATATGTTAAACCTCACGGGGCTTTGTACAACGACATGATGGCCATGGGCAGTGTTCGCGAAGCCATTATGGACGCGGTTGCCAGCTACTACCGACCCATTGTGTTGATGCTTCAGGCAACGGCCGCGGCAGATGATCACCGTAAGGAGGCAGAAGCAAAAGGAATTTCTCTGTGGTTTGAAGCCTTTGCCGATCGCTGTTACGACGATGACGGCCGTTTGCTAGCCAGATCAAAAGCCGGCGCGGTGCACAATCGCGAAAAAATGCTCGCTCAAGTGGCGCAGCTGTGTGAAGACGGCACAGTCACCACGGTCAGTGGCAAGCGCCTCGCCCTACAAGCCGATACATTGTGTGTGCACGGCGACAATTTGGCTGGCGTTCAAGCCATTCAAGAAATTCGCGAGCGTATCGGCGCGTGAATATTCACGTCGCAGGCGAGAACGCCTTAATCATTTATTTTGGGGAAAAAACAGAGCCCAAAATTTCTGCGCAAGTGCAGCAGGCCGTGGACTTGCTGTCGCTCACCTTAAAACATCACTTAATTGACCTTGTGCCTTCTTATGCTTCTTTGTTGGTGGTGTTTAACCCCTTGCTCTGTGATCACTTGGCCGTTCGTAAAATGATTCGGGAAGCACTGCAAGCGATCAGCTTGGAAAATGACCGCCTGAGTGAAGGTAAGGTGATTGAGCTGCCGGTGTATTACAGCCTTGAATCTGGTCCCGATTTAGCCATTATTTCTGAGCGTACAGGTTTATCTGTCGACGACATTATTGCGATTCATCAGCAGGGCGAATATCTCGTTTACGCCATTGGTTTTGCGCCGGGCTTCGCTTATCTGGGTGAGGTTGACGAGCGTATTGCTTCACCGAGACTGGCAACGCCGCGCATGAAAGTGCCCCGTGGTGCCGTGGGAATTGCCGACCGGCAAACGGCGGTTTATCCAGCGGTATCCCCCGGTGGTTGGAATTTAATTGGCTTGTGCCCAGAGCGTATGTTTAATCCAGACGCTGAACCCACTATGCCCGTTCAAGTGGGTGATCGAGTGAAATTTAAAGCCGTTTCCCGAGAGCAATTTCTGGCTCTGGGTGGCACGCTGGAAGGGGAGATCGCGTAGATGAGCGCAGACAATAGCACTCGCGGGTTTACTGTTCTTAAACCTGGCATCCTATCTTTAATTACAGACCTAGGTCGCTTTGGGCATCACCGCATCGGTTTAACCTCCGGTGGACCAGTGGACCCCACCGCTTTTCGTTGGGCAAACCGCTTGCTGGGCAATGATGAGAATGCCAGCTTGTTGGAAGCGAGTATTGGAGGCTTGTCTCTAGAGGCCCAACTTGACACCGCCATAGTGGTGACAGGTGCCACTGTAGCACTCAAAATTAATGGTTTAGACGCAGAGATGTGGCGATGCCACGCAATTAAGGCGGGCGATAAAATTGACTTGGGTTTTGCAAGCGAAGGCTGTCGTTCTTATCTAGCCGTTGCGGGTGGTTTTAAAGTCGATGCAGAGTTTGGCAGTTCTACAACGGTTGTACGTGAATCGATAGGTGGCTTAAACGGTGACAAGCTGAGTGCTGGTGATCTGCTTCCTTGTGACGCGCATGCTAGTCACCCCTTAAGTGTTTTGCCTGAAGAGTCGCGACCAACTTATGCCAAGGAAATTAATCTGAAGGTGATTCCTGGCTATCAGCAACATTATTTTAGTCGTTTTCAACAGCGCCAATTTTTTAGCAGTGAATACGAAGTCAGTGATCGCTGCGATCGCATGGGCTATCGCTTAACCGGCGCGGAAATAAAACCTTCTGTCGACGGTATTTTATCCGAGGGAATTTGCCTGGGCGCCATTCAAGTTCCAGCCGACGGGCAACCCATTGTGCTGTTAAATGATAGGCAAACTATTGGTGGTTATCCAAAGATTGGATCTATGGTGTCGCTGGACGTAGCGCGCTTAGGGCAGTGCATGCCAGGTGCAAAAATAAATTTTGAACCTGTGACCATAGATCACGCGCACAATGATTTATGTTTAGCGGAAAGTTATTTTCAACGTACAAATGTGGTGAGTCTGTAGTGGCGTCGCGCTGAGCCCTTATAGTATTTAGTGAAAGGTTTAGAATTATGAAAAACGAACAGTCTCTTAATCAAAGTGCTGAAGCACTCAGTTTCGCTATTGAGAATTTATTGGTAAGCCGAAATCTTCGCGGTATGAAATCAGTGCAGCCCGCCTTGGCGCCTGGCTATGTATTACGCGCCGCAAAAATGATGCAAGCTTGTCGGGGTGTTGTGCTTATTGGCACGGGTTTTCCTGTTGTTGATACCTTTGAAACCGACGGCCCTGTAGGGGCAGTTTCACTTTACCGCGCCTTGGAGGCCTTAGGGGCAAAGCCCATTATTGTTTGTGGTGCGCCTTTGTCTGATGCACTTAAGGGCGACTACCAAGTTCACGAATTACTAGTGGGTGAGCACGATGCACAAGAGCAAGAAGCGAGTGATGCTCTCGCCAAGTATCAACCCGAATTAATCATCTCTATTGAGCGACCGGGTCAGTCTGCTGACGGTGGCTATTACAATATGCGAGGTGAATCCATCAGCCCAAGATCGGCCTGTTTTGACACGTTTATGCGGCAGAGTGATTGCCCTACCATTGCCATAGGTGATGGTGGAAATGAAATAGGCATGGGCAATATCGGTGAGGCCTTGCGCGATTTAGACATTGTGCCTGCAGCCACCACCTGTGATGAGTTAATTGTGGCAGACGTCTCTAATTGGGGTGGCCACGGCCTTGTGGCCATGTTGAGCTTTTTGCAGGGAGAAGATCTCTTGGCATCGTTTAATCTTCTGGCTTGCTTAGAATATTTCTCAGCTCGTGGCAGTGTTGATGGAGTAACAAGAGAGAATACACTGACAGAAGATGGGCTTCCCCTAAGCGAGGGTGAATTGCTACTTCTGAATTTACGCGAGCTCGCGGGTTTTACCGCCTAATGCGCATTCGCAATCTGCTCACCTTTGTTAAGGTGGCGCAACTGCAGAGCTTTCACGCGGCCGCGCAGCATTTACATGCTTCCCAGCCGGCAATATCGGCGCGTATCGTTGCCCTAGAAGATGTCTTGGGCGTTAAACTTTTTGCCCGCGACAAGAGTGGCACTCGTCTAACTTCAAGAGGGCAGCAGTTGCTGCCCTACGCCGAGAAGTTAGTGGCCATCCACCAGGAAATGAAAGCTCAATTGAGCGAGAGTTCCCCTGAGCAGGGTATTGTGCGTGTTGGCCTTACCGATACCTTGGCGCACCTTTGGTTGGGGCCCTTACTGCAGAATTGGCGGGAGTTTTTCCCGCTTATAGAATTTGAGTTTGTGGTGGATGTTTCATCGGTGCTTTGGACACAGTTACAAGAGCATCAACTAGACTTGTGTTTTATGGTGTTCGAACACTATGGCGATGGCCTGGTAACAGAGCCATTGAGCAGCTATTCACAGGTGTGGGTGGGTTCGCCGAGTCTGAAGCTCAAAAACCAGGGGCTGGGCTTGGCCGATTTAGTGGATTACCCCTTGTTGAGTTTTCCGCGGGGCACTAAGCCTTGGAAGTACCTCCAGGAAGCTCTAAAACCCTTGCCGGGGGCTAGGCCCATGCAGCATACATGCAGTTCGGTTGCCAGCCTGCTAGAGCTGGCAGAGCAGGGCTTAGGGCTGGCCTTGTTGCCTGAACCTTTAGTGGTTGATCATCTCGCCACAGGTCGCCTGGATAGGCTGGACATAGACATACAGGTACCAAATTTGGATTTCTGTTGTACTTGGCGGGTGGATGACGACAGAATCCTCCCTGGTCTGCTGGCTGATAGTGCCAGACATTTAATGCTGTAGTATTGGAGTGGCTAGTGGATTTCGCTTAAAAGCTGTACCTTAACTAGTGAATTCACTAAAAATTGATAATTTGTTAGCAGGATCAACGGAAAACCTTTTGATAAACTGCCCGCCCTTTGTTGTATAAGTAGGTAGCAAAACTGTATGAGCATTGTCTATTTAAATGGTTCTTATATGCCGCTTGAAGAAGCGAAGATTTCCCCTATGGATCGCGGGTTTCTGTTTGGCGATGGCATTTATGAAGTGATTCCATCCTACGACGGAAATTTGGTGGGTTTTGGGCCTCATATAGACCGCATGGTGGAGGGTTTAGCGCTTATCGGTATAGATTTCGATTTTAGTGCAGACCAGTGGCGTGCCGTGTGTGAAACTTTGGCCGCTAAAAACGAAGGCGATAATCTAGGTGTTTATCTGCATGTCAGCCGCGGTGCTGATACTAAGCGATTCCACGCTTATCCCGACAATATAGACGCCACTGTTTTTGCTTTTGTCTTTGAGATTCCCCCGGCGCCTGTGGCTGATAAAGCCAAAGTGAAGGGATATAAAGTAGCCACTACCGAAGACTTACGGTGGAAGCGTTGCAACATTAAATCAACGGCACTGCTGGGTAATGTTATGCATTTCCAGCAGGGGCACTCGGAAGGCAATAACGAAACCATTCTCTACAACAGCGATAATGAAATGACCGAAGGCAGTGCGTGTAATGCCTACATCGTTAAAGACGGTGTGGTAATTACTCCTCCCCTCGATCATCAGATATTACCGGGCATCACTCGCTTGATGTTACTAGACATATTGCGCAAAGACGGTTCTATAAAAGTTGAAGAACGCCCTGTGACAATGGACGAAGTGCGCGGGGCTGATGAGGTGTGGTTGACCAGCTCGAGCAAAGAGATCGCGCCCGTTGTTGAAATTGACGGGCGTCCAGTAGGGCAGGGTGGCGTAGGTGATGTTTGGGTAAAAGCACAGACACTTTATTCCGCTGCAAAATCAAACTACTAAGAACTCACTATGGCTCGTCCGGCAAAAGCAATTATTAATCTCGAGGCGCTGCGCCACAATTTTCAATTGGCCGCGTCTCTTTGCTCGCCTGGCTTGGCTTTGGCTGTGGTGAAAGCCAATGCTTATGGTCACGGTGCTGTGCCAGTGGCACGAGCTTTAGCCGATCTCGCGCCAGCCTTTGGTGTGGCCTGTATTGAAGAAGCTTTGGAGTTGCGAGCGGCGGGTATTGAACAGCCTATCCTCTTACTGGAAGGAATTTTTTCCGCTGACGAAGTCAGTATTGCCGCAGAGAATAATTTTTGGTTAATGCTGGAAAATGAACAACAGTTTTTGGCTTTAGAGAACGCTTCTGTTACCGAAGCTCTAAAGGTGTGGTTGAAAGTTGATACCGGCATGCATCGTTTGGGTTTGAGCGTAGAAGATTTGATGCCTGCATACCGGCGTATGCACGCTTGTAAAAATGTTGATAAAACTATTGTAGTCGCCACGCACTTCGCCTGTGGTGATGATCTTGAAAGTGAAATGACGTCTCAGCAAATTGCTTGTTTACGTGATGCCGCTCGCGATTTAGGCGCCCCTTTAAGTTTGGCGAACTCCCCTGGAATTTTAGCGTGGCCACAAGCCATCGCCGAGTGGAACCGCCCTGGCTTTATGCTGTACGGCAACTCTCCATTTTCTGTAGCTCAAGCTGAAGCCGATACACTTCAAGCTGTGATGACACTGAAGTCGGCGATTATTTCTCTACGAGAAGTTGTTGCCGGTGAGAGTGTAGGCTACGCCGCCAGTTGGACTGCTACGCGAACCACTAAAATTGCTACCATTGCCATGGGTTACGGAGACGGATATCCCCGACAGGCACCCAGTGGTACGCCAGTTCTCGTGAATGGGCAGAGAGCCCCCTTGGTGGGGCGAGTTTCAATGGACATGATTACCGTGGATGTAAGCGATATAGATTCAGTCGCTATAGGCGATGAAGTTATTCTTTGGGGCGATAATTTGAGTGCCAACGAAGTTGCAGGGCATGCCGGTACCATTGGCTACGAAGTATTAACGCGCATGCCTATGCGCACTCCGCGTATTTACAGTGAAGTAAATATCTAAGAAGTTCGGTGGCAGTGCTTTAGTTTTTTATTTTCGCCACACCAGCAGAGTTCGTTACGGCCTAGGCTGTGGTGATTGAACATTTCTCCATCAAGGTAATACCAGCGACCATTTTCTTTGACAAATCGTGACAGCTCATGCATTTGTTCCTGAGCCGTGGAACCATAAAACACCACAAATTCCACTTCGCCTTTTACTGGGCTTTGAAGGCTAGTCGCAATGACTTTCAGCCTGTTCCAGTGAGTATTGGCAATGGTATTTTGCAATACTTCACGATCATCTTGCCGACGCATCTCTGGGTGCAGTGTTGCCACTAGGTAATCAATGTTTCCTGTGCAGAAAGCAGAGTACCTCGAGCGCATCAATTGCTCGGGTTGTTGAGCCACTTGTACGCCGCCTATAAGGCTGCCGCAGCATTCCGAATAGGGCAGTGAAATGCCACAATAGCATTGGCCATTTAGCATTGATTTTACCATGGTATTTCCATTGCTTTTATAGGGTTATCTGTGCTTTTATTGGGCGCGCTTATAAAGCTTGGAATTTATTGGCCCTTATTCGTGGGCTGTGCCAGACTTTATAGTGAAACCTGTCTATTGTAACGTTAATGGTGCAGCTTGTTAGAAGATTTTAGAATTTCAGTCGCTATCTTGTTGCTTGTAAGCTCCTTGGCATCGACATCGCTCTTTGCACAAAATTCGGAGTCAGCACAACAGCCTGCATTGATCGCTGTTCGCACGGCGCACTGGATGGGTTACACCGACCCAGACTTTAGCGGTTTTTACTTCGATGTACTTCGTGCAGTCTACACTAAACCTGAATATGAGCTTGACTTCAAAATTGTTTCCTTTCCCGCTTCATTGAAAATGTTAGAGGGCGGAGGCGCTGACATCGTCCTTGGAGTTTATAATAATGAGTTAAGAAAGGGCTATTTTTCCGACTTGCCTGTTGAGCGTGAAGTATTGGCGGCAGTGATGACGCCTGAGCGAGCGGCGAGTTGGAAGGGCACCGAGTCTCTTACAAACCTTCGAGTTGGTTCTATTGAGGGTTATGCCTTTGAAGGGCGACTGCCTGTGTCGGCCCACTATCGAGAATTCGAATCAATTGATCTTATGTTGCGAATGCTTCAGGTTGGTCGGCTCGATGTCATTTTGGATTATCGGCCCGATCTAGAGCATTACATGGAGAAGTTGGATCTGCCTTTTGTGATCAAGGGTGATTTGCCACAGTCGGCCATCTATTTTGCTTTTCGCGAAGATGCTCGGGGTTTAGCCTTGAAAAAACACTTTGACCGACGTTTTAAAGAGTTACTGGGCAAGGGGAAAGTTTGGGAGCTTTTATTAAACGCTTTAGGAAAGGAAGACGCAGAAGAAGCCTTCCCGTTTGTTTGCAACAACGGGAAGTGTTTATCAAACCCAGCCTTGCTACAGCATTGACTTAAAGGCAATTAAGCTTGCGGTGACCGCAACGTTCAGAGATTCCACACCGTTATTCATTGGAATAGAAACCATCTCATCGCACAGCTCACTCACCGATTTCGAAACCCCTTCTGTTTCATTGCCCAGCACATAGATTCTCGCCTGCTTGTCAGGTAATTGTTGGAGCCGGGTTTCTACGTGAGAAGACAAGCCGCAAACTTTGGCGCCCGCGTCTTGAAAATCTTTTAGGGCTTGGGCTAGGTTCTCGCAGCGTAAGATGCGTGCTCGAAACAAAGTTCCAGCGCTGGCTTTAATTACTAGCGGGTCAATTTTGGCGCTGCCTTTCGACGGTAGTAGAATGCCGTCCACTCCGCCAGCGCAGGCTGAACGAATAATCATTCCCAAATTTTGCGGGTTGGTGATGCCATCTAAGGCTAGTAATTCGAAGTGGGTGCGGGGAATCTTTGTCAAAAAGTCTTGGTAATTAACGTAACCCTGACAGACAAGGTCCACGGCAACTCCCTGGTCTTGCTTGCTGTTTTTTGAAATTCTAGATAGAGCTTTGCGATCGTGGTAGAGCACTTCGGCTCCTTTATTTTTCGCAAGCGCAATAATATCGTCAATAATGCCCGCCGATTTATTGGAGTCAGCCAGGTGTAGGCGATGAACTTTCACGCCTTTTTCTTGCAGTGCTTCAAGCACAGGTTTGCGCCCGTACACCGTCAATATTTGTTCGTAAAAGCGTTTTTTGGAGAGGTATTCTTCGCTGTCGCCTTGTGGGGCATTAGGGTGCTTGTTCAAGTTTAAGATCCCGGAGCTGTGGTATTAAAAAGCCGAGTTATGGCTTCCAGTTGTTCGTGGCTGGCGCTGTTTTGGTCTTGGGCAACCTTTACCGCTACTTTGCCGAGTTCTTTGTATAGGCTGCTATGTTGTGGCAGTTGCTGCTCTAAGCTGGCCAGTTGTTTCGCGACAATATCTTGCTCACCTCGAGCGATAGGGCCCGTTAGGTATTGCGACTCGAGAGCCTCGTCTGATTGCGCGTTGAGGACATTGCTCAAGGTGCCTGACATTAGGGGTTCTAGTAGTTTGGCCGCGTCAGATTTGTTAATGCCTGCGGCCTCAAAGCAATTCAAACTCACTTCTATCAAAGACACCAAGTAGTTGCAGGCAAATACTGAGCCCGCATGATAGAGCGTTTTGTTGTCGCGATTAACGCTTAGCATGGTAGTGCCTAGTGCGCTAAAGGCTGGTATTAGTAGTTTTAATGCGCGGCTTGAGCCTTCATAGGTGCAAGTGCTGCCACTAAACTGCTGTAATGATTGCTTGGGCTGGGCGAAGCTGTGAACTGGATGCACGCTTGCGGTGCTCGCGCCCATGGCTTCGGCGGGCGCTAATGCTTGGGACGACAGTGCGCCGCTACAGTGAAATACGATGGAGTCTGCCGACAATAGCCCCGCATCCGCTAGGCTTTGAGTGCTAGTTTGAATGTCTTGGTCGGGGGTGGCAATTAAGTAGACATCACTTTTTTGTAGCGTTTCAATTTGCCAGTGAGCTTCTCCAGCACCGACAAAGTCACGGGCCGCATCGGCGCTTTGTCGATGGCGTGTCAGTATTTGGGTGAGGGTAAAAAAACCTTGTTCAGACCACAGGCGCGCGAGGGTTTTCCCAAGCTTGCCTGCGCCAATAATACTCAGTGTAGGTTTAGTGATGGATGTAGCAGTCTTCGTCATTCTCGACAATGGCCTTTAAAATAAGACTGCGATTAATCAGCCCTACCAATTTTCCGTTATCAACAACGGGATAATTTTTAGGTTTGTGCGCCAACATGGTTTGCGCAATTTCAACAATGCTGGTTGAGGGGCTTACGGTGAGAACGTCGCTGTGCATGACCACACTCACGGCGGGGGGTTCTTCACAGTAAAACGCGTCATTCAGCATTTCTTTTATACAGTCTTGTTCGGATACGAATCCGACGACGTTTTCTTTGTCGTCAATTACTGGGCAACCAATTACCCCAGCTTTAAGTAAACTCTTCACAACGTCGCGCACATTGGCTGTCACGTGTACGGCGTGGGGGTCGTTATCCATGTAGTCTTTAACAAGAATGGAGTGCATCTGTGTCTCCTTATTATGATGTTATAAACAAGCGTAGACCACTTCAATGCTTTTCACATTGCCAGAGAATGTTGTGTGGAGCAAGCGCTGTTTACTAGCCCTGACATATTGCTTTATAAGCTTTCACGGCAGGTATTATTCCTTGGTGCAATGCGTCAACGGTAAGGGCGTGGCCGATGGAGACTTCAAGCAGGTCTTTAATCTCGCGATAGGCGGGTAGGTTGTCCAAATTAAGGTCGTGACCGGCGTTTAAGCCGAGACCTAGTTCTGCTGCGCAGAGGGCGGCGGCTTTGTGTTGCTCGAGCTGGTCTCGAAAGGCCTGGCCTTGTTCTGGGTAGGCGGCGGCGTAGGGGCCTGTGTAGAGTTCTATGCGGTCTGCACCGACTTCTTTGGCCAGGGCAATTTGCTCGGGGTCTGGGTCCATGAATAAGCTCACTCGAATGCCTTTGTCTTGTAGGCGTTTGATTATGGGCTTTAGTTGTTCGCCACTTTGCTTTAGGTCAAAGCCGTGGTCGGAGGTGAGTTGCTGGTTGTTGTCGGGTACTAGGGTGCACTGGTCTGGTTTAGCCTGTTCTACGAGTTCTAGGAAGCCGGGGAAGTCGCCAATGGGCTCGGCGAAGGGGTTGCCTTCGATGTTGAATTCTACGCTGGGCATTGGGTTTACGAGTGCTGCTAGGGCTGTTACGTCGCTGGGGCGTATGTGGCGCTGGTCTGGACGAGGGTGAACGGTTATGCCGTCGGCACCGGCCTGGATGCAAATTTTAGCGTGCTCAATTACGTCGGGGAAGTTGCCTTCTCTTGAGTTGCGGATTAGGGCGATTTTGTTGAGGTTTACGCTTAGGGCGGTGGGGTGTTTTTGGGTCATGGGGCTTGCCTGTTGTTTGTGGTTGATTGGGAGGGGGGCGATTCCCGATCTGGTGCTGGTTTATGTGCGCAAACCTTGGCCCAGTGGTGCGTTTAATTTGGGCGGGTTTATGTGCGCAAACCCCGGCCCAGCGGTGCGTTAACCATCGCGGCCGAACGCACGCTTTTCCCCTCTGACCAAACCGCTGCGGAACTCGCCCGTGCCGGACTCAAACAGTCCTCGCTAAATGACTTTGGTCAGAGGGGAAAAGCTACAACGCGTTCTGAATGGCCGCGATGGTCAACGCACCGCTGGACCTCCCTCTGTTCTGTGTCTGAGTTTTCTATTTTCTATTTTTTCTAAATTCTTTCTGCTTTTAATATTCTGATTGGGACGTTTGGCGCCTCTGGAAAGGCTCTTATCATGCCTCGGGGCTCTTTTGTGATGCGAAGCGCTACGCCCATGCCGGTCATTACTCTACCAAAGACGGTGTAACCAGGCTTGTTCTTTTTGTGGTTGAGGGTCTTGTTGTGTTTCATGTTGATGAAAAACTGGGAGGTGGCGGAGTCGGGGTCGCTATGCCTGGCCATAGCTAAGGTGCCGGTGGTGTTTTTTAGGCCGTTTGCAGATTCGTTTTTGATGGGGGCGTTGGGCGCTTTGCGCACGTAGTCGAAAGTTAGTCCGCCACCCTGTACTACGAAGTTGGGCTTTACTCTGTGGAAGATGAGGCCGTTGTAGTAACCGGAATCTACGTAGTCTAGAAAGTTTTTGACGGTGATGGGGGCTTTGTCTTGATAGAGCAAGACTACTATGTCACCCAGGTCTGTTGTTAGGCGAACTTTTGGGTTTATGTTTGTGGCGGCCTGGGTTTGGGCTGAACTGGTAGTTGTAAAAAATATTAGTGTCAGTGCCACTAGGGCGCTGATGGTTTTTTTTATGAGTGTTTCTGTGTGGCTTTTTATGGTCACGGTTATGCCCATTCTGAGTAGTTTTTTCGGCGGCCTGTGGACTGGAGTATGAGGGTGAGTATTACGCCTAGAAACATGATGCCGGCGCCGTATATCCATTGGTTGTAGGTGCGATCACGTTTGAGTTGGTTGTTTTCGGCGGTTAGGGAATCTCGCTCGGTCTGCAACAGTTGGTGATCTTGCAGTAGGATGTTATGGGCGTCGTTAAGGGCTAGGGTGCTGGCGGATATTTTTTTGATGTTGCGCAGTTCTTCTGCGATTTCTTCGCTGCTTTTGTTGGTGTCGCCAAGTTGGCTTGTGAGTGCGGTGTTTTCGCTGCGCAGGTTTTTTAGTTCTTCATTTAGGGTGCTTTGATGGGTGGTGAGTTGGGCTATTTTTTTGTCGGCGCTAAGCAGTTTTATTTGGGCGATAGGTTCGTTGACAATGTATTGGTTTTGTACCCAACCTTCTTTGCCTTTGGCGGTGCTCACTCGGCTCCAACCTTCCTCTTTGTTTTCTTCTAGCAGGGTGAGGGTGGTGCCGCTGGGCAAACCTCGGTGGGTAATTCTAAAGGATGAACCCATGCCGCTGCGCAGTGGAACGAAAAGTTTGTCTGATACGTAGCGCAGTTCTTGGGCTGAGGCGGCAAGGCTTGCGGCTAGGCATGTTAGGGTGATTGCTGTGGTGAAGGTGCGTTTTATTAGGCGAGCTACGATGTGCTGGTTCACGGTTTGATTTCCATCATGTTGATCTTTAGTTTGTGAATTTTGTGCTTAGGGCAATACTTTTAGGTAGGGTTTTACGACTACTTTGGCGTATACGCCGGCTTTGATGTAGGGGTCGGCGTCGGCCCAGGCTTGTGCTTGTTCGAGGTCTTGAAATTCTGCGATAACTAAGCTGCCGCTGAAACCGGCTTCGCCAGGGTCTGAGCTGTCTACGGCGGGGTGAGGCCCTGCGACAAAAAGGCGGGCTTGTTCTTTGAGTTCAACTAGACGAGCCAGGTGTTGGGCTCGAGCGCTTTTGCGAGCGGCTAGGCTGTTGGGTACGTCTTCACTAATTATGGCGTAGAGCATTGTTGGGTCCTGATTAAGTTTTGCTGAAACGGTGTGCTAAGAGGCATCACTGTTCAATAATAATTTCGTCTAAAGATAAGTTGGTCAATTTGGTGATGCTGCGAAATAGGTAAAATAAGGCCCCCATAAGTACTAAGGTGGCAGGCAGTGCAATTACGGGAAAGCTGAGGCCGGTCATTTTACCCAGTTCTTCGTTGTAGGCGGCTGTGCCGGGAGGGCTGACGAGCAGAATCTTGGCAAGCATGTAGTTTAAAAAAGACGATAGGAAGAAGGAGCTTGCGACGATCCATGAGGCTTTTTTAAGGGTGTCTTCGAAGGCGCTGGTGGCATTATGTTCGTTGAGCGCTTCGGCGATTCGATCTATTTTGAGTATTTTGTCGTTGTAAATTAGGGTTTTGACTAGGGGGAAGCGGGTTTTAACCGAAATCAGTGTGGCTAGGCCAATGAGGCCGGGTATGGTGGCTTCTTTGATGGCGATATATTTGGGGTCGAGCTCTAATAAGCTGATGCCGCCAGTTAGGGCAATGCTGATCACGCCGAGGGCGGAAAATAGGTTTACCTTTTTGGCCCGCTGGAAGTCTCTGATACCGTATAAAATAGGGAAGGAGAGGGCAACGATGATGGCCCAGCGGGTGCCGTAAGCGGCGTAGGAGGCGGCCAATTCGCTGTTGATTAGGCTGTCAATATTGGCCAGTTGCCCAGCCACAAAGGCATTCTCGCTCATTTTCATAAGAATTAGAGTGGGAATTACGATGTTCAAAAGCATGTTGGCTAACATGCTTTCGCGTTTTTCGGGTGATTTTACTTGTGTCATGCACGCTCTCGGGGATAATACGCAGCCATTGAGGCCGCAAGGCCGTGGAGTTTACCGTGACTATCTATGATTTGCACACACACAGCCTCGTTTCAGATGGTATTTTAAGCCCTGCAGCGCTGGTGTCGAGGGCCAAATTACAAGGCGTGGATGTTTTAGCGCTTACTGACCACGATTCAGTGGCGGGTTTAACACAAGCGCGGGCTGAAGCGGCCGCCCAGGACCTCGGTTTTATTAGTGGTATTGAGTTGTCCTGCCAGTGGGGAAAGGGCGGCGTACATATCGTCGGCTTGAATATTGACCCAGAAAATCCTGTGTTATTGGCGGGTATCGAGCGCCAAGCAAAGGCGCGGCAGCTGCGTGGCGAGTTGATTGCAGAGAAATTACGCAAAATTGGTATTGAGGGGGCACTGGCCGGCGCTCTGAAAATTGCCGACGGCGCTGTATTAGGGCGCCCTCATTTTGCGGAGTATCTTATCGAAAGTGGTAAGGTAAAAACCTTTAAGATGGCCTTTAAGAAATATTTGGGCGCAGGCAAGCCTGGAGACGTGAAAAACTTGTGGCCGGATATGCCTGAGGCTATTAGCTGGATCAAGGCCGCGGGCGGCGTGGCGGTACTGGCCCACCCTGACAAATATAAGATGACACGCACTAAGCAGCGAGCCTTGGTGGCAGACTTTGCGAATGCCGGAGGTGAGGCACTCGAGGTGATCTCGGGTAAGCAAAATACCGGTGTAGCCGACTATTTGGTGCGTCTGGCGAATCAGTTTTACCTACATGCCTCGTGTGGCAGTGATTTTCATAAGCCAGATCATGTCTGGCAGGAGTTGGGCGCGTTTGGCACAATGCCCGCTGACAGTAATCCGGTGTGGCAGTTATGGGCACCGCAATAAGGAGCCACCAGTGGCGCAGTTCTTCCAGATTCACCCGGAAAACCCCCAGCATCGCTTGATTGTTCAGGCCGCTGACATTGTCCGCAAAGGCGGGTTAATCATTTATCCAACGGATTGCGCTTACGCGCTTGGCTGTCATATTGGCGACAAAATGGCCTTGGATCGCATTCGCGCCTTACGGCAGTTGGACAAGCACCACAATTTCACTTTGATGTGTCGAGATCTTTCAGAATTGGCCACTTATGCCAAGGTGAACAACACCGATTACCGTATGTTGAAGAATCATACACCCGGTTCCTATACCTTTATTTTGGAAGCCACTTCTGAGGTGCCTCGGCGTTTGAAGCACCCAAAACGCAAAACCATCGGCTTGAGAATTCCCGACAATCCTATTGCCTTGGCGCTGATGGAGGAGCTTGGTGAGCCTCTTATGACCAGTAGTTTACTCTTGCCTGGAGAGGAATTTCCAATGACAGACCCCTATGATATTCGAGATACCTTGGAGCATCACCTCGAATTAGTGATTGATGGTGGCTACTGCGGATTGGAGCCCACCACGGTAATTGACCTAACAGGGGAGCTTCCCAGTCTAATTAGGCAAGGTATGGGCGATTTTACGCCTTTTGCCGCTGGTTAGACCCGCCCCAGTGCCGCTATAATGTGCGGTCATTTGTCCCTGCCCCAAAATTGATAGGCGTGAAAGCTTGAGCGAAGAAATTCTAGAGATTGAACCGGCCCTCGGGGAGCCTGCAAAGGCTGCCGCTGTGCCTGCGAGCACCGCACCAGCTCAGGCTGAGATGCCTTTCGCCATCGTTCAAGGACAAGCGTTTACGGAGTTGCCTAAAGACCTCTATATTCCGCCAGAGGCTCTGGAAGTTATTTTGGAGGCCTTCGAAGGCCCGCTCGATTTATTACTCTATCTAATTCGCCGGCAGAATATTGATATTCTGGAAATCAATGTGGCTGAAATTACCACTCAGTATATGACCTATGTTGAGGCAATGGACTCAATGCAATTTGAACTGGCGGCAGAATACTTGGTGATGGCCGCCATGTTGGCTGAAATTAAGTCGCGCATGCTGTTGCCGCGCTCGTCAGAAATCGAAGAAGACGAAGAAGACCCAAGAGCCCAGCTTATCAGACGCCTGCAGGAATATGAGCGTTTCAAGCAAGCCGCCGAAGACATTGAAGAGATTCCCAGAATGGGCCGAGATATTTTTGTCGGTTCTGCCCAGGCGCCAGATCGCAACTTAACCCGGCCAGAGCCGGAAATTGACATGAAAGAAATCTTGCTGGCTTTGTCAGATGTATTACGTCGGGCGGACATGTTTGTCAGCCATCATGTTGAGAAAGAAAAATTGTCTACTCGGGAGCGCATGACACAAGTTCTCGACTCCTTAGCCCACAAGCAATTCATGCCATTTGTGAGCTTGTTTCGAGTGGAAGAGGGTCGTCTAGGCGTTGTAGTGACCTTTCTGGCAGTTATGGAATTAATTAAAGAGTCTTTGGTAGAAATTATTCAAAGTGAAGATTTTGGTCCCATTCACGTAAAAGCAAGAACACAATGAACATCGAAGCCGAACAGTTACGAAAAATTTTGGAAGGGGCTTTGCTAGCGGCGGGCCATCCTTTGACTATCCGCCGTTTACAGGGTTTGTTTGAGCCTGCGGATAAAGCGGCAGACGACGATAATCTGCACCCTGAAGTGCCCGGTAAAGACCTGATACAGGCTGCATTGGAAGACATTCAAGCCAGCTGCGAGTCCCGCGGCTATGAGCTGAAAGAAGTGGCCAGTGGTTGGCGTTTCCAAGTGCGAGAAGAAACGGCGCCCTGGGTTAACCGCCTGTGGGATGAAAAACCTCAGCGTTATTCGCGAGCTCTGTTAGAGACCTTAGCGCTTATTGCTTATCGACAGCCCATTACTCGTGGTGACATTGAAGAAATTCGTGGTGTCGCGGTGAGCTCGCACATTATTAAAACTCTATTAGAGCGCGAGTGGGTGAAAGTGATTGGCCACCGAGATGTTCCAGGCCGGCCTTCCTTATATGCCAGCACTCGACAGTTTTTGGATTACTTCAATCTCAAAAACCTTGAAGATTTACCCACTCTCGGTGAAATTCGAGATCTGGATGAACTGAACAAAGAGTTGGATCTAGGAATAGAAACTCAAATTGCCAAATCAGCCGCCGCTTTGGAGGCGGTGAATGACGAGCAGCTTGAAGACAGTGACGGCCTAGAGTCAGAGCCACAAGAAGCCCTTGGTGAAAGCCATGAGCGAGAAGCCGAGGCTGCCGAATCAGGGCCACAAGAGGCCCTTGGCGAAAGCCATAACCTAGAAAGCGAGGCAGGCGAGTCAGAAGCAGAAGAGCTCCATGGTGAAAACCATGAGGTAGAAAGCGAGGCTGCGGAAATTGAGCATCAAAGCCTCGATAGTGACAGTGAATTATCAGAAGAAAACAATGCCCCTGTTGATCATGAGCAGGAGGAGAACCCAGACCCAGATTTTGACGACAGCTTTGAATCTGCGTCAGTTACCAAGGAACAACACGACGCCTAAGGGCATCGATACACTATATGTCAAAATTAACAAAAGATACGCCAGAAGACGCGGAAGAGAATTCCGGTTTTGAACCTGGCAACGGTGAAAAACTGCAAAAAGTTCTGGCTCGGTCGGGGCTGGGTTCGCGCCGTGAAATGGAACGAGCTATTGATGCCGGTCAGGTAAAGGTGAACGGTGATGTCGCAAAGTTAGGTGACCGAGTAGGCCTAGACGATCGCGTTCAATTTGGCGGCAAAAAAATTGTTCTGAAGTCACCAGACGAGCAGCGTCGCAGGGTCTTGCTTTACAATAAGCCTGAAGGAGAAATATGTTCTCGTTCAGACCCGGAAGGCCGTCGCACGGTGTACGATCACCTGCCATTGCTGAACGACGATCGATGGATTTCAGTGGGCCGCTTAGATTTTAACACCAGCGGTTTGCTGCTGTTTACAAACGACGGCACCTTGGCTAACAAGTTAATGCATCCCACGTCTGTTATCGACCGTGAGTATCTTGTGCGTATCCAGGGCACGGTAGATGACGACATGAAAGCTCGCTTGGTTAAAGGCGTGTTATTGGAAGACGGGCTTGCGCGTTTTACCGACATTGTTGATGGCGCAGGCGAGGGGCGTAACAGCTGGTTTTATTGCGTTGTGATGGAAGGACGCAATCGTGAAGTGCGTCGTTTATGGGAGTCTCAGGGTGTTAAGGTGAGCCGTTTGAAGCGTGTTCGCTACGGCAATATTTTCATTCCGTCTCACGTGCGTGTTGGCCAGTGGTTGGAATTAGACAACAAAGAAATTAAAGATCTTTGTTTAACCGCAGGTATTAAACCCGTGCGCACTGCGCCAATATCGCCTGATGAAAAAGCCAAGCGTGAACGGCATCAGCGCAAGCTGCGAGCGGGCAAAAGTAAGCGGCCACCTAGAAAAAAATAGACAATAAAAAAAGGGACCTAATGGTCCCTTTGTTAAATCTCTCCCCAAAAACTTATTTTGTTAAGCTTTTATAATCGCTTTGGGTGCCTTCCTCTTCTTATTATTGTTATTTGCGGCTTGCACCATTACACAGTTACGGCCGTTTTTCTTTGCTTCATACAGTGCTCGGTCAGCCCGTATGAAAAGGTCTTTTACACAGTCATTTGATTGCAAACTACTAACCCCAATACTCACAGAGGTAGATAACTTTTGGCCGCCGCTACTTATGTGGCTCATGGCGATGAACTCGCGAATACGTTCAGCGATGATCAATGCTTCGTCTTCAGCCGTTTTAGTCAAAATCACTACAAATTCCTCGCCGCCGTAGCGGAAAGTCATGTCTGTGTCTCGGGTGACAGATACAGTGGCGTGAGCCACTTCGCGAATTACATCGTCGCCACAACTGTGGCCAAATTTATCGTTAATATCTTTAAATAAATCGATATCAATGACCAACATGGACAGTGCTTGTTGGTAGCGCTCAGCCATTAACAGCTCACGCTTGAGTGCGCCGTCTAGCGCCACTCTGTTACCGGTGCCGGTGAGGGGATCTTGTGTCGCCTTTTGTACGGCTTCGCGATATTGCAGAGCATTGCGCAAAGGGTAAACCAGTAAGCCCAGCAGGGTTTCTAAGGTGGTGAGTTCTGCCTCATTAAAACGCTTGCTTCGATTGAATATTATTTCGCCGAGATTATTTTGTGGGGTTATTAGGCGATAGTTACAGTGGTGAACGCCTTTGCCGCCCAACTGTATATTCAGTTCTTGACTGTCGTGCTGATATTTTAAACCGCTCACCTGCATGATTTCCTGGAGGTGGTTTAAAAACATCTCCAGAAGCTCGTTGAGGTCGAGTGTGGTTTGCAAGCTTTGGCTCAGCTTGAAATTGGCAGTTAGCTGTTGATCAGGGCTTAAGGGCGCTCTTGAGCGCATAGACTTCTTGGGCGCTTTAAGCGCTGCAGAGCCAGAATTAACCGATGTCAGCATAGTATTGTCCCGCTTGATCTCGCCCAAAGTCAGGTGGTGGCCTGCTCATTTAGGTCATCTCTTTTTGGATCGCATGCTAGCGTCATTGGCTAGTTCTTTGACGATCCGCTATTAGGTAGAGTTTGTATAGCGAGAACTGTGCCATGTTTTTTTAAAATTAAAAATTCAATTAAAACAATGGTTTACATGCGTGTTCTTGAGGGAGTTATTATGTGCCATAAATTTGGCGGGCAATGCCGGCAAGCGACCGGTGAATCATTGCCGCCCGGCAATTAAGGAAGTAGGGGGTTTAGCTCAGAGCTCCACAGGGCAGATGAACACTCACGCAAAGCCCGCCTTCTGGGTTGTTGCTAGCTACGACTTTGCCACCGTGAAGGGCCACGGTGCGCTGGGCAATTGCTAAACCTAATCCATAGCCACCACTAGAGCGATCTCTGGCTTCATCGGTGCGATAGAAGGGTTTGAAAATGGCTTCTAGTTGTTTCTCATCCAGGCCTGGGCCGTGGTCGCAGACTTGAACAATAAAGGTATTGGCTTCGCGCTTCACTTCGATGTCGATGGAGGTGTTTGTGTGAGAATAGCGCAAAGCGTTGGTAATAAGGTTCTCAAAAACCCCAACTAAGGTGTTGCCGTGGGTAGGCGCGAGTGCCTCCTGAAGACAGTTTAAGTTCAGTGTTAAACCGCTGCTTTTAGCTTGTGTGTGGTAGCTGTCTAAGAGCGTTTCCAGCAGTGCTTTTAAATCTACGGTGTCGTTCAGCGTCCAGCTTTCGTTTTCACTTATGGGCAAAGACAAAATGTCGGAGATAATGTTATTGAGATAATCAGCGGCGTTTTTGATGCGCTCAAGTTCCGCGTCGACGCTGCCGTTGCTGCGCTGCTGAGCGAGGCCAAGGGCGAACTGCAGGCGCATTAATGGCGAGCGCAGTTCATGTGAGACATCTTTAATAAGACGTTTTTGTTCGTCCATTGACTGTTGCAGTCGTTCAACCATGTGATCGAAGTCGTCGCCCAAGTCTGCAATGTCGGCGCTGCGCCCCTGGATTTCAGGCTTTATTCTAACACTAAGGTCACCGTCAGCAATTCGCCGGGTAGCGCGCTTTAAGGCTTGAAGTGGGCGCGTCACGTAGATGGCCATCAAATAACACAGAGAGCCAGAGATCAATATAGCGACTAAAAACACTGGCCAGTAGTTTTTAAAGAACAGCTGCCAAAAAATGGTCGTTTGCTCGGGGCTCAAGGCGGCGACAAAACGCAAGTGGTTGCCGTCGGGCAAAATCAGATAGCGGCCGCATACGTTGCGGTTTTCGATCTTCATCTGGTCGAAGGGGTGTTCGATCGACAGCCCGCTCACAAAAGAGGCAAAACCTTTTGGAAGTGGGCGGTTTAATATGTCTTGGTTATTGGCGCCGATGATATAGAGGTTTTGCATAGCACCTTCTGGCGTATCTTCGAAACCTTGAACCAGTTCTTCTAAATTTTTATTGATGGCGTGACGCACAGTATAGCTGAGCATCTTGGCGGCATTTGAAGGGCTACTTTTGGCGGTGGCTAATTGTTTTTCATGATGGTCATTGGTTTCATGCACTACTGCAAATGTGCCTAGAATCATGACAATGGTGGTGGCCCAAAAACCAATAAATATTTTCCAGTAGAGTTTATTAGACAAGGCTTAGTCCTCCGCCACGGTGAGCATATAGCCCGCGCCACGTATGTTGATAATGAGGTCTTTACTTGCGCCCAGGGCCGTCAATTTTTTACGAATATTGCTCACGTGTACGTCAATACTGCGGTCGTAGGGGGTGAGTTTGCGGCCCAGCGCTTGTTCGGTAAGAGATTCCTTGCTAATCACGTTACCCGCAGCGCGTGTGAGTATTTCCAGAACGGTGAATTCAGCCCCGGTAAGGCTTACGACCTGCTCATTCAATTTCACGCTGCGGTTTCGCAGGGAAATGTGTAGGTCGCCGGTGGCGACATGGTCCTTATCGATGGCAATTTCAGGTTCGGTGTTGAGGCGTCGCAGTATAGCTCGCAGCCGAGCCACAAGCTCTCTAGGGTTGCATGGCTTGGGTAGGTAGTCGTCGGCGCCCATTTCCAAACCCACAATTCGATCAACTGTCTCGCCTTTAGCGGTGAGCATTAGCACTGGAGTGTCGCAGTAGTCGCGCAGCCTGCGCAGCACTTCGAAGCCGTTGTGTATGGGCAACATCACGTCAAGTATGATGACTTCGAAATTGTCTTTGGCGGTAATGTCTAGGGCCTGTTGGCCGTCGTGGGCCATGGTTATTTCAAAGCCTTCTGTGCTGAGATATTCCTGCAGCAACTGGCATAGGTCCTGATCATCGTCTACGAGTAAGAGCTTGGTCATGATAGTGGGCATACTTCCGGTTCAATAATGTCGCAAGTGTGCAGTATGTGGACTGAGCTGTCATTCAGCTGAACCAATTTTTTACCCTTCTTAACACAATTTAACGGCTCTGCGCCGGTTGCACTGGGGCCTTATTGTTGGGAGAATTCACGCGATTTCATTGGAGTTCAGAGTTGAGGTGGTTGTGACGAGTATTGGCCTGTTTTTTGGCAGCGATGAAGGCAATAGTGAGACGGTGAGTTTTCGCATTCAGCAACGTTTTGGCGCTGAGAATCTGACTGTACACGATATCGGCGAGGTCACTCAGCTGGAGTTTGCAGATTATGAACGGGTGATCCTCGGGATTCCCACCTGGGATTTTGGTCAGATTCAGTCTGACTGGGAGGAGTTCTGGGACGATATATCTGAGGTGGACTTCTCCGGTAAAACCGTCGCCTTGTTTGGTTTAGGTGATCAGTTTGGCTACGGAGACTATTTCTTAGACGCCATGGGTATGCTTCACGATGTGATTGTGGCGAATGGCGCGACAATTGTGGGGCACTGGCCAACGGCGGGCTATGATTTTGATGAGTCTAAGGCTTTGGTTCCAGGTAAAGATTTATTTGTCGGGCTGGCCATTGATGAGGACCAGCAGGAGGAGCTTACCCGTGAGCGACTCGACCTTTGGTGCTCGCAAGTTAATGAGGCCTTTGGGCTCAGCTTGGTTTTGAACCAGGTCGAGGATTAGTTCTTTACTCTGGGGCTTCGGCCAGTATTACCGCTCTTATAGGCGCAGGGTGTCCCTCTGCGCTTAAATTTTCATTCTCTGGGTCGAGAAAATCACTGAGAGAGTGGAAGTGCATCCAATCTGTGCCTCGCTGTTCTTCCACTGTGGTGGTGTTGATGTCGACCACCCTCGGGTTTTTATAGCCGCACTTTCTTAGCCAAGACAGTAGCGTTTCACAACTGGGCAGAAACCAAACATTGTTCATCATGCAATAGCGCCCCTCTGGCACTAGAGCTTCGCCGAGTACGCCCTCTATAACTAAGGTTTCCAAAACCAGTTGGCCGCCGGGCCTCAATGTGGCTTTTAGTTCTTTGAGATGGTCCATTGGCGAGCGTCTGTGATAAAGAACCCCCATGGAAAACACAGTGTCAAAGGCCTGCAGGTTTGCGGGTACCGCTTCTATACCCACTGGCAATACGTCTACCGGGGCTGGGCCGATAAAGTGCTTGATGCTGTAAAACTGGACGACGAAGCGCGGTGAGGGGTCTATGCCTATCACTCGGCTGGCCCCTTCGCCATACATGCGCCAGCAGTGGTAACCATTGCCACAGCCAACGTCGAGGATGGTGCGGCCTTTTAAAGGTGCAAGGTGCGGCAGCACTCGGTTCCATTTCCAGTCGGAATGCCATTCAGTATCGATGTCTGTTCCATGAACGTGATAGGGCCCTTTGCGCCAGGGTATGAGTGCGCGGAGCTGCTTGCGAATTTCTGCCTTGTTGGCCTCTGATGTGTCTTCGCTGGCGCCGATGCTAACGCTGTTGCTGAGTTCAATTTCTGAGCTTTGAACCTTTGGCATTTGTTCTAGGGCGGCGCGCCAGCGAGGCAGGTCGCCGTGGCGCTGTTCATCTAGGCCGGTGGCGATCTGTTGTGGCAATAGTGTTTTCCATGGTGCCAGTTTGGTATCGGCCATGGAGGCAAGAAGTTCGGTGTAGTCGATCATGAGGCTTGGCTATTTAATGGCTATGAGAGAGGCGAAGTTAAAACACTGGAACCAGACGTCTGAGCTGCTAAATCCGACGGATTTTAAACGCTCTCGGTGCAAGTCTAGGGTTTCTGGGATCAGGACGTTTTCTAAGGACGAGCGTTTTTGGGCGATTTCAAGGTCGCTGTAACCGTTGCTGCGTTTTAAATTGTGGTGGAGCTCTATCATTAGCTCGTGGTGAGGACCTTCATCGAAGGCTACTTTCTCAGACAGTATCAGTACGCCTCCGGGCAGCAGGGCGTCGTAGATACGCTGCAAAATTACGGGTCGCTCAGCCACATCAATAAACTGAAGGGTAAAATTTAAAACCACAACAGATGCGGCTTGTAAGGTGACGGACTGAAGCTCATCACAAATTAACTCTACGTTCAGCTCGCCGCTGTCGGCAGCCATAACTTGCTGGCATCGCTCAATCATGGCGGGGGAGTTGTCGACCCCTACTAAGGTGCAATTGCTGGCCTGGATACGATGACGCATGGCTAAGGTGGCAGCACCCAGTGAACAGCCCAGGTCGTAGCAGTGGCTATCGGATTGGGCGTAGCGTTCTGCCAGGTTGCCAATCATGCTAATGATGGTGGTGTAGCCCGGCACTGAGCGTTTGATCATGTCGGGAAAGACATCGACTACCTGTTGATCGAAGCGAAATCCGCTCACTTTATCGAGGGGATTGGCGAAAATGGTGTCGGCTTGATCTTTTTTCATGGCGTTGACTTGTTAGCGAGGGGTGGCGGTGTGGGAAGGGCGCTATTGTGCCATGAGTCTGGCTTTTTTGCCATTTACTCTAGGCCTTGGCCAAGCTAAAAGCTCTGGTGGTTTGAGCCAGCGATGAATGTTGGGCTAAGGGCAGAAAAATAGAGGAATGTTTAGCTGGAAAGGGTCCAATTAACAGCGTCATCAAGGGTAAAAAAAACCTGAACAGGGCAGTGTTTGATGAAGCTTGACTCATAATCACACAGGGCGGTTTGGCTCTCGTGATTAAGCACAACGCTATGAGATCTTACATTTTTGAGTAAATCTTTGGATTGTAGATAAAACAGGGGGTTTGTTGAAAAAGAGGCGTATTTCAGTTCAATAACACCAAACTCTTGGTCTTTAAATACGTTCTTACACAGGGTATAAAATTGTTGTAGCTTTTCGGAGTCTAGGTCTGCCCCCTCATTGATAGAGTAGGTCACATAGTCCGGATAAAATTGAAATGAACCAAAGTCTAATTGGTATTCTTGCATGGATAAACTTTGCTCAAGAGCGCTTGTTGAATGTGTCATATTCAAAGTCGACTACTGGTGGAAAGATGGAGGATTAACAGGAGTGATAATTTATTATTACTTGGAAAAAAGTGGGCTAAGTACACTCCAGTGTTTCCGTGTCGGTATCCGTCCCAACGACTCAGCTTGGTGTTAATATTAGTAGTAGGGTGGCTAGATGTATATCACCCATAGGGGTGATATTGCGATATTGACTGAATGAAAAACGATCAGCCCTGAGGTGGCTTTAGATTTTAGACGGTGCATCCCTATGGTTCCAGCAACTTAGCAGGCTCTCAAAATGTACATTAATGGCACTAACTTCGCCTGCAAGCACCGCTGCGTGTAAATTCTGCACAAAATCATTGATGCCTTCGAGTCCAGACAGGCCAATTACGCCGCTAAGCTGGTGTACTTGGTCTTCTAGGGCGACCAGGTCTGCAGCGCCTAAGGCATTTTTAATCAAGGCCAATTGTCTCGCTACCTCTTCCGACAATTCACTGGCGGAGAGGTTCAGCAGTGCGCGTTTAGTCCCCTGGATTGATTGAGTGGCTTGGCCGGTGAGGCTGGATAGCTTGTGAATCAAGTCGTTTTCGTCGATGGGTTTGTAGCTGATGGCGTTCGCTCCAGCGGCCAGAGTCTCGGAATTCTGTTGTAAACGCACATCTGCTGTGAGCAGGATAATGGGTGTTTCAGTATTGATGCAATCGTCGCCTGTTCTGATCTCACTACATAACTGTAGGCCGCTCAGGCCTGGCATATGAAGATCCAGAATTAAAACATCATAGGGGGATTCTTTGCATAATTGCAGGGCGGACAAACCATCGCTGGCCAGTGTTACGTGAGCGCCAGCCGCTTCAAGAAGGCGCGTCAATAATACCTGGTTGAAGCGATTATCATCGGCGACCAGTATTTCAAGCCCTGTAACACTACCAACATCGCTCAAGGGCAAAGGTTGGCGGGGCTGATATTGTAGCGCGCTTGGGTGGACTTCAGAGAGCAGTGTTTTATTCACTTTTTCAATAGCGCCCACCAAGCGGTTATTGGTCAGAGGTTTGCTTGCGAGCACCAAGGGCTTGAATTGTTTGCTCAGGCTGTCAAAAAGGGCGCTGCCGTCATCCGCAACGGCCAATATGATAGAGCCCTTATATTTTGCTCTTATTCGGGTCAGTTGTGACTCTACTGACTTGATATTATGGTCTTGGAAGTTGATACCTAATAACAACAGTTCAAGCTTTGAGTTGAGAGTGGCAATGAGCTCGTCAAAAGATGCGGGTGCGCGAACGTCGTCGGTGTATTTGAGTATTTGATTGCGCCAAGACCGTCGGGTCCACGCATTGTTATCAAATATGGCGGCCTGGAAGGCCTCGGGATTAGCGGGTTTGTCGCTGGCTTCCAGGACGGTTTGGCAGCGAAAACTAAACTCTACCTCGCAGCCTTCGTTGTCTTCGCTACTGATGCTAATGTCTCCACCCATAAGCGTGACAAAATCTTCGGCGATGGCGAGCCCCAATCCCGTGCCGCCGTGATGGCGAGTGTTGGTTTCATCGCTTTGGTAAAAGGGATTGAATAAATGTTTTATATTGCTGGCGCTGATACCTAAGCCGCTGTCTTTAACCGTTATGGTGATAATGGCTTCATTTTCTTTTTGCTCAAGCAGAGAAACAAACATAACGATATCGCCGGATGGGGTGAATTTCACCGCGTTGCCAATAATGTTGTTCAATATTTTTTTAAGTTTGTCGATATCTGCAAATATCTCGATAGGGGTATCCGAATCGATAAGCATATTAAGCTCAATCGCCTTCTCAAATGCCGCAACCCGATGTAAATCGAGAACATCTCGCAAGCAATCTTCAAGATTAAATTGTATGGGGTGCAAGGAAAACGAATTGGCCTGCAGTTTTGAAAAATCCAGAATGTCGTTGATTGTAGTGAGTAGTACTGAAGAGGAGGTCTCAATCATATCACTGTATTCTTGTCGCAATTCAAGTTGGTCTGTTTTTGCCAGCAAGCGGGTAAAGCCAATAATTCCCGTGAGCGGTGTTCTCAATTCATGGCTCATTCGGGCAAGAAAATCGTCCTTGGCCATGTTCGCGGCATCGGCGATTTCCTTAGCTTCTGCCAAGTCGATGTTCCTGGCTTCTAAATTCAGGGTCGCTTTTTCAACGGCTTTTTTTAACACCTCTTGAGATTGTCCGACTTGGGCCGCGAGTTTATTGATGCCTTTTTCTAGTGCGCCCAGCTCGCCGGAGCTCACTTCGTCAACACGCTGACTAAAATCCTCTCGACCATAGCGACCCACGGCTAGGGTTATGGTTGTGAGAGGATCAACGATGGCATGGCTGAAGCGAAATGCCAGCCAAAGCGCAACACTTAGCATCAACAAGGCTAGCAGTAGATTGTTTGTTAATAGGGTGACTTGATAGGCGTGGCTATCACTCAAGTCCACCACTAGAATAACCCAGCCTAATGTTGAGGTATCTTGTGTGCCAACATATTGTTCTTGATCACCTTCGAGCAGGTCTTCGCTCAGTTGTACTGATTTAATGAAATACCAGTAATCACCTTCGATGTAATTGTTATTGTCAAAAAAGCTTTGCTTCGCAGTGACTGTCTCGCTTGTCTGCGAAAGAGCATTTTCTGAGGGCTGGGTGAGCAGTTTTTTATGTTCATCGTAGAAAAATACGTTGGAGATTTGAGGGTCGTTCATCATCGCTGAGCGCAGAGTATTGAGGCTGGCTATGTCACCTGCAAATAAGGCCAGTTGGGACGCATTTGCGGCGAGCAAGAGTAATTTCTCTCCTTGGTTTTGTAGGCTAACATTTTCCCGGTTAATCGCTCTGCTGACGTTGTAGGTGGTTAGCAGTGTGATGCAGATTAAAGGCAGGGCCACTAGCACTGATACTCTGGCTTTAAGGCTCCAGTGCTTAAAGGAAAATAAGTTCATTAATTTCAAAACGATTCTTCCTCCATGCGGCGCAAATCAACTTTTAATTTTTCCGGGGCTAGTTGCACTGACATTTTTTCCGCGATATGCGGATTCACCACAATGCTAAAAGTTCTTCCTTCACTGGCTTCGGGGGTTTCTGTCTCAGGCGCAGCCAGCCACTGTTCAAGGTTCTTAGCGGTATCTACGCCTATGTCTTCGGGGCTGGCATAGAGCGATAAAAGGGCGCCGGCTTGGGCATAATTTTTTGAAAAACCAATGACGGGAGTTCTATATCTCATGCTCAATTGCAGCACCAGTTTTGCGACTAGGCGATTAAATAGGCTGGTGTTTGGTCTTACAATGAAAATGTCACTTGCTTGCATTAGTGGCTTGATCACATTCATGGGGTTGTTGCCTGCCTGTAAGGTGGCCAATTCAACAAGCATGTCTTTATCTGAATGGTTAGTTTGATTGCTTAGGTTCTTGATGGCCTGAGTACTCTGGCTTAAAAGGCCAATTTTGAAGGGAGACTGGTCTTCTCTTAATAAACTGGCTAGGTTAAGCAAGCGATTAAATGACTGATCTATAAAAATCGCGCTAATGGTCGGGTTTCCAGGGTTTTTTGAAGTAATTGCGGAGAATGCGTTGCGAGTGATAAACCCGCATAGAATAGGTATGCCAGTGAAGTGGCGACTGGCATAGTCAGCCGCGGCTGAACCTATGGTAATAATCGCATCTCCGTCGGCTGCGTTTGCGAGCTTGTTGTTCTTTTTTAACGCGTCCAGTTGAAAGTGATTAAGGGAGTAGGTGCTTAAGAGATCACTTTGGGCGACGCCTTGTTCAAATGCCCTCACGGCTTGTTGGTAAACCGACGCTTCCGACGACGAAATAACGATAAGCTTTTGATTGCCAAACGCAAAATTACAGAACCCCAAAAACAACAATAAGCTCCAAGTTATCGCGCATTTTACGGCGCTGCGACGACGAACATAGTAAGAGGGGGTAAAGGGATGCATTAAGACGCCAGCAAACCTAATTTCTCGGCGAGTACGCCGGCTTCAGTTCGGTTGCTACAATCTAGCTCAACCATTAGAACTTTTAAGTGGGTTTTAACGGTGTTTTCCGAAATAGATAGGTTTTTTGCGATTTCCTTGTTGCTCATCCCCTTTGCTAGGCAAGCTAGGATTTCAAGTTGGCGTTTCGTCAGGCTGTCGATCAAAGCCTCTCTATTCTGTGGGCGATCGATGTCTGATACATCTTGATTGCTTTGAACGGACTCAAGTGACGGCAGGGTAGGTCGATAGATGCCACCGGCTAATATTTTATTGATTGCTTCATGCATGAGCTCAAAGCTAGAGCTTTTATGGATGTAGCCGCTCACACCGAGATCGATGGCTTTGCGAATATGTTTAGGGTTGTCAGAGGCCGATAATACCACAACCGGCAGTTCTGGGTGGCTATTACAAAGTTTCTTCAAGAAGCCAAAGCTATCATTGCCCGGCATAAACAGGTCTACAATGGCAAGGCTTAGCACTTCATCTTTGGCCGCCCTTAACACGGAGGGGGCGTCTACACACTCGATAATACTCGCGCCCGGAAACATTTCCGATAGCGCGGCGATGACGCCTGAGCGGGTCATCGCGTGATCATCAGCAATCACAATCCTCATTTAACTATCCCTGTGTGGTTACACTAATTCTTTACTGACGGTAATTGTTTCTTTTACCACTCTAATGAGACACTGAGGTGAACACGGCGTTCAAAATAATTGCCAGCCATGTTGCCTTTTTGGATATTACCCGCTTGATACTCCACGTAAGCCTCATCACTAATATTCTCCACTTTCAAGTCCAGTTTGAAAGCTTGTTTATTCGAGCGCCACTTTTTACTGATAGTGACATCATGGCGAAACCATGAGTCGATGGGGGAGGAACCAATGCCGCCGCCTCTCCACTTGGTGCGTGATTGATGATAGCTGAGCACTGACGCACTCCAGTTGTTGTCAAACTGGTGTGTAATGAAAAGGCTCCCTACGTGTTTGGGGATTGAATATTCATCTCCTCCTACTCCGACAAAATCGGGGGTAACTCTGGATACTCTGGCGGAGGTGAAGCGAACATTAGCGTACTGAAAATAGACTGTGGTATGAAGTTGTGGGCGCCAAGTGAGTTGCATGTCGTAACCACTGACTCGCCAATCTTTGTTGTTGGAAAATACACTAACTCGACTGTCGCCGTCACTAAATGAATTTGGTGTTACCGGAGGTTCAATATTTCTCCAGCTGGCGTGATCGATACCGCCCCTCATGTTCTCTTTAAATATTCGCCAATCCAAATCTAGGCTTTCTTTAAAAAAGCGACCGAAATAGGCAAACTCAATACTCTCGAGTGTCTCGGCCGACATTCTATCATCAGATTTGAAATGGTAGTCCACATAAGGTGCGTCATTGTAGTCAATAGTTTCGCGGTTGTACTCCCAAATGGTGGGCGAACGATAGGCTTTGGACCCGCTGATTCGAAAATTATGCTGAGGCATTAATTGATAATGCAGCGAGCCTCGTGGCGACAGACGGGTGTCGTCGGTTTCCTGGTTTTCCGCCATGAAACCAATATTACTCAGCCATTTTTTGTGCATGCGCCACTCGATATTGGTGAAGCCGTAAAGAATGGTGTTATCAATGCTCTTGTCACTGTCAAGATTAAAGGGCGAGGTGATTCGTTGGTGTTTGAAGCCGGCTCCAGAAACTGAGCGCAGGCTTTCATTTAGGGTAAGCTGATACTCCAGTTCCGATTCCCATAAGGTTGTGCTGCGATCTTCAAAACTGCCGCCTGTTTGATCAAATTCTGTGTCATACAGAGAGATATACCAGTCCCACTGCTGCTCTTCTCGTGCTTGAGACCAGCCCGCCGTTATCCAATAGCTGCTGTTCTCATCTTTTGCGAATTGGCTTGGGTGGTCGGTATCACCGATTCCGAAGCTGCCATCGCTCCAGCCCAGCTCTACATTGAAGGTGTCCTGTAGGGTAGGCGTTAATGCGGCATTAAATACCAGATGATCAACAGCACTTCTGTCGTCTAGATCCTTGAAACCTTCATTTTCTCTGTGAGATAGGCGTATTTGACCGTAGCCGTTGGGCACCTGGAAGTTAGTTCGCACATTAACATTACGTGTTTGTAGCTCTCCGATGGTGGCTCGAATGTGGGTACCGCTTTCCTGTATAGGGCTTTTGGTGGTGATATCAATAGCGCCAATGATGGCATTTGAACCATACGCGGGAACGTTAGAGCCTCGTACCAACTCGATACGCTGGATGTCATCTGGGGTAATACCTAAGCTCTCCCAAGATATAGTAGGGTAAGCGGGGACGTAGACGCTGCGGCCATTTACACGAACTTCTACTCGCCTCGGGTCGTCGTCGGTTGCGTCATGCCCAGACACTCCATAGAGCGAGCCGTTGGTGTAAAAGCTGACGAAACCGGGTACCAGCCGAAAAACTTCAACCAAGTTGTTAGGTGCCAGGGCGGCAATCATCTCACTACTGATCACGGTAACAGAAGAGGGTGAATAGTGGCGCTCTTGTTCCATTCTGGCGCCTGAGCTAACCATGGGAATGTCTACCAGGAGATCGCTTTCGTCATAGTAATCTGCTTCGGCAGCGTTGCTGGTGGCAGAGGCGCAGGCCGAAAGCAGCGCCAGCATAAAGGCAGAATAAGTTGGTACTTTGGCAAAAATTTTCACAGTTGAATCTCTAATGTTCTGCGGTTGGAATTTTCAGTATACAGGCGCTTAGGCGAATCGCCCATTATTTAGCGGTGAATCTTTACGTGGAATTAATGGCTTATGCTGCAAATTTACGCTTACTTGCATTGTCGCGAAAAGAATCTTCTGATTTACCCAAGCACAAAAGTAAACTTTGCTTGGGTTTTATGCCACGACAGCCCAGAAATTCTATGGCGGTTAATTTTCCTGAGATCAGCGCTATAGTGGCGCTTAGCGCGGAATGATACTGTCGCGGGGGTGACCGGCACACCTAAAATGGTCTATGCTTGGCCCAGATAAATCGACATAAGGGAGGGCAATACTCTATGGCCTATTCAGGCTACGAAAACCTGCGGATACTGGTCGTCGACGACTTTGACAATTTCCGTATGACTGTGGCAAAAATCCTAATGGAACATGGGGTTCAAGTCGTTGATTCAGCCGTCTCGGCAAACGAAGCGTTAAAGTATTGCCGAGAAAGGGCCTATGATCTTATTTTATGTGATTATAATTTGGGCAGAGGCCAAAATGGTCAGCAAATTCTAGAGCAACTGCGGAGTGAGAAAATCCTGCGCAGTCACTGCCTCTTTATCCTCGTGAGTGCAGAGTCTAGCAAAAGTATTGTGATGGCCGCCTATGACTCCGAGCCAGATGCCTACGTCACTAAGCCTATAACCGCAAAATCGCTTTTGCAGCGAGTAGACCGCTTACTCTTGCAGAGGGACGAACTAATTGACCTGAATAAAGCGATTGAAAACGGTGCCCTGATTGAGGCAATTGAACTGTGCCAGCAGAAGATAGCCGCTGCCAGCCGCTACACCGCACAGTGCCAGAAACTATTAGGTCAGCTCTACTTGGAAACTGAACAATACGGCTTGGCGGAAAGGGTATATACCGACGCGCTCGAAGTCCGGGCCTTAGATTGGGCAAAAGTAGGCTTAGCAAAAGTGAAACGGCTGCAGGGAGACCTGAATACCTCAAGTCAGTGGTTAGGTGAGATTATAGCCGCAAATCCATTGTGCATGCAGGCTTACGATGAGTTGGCAACAACCAGTCAAGCTCAGGGTGATACTGAGCGGGTGCAGGATGTGTTGCAGCAAGCGGTGCAAATATCCCCAATGGCTTTGCTCCGGCAACAAAACTTAGCAAAAACGGCGGATGAAAATAACGACTTGTCGGTAGCGGCTAATGCCTGGCGGCGAACGGTGCGCCTCAGTGAAAATTCCTGCTACGACGAATTGAGCAGTCATATGAGTTTTCTTCGCGCCAGTGCCGCCTTGTTTAAAGAACATTCTGATCAAGCTAAAGACCTTTCTAGAGACGCCTTGAAAGTGGCAGACGCGCTGGGTACGCGCTTTGAATTGGACGCCCAAGAAAAAGTACAAATGAAGTTACTTGAAAGCCAAGTGCAAAATGGTCTGGGTAACGACGTACGCGCGCGGGAGTTAATGGCAGACGCTGAGGTATTGATCGAAAAACAAGACATGCAATTGAGTCTTGAGGCGGAACTTGATAGGGTGCAAGCCAAATTTGCGGCCGGCGACGATGCGCAGGCTAATGTGCTGCTGCAAACCTTAACCAAAGATTCAAAGGGCGACGAAGAGGCCTTGCAGAAAATAGATCGCCTCTTAGAGGAGCCTGTTAGTGATGTAAACCGGCAGCGAGTAGCACAGATCAATAAAGAGGGCATTGGCCTTTATAATGACAATCGTTTTAAAGAATCCATTGCTTGTTTTCAGCAAGCGAAACGCTTGTTCCCCAATCATATTGGTGTGCACCTAAATTTAGTGCAAGCCCTTGTGGCGGAGATGCGGGAGTTTGGCGTGCAGTCAGAGCCTATGGATTTAACGCTCGATGTCATTAAGAAAATTGAAAAACAAATTACTGCTACCCACCCACAATTTCAGCGCTTCCGCCAACTCCATGAAATGGTTAGAAGGTTAGGGTGAACTTAATGTTAAACATTTTTGTAAGGTCAACGATATGAAGGACTCTTCAAACTCTTTAGATTTTTCTTTGGTATTAGCGTCCAGCGTACACGATATGAAAAATTCATTGGGTATGCTACTCAGCTCGCTGGAGGGAATTATACAGGAGACTCCTCCAGAGAATGATGAGCAGGCGAAGCGCTTTGCAACCCTGCAGTATGAAACATCGAGAATTAACGGCGAATTAATTCAGCTCTTGAGTGTCTATCGGATGCAAAAAAACCGTATGCCTCTGCACATTGACGAGCATTTTGTGATCGATCTGATTGAAGATCAAATTGCGCGTAATCATATGTTGTTTGAAACTCGAAATATTGAAATTGATATTCAGTGCGATGCTGATTTGAACGGATATTTTGATAATGATTTGGTCGGAGGTGTCGTACACAATGTGCTGATTAACTGTGCACGCTATACTAAACAAAAGCTGCAGGTGTCAGCCGAACTTGTTGACAAGGTGCTGTGTATCGCCATTGCCGATGATGGTGAAGGATATCCCGAAGCCATGCTGGGAGCGCCCACGCTTTCAAGCAGCAGTGATGCCTTCAATTCAGGCAGTACCAATCTCGGTTTATATTTCGCTAACGAGGTGGCTAAGTTGCACTGTCAGAACGATTTGTGCGGTCGGATTGAACTGAGTAACAACGGCCCCCTGGGCGGGGGCGTTTTCAAGCTATATATACCTTAATTGCTATGGATGACTTCTTCGCCTTCAAGCTTGTGTTCTTCCAATTGCTCGCGATAGATTTCAGGTATTTTGGCTGAGTGCTGGCTGGCATAATCGAAATAGACCATAGTGGCGGTTCCACGGGCCGCCAGCTCTCCTTTTTGCCAAGCCTCTTGCAGTAAAGTGAAAGAAGTATTGCCTACTTTTATTACATAGGTCCGAATAACTACTTCACTGCCGTAGTATATCTGTCTTACGAAATCCACCTCTATTCTTGCGAGAATTAGATTCCAGCTTGCCAGGTTTAGCTCTGGGTTAAATATTTGAAAGATGGGCTCGCGCGCGTCTTCAAACCATATAGGCAGAGTGGTATTGCTGAGATGACCGAGGGCATCTGTTTCGGCAAAGCGTGGTGATAAGGTACGTTTAAACATAGTTGTTCCCTTAAAGAGTAATGGAAGCCAGCCCCAGGGCGGCAACGGTTTCGCTGGCGGCGGCATTTGTTACCACCGCTATGTTGGCTAATTCCGGTTTGAGGTAAGTGTTAGCCACTCGCCGCAAATCGTCCAGTTTTACTTGCAATACTCGATTGCGGAAGCGCTCCCGGGTAGTTTGCGTGCGGCCAAATAATTCTGCGTGAAATGTTTGCTTGGCTTCACCTGCAGGAGAGCTTGGCTTATCGATGGCGCTGATTACCCCTAAGATGGCTTCTTCAATTTGCTGCCACTCGTGGTCGCTGTCGTTTAGCCACTGTAGAGATAAGTCAAAATCGTCCAGGGTTTCACTTAAACGCGGGTCGCGATAAGAGTAAAAACGGAACGCGGCAATGTTGTTGTCTTGGCTAGCACCGGCACCGTAGGCGCCACCTTGTTCACGGATCGCTCTGTGCAGATAACCGTTGCGCAAAAATCCGCCTAGTACACTGAGTACCGCAGCATCAGGATGGTCTGAGGGTACAGTTTGATAAGCTTTTGCACAGAAATTTACTTGAGTGTTAGTCAGCCAAGCTTCTTTTACGTTTTCGTTGACGCGGTCCAGAGTAAATGGCGTGTTGTTGAAGGTGGTAGGAGAGTGCCACTGACTATCTAATTCTTGTTGATAATTCGCTAAGCGCTCTTCTTCGCCCACGAGCAAAAACTGTCTTGGCGCGGCGATCATGAGCTGGTGAATATCACTGAGCTGTTGAGCAAATGCACTTAAAGCCTCGTCACTTTGCAAAGCGTCATCAAGAGCTTTAATTGCTTGAATGCCACCTAAACCACTGAGCTGATGAGAGAGCTTCGCGGCAGGACTCATTCCAGCACTCGCCGCAGCTAGGGCAAGGCTGTGGCCGCTGCCTGTGACACTTTGTTCGCGGCGGGCTCTCGCCTGAGAAACCAGCTCACGAATACGTTGCAGCTCGTCGAAGCGAACAGAGTCAAAAGTGCTTCGCATCAGCTCTGTCATGGCCGCTTGATTGCGGCTGAGTGCTTTGGCTGAAAGCGTAAAGTAAGCATCAATCGCTTGCACATCCTCCACCGAGCCACGAATGGTGCTGTAGGCATTAATGGAACCGATTACGCCTGCCTGCCAACGCTGAGTTTCTAGATAGTCTTTGTCGCCCGCGCCCAGCTCAGTCATGCAAATACTGTAGAACGGCAAAAGCGTGTACAAGGATTCCGGCATCGCTGGCATTTTGATAATCATTTGCTGGTAGACAAGGCCGTTAGTGCCTGCAGAATACTGAGTTAAATTCAGGTTTTTTGCGTTCGCATCTTGACCGTGAACATAGTGAAGGTGCTCCGGGATATCTTCTAGGCCTACCTTCGGTAAAATAGTATCGTCGTCAACCTGCATCTGCCGATCAACCAAGGCTTTTGCTTGATCAACGATGGCTTGCTCCTGATCCTTGCTCAGGCTTTCGCGTCGGCTTTGCAGTCGAGCAACTTCCGCTGCTACTTGACGGTCTGCCATCTTGTCGTCTGGTTTTAGTGTTAAACGAACGCGGTGCTGGTTTTCAAGCAGTAAGTTTTTCGCCAAATCTTTGATAAAATTCGGGTCTTTAATTTCTTGTTGAAGTTTTTCCAGCGCAGGGTCTAGATCTAGCAAGCTAATAGGGTCCCCGCGATGTGTAGCGGAATTCAACGCGGTAAGAATTATCTGCAAGCCAAACGGGTAGCCGTCGCCGCCCACTTCTCGTTGTTGTAACTCCAGTTGATGTAAAGCAGCTTCGAGATCAGCTTGATCTACGCCATTTTTAGCAACGTTCTCAAGCACCTCGAAAATCATAGCCTCAATGTCATCGGCCTGACCTGGGTTGCTGCCCTCAAGTCCACAAATAAAGATTAATTCGAGCTGTGAGTCATCTAGGCCGCAGAGCGGAGAGGGGGCCGTACCTAGTGTGGAGGTTTCTAGGGCCTGTTGGAGAGGTGACGCGCTATTGTCTAGAAGAATACTTCCTAGCAGGTGTGCTTTCAGTGACTCTTCCAAATTAGTGCTTTGTCCCAACAGCCAAGCAAGAACGATGTGGCTCTTGTTGTTGAGCTCTCCGTCCTCAGTTAAAGGGTAGGACTCCTCTACGGCTATAGGCGCATTAAAGCGTTTTGCCGGTTCGACCGAAATGACAGTGTCTAGGCGCTGAAATCTGCTCAATACCTGACTTTCGAATCGGCTTTGATGTTCTTCGGCGGGAATGTCGCCATAGGTCATAAAAATCGCATTACTGGGGTGATAGTGAGTCTTATAAAACGCCAGCAGTTCTTCGTAACTTAAGTCGGGTATGCAGTCGGGTTCACCGCCACTGTTGAAGTGATAGGTGTTATTGGGAAACAAATATTTGCTTAGAGTCTGCCAAAGCTGAGAGGGCACAGAGCTCATCGCACCTTTCATCTCATTGAAAACAACGCCTTTGTACACAAGTGCTGTACTCGGGTCATCAGGCGTTTCAAATTCAACGCGATGACCTTCCTGAGCAAAGTCCAGCGGGTCGAGGCGTGAGAAAAATACCGCGTCCAAATAAACGTCTAAAAGATTGCTGAAGTCTTTACGGTTTTGGCTGGCAAAAGGGTAGGCCGTCCAATCGGAGCTGGTGAAGGCATTCATAAAAGTATTTAAGGAGCGGCGAATCATCATGAAAAATGGATCGCGAACGGGGTATTTTTCGCTGCCACAAAGCGCCGTGTGCTCAAGAATGTGGGCAACGCCCGTTGAGTCGTGGGGCACTGTGCGCAGCGCCACCAAAAACACGTTTTCAGGGTTGTCGGCGGCAATGTGAATATGCTGCGCGCCAGTATTGATGTGTTCGTATTCTTCTACTGTTACATTAAGCGAGTCGATGGCGTGGCGACGCAGCATTTTGAATGCTGAAAGGGCTTGCTGATTAGACATGTATGCCTCTAAAAAGGAATTGGATAACTTGCGTTCATTGTAGCCGGTATATGAGGTGGGGTCATTCAGTGTGAGTGTCTTCCCGCCAAATAGCTTGTCTGTTCAAAAATCGTTCAAAGCTAAGCAATAATTCATCATGTGCTTCGCCCATTTCTGCCAGTGCCCAATAGCCCGCTTCCAGGCTCGACAGTTGACCGGCGCGTTGCGCTTTACGGATGTGGTAATGAGACTTTCGGGAGCTTAATTGCAGGCGCGGTAGTGCTGCAAGCAAGGGGCTCAAATGGAGCATTTTGCGGGCTTTACGCCATGTGCCGTCAATGAGAATTAGGCGTAAGCCTGAGGCCGCCTTGCCCGTATTCAGCGCCATGGCGTCGCTCGCAGAAAGGAGTCGCTGAATTTCCAAAGGCGAATCTTCAGAGGGCGGAAAGAGAAGTATGTTTGTTTTTTGAGCGCCCAGAAGCGTTCTTAGCGCTTCATCGCCAAATTCTTCGCCCACTACCAGCTTGCTGCGCTTTAAACACAAATGTAATAATCGCCCTGTACCCTTGGCTTCAAATTCCTCTCGTGGATGCTGCAGGATGAGCAGCTCACAGGTGTTATTTACTACTTGAACCAAATCGCATAGGCAGGTTTTTAGAGGTCTGGCGCAGGTGTTACAGCGGGGGCGAGTCATTTGCATAGAGCCCATGTTAGAGGCATAGTGCCAAATATCAAGCGATAAACAAAAGGGAAGGTAAAGTGTGTCGATAGAAGCGTTAAGCCAAGACGATTGGTTGAACTTTTTTGCACTGGCGTGGTGTTTGACCTGCTGGATTACTTACGCAAAATTCGCCAAAGTGATGGCCAAGAAAACCCACTCACTCAGTTCGCTCCTACACGAGTATCGTATCGATTGGATGCGTCACATGCTGGCCCGTGAAGTCAGGGTAGGCGACGCGTCCTTGCTGGCCAACCTAGAGCGTGGCGTAAACTTTTTTGCCTCCACGACCATGTTGATATTAGCCGGCATCCTGACAGTGCTCACCACTACTGGTAATGGTTTTACTTTACTCGAGCACCTTCCTTTCACTGTAAGCGATAACCCTGCGGCTATTCAATTTAAATTCCTAGTATTGGTCTCAATTTTCGTCTACGCATTTTTTACATTTACATGGTCCATGCGGCAATACAGTTTCTGCAATATTTTAGTGGGCTCCGCGCCTTTACATGATGATGAAACAGTCAGCGAAGCCGAGCGCAGCGAGTTTGCATTATACGCAGCGAAAGTCATTGACCAAGCCGCACACAGTTACAACTATGGGCTGCGTTCTTATTACTTTGCGATGGCGGTAATGAGTTGGTTTGTTAGCCCTTGGTTGTTCATCGTCGCAGTAGCTTTTGTTGTGGCCGTTTTATATCGCCGAGAGTTTCATTCTAAGCCATTGCTTGCAATGATTTCGATTAAGGTGAAGTAGGTGGTTTGTTGTTTGGGCTGGTTAGTTGGTTGCTTGTGCCGATAATTCGGGCCGTCAGGGTGCTTCATGTTGTGGCCGGTCGCAACATGAAGCACCCTGACGGCCCTACTCTTGTGCTAGAGTCGAGAAAATAACGATCGCTGGAGTCAGTTAAAAACAATCGTCTTGTTGTTGTGCACGAGTACTCTATCTTCTAAGTGGTAACGCAAACCTCTCGCTAGAACGGTTTTCTCTACGTCTTTACCTAATCGAACACTTTCTTCAACGGAGTCGTAATGTGAAACACGAGCTACGTCTTGTTCAATGATGGGCCCTGCATCCAAATCTGAAGTTACATAGTGGCAGGTGGCGCCGGTTAATTTTACGCCGCGTTCTTTTGCCTGGTGGTAAGGTTTTGCCCCCATAAATGAAGGTAAAAAGCTGTGGTGTATGTTGATCACCTGGTGCGGGTATTTCTCGCACATCCAGGGAGGTAAAATTTGCATGTAGCGCGCGAGAACTACGGTGTCTGGTTGGTGCTTGTCGATGATGTCAGCTGTTTCTTTAAAGGCTTTGTCTTTGCCTTCTTGGTCTTTTGGCACCGGTACGTGGTAGTAGGTAATGCCGTGCCACTCAACGTATTTACGCATGTCGTCATGATTGGAGATCACGCAGGGGATGTCGAATTCTAGGTCTCCACATTTCCAACGATACAGCAGGTCTGTTAGGCAGTGGTCTAGCTTGCTCACCATGAGCAATACTTTGCGGGGCTTGGCGGTATCGCTGAGATGCCAATTCATGGCGTATCGCTCGGCAACGGGTATGAACGCTTGGCGAAATTCTTCTGCATCCATTTTCAATGCGTCTGTGCCAATGACGTAGCGCATGAAAAACATGCCTGTAGTGGGGTCGTGATATTGGCTGGCTTCTGTGATGTTGCCACCATGACCCGCAACAAAACCACTGACGTCGGAAACAATTCCCGGCCGATCTGGGCAAGATATAACTAAACGAAATTTGTGAGACATGATATTGAATCCATTGGGGTCTGATTGTGGTGCAAGCATACGGAGCTCGAGATGGATTAGTTAGGCCATATAAGGGACAATAGGGGGATAATATAGGCCATTGTTGAGTCCGATTATGTCCCCGAAGTCGATTTATCCTCAAGCGTCTGCGCCAAAGTTGCTGCACAGTCATGAAATACAGCTCATGTTGAGAGAGTTGATTGATGCGCAGGGCTTCTCATTGGAGCAGCTGGTGGCGGGTACTGGCCTTGATGTGGAAGCATTTGAGAACCCGGCGCTTCGTCTCAGTGTGGAGGAGGAACTGGCCTTATACGCCCGAATTGCATCCTGCAATAAAAATCCATTGCTCGCGGTAGAGATTGGTGGTCAGTTGGATTTGACGGGTTATGGGGTGTTGGGCTTTGCTATGGCGGCGTCAAATACGCTGCGTGATGCGCTGCAGCTCAGTGTGGATTTTGCGCCTCTCATCAGTTGGGCGTCTCACGTCACTTTGGCTAATGTGCGTTACATTGGGCAAGATATGACCCGGCTCAGTGTTCTGCCGTCTCCGGTAGATGGGCCGGCCCAGATACTCGAAATTGAAAGTTGGTTCGCCTCATTTCACAAAATTATAAGTCAGCTTGTGGGGGGGGCGTTTGATTTTGACTCCGTCCATTTTGCCCATACTTGTCAGGCTGATTCAATTGCGCCGTTTTGGCATATTTTTAAATGCCCTGTGTATTTTGAACAGCCGCAACATGCGATTTATTTTCGTCAAGAGGAGATGTCGCGGCGCTTGCCTCACGCGCAGCCAGAGTATGCAGAGTTGACGAGAGATTTATGCCGGCAGAGTATTGAAACGCTGAAGGGGGAGCGGGGCTTGGTGGCAGCGGTGAAAGCCTACATCATTAAAGTGGACGGTGTGCCGACCCTGGAGCAGGCGGCAAAGCAGTTTAATATGGCGGCGCGAACACTGCGTCGTCAATTGTCGAGCTTGGGCGCTTCTTGGCAGGCCTTGACCGATGAGTTTCGATTCAAGGAGGCGCGTCACTATCTGCTGAATACTCGGTATACACTAGAGACTATTGCGCCGATGCTCGGGTATAGTGATGTCCGAAGTTTCCGAACTGCATTTAAACGTTGGGCACATACAACGCCCAGTGAGTTTCGCAACAATAACCAAGCGTATAGCGAAGATACGAAGCAATGATAAGGTGAAGCAATGACAAGGCATGTGGTATTTGGGGCGGGTTTAATTGGTGGCTATGTTACTGGTGTGCTGTTGTCACAGAAGCGCAATGTAGGTGTTGTGGCTCGAGAAAGTGTTCAAAAAAAACTGGCCGCTGGGCTTCAGTTGAGTGACTACCATGGAAATAAAGCCGCAGTGGCCGCCCCAGATTTTGTTTCCGCAGAATCGCCGAGTGCCGACTATTTGTGGTTGACGGTTAAGTGTACGGGGCTTGATAGCGCGATAGAGCAGCTCGGTAGTTTGGTGGGGCCGCAGACTCGAATTCTTTGCTGTCAAAATGGCTTGGGCTCTGAGCAGGCGGTAAAAAATCGTTACCCAAACAACGAAGTCTTGCGGGTAATGGTGCAGTTCAATGTTGTGGAGTTGGAGCCCGGCAAGTTGCACCGGGGGTCTGAGGGTGCCATTACAATTGAATCACGGGCGGGCAGTGATCACTCAGCACAACTTGCGGCAGAGATTAACTGCCCTTTGCTGCCGGTTCACGCCTGTGACGATATGGTGGCATTGTTGTGGGCGAAGCTGCAGTTAAACTTAGGTAATGGTGTTAATGCTCTGGCCGATATCCCGGTGAAGGCCATGCTTGAGCAGCGAGATTTTAGGCGAAGTTTTGCGCTGTTGATGTCTGAGCTCATTGCGGTGGTTCGGGCCAAGGGTATTGAGTTGCCAAAAGTGACAGCGATACCGGGTCATTTAATTCCGAAGGTTATGAGTGTGCCCAATTGGGTGTTTAACATTTTGGGCACTAAAATGTTATCTGTAGACCCTACGGTTAGAACCTCGATGTGGTGGGATTTAAGTGCTGGGAAAATCACTGAAGTCCATTTTTTAAACGGCGCTGTAGTAGAGGCTGGCAAGGAAGTGGGTGTGGCTTGTCCGGCCAATGAAGCTTTGGTAAGGATGATTGTAGAAGCGGAAAATGGTGAACGCGAGCGTGGTATGTCGGCTAAAGATATGTACAGGGCTTTGGCGAGCTAATACCGCTCGCCGACTGAGTCGGGAGCGGTATTTCGCAGGGGCTTAATCTGTTCTTGGTGTGCTTCTGCGAGGCTTCTTCTCACCGCGAGGTTTGTCTGAACGAGGGCGGTCTGAACGAGGCTTGTCTGAGCGTGGACGATCGGAGCGAGGTTTATCGCTGCGAGAGTTTGAGCTGCTGTGACCGCCTTGGTCTTTGCTGATATTCAAGACTTGGCTGCGCACGCGAACTTTTTTCAAAGTTTGGAATGTGGCGTCGCTCATATCATTTGGCAAGTCAACGGTGGAGAAGTCGTCGTGCAGTTTGATGTGGCCAATATTGTTGCTGTCGATACCTGCTTCGTTGGCGATCGCACCTACAATGTCACCAGGACGAGCGTTGTGTGAACGGCCAACTTCAATGCGGAACGTTGTCATGTTGGCGTCGTCGCCACGTTCGCGACGAGGTCGGCGCTCACGAGACTCATTGCGACTGTTGTCACGCTCTCTATCTCCTCTGTTCTCACGTGCAGGCTTAACATTCGCCCACTGAACTTGCAGAGGTCTTTCTTTCTGGGCGAGATAACCCAGTGCCGAAGCGATATCTTCTGGCGCGATATCATTTTCATGACTGAATTGAGCAAGTACTTCATTGAAGAAGCTCAAGTCTTGAGATTTGATGGTCTCTAAAAGCTTTTCTTTAAACTGATCGATACGCATGGCCGACACGGTTTCGCCGGTAGGTAATTCCATGGCGGTTAGAGGACGGCGAGTGGCACGCTCAATGGCGTAAAGCAAACGCTTTTCGCGCGGTGCAACAAACAGAATTGCCTTGCCCGAACGACCTGCGCGACCGGTGCGGCCGATGCGGTGAACGTAAGCTTCGCTATCGTATGGAATATCGTAGTTAAGCACGTGGCTAACACGCTGTACGTCGATGCCGCGAGCGGCAACGTCGGTGGCGATGACGATATCTAATTGCTTGTTCTTCAGGCGATCGATGGTGCGTTCACGCAGTTGCTGATTCATGTCACCGTTTAGTGGTGATGCTGAGTAGCCGCGGGCTTCCAGTTTTTCCGCCAGTTCGGCCGTGGCCGTTTTGGTGCGGACAAAAATAATCATGCCGTCAAAAGGTTCAACTTCAAGGATGCGCGTTAGGGCGTCCAGCTTGTTGGTGCCACTTACCATCCAGTAACACTGTTCAATGTTGTCACCGGTTGTGGTGTCAGATTTAATGCTGACTTCTTTAGGGTTGTTTAGGTAGCGAGTGGCAACGCTGCGAATTTGCTTGGGCATAGTGGCCGAGAATAGCGCAGTCTGGCGCTCTTTCGGGGCGTGCTCAAGAATCCACTCAACATCATCAATAAAGCCCATGCGAAGCATTTCGTCGGCTTCATCAAGAACAATGTTGGTAATTCCGCTAAGGTCCAGGCTGCTGCGACGCAGGTGATCCATAACACGGCCGGGTGTGCCAACCACAACATGAGCGCCGCGGCGCAATTGGCGCAGTTGGGTGCTCATATCCTGACCGCCATATATAGGCAGAACGTGGAAGCCTTTCAGGTTGCAGGCATAGCGTTGGAACGCCTCAGCTACCTGAATCGCCAATTCGCGAGTCGGTGCTAATACTAGAATCTGTGGGTTTTTTTTGCTGATATCGATTTTAGACAGCAGGGGAAGCGCAAATGCGGCTGTTTTACCCGTACCGGTTTGAGCGACACCCAATAGGTCTTCGCCGTTTAATAAATGGGGGATACTGGCGGCTTGAATCGGCGAGGGCTGTTCATAGCCTACGTCGGTGATAGCTTTCATTATGGGCGCAGAGATCGCGAGATCGCTGAAACTTAATATTTCAGAAGACATTACACACCTTACTTTCGGATTTTGGAGGGCATTTGCCTAAACGAAGCAGGTTTCTCCAAACCAACAGCCGAAATAAGGCACAGCCCTGATTACAGGGGCGCGAATTATAGGGACTTTCCGTTCAACTAGCGAGGGTTATTTGCATTATTTTTCATCAATTTGCGCAAGCATCAGGCTTTGATACACTGAGCGACTCTAATATTTTCCATTTCAGTGAATTAGCAGGCCTTCATGAATCAAAAGCACCTCTCTACTACAGCGCTCGCCAAACGGCTTCATAAAGAAGCTCGAGAACTGTTTGTCTTGCTGGCCGACGGGGCTTGGATTGTCAAAGTCGACAATCGATGGCATTTGACAGAGAAGGGCAAGTTTGAGGGTGGTATCTATATTGAGCACCCAAAGTACGGTGAGTATATCGCTTGGCCGGAAACGATTCAGCAGCACGCCATTTGGGGAGGTTTACCCGAGGCACCACTTACGGCCACCACCCTCGGTCAAAAATTTAATCAACCTGCCCGGTTTGTGAATCATTTGCTGGCGGAATTAGGTTGGATTCACAAGGCCGTTAAGGGTTGGCACTTAAGTGAGCAGGGTAAAGCCTTGGGTGGCCAGCAAAAAGAGAGTGATAAAACCGGCATTCCTTTTGTGACTTGGCCAGAAACATTGTTGGACCACCCAGCTTTGAAGGAAGACATTAATGCACTGAAGTCGATGCCTTCAGCCCTTGAGCACTGTGCTTTGGACGGGCATATTTTGGCGAGTGATGCAGAACGTTTAATTGATAACTGGCTTTATTTGGCGGGTATTCCTCACTCCGTAAATCGACGCTTGCCGGTTGCGGAGGTATATCGGGCAAATTTTTATTTGCCATCGTGCAATGTTTTTCTGGAGTTTTGGGGCGGCTCCCAGGACGCAGGCGCTATTAAGCGGAAGCTGGAAAGGGCAGAGGTCTATAAGCGGAATCAGTTGGCTTTGATTGAAATTGAAGAGTCTGAACTGGGAGCCTTGGACGAAATTTTAGCGCGGCGCTTACTAAAGTTTGGCGTGGCTGTTTATTAGCTTGTTTTGCAGTGCTGTCAGTGTGACGGTGATTTGCTTGCAAGTACTTAACTATTTTGGATGAAATCTTACATTTAGAAGGATGATGGAATGGCTGATCAAGTGGATTATGAAATTGTTGGCAACTCAATGCCCGCAGTGGAGGTGGAGTTAGATCCTGGCGAGTCTGTAATCGCAGAGGCGGGTGCCATGACCTACATGGAAGAGGATATAGATTTCGAAACTAAGCTTGGCGACGGTGCCGATCCAGACCAGGGTTTGATGGGTAAGCTATTTAGCGCTGGGAAAAGAGTGCTGACCGGCGAAACATTATTTATGACGCACTTTACAAACCGTGGCGGCAATAAGCGCCGGGTAGCATTTGCGGCTCCCTACCCTGGGACAATAGTCGCTGTAGATATGGCCGCAAATGGCGGTGAAATCACCTTGCAAAAAGACAGCTTCATTTGTGCTGCAAGAGGCACGAAAGTTGATATCGCCTTTAATAAACGTTTGGGCGCCGGTTTTTTTGGTGGCGAGGGTTTTATCTTGGAAAAGCTGAGCGGCGACGGTATGGCTTTTATTCATGCTGGCGGCACCGTGATTGAAAAAGAACTTAATGGCGAAACCCTAAGGGTTGATACGGGATGCTTGGTTGGCTTCACTCAGGGTATTGATTTTGATATCACCTTGAGCTCAGGGCTGAAAAGTATGCTGTTTGGTGGCGAGGGAATTTTTCTGACCACCTTAAGCGGTCATGGCAAAGTGTGGTTACAAAGCTTACCTTTTTCTCGCTTGTCCGACAGAATTTTAGCCAATGCTCCGAAAGTTGGAGGCAGCAGTAAGGGCGAAAGCTAAGGCATAACAATTCATGCAGTTCAGACTCAATGCTCTAGCCAATTCCCGAGATGTCGATGAGCGCTAAAGTTACCGCGCTCAAGCCTGCTTGGACGGTGTTTTCAGCACCCATTTATGCTTTGGTTCAGGCCGCCGAAAATCTCGGGGCTGAGCGGGATCTCTTGCTGGCGGAGGCGGGCATTGATCTTGTTCGGCTTGCGCAGGTTGACCAGCGTTTCCCCGTGCAGCAACTTTTTAAACTCTACCAGCGAGCTGTTGCCGTCACGAGCGAAGAGGATCTTGCAATTTACGCGGGCCGTATTGCGTTTATTAATGGTTTGAACGTGCAACTATACATGTCCACCATCTGCAGTACTTTTCGTGAGTACCTCAACGTGATGCCCAGTGTGCTGAAATTTGCCGGTGATCTTGGTGAAGTTAAGATAAGCAGTGAAGGCGAGCTACTGCGTCTTGAATGGCATCCTCTAGCCGTAGAAAGTTGTTCTCAGCGTTATTTGACGGACTCTTTTTTAACAATGTCTAGCGCTATCGTAAATTCATTGTGCATTCTACCTATCCGAGCTTTACGTGCCGATTTTAGCTATGCCAAGCCCGCCGATACCACCTTGCTGCAGCAAATGTTCGGCAGTAACATTAATTTTGCTGCGCCAGTGAGTTGCTTGTATTACGAGCGGAAGTGCTTGGACTACGCAATTACTCAGTTAGAACACGATTTAAACGCTCAGCAAATCAATCCCATATTACGTTACTTTGATGATCTTAATGTGGAGGACACCTTCCTCAGCGGTTTGCGTCAGTCCATAGTTCGCCTCTTGCCTCTGGGCGACATGAGCATTGATAAAGTGGCTGCAGAATTAAATGTGTCCCGGCGGACTTTGCAGCGACGTTTAGCCGATCGAGATACGCAGTTTTTGCAGGTGGTGCAGGAGATAAGATGCGATCTGTCTGTTCGCTATTTGGGGGATGAGCGATTAGCGGTGGCAGAAATTGCTTTCCTGCTTGGCTATGCGGATCAAGGCTCGTTTTCTAGTGCTTTTAAAATTTGGTATGGGCAATCGCCGCGAGATTATCGCCAGCGATAGCCCATATTAATTACTTAAGGCGTGACAATATTAAAACTCTCAAAGCCACTATCGAGCATAGACAGAAAGCTAAGAAGTTCTAGGGTGCTGCCTTCAACGCTTAAATTATCTGAAGTCAGCAGATCTTTTAAGCTGATGATGCCAACCTGAAAATCCAGAAACTCTCGTAAGGTTAAGGTCAAGGTTGCGCTGACTTCAGTCTTGTCCACATTGACGGTTGTGTAGTGCAAAACGGAGTTTTTAACACTTAGTACGTAGGTTTCTTGGGTGTCGGTAAAGACGATTTTAATACTTTCATCAGCCCCCTCAGCGTCATCCGCTTTGAGTTGAGTGGCCATTGATTTGAAAAACTCGTGGGTGGGAACATTGTAGAGTAAATCAATGGTTTCCTCTTTGTTCAGCGTTGAAGCCTTGGTGCCTTCCTGCAATTCCAAACCCGCTGTGAGATAGACGTCCCGCCAAGGAGCCGACTCGGCTTGATAGGCCATCTGCTGATAGCTTGCCGCTAATAAATTCTTAGCATGTTTATTGTCGGGTTCAGCGAAAACCAAGTGATTGAGTACCTCGGCCACCCAGCGATATTCACCCTTATCATAAGACACTTGTGCCTTACTTATTATTGCCTCTGCACCACCCATAAACTCTACGTAGTGATTGGCCGCCTCAGTGGGCGGTAGAGGGTTGAGGTTCGCCGGGTTGGCGTCATACCAGCCAAAATAATGTTGATAGACGGCCTTGCTGTTGTGCTTAACCGTTCCGTAGTAGTCGCGATTGTAAAAAACCTTTGAAAGTGATTCAGGCAGCTTTATTTTTTCTGCAATTTCGCGAGGTGTGAATCCTTTGTTGGCGAGTTGTAGAGTTTGGTCGTGAATGAAACGGTACAAGTCCCGCTGTTTCTCCATGAAGGTCACAATATTATCATTGCCCCAAATGGGCCAGTGATGGCTGCCAAAGTAAGTATCTATGCCATCTAGCTCTGCAATGCTGTCGTTGATGTAGGTGCTCCAGCGCAGGCCGTCCCGCACTTTGGCGCCCCGTAGGGTGTAGAGGTTGTGCAGTGTGCGAGAAGTGACCTCAGCGCCACAATAGGCTTGATGTTCTGGCAGATAGAACGTTAATTCTGCTGGTGCTTCAGATCCTGGCATATTTAGAAATATCATTTCTACGCCGTCTATTGTCAAAGCCTCGCGACCAGACTTAATGTCAATGGTGGGTTGCAGTGTGCTAACCGTACCGAAAACTGGTTGTTTGCCAAGTCCGGAGTCAATATGTCCTTTGGCCGAGCGTTCCAATACTTGCCCATACATGTAGACGCCGCGGCGAGTCATTGCGGGCCCGGCAACAATCAATTCACTCACAGACTCTTCAACAAAACCTGAGGGGGCGATGACGGTGAGGGGATCGTTATTTGCTTCGCGCGTGGCGAGTTCTTCTTTAGACAGCAGGCCGAGTGCGCCGCCGAAATGGTCAACGTGACTGTGGGTGAAAATCACCGCTTTAACCAATTTATTGCCTAGATGTTCCCGTGCGAAATTCAATGCTGAGTTGGCGGTTTCAACCGTTGTTAGTGGGTCTACTACAATCCAGCCTGAGTCGCTGTCAATTAACGTCATGTTCGCCAAATCAAAACCACGGAGTTGATAAATCCCGTCTTTAACTTTGAATAAGCCTCGGATGTTATTGAGTTTGGCTTGGCGCCAAAGGCTGGGGTTTACGGTGTCGGGGCTTTCCCCTTCAAGAAAGTTATAGGCGCCTGGGTGCCAAATGGTTCGGCCTGCTGCGTTTTTGATGGGCGCGTCGGGGGCGCGTGCAATCAAACCGCGCTGAGCGTCTTCGAAATCCTGCTGATCGGCAATGTCAATTTGTTCGTAAACTTGTTGGTTTTTCTCGATGGTGAAGTGGCTCGCATCCCCCTGTGTGGCAGGGCTTGTTGAGCGCTCACAGGCTGAAAGCAACAGAGTGAAAGGAACAACAAGCAGTGAAATCTTAAAGGTTTTTGTCATTGGTAGCGCTCCCTTACGGTTTTATTTTTTTTCTGATATTAGCAGTAAAGCTGATCATTTGTTGCATACAAGCAAAACTTTACACATAAATCCAGCGTAGAGCTTCTTTCCTGAAACCTTAGTTGCAATTCTCCGAAGCTTGGCACCAATTCCGTGTTTTTTGGCGCGGAATCCTAAACTTTAAACGCCTAAACCTCCTAAGATGGTTTAGTATCGATAAGGCCTATGTCCTTGGCGCTCATGTAAAAGCTCATTAATTGTAGGGGGATATGTCATGAAAAAATTTAGTGACCGCGTCGCAGTAGTTACTGGAGCCGCATCTGGAATAGGCCGATGTTTGGCACTACAACTGGCAGAGCGCGGTTGTATACTTGCTCTGGCCGATATGGACATGGAGGGCTTAAAGGCCACGGGCGATTCTGTTTCAGAGTATGGTGGCAAATACAGTTTGCATGACTTGGACGTATCCGATCGCGAGGCGATGGAAGAATTTGCCGATACTGTGGTGTCTACTCACGGAGGTGTACACCTCTTATTCAACAATGCGGGTGTGACGGCCATAGACCATATCGATACCATGGATTATGCAAATTTTGAGTGGGTAATGAATATCAATTTTTGGGGAGTAGTTTACGGAACAAAAGCTTTCCTGCCTCACCTGAAAAAATCTGATGAAGCGCACATCACCAACATCTCTAGCCTGTTTGGCTTGTTGGCCGTGCCATCCCAAGGGGCTTACAATGCCTCAAAATTTGCTGTGCGTGGTTTTACGGAAGCGCTAAAGATGGAGCTGGCGGATACCCGGGTTGGCGTCAGCAGTGTGCATCCAGGAGGTATAAAAACCAGTATTGTTCAGAATGCTCGTGTCGCTGAAGGCAGTATGGCTGTAACGAAAAAAGAAATTGGCAGCCAATTCGATAGCCTTGCAAAAACTACGGCCGATAAAGCCGCGTCTGTTATCTTAAATGGCATTGAAAAAAACCGACGTCGGATTTTAGTGGGTTGGGACGCGAAAATTCTAGACTTTATTGTGCGTCTATTTCCTGCCTCTTACGAGTACATTGCGCGATTGGAGAAACCTCTAGTTGCGAAAGTGAAAGCCGAAGCCTTAGCTCAGGAGCAGCCAGGGAATTAGCGAACACCCATGCCGCGGAATATCATCTGGAAATAATCTGCTGAGTTTTTCGCCATGTCATCACTGCCGCGAGACAATTCTGGGAAGTCTAGACAAGAATTAATTCCACCCGAAATAAACTGTTCTGCAATGCTAGCATTGACATCGCGGATGCTGTTGTCGCGAATGCCAAGTTGAACCAGTTCGCCAAATCGATCATCCACGGCTTGGGTTTCTTTCAGTATTCTGTCTTGGTTCTCAGGTTTTAAAGATCGCAATAAGTTGTAGCGAATCAGTGGCCCTTCGTCAGAGTTTTGTATATAGAAAAGGTAGTGTGCCGCGAGTTCCAGTTGATCCAGACCCGTTTTGCCATTCTCTATGGCTCGGGTTTGCATTGCGCGGGTGTGTTCCAAAGTTCGATTAAAACACTGAAGCAGCAGATCATCTTTATCTTTGATATGGTAGTAGAAGGCTCCTTTGGTGACATTTAGGGCTTCGGCAATTTCGTCTAAAGAAGTTCCCTTAAAGCCTTTGCGGTTAAAGAAGCGGCTGCCAACTTTGTAAAAGGCTTCTTGTTTTAGTTGATTTTGGGCGCTGCGATCAAAACCCTTATTAATACTTAAACTACTCAGCTCTGGAAAATTGATAGGCTGAAAGCTTGGGTTGGTGGACAGACCGTTCATGACAATGTCAATGAAGGTCTCGCCCGCCGTAGGTATATTGTTGGGGTCAATGTCACCCAGCCATAACACCGTCCATTGTATGTTGCCAAACAATGCTAGCGCGGTAGCTCCTGCGTTACAAGGCTCTAAGCTGCCGTCAGCTATTCCTTCTGTAATGAGGTCGCGATAAGCAAAATACAGACTGAAGTAAAGCGATTGCACTTCAGTGCGGTGTTCTGCCCTCAAAGTGCGAATTTCAGTCATTACGGCATGTTGAGGTTCTTTGTTTAATAGAATGCCTTGAAATCGGCGGAAGTATTCGCGTATAGCGGCTTCAATTTTTGTTCGCCCGTCGGTGCCGGTATTTTGGGCGACGCTCAAAATTTGCTGATGTACCTCACAGCTGCGCAAGTAGCAGAGGTAAATTAATTCCTCTTTGGTCTTAACGTAATAGTACAGGCTGGTTTTAGTCAGCTTAAGCCTAGAGGCAATGTCTATCAGTGTAGTGGCTCGCGTGCCCTGGCTGTTAAACAGGCGTGCGGCTTCTGACAATATGGCCTGGCGTTTTTGGCTGTGCTGAGAGGTCTTGCTAAATGGCGAAACGGTGTCTGTCATTTTTTTCTTCAGTCGTTCGAATGAGTTAAATTGACCAGCATTGGATGCCTTGGGCGGAGTCTACTGTATTTGTTCCTCAAGTGACATTTTGTAAGCTGTTTGGCTGCTCTACAGCAAGGCCTCAATATTGAAATAGCAGCTTATACTCTATAATAGTAAAAACATACTTAATGTTGAAATAATGGGAGGTTTACCTCGTGGCGGCACCTCTATTAAACGAGCGTGAACTGGAATTCATGTTATACGAGCTATTCGACGCTGAGGGCATGACCCTGAGAGAGCGTTACGCTGATCATAGCCGCGATACTTTTAACGCGGGCGGCTGCAAATCTTATTGTAGCCCATGGCAATGAATCGCAAAAAACCACTTGGCTTGAACCGATGTGTGCTGGACGCTTTGGTGGCACGTTGGCCATGACGGAACCTGGAGCAGGGTTTGGTTTGGGTGATTTGATCACACAGCCGTTCCCGCTGACGATGGCCACTATCGTGTGACAGGCAATAAAATTTACATTTCCAGTGGCGACCATGAGCTTAATGAAAACATTGTCCACCTGGCGCTTGCACGGGTAAAGGGTCCTCCGAAGGGAGTGAAGGGCATATCGCTGTTTATTGTGCCGAAATTTCTTGTTAATGAAAACGGTAGTTTGGGTGAGCGCAAACCTCTACGGCCTTGTCATTTGGTGACAAAGACGGCGCTGTTGGCTACTTAGTGGGTGAAGAAAATAAAGGCCTGCTGTATATGTTCCACATGATGAATGAAGCGCGGGTGGGTGTGGGTACCGGTGCAGCAGTGCTCGCTTTGGACGGATATCAATACTCGCTTGATTATGCCAAAGAACGCCCTCAGGGCCGTTTGCCTTTTAACAAAGACCCATTATCAGCGCCAGTGAACATCATTGAGCACGCGGACATTAGGCGTATGTTGCTCGCGCAGAAAACGTATGCTGAGGGTGCATATGCACTTTGTTTACTCGGTTCACAGTTGATGGACGACGAACAAACGGCCCCCAGTGCGGAGGAGCGGAAGTATGCTCATACTTGGTTAGATTTTATGACACCAATGATTAAGTCATGGCCGAGAAAATATGGGCCAAAGGCCAATTATTATGCTATTCAGGTATTGGTGGGGCGGGTTATACCAATGAGCACCCCGTTGAAATGTTCTACCGCGATAACCGTCTGAATCCCATTCATGAAGGTACTCACGGAATTCAATCGCCGGATTTACTGGCCCGAAAAGTTCCTATGAACAATTTGGCGGGCTATAGGATTATGCTCGCCGAGATGAAAAAAACCGCTGGCGAGGCCTCTGAGCATAATTCAACAAGCGCTTTTTCAGCTGAATTAATAGTGTCCATTAGCTGCCTGGAAAATGTTACTGAAACCCTGTTAGGGGCGATGCTTGAAAAGAACATCGATAGTGTTCTGTCTAACTCCGCGAAATATCTCGATCTGTTTGGCCATGTACTTATTGCCTGGTTGTGGTTGAAACAAGGGCTGGTGGCGGCAAGGGCACTTGATGAAAACCCTCACGCAGCAGACGAAAGCTTCTATCTCAGCAAGCTCCAAGCCATGAAATATTTTTATCGTTTTGAGTTGCCGGAAATTGCTGTCTGGGCAAAGTTGCTATTGGAGCTAGATACTACGGCTTACGATATGTAAGTGGATTGGTTCTAAGGCGAATTAAATTTGGTTTAGCTCTGGGTCTGGCGGAAGCCTAGGCCCACGCTGGTTCTGGCTTGTTAATCAAACACTGCAATTTTTGGTTTTCTGTATTATGCTGATTCAACTTTGGTATACAGGAGAGGCGAAATGGAGTGGTATATAGGCGTACTCAGCCAATACATGGTTTACACCGGTAGGGCGAGGCGCAAAGAATACTGGATGTTTGTTTTGATCAGCGCAATCGTGACGGTGATTCTCAATGTTTTTGACGCGCTGTTTTCCAGTTTTGGTTTGGCAAGTTTGCTCTATAGTCTGGCCGTTTTTCTACCGGCAACCTGTGTTTCCATTCGGCGTTTACACGACACGGGCCGATCTGGTTGGTGGTTGTTACTCTGCTTAATTCCAGTTCTTGGCTTCTTGGTATTGGTTTTCTTTCTGGTGTTAGAAGGGAATCAAGGTGAAAATGAATATGGCTTAGACCCAAAAACATGAAACGTCCAGATTGGGTAAGCAAAGAGTCATTGTGGAAGAAACACTGCCGGCGTGTTGTGGCGCGCACGAGTGAATTGCTCGCGGGCACAGTAGCCCCTTTCGTCTGTGCTCAAGAGATGGTGAAATTGGAGTTTTGGCTGCGAGCTGAAGATGACCCGAATTTTCAATTGTTTCGTCAGCTCGCGGAAGAAGGGGAGGCCCTGTTAGCGGGCAATACTGAAACCGATCTAAGCGAGCTTAATCGTGCTTGGCAAGAACGTGCGGCGACGGCTGCTAGTTCTTTGCACGAGCAATACCTCGACGATGCGGAATCCTAGTCCGGCTCAGTATTTATAAGGCTATTTAAGCGGGTGCTCTTAGGCTTCAGAGTCCAAAGGCATTGATAGCAAGTTTTGGTCTAATTTCGAAAAGCATTCATTTATAAGTTTCAACTTGGCTTGGCGGCCTAACTTTTTAATGGCCGCTTCTCGCTGGCTAGCCGTGCTTCTAGTGTGCTCACTCTCCAGGAATTTTAAGTTGAGCGGTTTTCTTCCGCGAAAAAATTTTGCCCCCGTCCCGTTCAAATGCTGCTGCCAGCGGCGGGGCATATCTTTGGTAATACCAGTGTACAAACTGTGGTCGCTAGCCTCTATGATATAAACCAGCCAGCTTTTTTCAGTATTGAGCACAAGCTTTAGCCCAGCAAGACGTCTTTAGCCTGATTGATTCTCGCGGCTAGGTCATCGCTTCCGCCTCGATCAGGGTGGACTTTTTGCATCAGTTGCCGGTGGGCTTCGATGATCGCGTCTTTGTCGGCGCCTTCACTCAAGCCCAATACCTTAAGCGCATCGGCATGGGTCATTTTACCGCTGTCGGTCGGGGCTGGGTTACTTTGTGTTTGTGAGGGTTTGAATCGAGACCCGAAAAAAGGCAATAGTCGCAGAGCGATTGAGAGCAAATACTTTACCGCGGGGATTGAGGCCGCTATAAGCGCGCCTATCCAGTGCAGGCGCCCGGTCACGGTAAGCAGCACAATGATCACAAAGACCAAGATCAAGGCCGCTTGAATCAGGCCTTTACGTCTCTCCACAGGGTCTTCCTTGGCCAATTGATTGCGAATCCAGCGATTCCCGGCAAAGGCTAGTAAGAGTAGAGCGACGAAGCTTAATATGTAGGGCATAGTACTCACTATAGGCTTAGTATTTGCCAAAATACTACCATAGAAAGATGCTCCGCAGTCATTCCCACGGGGTCTTTTTATTCATCTTTGCTCCACTCAGCGCACGCCGACTACCACTTATCTATAGGCGGTTGTATTAGGCTAGACATTCGCTCATCTTCTAGGCTTAGGAAAATGAGGAAGGTTAGACATGAAGAAAAAGTGGATCGTGCTCACGCTGGCCGTGCTGGTAGTATCAGGTTCTGGTTTTGTGGTGATGAAGAATAAAAATAAAGATCTTCAAGAGGTACAAACCGATAAGGTCCTTAGCCGTGAAATCATTCGGAAAGTGAATGCTACCGGTAAAATTCAGCCCAAAACTCAGGTGAAAATCAGCGCCGATGTGAGCGCGAAGATCATCCGTTTAGAGGTCGCGGAAGGTGACTGGGTAGAGCAAGGGCAATTTTTGCTGGAATTGGATCGCAAGCGCTATCTCGCCGCGGTCGAAAGTTCAGAGGCGAGCGTTAGGGCGGCTGAAGCCAATGCCAAGTTGGTGCTGGAAAACCGAAAAATCACTGAAAAAGAATATCGTCGGGCGAAAGAGCTACTGGGAAAAAATCTTGAGTCCCAGGCTAATGTTGACAGTCGAGAGGCGGCCAATAAAGTTGAGGCGGCGCGCTATCAAGCGAATTTGAATCAGGTGGATCAAGCGCGAGCCCTGCTAAAGCAGGCACAAGATGATCTGAGCAAAACCACTATTTACGCTCCAATGGCGGGTACTATTACAGACCTGAATAAAGAGCAAGGCGAAATCGCCATAGGGTCTCAGTTTCAGGAGGACGTGATCCTAGTGGTTTCAGATCTATCCACTATGGAAGCTCAGGTGAATGTGGATGAGAACGATATTGTTTCCATCAGCATAGGGCAAGACGCCGAAATTGAGGTTGACGCCTTAAGCTCTCAGGTCTTGATGGGCAAAGTAACGGAAATCTCTAACAGTGCCAATGTCTCTGCGGAAGGTTCTAGCAATCAAAAGACAGAATTTGAAGTGACGATAACCGTTGTTGATTTGGCTACGGACCTCAGACCCGGAATGACAGCCAGCGCCGACATCATCACCCATGTAAAACCAGATGTATTGGGCGTGCCTATTCAGAGTGTTGCCGTGCGAACTCTAGACCAGCTTAAAGGTGAAGATGAGGTTGAAGACCTAAGCAAGACCTATGTCGCTGACAAAGATGGCTTTGTTGAAATGGTGTTTGTGATAGAGGCTGAAAAGGTGGTGGCCAAGCAGGTTGTCACGGGTATTCAAAGTGATGAATATATTGAAATTGAATCGGGGCTGAGTGGTCAACAAGAAATCGTCACTGGCAGTTATCGAGCGATTTCAAGGGATCTAGTTAACGGCCAAGCGGTGAAGGTGAATAATGATCCAAAGCCTAAAGGCGAGGGATAATTGATGACTACGCAGCCAACGCTACGCATCGATCAGGTGGTGAAAACTTATGTGATGGGTAGCCAAGAAGTTAATGCCCTCCGCGGAGTTTCCTTAGATATTCAAAAAAACGAGTATGTGGCGATCATGGGGCCCTCGGGTTCAGGTAAGTCTACTTTGATGAATGTAATAGGTTGTCTGGACACGCCAAGTTCTGGGGAATATCTACTGGAAGGCATTCCGGTGGCCCAGCGGAACGAAGATGAATTGGCCGAAATTCGCAATGGTAAAATTGGTTTCGTTTTTCAAACTTTCAATCTGATTCCTCGCGCCGATATTTTTCACAATGTTGAACTTCCGTTAATTTATGGCGGGGTGCCTCGTGAGGAACGTCGGCGAATGGCCAGTTCAGCACTGGAACGGGTAGGGCTCGCCGACCGCATGAGCCATCGTCCCAATGAGTTGTCGGGTGGCCAGCGGCAGCGGGTTGCCATTGCCCGTGCTCTGGTATTTAACCCTTCTATTATTTTGGCCGATGAGCCAACAGGAAATCTTGATAGCAAAACGGGCCATGAAATTATGGGCATGCTAGACGAATTGCATCAAGCCGGTCATACCATTGTGCTGGTTACTCACGAAGATGACATTGCAGCTCACGCGAAACGCACGGTGCGTTTGCGCGACGGATTGATTGAGTCTGACACACTCAATGAAGTACTAAGCCGCAGCGCTTAAGCGCAGTAACAGTTTTTTACGAGGTTCGCCAATGCGCCTTTCGCAAGACATATTAGAGTCGCTCAATATTGCAATGACGGCCATCACGGCCAATAAAGCGCGCGGTTTCTTAACTACTTTAGGTATCGTCATTGGTATTGTGGCCGTAATTACTACGATGACAGCAGCCAATGGCTTACAGAATACTTTTCGACAGAGCTTCTCTTCCGTCGGCGCCGACGTGATTTATGTATCGCGAATGCCCTGGGTGAATTTTGGCAATAATTTTGCTTTTCGTAATCGTCCGCCCATCCAGCTTAAACACGCTGAAATGCTGCAACAAAGGCTGCGTGGTCACGGCGTAGTGAATCCTAGTATTCAGGGAAATAAGAACGTTAAGTTTCTCTCTGAGCGCATGGATAATGTCACCATCATTGGCACAAGCGAACGACAAACCGTTGTTTCTGATGTAGTGCCTTCGGAAGGGCGATTCTTTATTTCCACCGAAGTCCGCTATAAATCTCAGGTGGCGGTTATTGGCCAGGACATCAAAGAAGGTTTGTTTGGGAAAAGCTCCGCGCTTAACCAATCAATCAAAATTGGGCGCTACAAATATCGTATTATTGGGGTTATGGAAGTTCAAGGCGGTGGCTTTATGGGAGGGCCTAACTTGGACCGGCAAATATTTATCCCTGTTACCGCTTATGAAAAAAATTTTGGGGCCGTGCGCAATCAGGGTGATGTCAACATCGCAATTAAGGCAAATAACGCCGCGGCTCTTGAAAGCTTAGAGTTTGAGGCTATTGGCGAAATGCGCCGTATCCGCAAGCTACGCCCAGCGGAAGACGATAATTTTTCAATTAACAAGCTGGATTCCTTAGTGGGATCCTATAACAGCATTATGGGGGTTGTGTTGTTAGTAGGTGTGCTAGTAACAGGAATTTCACTGTTTGTGGGTGGAGTAGGGGTTATGAACATAATGTTTGTCTCCGTCACAGAGCGCACCCGTGAGATCGGTATTCGCAAGGCTATTGGTGCTAAGCGAAGAAGTATTCTTATGCAGTTTATTTTTGAGTCTTCCATCATTTGCTTGGTAGGCGGCATCGTGGGCATTGTGCTCGCGGGATTGCTCACCATGCTGATTAACGCCTTAGTTATGCCGGCGTCCATGTCTCTACTCATTGTTGTCATCGCAATATTGGTGTCAGTATTGGTGGGCGTAATTTCTGGCATTGTACCCGCTTACAACGCGGCACGGATGGACCCTATCGAGGCACTTCGCTATGAATAAAATGCAGAAGTTGGATATTCTGCTGATGTCGCTCTCGGCGATACGCAGCAATAAGCTCCGCTCTGTGCTTACCTTGGTGGGCATTGTCGCAGGCGTGGCGTCTATCATCGCGGTAATGACGGCTATTTCAATCGTCCAGGTGGCCATGGAAAAAGAAATGAGTGTGTTGGGCTCGCAGACCTTCCAAGCACAAAAATGGCCCGCTGGAGGTTTTAACTCCGAACAAGATCGACGTAAGGCAGAGAAGCGTCCGCCACTTACCGTTGCTGAGGCTGATGCTGTTCGCGCGCAGGTAGATTCTGCAGATCAAGTGGGCGCAGAGCTTTGGCATTTTGGCGTATCGGTGAGCTATAAAGGCGATGTATCGAATCCGAATGTGGCGATTGTGGGAGGTACGCCAGAGTACTCGGAAAATAATACCCACTATGTTGGTATTGGGCGCAATATCTCACATATGGATGTTGCGGGAGCACGCCGTGTGGCTGTGATCGGCTATGGTCTAGCGGAAAGACTATTCCCCTTCGTAGACCCCATTGGCCGTGATATTTTTGTCGATAAAAGAAAATACCGCCTAGTAGGTGTTTTCCAAGAGAAAAAATCTGCGTTTGGCAGTGGTTATGACAACTACGTGCTGATGCCGGTGACGAGCTTCCAACGTACCTACGGCAATCTGCGTAATGGTGGTTTCGCTAAGTCTGTGAATATTACTGTGCATGCTCGCACCCCCGACTTGCTTGAGAATGCCATGGAGGAAACCCGACAGGTGCTGCGGCGGGAGCGTGGTTTAAAACACAATGAAGAAGACAATTTCGAATTTTTCAGCAGTGAGAGCCTGATTACCAACTTTAATCGAACCACTTTAGGCGTGAAAATTGGAGCCTTTGTCATGGGGACAATTTCCCTGGTGGTGGCGGGAATCGGCATTATGAATATCATGTTGGTATCGGTTACCGAGCGCACTAAAGAAATCGGTATCCGAAAATCTCTCGGGGCGAAGCGCCAAGATATCCTGCGCCAATTTTTGTGGGAGGCGGTTATTCTCTGTAATATAGGCGGTGCTCTTGGCGTGGTCTTGGGTTTTGGACTGGGTAATGTCTTGAGCGCAATGACCGACTTCGAGGCTTCAGTTCCACTCGAGTGGGCGATTATGGGCGTCGTTTTTTGCACCATTGTAGGTGTCGGTTTTGGTTTGCTTCCGGCCATCAAAGCCTCAAAACTAGATCCGATTGAAGCACTTCGCTTCGAATAAGCTGATCGACAAAAACTCTAAAACCCGTTACCTTTGCTTCTGCTTAGCTCACATCTTGCACGTGGGCTTTGCTGTTGATTGTCTGCGGCACACCCCCCTGTGTTACCGTTTCTAGTTCAAGCGACCTTAAACAAGCATAGAGATAGAATTTGATGAATCGAAAAATGTTGATTGGAAGCCTAGTCGCCTCCTATTTGCTGATGGCTAGCCTGTCACTGTCGGCCCTTGAAAAAGACGATGTTGATCCAGAAGCCTCTACAGGCTTGACCCAGCACAAATCAGCGACAGGGCAATCCTTTATGGCGGTGAGTGCCAACGCGCTCGCGACCGACGCGGCCTATGCAATGCTAGAGCAGGGCGGCAGCGCGGTAGACGCAAGTATCGCCGCGCAGTTGGTTCTGGGGCTTGTTGAGCCACAATCTTCTGGTATTGGCGGCGGCGCATTTCTGATCAGTTGGAATGCCGAGAAAAAAGCTCTAGTGCACTACGATGGCCGTGAAACGGCGCCCATGGAAGTAGATGAAAATCATTTTATGAGCGCTGAAGGCAAAGCCATGAGCTTTTTTAAAGCCATTGTGGGAGGTTACGCCGTAGGAGTGCCAGGCGTGGTGAAAATGTTGGAGCTGGCCCATGAGCGCGAGGGAAAGCTGCCCTGGAAAGTGTTATTTGAACCCGCCATTGAGATTGCGCGCGAAGGCTTTGCCGTTTCACCGCGCTTGCATAAGCTATTACGGCGCATCCCAAAAGTGGCCGAGAGAAAAGCGATTACGGAATACTTCTTCACTAAAGACGGGCAGCCTCTGCCCGTTGGTCATCGATTGAAAAACTTTGATTATGCAGACACCTTAGAAAGAATTGCCAAAGAAGGCAGCGATGCCTTTTATAAGGGCGAGATCGCACAAGCCATTGTAAACACGGTGCGCAAAGACCCTAAGGTGCCGGGCAAGCTCAGTATGAGTGATATGGCCTCTTACAAGGCTTTACAGCGCAAGCCCGCTTGTGGGCCGTTCAAGCAATATACCGCTTGTGGTGCGGCGCTTCCCTCGTCTGGAGGTTTGAGCGTCCTAAATATTCTGGGTGTGTTGGAGGCTAAGGGCTATGAACACTGGCCGGCCGATTCAGAGCAGTTCGTGCACTTGTTTGCCGATGCCAGTAAGCTGGCCTTTGCCGACCGCAATCGTTATATGGCTGACCCAGATTTTGTTTCAGTGCCTACCGCCGCCTTATTAAACCCAGCCTATTGGAAGCAGCGCGCGGATTTGATTAAAAACACTGAAACAGTCGCCAAGTTTCCTGCCGGAGAACCAGTTTCCAGCGCCTTAGTGTCTAGTGAAACCCCAGCGTTTCCCTCTACCAGTCATTTAAGTGTGATTGATGCAGATGGCAATGCGGTAAGCATGACGACCAGTATTGAAAGTGGCTTTGGTTCACGTTTATTTGTAAAAGGTTTTTTACTAAACAATCAATTAACAGACTTTTCTTTTACCCCTATTGATGAAGATCTAAATAATATTGCGAACCGTATTCAAGCGGGAAAGCGTCCCAGAAGTTCGATGTCTCCATTTATCGTCTTTGATGATCAGCAAAATGTAAAAATGTTAATAGGTTCACCGGGTGGCTCGCAAATAATCCTTTATGTGGCGAGGGTGATTGCCAATGTTTTAGGGCAAAACGATTCTTTAGAAGCGGCCATCAGCCGGCCTCACATTGTGGCGAAAAATAATGGTTCCTTAGTCTTGGAAAAAGACGGTTTCAGTGCAGAGCTTCGCGCACAACTCAGTCAGTGGGGGCATGTGGTAAAAGAGCGTGATTTAAACAGTGGCCTACACGGTATTTATGTAGAAAAGGGTATTATGACCGGTGTTGCGGACCCTCGGCGTGAAGGTTCTGCGAGAGGCCGTTAGGCCTCAGTCACTTCCGCGATAAAAATATAACCTGTACCGTGTGCGGTATTGATGTATTTAGGTTTGTCGCGGTCGTCCCCTAGTTTTTTTCGAATTCGAGCAATCATTACATCAATCGTTCGGTCTGTTGGGAACCACTCTCGACGCTCCATTCGGTTCATGATTTGGTCGCGACTCAGCACGGTGCCTGCGTGGTTAATCAGTGTGTACAGCAGTTTAAACTCACCTTCAGTCAACTGTATCTGCTCATCACTAGATTCCAATTGCCGGCGACCGACATGCAAAACCCAGCGATCAAACTGAATGGCTTTTGCAGTTTTCAAGCCGCTGGGCCCTGCAAGAGGGTTAGCCTTAACCCGCGACAATAGGTTTTTTACTCGAGCGAATAACTCGCGAATATTGTAGGGTTTGGTTACATAGTCGTCGGCGCCTAGTTCAAGGCCGACGATACGATCAATATCGTCATCTTTATGTGTGACCAGAACAATGCCCACATCTGACTTTGCGCGAATTTCCCGGGTGAGTGCGAGACCATCTTTGCCGGGTAAATTTATGTCGAGCAAAATCACATCAACCGTGTGTTGATTGAGTAGTTTTCCAACATCATCGCCATTGCTGGCCTTATAGACTACATAATTTTCTTTCTCAAAATAGCTGGACAATAGATTCAGGCTGGCAACTTCGTCTTCTACAATCAAAATTCTCGGTGTTTGTTTGTCTGTCATGGTACTGCTGTCCCCATTGCGCGCGTAGCAAGGTACAGGGTGACGCTGGCTTCGTCACAAAATTTTGCTTCTGTTAACATTTGGTTAATCATTTGAGCGCTCGATTTACAAACAACTAAACTAGGGTAATAGCTTGGACGAACAGTGTTGCTATAGTTAGCCCATACAAACCGAGTGTAGGGGATGCCCCCTGCCATGGCAAATTGACAACAGTAAGGTCAAGTTATGAGGATGGGGAAGAGTTTGAGTGCTTGTAATCTGTATTTGCTGCTGGTGTTTACGGCTGGGGCTATGCCCGCTGTATCGGCGGCCGCACAGACTAGTAACAGTTACATTCTGCGCTACGAGGCCCTACATCATCCCGTTCGAGCGCAAAGTGGCATGGTGTCTAGTCAAAACGCTCTGTCTACTGAGGTGGGGCGTGATATTTTGGCTAAGGGTGGCAATGCCATTGATGCAGCCGTGGCTGTAGGGTTTTCTCTAGCCGTTACATTGCCCAGAGCGGGCAATTTGGGCGGCGGTGGTTTTATGATGGTGCATATTGCTAAGACCAATGAAACAGTGGCAATCGACTATCGAGGCACCGCGCCGATGAGCGCTAGCGCCTCCGACTTTATCAGCGCTGAAGGTAAGGTTGATCGCTCTCTAAGTAAGCTAGGTTTCACCGCATCAACAGTGCCTGGCACAGTGGCGGGGCTGTATGAGGCGCACCAGCGCTGGGGCAAGTTGCCTTGGAAAACCTTGTTGACGGGCGCTATTCGCCAAGCACAGCAGGGTATCACTGTGAGCGAGGACTTATCTTGGGCCATAGCGGCTAAAGCCCCGGTGTTAAAAGCTAACACGGAATCTTTACAGACGTTTTTTAAAGCGGGAGGGGAGCTTTATCAAGCGGGTGACACCCTTCAACGTAAGGCTTTGGCAAAAACTCTTAACTTAATTGCTGACAAGGGGCGTGCTGGATTTTATCTCGGCAGTGTGGCACGTCAGATCGCTCGCGAAATGAAAGCCCATGGCGGTTTCATCCGCGAACAAGATCTTGCGGATTATCAAGCCGTCGTTAAAACACCGCTGGCCACCGAGTATCGTGGCCACAGCGTTTTAACCATGCCTCCTCCTGCTGGCGGTATTCATTTGGTGCAAATGCTTAATATGCTCGAAGCATACCCTTTAGAGAATTATGGTCACAACAGTGCCAACACTCTACATATACTCGCCGAAGTGATGAAGCGGGCCTACGCGTTTAGGGCCAAATATCTGGGTGATCCTGCTTTTGTAGAGGTGCCTGTAAATTGGCTTGCCGGCAAAACACTCGCGGCGAGCCAAGTGAAAACTCTAGATATGCAGCGTGCGACGCCGGTTGCCGAGATAGCACCCAGCAGCCCAGCAGAACTGCAAGAGAGTGCAGATACCACCCATTATTCCATTATGGACAGTGAAGGTAATGTGGTCTCTAACACCTACACATTGAGTGCATCCTTTGGTTCTGGTGTGACTATAGCTGGCACTGGAATCTTGATGAACAATCAAATAAATAATTTTGCTCTACTCTATGGAGTACCCGGCGCCTCGGGGGCAAGAGCCAGTTTTGCAAACTCCTTACAGGGCGGCAAGCGCACAAAAAGCACGCAAACGCCGGTGATTGTGTTTAAAGATCAGCAGCCCTTGCTTGCAACAGGCACACCGGGTGGGCGGCGAATTATTACCACTATGCTGCAAATAATTTCTAACGTAGTGGACCACAAAATGAATATTGCCGACGCCACTCACGCACCAAGAATTTTTCATGGCTGGGCCAAAGATGAGCTGGAATATGAGCCTGGCATTAGCCCAGATACTCTAAATTTATTAAAGCGGCGCGGCCATATATTGAAGCAGGGCGCAACCATGGGAAGTGTACAGTCGGTGATGTGGAACGGTCATCATTTCTCTGGGGCTTCTGATCCCAGGCGCCCAGGCGCCAGCACCTTAGGTTACCACTAGGATATTGCTCAAATTACAGTGATTGTTAACGATTCATTTACAAGCTCATACAAGTTAATACTTGATGATTATTCGACATTAACGCCACAGCGATAGTATTAAGTGGCATTGAGGCCAAAGGCGTCGGTGTAGGGCAATGACAATGATCATAACAAAGGCTTCGCCACAGAAGCCGAGGGAGAATCAGGATGCTTAAGCAACACAAACTGAGTTTGGCTGTACTAGCGGCCATCGCCATGAGCAGCGCTGCCGCTCAAGATGAAAACACTCTTGACTTGGTCTTAGAAGAAATAACCGTCACAGGTACTCATATTAAAGGTGTTGATATTGCGGGTTCACTGCCTGTGAGTATGCTGGATCAGGATGACTTGGACGCAATGGGAGCGGCTAGTACAGAAGAGCTTATCGCCGCCATTCCCCAGGCTGGCTCTGTTACATTTAACAGCGATGATACCAGCACCTCATCTAATAGTGTTCGTGGTGACGTAGGCTCGCTGGATCTCCGTGGTTTAGGCGCCGACAGTACTTTGGTGTTGATAAATGGCCGCCGGATGGTATTGAATCCCTCGTCGTCAACGGTCAATGGCGTTCCCGTCCAGTTCGTGAATACCGCGATGATTCCAGCTATGGGCTTGGACAGAATTGAAGTATTGCGCGATGGCGCTGCGGCGATTTACGGCACCGATGCTGTCGCTGGCGTGGCCAACTATGTTCTCGATACCGACTACGAAGGCTTTGAAGTGGCGCTTCGCCACGGCTCAAGCGATGGCGAAAGCCTGAATGAAAACACACTGAGTGTTCACGGTGGATTTGCGCTTAACGACGGCAGTACCAACGTGACAATATTTGCCAGTAATTTTAATCGTTCGGGAATGAAAGCGAGTGAGGTAGAGTGGGCGCAGTCCAGTGACTATCGAGAAAACTCCCGTACACCGCAAGATTTTGTCGGCGATACTTCATTGCGAAATCTCTCCACTTTTACTCCGTGGGGGCAATTTAATTTAGGTCAAGTGAATCGTCAGGACGGTTCGTTTAGTCCCGTAGGCGTGTCGGGTATTGCTCGCAGCAGTGACGGACGTTTCCACCTCCAGCCCGAAGCCAACAGCGGTGGCATGAGTATTGGCAATGGCCTTAAAATCGATGATTCTACATTGGACAGCAGCTTGCGTTATAACATTAACGAGTTGCGTATGTTGTCGGGAGATATCTCCCGCAACAACATCTTCGCTACGGCCACTCATGAATTAGATGATGGCATGGAATTCTTTTCTGAAGCGTCTTACTACGAATCGGATTACTATTCATTTTTTGGTCCAAATGTAATATCTGACGTAAACAAGATGTACATTCCGGCAACCGCATACTACAACCCTTTTGGCGCGGTGGGCAGTGCAAACAGATTGCCAGGTTTGGATTTAGCTGATGTTCCCGCCGAAGGGTTGGACGTTAAAATCGATCGTCTGCGCCTCTATGATACGGGCCCAAGAACTATTGATGTTGAATCAAGCTCTTACCGTTTTCTAGGTGGTTTGCGAGGAGAGCTTGCAGGCTGGGACTGGGAAACGGCCGCTTTCTATTCAGAGGCAAAATCGACAGATACGCAGCTAAGTGTTAGCCGCACCAAGTTTTACGAAGCCGTCTCAAGAACCACAGCCGACGCCTACAATCCATTTACAGGCGGTAACCTCAATGATGTCGCCAATGGTGACCCCACATCAGGCGGCAATGCCGCTGAATTTACAGTGGATGTAGACCGTCACAACAAAACCCGTATCAGCGGTGTTGATTTTAAGGTGAGTCGCAGTGATATTTTCTCATTGCCTGGGGGGGATGTTGGCGCAGCCTTCGGTGTTGAACAGCGTCGTGAAACGTACGACGATGATCGCGATTCAAGCTTGGACGGTTCGATAACGTTTACCAACCCACTGTCTGGTCAGTTTTTCGACAGTGATATTATGGGAGTCAGTGCAACCCCCGATACTGAGGGTAGCCGCGAAGTTTACTCAGCTTACGCAGAATTCCTAGTGCCTTTAATTGGTAGCCATCAAGATATTCCCCTTGTTCAGAGCTTAGACGCGCAGTTTGCGCTCCGCGGAGAGAGCTACTCTGACGTTGATGGTGAAATACTGAAACCCAAAGTAGCATTATCTTGGCGCCCAGTTGACTGGTTGCAAGTGCGAAGTGCTTGGTCGAAAGGGTTTCGTGCGCCAAATCTCGAAACTTTGAATCTTAGTGTTCAAGAGCGTTTCAACAATAATGAGGAAGATTTCTTGCGCTGTCAGGCCGGGCAGGTTGGAGGTACGGACGAGGCTGATGTTGACGCTTGTGCTACTTCTATTATTACCCGACGTTTGGGTAACGGAGAATTGGGCGCTGAAGATTCTGAAAACCTTACCGTAGGTTTTGTGATCGAGCCTAGCTTCGTTGACGGTTTAAGCTTGACCTTAGATTGGTGGCAAATTGAACAAGAGGGTGTTGTCGGTTTGTTTGGCCGCGATAACCATTTGCTGCTAGATCAATTAATGCGTTTTAACGGAAGCTCTAATGAGGCCGTGGTTCGCTCTGCACCAAACGCTCAAGACCAGCAGGAGATTGATGAGTACAACAACGCAAATGGTACCAACTTGGACGCCGTGGGTAGCCTACTGTATATCAATGACCAGTTCTTAAACTTGCAGCCTAGAGAAATGCAGGGCGCTGATATCGGCTTGGTTTATCGTCTTCCGGAGAGTGACTGGGGCAGTGTTACCATTAAGTTTAACGGCGCTTACCTTATTAAATGGGAGCAAAGTGCGTCAACGGAAGTGCAGTCCCTCATAGCCGCACTGGACGCAAACCCACTAATCACAGGGTCGGTTAGTTCGGAAACCGTAGGTAGTCAGCTGCAAGATGAAGGCAAACCTCGGTGGCGAGCAAATGCCAACGTCACTTGGGAAAAAGATCAGTGGCGCGCAGGTTTAAGTGCTCGTTATGTGGGTCATGTTTTCGATTATGGAGTTGAAGCCGATGAGATACCGGGTAAATTCCTGGAGATAGATGAGTGGATCACTCTGAATACCTATGCAGATTATAAGTTCGAAGACGGTCTGTTTGATGGCACTCGGGTTCGTGTAGGTGTTAACAATCTTACGGACGAAGAGCCACCTTTGTTTGATTCATCGTCAGGCTATAGTGCTGGATTGCACTCCAACAGAGGGCGTTACGTTTATCTTGACTTGAAGAAGAAATTTTAAACCTAGGCACCATTATGCGGGGGCAGCAGTTTTCTGTTGCCCGCGTTTTTTTATTGCCAGGTATCCGAGAAATTTTCTAGCCTATCTAAACGTTCTGCAAATATTTCGGCGTGAGTACCGTCATTGACAAGTTGTGAAAAAGAGAGCTTTAGCTTTCTGGCCAATTCAGGGTCACTATCGTTACTTAAAGCCATATAGAGCCCGCCCGCAATTCCCGTCAACTCAACCGCTGCCTTTAACTTCCTGCAATCAATCTGAGTTCGCTCACAGAGTGGTTGAATGCCTCCGTCACTCATGGAAAAAAAATCTATTCGACCGAGAAGTAGTTTTTTGATGTTTTGATCGCTGCTATTTACGGGTTGAAGGTGGGCAAATTTTCTTTCCAGAAGTAATTCATGATGTGCGTGATAATTGACCACCCCAATTTCATAAGGCTTGGCGTCATTAAGTGATTGAACGTGAATGTCATTTCTGGCTTTCAGCTGAAACAAATAGTACTTAATAGGCACTAATTGGCCAATCCACTGGAATTCCGCTTCGCGGGCTGCGGTTCTGGCCAAGGGAAAAATGACAACGTTTGGAGCGGCGCGAGCATTGTGATAAGCCCTTCGCCAAGGTAGGTAGCTGAGCGTGTACCCTACGTCTGCATTGTCCATAACGCCTTGGATAAAACGTGTGGCTTCGCCGCCTTTTTGGCTGTTGAGTGAGACGCGGGTTATCGGAGTGTTTTCTGTTACCAATTGAATATTTATTTCGCCGGCCTCAGGCTGAGGTGACAGGAAGAGCTGTGCGCTTAAAATGGCGGTATATAAACACTTAGTGTTCATGATTCTGTGCCTTTAGATATTGGCCGAAATGTTCAAAAGTGCTTTCTTGTTGCTGACTCAAATCACGGCTGAATTCATGTGCGCGTTCAGCGTTTCCTTGGCTCGCGGCATTTTCAATGGCAATTGCTGTATTGCGAAGCGCGGGAAAGCCAAAGTTAGCACAAAGCCCAGCGAGGGTGTGGGCTTGGTTTTCTGTTTCTTGGGTATTGCCACTCATTAACGCTTGGTTAAGCTGTAAAACTCGGCTGTTTGCAGCCTCCTGTGCCTCTTTATACAATTCTAGTAAAGTGACTAAGCCCAAGTTACTAAGGTGCTGCTCGATAATATTCATGTCCAGATATTGCTTGTGGCTCTCTTGATCATCACTAGGCGATGACTGTAAACCCATACCCATCACTTCACTGAGTATTTGATAAAGCCGGCTTGTATTAACGGGTTTTTCTAAAACTGCGTTCATACCAGCGCTTAAGCAGACTGCTTCCCGTTCGGGAGATATGTTGGCCGAAACCCCGACTATAGGTGTTTCGGCTAGCGCTCCCTGGTCTAGCATGCGAATATGTTTTGTGGCGCTTATTCCGTCCATCTTTGGCATGTTGATATCCATCAGAATAAGATCTATATCCTGCTGCTGAAGAATTTCAATGGCCTCAAGTCCATTGTTTGCGAGGACAACGTAATGTTGCTCGTTTTCTAGCTGACCCTTCGCCAGTTTTTGGTTAATAGCGACGTCGTCAACAACCAAAATGGTAAGTGCTTTGGGCGCTTTAACGTCGCGCTTAGCGAGACTGCTCTCACTGTCCTGTAAGGCCACGTCAGGGTTCGTTTGCCTTCGAAAGGGCAGGTGAAAATTGAAGGTGCTGCCCTGACCAATTTCACTCTGTAGAGAAATTTCCCCCCCTTGTTGTTTGACGATTTCATTACAGATTGCCAGACCCATTCCGGTACCACCATAGTGTCGGCTAATGCTCGTGTTTGCTTGGGTGAAGGGTTCGAAAATACTGGCTTGGGAATTGGCATCGATGCCAATACCCGTATCATGTATTGTAAATTCCACTTGCAGTTCGTCTTCGTTGCCTGAGGGGTGAATTCTAGCTTCGAGCTTGATGCTGCCATCCTCTGTAAATTTTATGGCATTTGAAAGTAGGTTGAGGAGCACCTGTCGCAGTTTTTCTGGGTCTCCAAGAAGGGTGCGAGGGAGGGTTGCGTCTATATCGGCACTGAGCGTACTGCCCTTTTTCTCAGCCGAGGCCGACAACAAAAAAATAATTCCGTTGATTAAACGATGGAGATCAAAGGCAATACTTTCAAAGCTCAGTTGACCCTTTTCGTATTTTGAATAGTCCAACACGCTGTTCATTAGGGTGAGTAGAGACTTTCCCGAATCGAGAATAGCTTCGATGTAATCTTTTTGTTTCCGCTCTCCGTCACGCCCCGAAATGCTGACGTTCAATAATTCAGCCATGCCTAGTAAGCCATTCATAGGCGTGCGAATCTCATGGCTCATCATTGCCATAAAATCAGACTTCGCTTGGCTAGCTTTAATAGCGGCGTTCTTTTCTTGCCCTAGCTCGCTGTTTTTCCGGTCGAGCTGGCGTGTGCGCTTGGCCACTAGCTTTTCCAGATTGGCATTGGTTTGGACAATCTGCTGGTGTTGGGCGCCTATCACATCTAGATGCTCGTTAAAGCCATTTACAAGCACGCCAAATTCGTCCTCTCGGTGTGTTTCGGGCATTGGGATGCGCTCATTGCTTTTGCCTGTTTGAAGGCGTGAGCTGGCCAGTAAAATGGCATTAGTTAAGGTGAAATAAAATACCGCAATGAGTATCGTCGCCAGGAGTAAGTTGGAGAGCAGTCCTGAAATTAAGACTATGAGTGAACGCTGTATAAAAATAGCCGAGGTCAGTGCTGGGTCTACGGTGACAAGCAAGGTACCCACTGCAGATTGGTGGGACTGTGTTTCAATCAAGGCTTGTTCGATAATATTAATATCGCCAAACAGCCAGCGAGAAATTATTGACGTTTTGTGTGCTTCTGAGTTGTTGGCTTGACCGAGCACAGCGCCAAAATTGTCTGTAATAGTCGCGGCAATAATAGGGGCGTTGCTGACAAGTCCCCGGGTAATTTGTAGGGCGCCATTTTCATCCAAATTGTAAGCGGCGTGATAGGCCGCGCGGTTAGCGGTTGTGAGCACCTTTGCCACCGAGGCATTGACATCACTGGTGAGAGAAATGTAATCAATCACAATTTGCACTGAGCCAAATATCAAGCCAATAACAAATGCGACTAATACGGCATTCCTTGCCTGCCGGTAGGCCAAACTTTTACGCAGAGTGATGGCGTTCTTTTTCATCGTATTTCGCTTGTTTTGAGGATTGCAGCAAAGGTGATTTTTAAGTGTAAAGCTTGAGGCATTTATGGCAAGCAGGAGTTGCTTGAGAGCTCTTTGTTAACAGTGTGTTTACAACTTATCGCAATCATTGATGGGCTTTTAAATCGTAGGTTACACGGCCCTGTTATGGTCATTTGTGTCCCAATCCACTTAAAACTAGAGACTCTCCCCGTGAAAACAAATCTTTCGATAGTAATGGTGTTTATCCATGTTTTATTACTCTGCGAACAGAGTCTAGCCGCGGCGCCAATAATTGATCATAAGAGTATCTTTCACCCGGTTGTGGGGGAACGTGGCATGGTTGCATCTCAAGAGAAACTGGCCTCTCAAGTGGGTTTGGATATTCTTCAGCGGGGCGGCAATGCCGTAGATTCCGCAGTCGCCGTAGGTTTTGCCCTAGCGGTTACGCTGCCAAAGGCAGGTAACTTGGGTGGTGGAGGCTTCATGATGGTGCATCTCGCAAAAACAGGTGAGACCATCGCTTTGGATTATCGAGAAATGGCGCCATCGGCGGCAACGGAAACTATGTTTTTGGACTCAAAAGGGGATGTAGATAAGCACATTTCTCGCAATAGTTTTCGCTCGGCTGGCGTTCCGGGTACTGTCCGTGGCTTGGTGCAGGCTCTGGAAAAATATGGTCGCTTGTCATTGGCTGAGGTTATCCAGCCTGCTATTGATTTGGCAGAGCAAGGTTTTGTATTAAGTCATGAACTTGCCGCAGAGCTGGAGTCTCGAAGAACTCAATTGTCTCGCTCTGAAGCGGGGAGAAAAATATTCTATAAGGCCGATGGCAGTGCTTACAAGGCGGGTGAGCGTTTTATTCAGCAAGACTTGGCCTGGTCTTTACGGCAGATTGCACAAAAGGGTGAGCAGGCGTTTTATGAAGGGGAAATTGCCGAAAAAATTGTTCGAGACTCAAAACGCCATAAAGGTTTAATTGATCGTGAAGATTTAAAGACGTATACCGTAGCGAGTCGCGACGCCGTGAGAGGTTTTTATCGGGGTTACGAGGTGGTATCTATGCCTCCACCGAGTTCAGGCGGTGTGCACGTATTACAGATGTTGAAAGTACTTGAAAATTTCAATCTCAAAAAAATGGGTCACAACAGCGCGGATTATCTACATGCGCTCACTGAGTCGATGAAATACGCGTACGCAGATCGTAGTGAGTATCTGGGGGACCCTGATTTTACTCAGGTGCCAATCAAGGCCTTGACCTCTGGTGCGTATGGCAAGCGAATAGCAAAGCAGATCGACTTTGCCCAAACCCGTGCATCTGATGATATTAAACCCGGAAGCGAACAGCCTTTTGAAAGTCATGACACAACGCATTTTTCGGTGGCGGACGAAGAGGGGAATGTTGTATCCAATACATATACGCTGAATTTCAGTTACGGCTCTGGCATCGTTATCGAGGGCACGGGAATATTACTCAACAACGAAATGGATGATTTTTCGTCAAAACCTGGCGTACCTAACGCCTTTGGTCTTTTGGGGGGCGAGGCCAATGCTATTGAACCCCGGAAGCGACCTTTGAGTGCTATGACGCCTGTCATTGTCTTAAAAGATGACAAGCCCTATTTGGTCTTGGGCAGTCCCGGAGGCAGTAAAATTATTACCGTTGTCTTACAAGTCATTCTTAATGTTTTAGATCATGACATGAACATTGCCGAAGCGTCGTCTGTGCCCAGAATACATCATCAGTGGTACCCCGATATCTTAAATATCGAAAAGGGCGTGAGCCCGGATACCATTCACTTACTCAAAAACAAAGGTCACAAAACCCGCGACACCCGTGTCTTGGGCAGCACTCAGAGCATTATGTTAAAGGCGGGGAAAATGTATGGTTCATCAGATCCGAGGCGGCCCGGAGCTATAACTCTGGGCTATTGAGGCGTTTTTTGTTTGCTGCCTTTATTTAGTGGCTTTGATGCAGTGGTGTTACCACCTCAAAAAACTCTTGGAAGGTTTTATCAAAGTCCTGCTCGCTGCGCTGTCGTTTGATCACTTCGAATAGGGCGCTCGCAGCGGGGTAGCCTTGACGTAGGTACACTAGCCATTGTTTGACACGATTGCCCATGTGCTTAGCGGGGTAAAAATACTTTGTACCAAGATAAAATTGGTACAGTAGGCGGCAGACTTCTGGCCAGCTCATGGGAGTGTAGTCTTCACCCGCCACTGCCGCTTTTATCTGCAGCCCTAGGTCAGGGCAGGCCAGTAGGCCGCGGCCAATCATCACGTTTTCACACTCCGACTGCTCCCTGCAGCGGAAGTAGTCTGCAACTGTCCAAATTTCGCCATTGGCTATAACAGGTATGGGTATCTCCGCCTGAATTCGAGCAATGTAGTCCCAGTAGGCGGGTGGTTTGTAGCCATCTACCTTTGAGCGAGCATGTACTGTCAGCTCGCTGGCGCCGGCTTCATAAATGGCGTGAGCATTGTCGAGGTACAGTGAGCGATCTTCGAAGCCTAGGCGAATTTTTGCAGACACCGGTATATTGCCGGGTGTGGCTTGGCGCACCGCCCGTACAATTTGAAATACTCGCGCAGGGTCTCTGAGTAGGCTTGCGCCGCCGTCACTGTTGTTCACTGTTTTGGCTGGGCAGCCAAAATTTAAATCGATGGCTCGCGCGCCATAACCCGCTAATTTAGCGGCATTCATTGCCATGGGGACCGGCTGGCCTCCGAGCAACTGAATTTTGACCGGTGTGCCCACTTGGGTGCGGCACTGATTGTTCAGCTCTGGACAGAAGCGCTGATAAACCTTTTCCGGCAAAGTGCTGGCATTAACGCGTACAAACTCTGTCACACAGGCGTCAATGCCTCCAACAGCGCTTAAAAGTTCGCGCATGTGAGAGTCGACAACACCTTCCATTGGCGCCAGAGAAATACGCATTGAGCCTTACGCCTTTATCGCGTTGATTTTATCTAGGGTATCGGCGACACAGCTTGCGGCTTCTGCACCTTTAATCACGAAATGATCACGGAAGTAACGGGTGTGCTCTTCACCGTGGAAGTGGTGAGGAGTTAGTACAACCGAGAAAACCGGAGTGCCAGTTTCTAGCTGAACTTGCATCAAACCAGAGACTACAGACTGGGCTACAAACTCGTGCCGATAGATGCCGCCATCGGTGACAAGCCCAGCGGCTACTACCGCAGAATATTTACCCGACTGAATGAGCAATTTGGCGTATAGAGGAATTTCAAAAGCACCCGGCATCTCGAAGAGTTCAACCTCGGTATTGGACAGCTTGGCGAATTCATCCAGAAACGATTCTTTACAGCGATCAACAATGTCACGGTGCCAACAGGCTTGAATGAAAGCGACTGGAAGATGAGAGGTGTTTGAAGTGGTATTTGAAGTTGTCATGTATTAGCCCTAAATCAATAAAATAAGGGCGAAAAGGGAAGCATCACAAACTGTGTGGGCGCAAAGACGCCGCCCTATTTGTTGTGATGAAACCGCACTCTCATAACCGGACTATAACCGTCGGCCTCGGAATCGCACCGAGTCTGCTAACCTTGAGTCTATGTTTTTAAACACCGACTCAAGTGCCCGCGGGCTACGTGCTGAGCACGATTACCGCCGGTGGGGACTTTCACCCCGCCCTGAGAACCCACAACAGTGTTATGTTGGGGGAGCGCATTCTAGCAATAGGCTTCGGTATTGTACAGAGGGCGAAATTACCAACGAACACCCACAAAAGTTTGATTTCCTATGGTTTTTTCTGGGTGCCTGCTTGTGCAATTTGGTCACTTGTTAGACTAATGCTTTATCGTTATGGATAATTTCCTAGTCTAGTTGCGTGAAAATGATACACAAATAGACGAAAATTAGCTTGTATTTTTGCTACAAAAGGCAAAAATCGGCCTATTTTTTATTACAAATAACATTAAGTTTTATACTTAATGTATTGATATCTAAAAATAAAATTTTTGTAGTAGTGAAAGTGCGATTTTGTAGTAAGAAGCAAAATTTGCCTACAACTGGCTTTTTAGCTACATTGAGCAACCCCTATGCATAGGGGCATTTTAAACTGGCAAAAGAGGCTAACACTCTATGCAAGATACATTGATGCAGCAGGGCATAGACCTGATGTTATTTGGTATGGGTTCAGTTTGTGTGTTTCTTACACTGCTGGTCATCGCCACTGGAATCATGTCGTCGGTTATCGGGCGCTTTTTCCCCGAAGCTGTGGCGCCTTTGGTTCCTAGTCGAGCCAGCGCGCAGAGCAGCGTAAACGATCCGAAATTGGTAGCCATTATTCAGGCGGCTATCGATAAACATCGCAAATAATTATATAAAAAATAGCGTTGTTTGGCACCACTAATACAGATACTCCACAATTTACAAGGGCAGATATATGAGTGAGGCGAAAACGCCATTAGGCATTACCGATGTGGTATTGCGTGATGCACACCAATCACTGTTTGCAACTCGCATGCGCATTGACGACATGCTTCCTATTGCAGAGAAACTCGATCAAGTAGGCTTTTGGTCTTTAGAAACCTGGGGCGGGGCAACATTTGATGCCTGTATTCGCTACTTGGGTGAAGACCCCTGGGAGCGCATTCGCGAACTCAAAAAAGCCATGCCAAACACGCCGATGCAGATGTTGTTCCGCGGCCAAAATATTTTAGGCTATCGCCATTACGCCGATGAGGTGGTTGAAAAGTTTGTTGAGCGCGCAGCTCACAATGGCGTTGATGTGTTCCGTGTCTTTGATGCCATGAATGATATGCGCAACATTGATACGGCGCTTAAAGCTGTGAAAAAAGTCGGTAAGCATGCTCAGGGTACGATTTCATATACTTTGAGCCCTGTGCACAATGTTGATATGTGGGTTGAGCAGGGCAAGCGCATCGAAGATATGGGTGCCGACTCTATTGCCATTAAAGATATGGCTGGCCTGCTTCGCCCCTACGATGGTTTCGAGCTGGTCAGTAAATTAAAAGCCGCCTGTGATATTCCTATTCATATGCAGTGTCATGCCACGACTGGCTTGTCTAGCGCTACCGCACTGAAATGTGTTGAAGCGGGAATCGACAACATTGATACGGCTATTTCTTCAATGTCGATGACATACGGACACAGCCCCACTGAATCATTGGTGGCTATGTTGCAAGGAACTGGGCGCGATACCGGTTTGGACTTGTTGTTGCTGGAAGAAATCGCCACATACTTCCGCGACGTGCGAAAGAAGTACAGTAAGTTTGAAGGTTCTTTACGTGGAGTTGATGGGCGAATTCTGATTGCTCAAGTGCCTGGCGGCATGTTGACTAACATGGAGAGCCAGCTGCGTGATCAAGGCGCTGAAGACCGCTTTGATGAAGTTTTGGAAGAGATTCCAAGAGTGCGCGAAGACCTAGGTTTTATACCGCTGGTAACACCCACATCACAAATTGTTGGTACTCAATCTGTATTGAATGTATTGACGGGCGAGCGTTACAAGTCCATTACTAAAGAAACTCAGGGCGTGTTAAAGGGTGAGTATGGCGCTACACCGGCGGCCGTAAATGCAGAACTGCAAGCACGGGTGCTCGATGGCGAAGAGGCAATCACTTGTCGCCCTGCAGATTTGATTGAGCCTGAGCTCGAAGCTCTGACCACTGAATTGCGCGCAATAGCCGAAGAAAAAGGCATCGCTCTCTCCTCTGGGGATAACGAAATTGATGACGTGCTCACTTACGCTCTGTTTCCGCAGATCGGCCTGAAGTTTTTGGAAAACCGCAACAACCCAGATGCCTTTGAGCCAGTTCCTACCGGCAAAGAAGGTGGGGTGGTCACGACCAGTGACGGAGAAGAACTTTATACCGTTACAGTTGAGGGTGTGAGTTACTCGGTAACCGTTGCCAATGGCGGCGATGTGTCTGGCATTGCACCAGTAGGTACTGCCACAGCAGCTCCTGCGGCGGGTGGTATTCCAAGCGGCGGCGATCCGGTGCCAGCGCCTTTGGCCGGCAACATTTTCAAAGTGTTGGTTAAGCCAGGCGACGCAGTTACCGAAGGCGACACTATCGTTATTTTAGAAGCCATGAAAATGGAAACTGAAATCAGTGCTGTCAAAGGGGGCACCGTGGGTGCTGTCAACATCAAAGAGGGTGACTCCGTTACCGTCGGCGATATCTTGTTGACCATAGCCTAGCGGAGAGCTGATTCATGGAAAATTTCATTGGACTCTGGCACGACTCGGGGATCTATCAGATCTCATCGGGCCAGTTCACTATGATCGTGGTTGGCCTTGTACTGCTGTTTCTGGCCATTAAAAAAGGCTTTGAGCCTCTTCTGCTAGTGCCCATTGGCATCGGCGGTGTTTTAGCCAACATCCCAGGTGCAAACTTGGCGGTGTCGGCGGCCGAGGCGGCCTTAGCCAGCGGTGATGTTTCTGTAGTGGCATCTATGGCGCAAGCTTTGGGTGTTGATGCTTGGGACTCACTTAAGGAGCTTAATTCTGCCTATGCTAACTCAACGTCGGCCGCTCACGTGCTGGCGGTGCAGGTTGCTAATGACGCGGGATTCAGCGACGGAATGTTGTATAGCTTCTATAACGTTGCTATTGCTTCAGGAGTAGCGCCACTGGTGATCTTTATGGGGGTTGGTGCCATGACGGACTTTGGCCCCTTGCTGGCAAACCCCAAAACATTATTCTTGGGGGCCGCCGCGCAGTTTGGTATTTTTGCCACCGTGCTTGGCGCTGTGGGAATGACTACTCTGGGTTGGATGGACTTCACGATTGCTGACGCTGCGGCCATTGGTATTATCGGTGGGGCTGATGGCCCTACGGCTATTTATGTATCTAGCCTATTAGCGCCTGAGTTACTGGGTGCTATTGCTGTGGCGGCTTATTCTTACATGGCTTTGGTGCCAATGATTCAGCCACCTATCATGCGCGCTTTGACGACTGAAGATGAGCGTCAGATTGTCATGACTCAGCTGCGTACAGTTTCGGGTCGTGAGAAAATAGTCTTCCCCTTGGTTTTGCTGATATTGGTTGCATTAGTGCTGCCTTCTGCGGCGCCTCTGTTGGGAATGTTCTGTTTTGGTAACTTGATGCGTGAGTCAGGTGTTGTGGATCGCTTGAGCGAAACGGCACAAAATGCGCTGATCAACATAACCACCATCTTCTTGGGTTTATCGGTAGGTTCTAAGCTTGCTGCTGATAAGTTTCTCGACCCCAAGACTCTCGGAATTTTAGCCTTGGGAATTGTGGCTTTTGGTATTGGTACGGCCATGGGCGTATTAATGGCCAAGTTGATGAACCGTTTTAGTACTCAAAAGATTAACCCTTTGATCGGTTCGGCGGGTGTTTCAGCTGTTCCTATGGCGGCTCGAGTTTCCAACAAGGTAGGCCTTGAGGCAAACCCACAAAACTTTCTGCTGATGCATGCGATGGGCCCGAATGTGGCCGGCGTTATTGGTTCGGCGGTAGCGGCGGGTGTGATGATCTCTATGGTTCAGGGTATGCAATAGCCTAACTCTACAGTAGCTTAGCTCTGCAATAGGGCGGCTTTGTATTGGCTTTACCCGATGCCTAAAGCCTGTATTCCTCTGTCGATGATGAGGATGCAGGCTGCTCTATATCTGCAAGCTAGCGTCCGCTAGCTGTTTTTCCCCATATATTTATAGTAAAAAATAATAACCAAGCAAAACACTAAGGTATATACTTGACTAAAATGCTTGGGTTTTTCATAATGCACGCCCTAGCGTATCAAGCTGGCAAGTATTTATTGGACAATTACCATGAGATTGACCACGAAAGGCCGTTATGCCGTAACCGCAATGCTTGATTTGGCACTTCATGCAGAGAAAGGCCCCACCAGTTTGGCCGGTATATCTAAACGTCAGGAGATATCGTTGTCTTACCTTGAGCAGCTGTTCTCAAAACTTCGCCAGCGTGAGTTGGTCACTAGTGTGCGAGGCCCAGGGGGAGGTTATAAGCTAAGCCGTACTGGCGACGAGATATTCGTGGCAGAAATCATTGATGCTGTGAATGAATCAATTGATGCAACTTCTTGTGGTGGCGCAGGCTCTTGCCAGCATGGAGAAGTTTGTTTGACCCATTATCTTTGGTCTGACCTCAGTAGTCAGATTCATGACTTTCTCAACAATATTAGTTTGGAGAGCTTGGTGGCACGTCGTGACGTGCAGCGTGTTAAGGCTCGCCAAGATGACAGAGAGAAGGCGAACTTAAATTTGAAAGACAGTCTTGCGGGGCTGGATGTGATTCAGGCGTCTAGCCTGTAAAGTTGTAATAAGTGTGGATACATTATGAAATTACCGATTTATTTTGATTACTCTGCAACCACTCCTGTGGACCCTCGTGTGGCCCAGAAAATGGTTGATTGCTTAACGATGGATGGCAACTTTGGCAACCCAGCTTCGCGCTCGCATTTCTATGGTTGGAAGGCGGAAGAGGCCGTTGAAAACGCTCGCCGTCAAGTAGCCGATTTGATCAAGGCTGACCCTCGCGAAATAGTTTGGACGAGTGGCGCCACAGAATCAGACAATCTCGCGATTAAAGGTATTGCACATTTTAATCAGCGTAAAGGTAAGCACATAATTACCTCGAAAATTGAACACAAGGCGGTGTTAGACACTTGCCGTCAATTAGAACGAGAGGGTTTTGAAGTCACTTATCTAGACCCTGCAAGTAACGGTATTATTTCGGCAGAGCAAGTGGCCGAAGCTATTCGTGAGGACACAACCCTCGTATCTATAATGCACGTTAATAATGAAATTGGCGTGATCAATGATATTGCGGCCATCGGTGAAGTGTGTCGAGCAAGGAAAGTTTACTTCCATGTGGACGCAGCACAGAGCGCCGGAAAAATTGAAATTGATTTAGAACATATGAAAGTGGATTTGATGTCATTTTCAGCGCATAAAATATATGGCCCGAAAGGTATTGGTGCTCTGTATGTGCGTCGTAAGCCACGCGTGCGAATTGAAGCGCAGGTACACGGCGGTGGTCACGAACGCGGCATGCGCTCAGGTACACTGCCTACCCATCAGATTGTAGGCATGGGTGCTGCATTTGAAGTGGCCCGTGAAGACTTGGAAAAAGACGGCAAGCACGTTCTCGCTCTGCGCGAACGCTTATTGGCGGGCGTTAAAGACATGGAAGAGGTGCACGTTAATGGCGATCTTGAACAGCGCTATGCGGGTAATTTGAATGTCAGTTTTGCCTTTGTTGAAGGTGAATCATTGATCATGTCCCTCAAAGACCTTGCCGTTTCTTCTGGCTCGGCCTGTACCTCAGCCAGTTTGGAGCCGTCTTATGTACTGCGTGCTTTAGGCCTTAATGACGAGATGGCTCATAGTTCTTTACGGTTTAGTTTCGGTCGCTTTACTACCAACGAAGACATCGATTTTGCAATAGAAAAAATTCACGCCGCAGTAACGAAACTGCGAGAATTGTCGCCACTTTGGGACATGTATAAAGACGGAGTTGATCTCGATTCTATCGAGTGGGCTGCACACTAAGAAATTTGTTGGAGTATATATCATGGCTTATAGCGATCAGGTAATTGACCATTACGAAAATCCACGCAATGTCGGTAAAATGGACGACAAGGCTGACAATGTTGGTACTGGCATGGTTGGCGCACCCGCCTGTGGTGATGTGATGCGTTTACAAATTCAAGTGAATGATGCGGGCATTATTGAAGACGCAAAATTCAAAACTTACGGTTGTGGCTCAGCAATTGCTTCCAGCTCATTATTAACTGAGTGGGTTAAGGGAAAGTCACTAAGTGAAGCGGCTGAAATTAAAAATACCGCGATTGCTGAAGAGCTGGCACTGCCGCCGGTAAAAATACACTGTTCAGTGTTGGCCGAAGACGCGATTAAAGCCGCCGTGAAAGACATTCGCGACAAGCGCGGCGAATAAGCAGGAAACGATAGCATGGCAATTACTATGACCGAATCCGCTCGCAAACACGTTGCGGGTCACCTTGCCAACCGTGGCAAGGGCATGGGTATTCGAGTGGGCGTCAAAACCACAGGTTGTTCCGGCTTGTCTTATGTGCTGGAATTTGTCGACGGGGTTGAAGATGAGGATGAAGTGTTTAATCAGGGAGATTTCAGTTTAGTGATCGACCCGAAAAGCCTCGCTTATCTTGACGGCACCGAGATGGACTTCGTAAAAGAAGGTCTTAACGAAGGTTTTGAATTCAACAACCCAAATGCTAAAAATGCTTGTGGTTGCGGCGAGAGTTTTCACGTTTAATGTCGCCCGTCTTGGATATTAGTCAAAACCACTTTTCTCTATTTGCTCTGCCAATACAATTTGCTGTGGACCAGCAGGCTCTATCGCAGCGTTATCGCGAGCTTCAAAAAGAGATTCACCCCGACCGTTTTGCGGGTAAAGGTGAGCGAGAGCAGCGTTTGGCCGCTCAATTTGCGGCGTATGTGAATGAGGCCTACCAAGGCTTAAAATCGCCGCTTACCCGTGCCGAGTATCTATTGAAGCTAGCTGATGTCCCGGTGGATCCACAAAATGAGACGACCAATGATGTCGAATTTTTGATGGAGCAAATGGAGTTGCGAGAAGCTTTGGCGAGTTTGCGTGCCCACTCCAATCCTGAGCCTGAACTCGATGCTATGTCGCAGCAGGTTGAACAAACTCTCCAGGTGCTGCTGGACAAGTTCGAGCACAAATATACCGCGAAAGACTTTGAGGGTTGCAAGACATGCCTTTCAAAACTCCATTTTGTCAGCAAGTTGCGCCATGAGATTGAGCAACTTGAAGCACAGCTTTTCGACGATTAATAAGTAGAATTCCCTATGGCACTGTTGCAAATTTCCGAACCCGGCCTGTCTCCAGCTCCTCATCAACGCAAGCGAGCCGTGGGCATAGATCTTGGCACCACCAATTCACTGGTGGCTACTGTACGCAGTGGTGATGCACTGACTTTATCTGATATTGATGGCTTGGCAATGCTGCCCTCGGCCGTGCGCTATCAACGCGATCAATCACCTGTCGTCGGCTTGGCGGCTAAACAAATGGCGGTGAAAGATCCACTTAATACGCTGTTGTCTGTGAAGCGTTTTATGGGGCGAGGGCTGCAAGACGTTAAAACCCTTGGCTCGCAGTTACCTTACAAGTTTAATACCGAAAATGGCGGCATGCCTTTCATTGAGACTGTGGCCGGAATGAAAAGCCCGGTAGAAGTGTCCGCAGAAATATTAAAAACTCTGGCTCAGCGAGGTCGCGATTCACTGGGTGGCGAATTAGACGGTGCAGTGATTACTGTTCCAGCCTATTTTGATGACGCTCAACGTCAGGCGACCAAAGACGCAGCCCGGATTGCTAATATCAATGTTTTGCGTTTATTAAACGAACCTACGGCGGCCGCAGTGGCCTACGGGCTAGATGAAGCAGAAGAGGGCGTCATCGCCATCTATGATTTGGGCGGTGGCACCTTTGACATCTCGATTTTACGCTTGAGTCGCGGTGTATTTGAAGTGATGGCAACGGGCGGCAACTCGGCTTTGGGTGGTGATGATATTGATCACGTTATTGCTGAGTGGATAATGGCTACGGCTGAGCTAGGAGATAATCTCGAGCCTAGTGCCCAGCGTGAATTGCTTAATTTGGCCTGTCAAACCAAAGAGACTTTGAGCGCTCATGAAAGCGCCGAGTTAATATACGGCGATTGGCAGGGCGAATTAAGCCGCGAAAAATTTAATGAATTAGTTGACCCTCTAATAGCGCAAACCATTCGTGCCTGTAAGCGAACTCTGCGTGATGCAGGAGTGAGCTCAAACGACATTAAAAACGTGGTTTTGGTCGGTGGGTCGACTCGTTCCCTGCGCGTTAGAGAGCAAGTAACAGCGTATTTTGGTCGAGAACCTCTGGTCAATATTGATCCAGATCGTGTAGTTGCCATTGGTGCAGCCTTGCAGGCTGATATATTGGTTGGCAATAAACCCGACAGTGATCTATTGCTGTTGGATGTTATTCCTTTGTCTCTTGGGCTTGAGACAATGGGTGGGCTGGTGGAAAAAGTGATTCAGCGCAACACCACAATTCCTGTGGCGAAAGCGCAAGAGTTTACTACTTTCAAAGACGGCCAAACGGCGATGGCAATTCATGTCTTGCAGGGCGAGCGCGAATTGGTTGACGACTGCCGCTCACTGGCGCGTTTTGAGCTGCGAGGTATTCCTCCCAAGGTGGCGGGCGCCTCACATATACGAGTCAGGTTTCAAGTGGACGCCGACGGTTTGTTAACGGTTGAAGCGCAGGAAAAATCCAGCGGCGTAGAAGCTGGTATTACCGTTAAGCCGTCTTATGGTCTGGAAGACAGCACCATTACTCGTATGCTAAAAGATTCTTACGAATTTGCGAAAGACGATATTGAATCGCGTTCACTGCGTGAGCAGCAAGTTGAGGCGGAGCGAGTTATTGAGGCTCTAAGCTCGGCTTTGGCCGCTGACGGCAAGGCTCTGTTGAGCGACTCTGAATTCAGTGACTTGCAGGCAGGTGTAAGCCGTTTGCGCGAGTGTCACAACAGTGGCAGTGCGGATGAAATATTGGCAGAAATTGAGCGTGTGGGTGCGCAGAGTGAAGCGTTCGCGGCAAGGCGTATGGACGTCAGTATTAAAAAGGCACTTGCCGGCCACAACTTAGATGAATTGGATCAGTAAGAGCAGAAACTAACATGCCACAAATTGTATTTTTACCTCATGAAGTAATATGCCCCGAAGGCGCGGTTATTCAAGCTGAAAAGGGCGAGAGTATTTGCCGTGCAGCGCTGCGTAACGGTCTTGAAATTGAGCACGCCTGTGAAATGAGTTGCGCCTGTACAACTTGCCACGTTGTTATTCGAGAAGGTTACGAGACACTGGCGGAGCCAGATGAACTGGAAGATGATTATTTGGATAAAGCTTGGGGCTTAGAGCCAGACTCGCGCTTGAGTTGTCAGTCTTTGGTAGATACAGAAGATTTGGTGGTGGAAATTCCCAAGTATACAATTAATATGGTCTCTGAAAATCACTAATCGCAGGCATAGATCATGAGTTTAATTTGGACTGACATTCTCGATATCGCCATAGAGCTTTGTGATAGCAAGCCCGAAGTAGATCCGCGTTATGTAAATTTTGTGGACCTGCGCAACTGGGTTTTGGCCCTGGAAGATTTTGATGATGACCCCGCTCGTTGTGGCGAGAAAATTTTGGAAGCCATTCAAGCGGCGTGGATCGAAGAAGCAGAAGACTAAACACCCTATAATAAAGCAAGGTCTGTGATGATGAAGTTAGAAATGATTTGCACTGGAGAAGAGGTGCTGGCTGGCCAAATCGTCGACAGTAATGCGGCTTGGTTTGCCAATATGCTGATGGAGCGAGGTGTTGAAATGACACAACGCGTCACCGTTGGCGACCGACTTGAAGATTTAGTGGCAGTCTTTCAGGAGCGCAGTCATCACGCCGATGTGATTGTAGTAAATGGCGGTCTTGGACCAACAACCGATGATCTCTCGGCTGAAGCCATGGCTTTGGCAAAAGGAGAGGCCTTAACGGAAAACGCCGAGTGGCGAGCGCGCCTTGATGAGCTGACGATTCGCTACGGTCGTATGATGTCTCCCAATAATCTAAAGCAAGCCATGTTGCCTGAATCAGCCATAATGGTTGATAACCCCGTGGGCACAGCCTGCGGGTTTCGCGTTAAACTTAATCGCGCTTGGTTGTTCTTTACCCCCGGAGTGCCACACGAACTCAAGAAGATGATCCACGAACAGTTTCTGCCGTTTATTCGGGAGGAGTTTGGTGAGGGAGATTCAATGAGCTTGAAGAAGTTGCTGACGCTTGGGCACGGTGAGTCGAGCTTAGGAGAAAGTCTGGAGCGATTGGCTTTGCCGCCCGGTGTAACCATTGGCTATCGCTCTTCAATGCCTTACAACGAAATAAAATTATTCGCGAGAGGTGACGCTGCTAACGCTGCTCTTGGTGATCTTGTTGGCCTTGTAAAGTACACACTTGGGGCTGCCGTTGTATCAGAAGGCAAGCCTAACCTAGCGGAAGAAATTCACGGGCTTCTGCTTAATTCTGGTAAAACATTGGCTTTAGCGGAGTCGTGTACTGGCGGACTGTTAGCCAGTCAGCTGGTGGATTTCCCTGGTAGCTCAAGCTACTTACAGCACAGCGTTGTGAGCTACTGCAACGAGTCGAAAATTAAACTGCTGGGTGTGTCTCCCTATACCCTAGAGCAAGATGGTGCAGTCTCAATAGCAACGGTTCGCGAGATGGCTCAGGGCGCGAAAAATGTATTAGCAAGTGACTACGCCCTGTCTATCAGTGGCATTGCCGGGCCCGACGGTGGCACTGACGAGAAACCTGTTGGAACGGTTGCCATTGGTTTATCAACTCCATTGGGTGAGTGGTGCCAGATGATACACGTGCGTCAAATCTCACGGCGTACTGTACGTGCCCTCAGTTGTGCAATTGCCTATGACATGCTGCGTCGAGCAATTCAGGGCGAGGAGCCCATTGTTGAATACCCCTCAATTCGCCGAACAGCGGTGTGGAGTCGTTAACCTGGCTCATGTAGCCTGATAATTGGCCAGTATGGCTATCTATACCGTGCTCGCCAATTGTTATATTAGTCCCGACGTATACACACGCTACTCTTTAACGGTAGCCAACACTACTAGGGTGACTACAATGAAAATCGAGCGTGAAAACGCCAAATCTCCAGCCGCAAACGCGGGTAATGCTACTTTCTCTTTTGATGACGAAGGCCGTGGCCGCAATTTGCGGGCCGTGAGTTATCTACTAAAAACGTCTAATAAGCGCGCGACCAATAAGCCGCAAGAAGTGAATGACGAAGACCAAAATACAGTTTATTGGAAAGGTTACAATTAATTTCAGCTGATAGCTGGAGCAATTGCAGTTAATGGCGTTATATTTCCTAGAGCTTCAATGCGTAGTTGCATGAATCTTTAGCCGACAGCGGTGCTTTACTCCTCCAGTGGTACCTATTCAGTAAAAGCGGCACCCCCTGTGAGAGGGTGCCGCTGCCAGGCGACTATTATTAATCTATAAGCTTGTATTCGTCGCGCAAGATTTCAACAATCTCAGCTTTAGGATTTTCTGACAGCACCAGTGTCTGACCGGTAATCTTTTCAGCAATATCGACATAAGTTTTTGATATGGCCATCAATACCGATTCCGGTAAGGCGTTGTCACGTGCAAGTTGCATGCGCTCCACCATACGGTCTTTGTTCAGCAAAATATCTGGGTCTGGAAAGTGTTTGAGCAGTAGCTGGCGGAAATCTTCCTTTGAGTTTTCTACCACACGGCCGTCTCGGTATGCTGGGCCGTCCCAGATTCGAGAAGAGTCTGGCGTGCCCACTTCGTCCATATAAATGAGTTTTTCTTGGCCGCTTTTATCTGTGACATAACCAAACTCGAATTTGGTGTCTACAAACACCTGATCAATTTGAGCTAACTCATCACTAATCATGTCAAAACCTTCACGTAATAAGGTTTCGTACAGATCGATGTCGCTCTCTTTTGTGAAGTTGAACGCTTGATAATTATTAACGATATCGGTGCGAGTGATATTTACATCGTCAACAGCAGGTACGCCGGGGATGCCCTCTAAAATACCTTTGGTGGAAGGCGTGATTAGCAATTCCGGTAATTTTTGATCTTTTTGCAGGTCTTCGGCAATTTGAATGCCGCAAAATTCACGCTCGCCCTTACTGTATGAGCGCCACATTGAGCCTGTTATGTACTGCCGACAAATCGCTTCAATCATGACTGGCCGTGCTTTTTGTACGATCCAAACAAAGGGGTGGGGGATGTCGAGAATATGACTCTCAGCCAAACCTTTTTCGCGGAACAGTTTGAACCAGTGGTTCGATATGGCATTCAGCGCCGCACCTTTCCCTGGCACGCCACGCATGTCGCCTTCGCCGTGCCAGATACAATCAAAGGCTGAAATACGGTCGCTGATGACCATGATTGCCAGCGGAGCATCGGCGGCCACATCATAGCCTTTCTCAGCAATTAGGCGACGGCTGTCGGCTTCGGTTAACCAGTAAACCGAGCGAACTTTACCGCTGTGAATTGGCTGGTCGCTGCGAATGGGTAGATCGTTGTTGACGGCTAAAACTTTGTCAGCAAGGCTCATGTGAATCTGTCCTAGAGGATTGAATGGGGGGCGAATTTTAGCAAATAAAACTAGTAAATAAAATACTCGTTCTGGGAGGGGCTTTAGATCACAAAACCTGTCTGATTGGGCAGGAAATTTTCATTTTCAAAAGGACTAAAAATATTCGCAGGACACCTGTAGTCAGTGTGATTTACTCTGTCGCACTGGGTGATTATTTAACGGCGACAGTAGATTTCAATATGATTTTTTGAGGGCAAAGCCTAGCGGGTAGTATTAGTGGCTCAAGGCGGGTTAAACCCTGCGGTGTCCTTCCGCAGGGTTTAGTGACAATTTAATAAGGTTTGATTGCCTTAGTGTTCTACCATTACTCCTTTCAGTGCTTCTTCGGTACGCCATGCGCCACCCAATAATCGCAGTAAATACACCGCCGCAATTGACAGCAGCATGGCCACGAAAATAATCCAGGCTGTGCGTGGGCCCAGAACGAGTACCTTGATCACCACATACTGTGCGATAAGCATCGCCCAGTGCAGCGATACTGAGGCAATCATTAGCCAGCGAGTATCGCCCGCACCACGTAGAACACCGCCCGAAACTAAGATGATAGCGTCGGCCATTACATAACTTGAAAGCCCCAGCATCATATAGCTGGCCAGGTCATGTATCTCTTGGTAGTCACCGCCCGCGGACAGAAAAAGATCCACAAGGCTGGCTCTCATCGTTATGAATAGGACCATAAGTAAGCCTGAATAACTGAGTGCAATGAGAAAACTTGCGCGAATAACTTCGTTCGTTTTACTCATATTCTGGGCGCCAACGTAGCGACCTATCAAGCTTATAATTCCTATGTTTAAACCAATCATGGGCACAAAGGACATCATGTCCCAGTTAAATACGATGGCAGCAGATGCTCCAGCCACCACGCCATAGGACTGGAACATCAGTAGAAACAGATTGAAGGCGGCAACGTTCAAAAACATTTCAACCCCAGATGGTAATCCGAGACGCAAAAAACGTTTAAGTATCCGCTTGTCGTAGACAAACGAATTATCTACCTTAAATGTTTCACGGTGTTCTTTGCTAAAATAATACACCCCATACAAGGCCAGTGTGAAAATCGTGCTAATAACTGTACCCAAGGCCGCTCCCACAAGACCAAGCTCTGGAAAACCTGCATGTCCGAATATGAGCGCCCATGAAAGAGGAACGTTAACCAACACTCCCGTTACATCAGCGATCATCACCACACGTGCGCGCCCGATACCGGCGAAGTATGACGCAATACAGGCTTTTGCCAGGGTAAAGCTCGCACCCCACATCAGCACCTGATAGTACGAAAACTCCAGTTCAGCTTGTGCTTCGGTGTGGCCCATTGCGACAAAAATGTCACTGAGTAAATAGCCCAAAAGCAAAATAATTGGCGTGCTTAGCAGGCACAATATCAGGCCTTGGCTAAGTACCTTGGGGCATTTTTCGAAGCTGCCTGCGCCGAAGTACTGTGCGACTAGTGCGTTAGCGTAAGAGAGCGTGCCCATAAAAAGAGAGAGTGAGAAGAACGCCGCAACTCCACCGCCTAAGGCGGCTGCCATGTGGGCCGGGTCGATCTTCGACATAAACAAACGGTCGGTAAACATCATCAGTGCAAAAGCCCCTTGTGAAACAACCATTGGCATGGCAATTACGAAGAGCTCTCGAAATGTATTTTTGGATATTCCTATTTTTTTTAACATCTTGCTGTCCTGCAATAAATCTGTGGCTAATTAGTTGTTGCTCAATATGGCAACGAGGTCAATTTCTTCTTCGTCGTAGTACATATCTTTCTCCTTTTCCTGAGTGAAGTGGGCGTCTGGCATGCCGGCTTATTCTTAATCAATTGCTCAGAAGGGTGGGTGGTATAAATTCAGGGCATAAAAAAACCCGAAGGGCCAAGGCCTTCCGGGTTTTTCAAGATCTTTACAGACCTTGCGAGAACAGCGGGAGGCTTAATGGCCTCCCACCTTCATGAGAGACTTTACATAATGTAAATGCAGGACACGGACACACATCGCATTTCGCAATGACGTAAGCCCGTGACGGCTGATTTATGGGTGTAAAGTTTCATGGAGTGTTCCTAAAATTGGTCAAGGCCTATAGAGTAGGTTGATCTGAAAAAAAGTCAATGAAAACCTATGTAATTATTGCAAATAATTGGCAGTGTCTATTAATAGTGGGTGGAAAATCAGGAGAAACCCCCTCAATCATCAATTATCAATAGAAAGCTTCAGTTTCGCGTTGAAGTTTTGTGGTCCATGTCACGTCCTAAAATCTCACAACTTGTTACCCTGCGCCACAACAGTAAATATCTTATTTATGTAGTTCACATGTTGTAGAGTAAGAATTATGCAGTCTGTTGCCATTAATCAATTGTTACAATTTCGCGAATTTGACCTGCTGTCTGAGTTGGCACACGATTCCTTACTTAAGGCCCTTAGTTGTCAGGAATTTCTCAAAGGCAGCGTCCTTATCAAAAAGGGCGGTATTCAAAGCGAGTTATTGCATTTCTTACTTGTGGGTCGCGTCGAACTGCGGCACTCCTTTGACGATCGGGCTCAGCTTGAGTCTTCAGACCTTGCCAACTGTCATGCCTTAAATGTCAGCGTCGGTAAAACTACAACCGTGCGGGCTTTGAGCGATGGAGTTTTGGTATCCATCTCGCGTGGGCAGCTGGCAAATATACTGGCGCAGGGGAACCACTACGGCATTATTCAAATTGATACGGCGGAAGAGGGTATCACGGCAGATGAGCCCATTGATGACAATTTTGAGAAGGACTGGCAAACCTGTTTTATCCAGTCTCCGCTCGCAATGAATTTACCTCACGAAGCCATAATGCAATTGTTGTCAGTGATGGAAGACTTTGAGGTTAAGGCGGGTCAGGAAATTGTCAAAGCGCAGACCGAAGGCGATTACTTCTATTTAATTAAGAGTGGGGAGGTCACTGTTAGTACAGAGGATGGAGGGCCTTATCAAGGGGCTTCTATTACTTTAGAGCCTGGTCAATATTTTGGCGATGAGGCGCTTGTGGCAAAAACCCAACGCAATGCAACGGTAACCATGGCAAGTGATGGTTTGCTGGGGCGTTTTTCGGCGGAGATGTTCGACGAGCTTATTAAAACTCATCTGCTAATATCTAAAAATGAGAGCAAACCAATTCAGGGTCCTGTGACAGTTTTGGACGTACGCTTTCCTATTGAAATAAAGCAAAACAAGGCTGGCCACAGCGATACAGCGGTGCAAAATATTCCAATAAGCTTGCTGAGAAAAGGCTTATCCAAAATGGATCAGAGCGTCGAATATCTGATTAGGCCCGCAAACGATTGTCGAGGCGCACTCGCAACCTACTTGATGAGACAGGCCGGGTTTAATGCCTTCATTGATAGTGAGGCCAGCTAGTTGACTGGCTGAGCCATGTTCTCTACCTTACTATTGGTTCAGCCTCTAAACACACTCGGAGTGAAAGAATGCGGGTTTTGATGATTGTAGGTTTATTTATTCTCTTGGTGTGTAACTCTTTAATGGTGAGCGCCCAGTCTTATTGGCAGGACCTAGGTGGTGTTGGTGCTTTAGCGAAACCGTCCACCACTTCAAGTGCAGAGAGTTTGGATCGAACACTTAAGATTCAGAGTGGCCGACGCATGAGCTTGGATCTGCCTGTTTGGCTCCATGCCTTAAACGACAACCCTCTTGGCGCAAGCTTGGTTTTACCGCTGCCAGATGGCACCTTTGCCGAATATCATTTTGAATCTTCCCAGGTTATGGCTGAAGAATTGGCCGCAAAATACCCGCATATTCAAACCTTCCAGGGTGTCGACACGGCTAATGCCGTAAACCAAGGTCGATTCGACCTGGGGGATCACGGCTTTCATGGGCTGTTTATTCACAATGGGCGACGTATCTACATTGACCCAGAAATAAAGGGAGATACTCAACACTACCTAGTGTACTACGCTTCAGATTTAAACAATGTGGAGCCGCGCATACAAGATCGCGTTTTTTCTCAGAAGCCCGATTTTGGGCTTTCGGCAAAGCCCGCGGTAATCTCCGCAAAAACTAGCACTGGTAGTCAATTGCGCACCTATCGCATGGCCGTCAGTGCCACTGCCGAATACACAGAGTTTCACGGTGGTAGTGTCAGTGAGGGTTTGGCGGCAATTGTGACCTTGGTGAATCGACTCAATGAAGTATTTGCTAGAGAACTGGCCATCAATTTTCAACTTGTGGCTAACAACGACGCCATTGTTTTTACCGACGCCAATACCGACCCCTTTGATAATTCAGATGATGATGTTGAAACCAATGCAGATGTGCAGCGCACCTTTATTGGCAATGGTAATTTTGATATTGGCCATGTGCTAAATACGGCGGGTGGTGGATTGGCTTACAACGGCGTCTGCGATAATTTTTACAAAGCGCGGGGGCTAAGCGGTAGCCGCAATCCCCAGGGCGACCACTTTCATGTGGATTTAGTGGCTCATGAAATAGGCCACCAATTCGGTGCAAGCCATACCTTCAATGGCACTGAAGACGGCTGTGAGGGCAACCGCGATGGCCTTTCGGCCTGGGAGCCTGGCAGTGGTAGCAGTATCATGGCTTATTCGGGTATTTGCGGCAGCCAAGATTTTGCTTTTAGTGCGGATCCATTTTTTCATGGCGCCTCCATTGAGCAAATGGTGGATTACGTCAGCGTCGGGTTTGGCGCTGGCTGCGAAAATATTTCGGCACTTGCCAATACTCCCCCTGTGGCCAATGGGGGGCTAGACTACAATGTGCCAGCAAACACACCGCTTCAATTGAAGGGCAGTGGCAGCGATGCTGACAATGACGTTTTAAGCTTTAGCTGGGAAGAATTTGACCTCGGTACAGCGTCGAGCAGTAGCGCGAATATGGTGGACGACGGCAGTCGCCCGCTATTTCGCTCATGGCCCCCTGAATCTACAGCCGACCGATATTTGCCACGCTTGAGCAATGTCTTACAGGGCACTACGGTATTGGGCGAAACCTATGCGACGACCAATCGGGCACTTAACTTTCGCTTAAGTGTTCGGGATGGGCAGGGAGGTGTCGCTTATGACGATATGCGTATTACCGTGACCAACACGGGAGAAGCTTTCGCTGTGACTGAACCGAGTACGGGGGCGAGCTGGGAGGCTGGAGAGCAGAAATTGGTGCGCTGGAATGTCGCTGATACCAACATGGCGCCAATCAATTGTGGTCAGGTTGATATTGCGCTGTCGAGTGATGCAGGCATAAACTTCGATCTTATTTTGGCCGAGGGAACGCCCAATGATGGGGAAGCTGAGGTGCTCGTGCCCAGCAGTAGTAATAGCGCCGCTCGACTGAAAGTACACTGCAGTGACAATATCTTTTTTGCGATAAATTCCGGTGACATAGAACTATTGCCTTCTAGCACCACGCCTCCTCCTCCAACAACAGAGCCCACACCGAATGAACCTAGTTCAAGTAGCGGTGGCGGTGGTGGCGGGAGCTTCTCTGTCACAGGTGTATTGGTTTTACTTTCACTGTGTTTTTTAACGGCTTGCAAGCCCATGGTGGTCGCGAAATCTGAAGCTGAGGTGCTTCAGCAGGGTGACCCTGGAAATTTCAAGTTAGAGAGTGTGGAAGAAGACGTGCAATCTGCGCTGGCAAAAGGTGATAGACGTTTGTGGATGATGAGTGGGCGTAACCCTACTTTGCCAGGGGTGGGCCTCGATGACTTTGATAGCGCAAAGCTCGAGTGCGGTTCTCGTTTCATTTCTGGTTCGGGCGATCATCTTGATTCAGGAGATAAGGCTTTGATGCGCCGTCAGTGGCTGGCTTATGCTAAGCAATACAACCTATTGATGAGATCGCATTGCAAATAAGTACAAACTTGAATAAGTTATTATTCTATCTTGCTGTGGGTGTGTTGCTGCTGGCTCTCGCACCTTTTTCGGCGTCCTGGGTCGAAGGCTGGATGTCAGTTCCCGCCCTGAATGTCGACCAGGCATGGCGTTTTTTTACCGCTCACTTTAGTCATTGGTCATGGGCGCATTGGTGGACAAATTGTGCCGCCTTTGTGTGCTTTTTACTTCTGTATTTTCATACTTTGTCAGCGAGAAATATCTTGGTTTTCACCGGCTTCTTACTGATTGGCAACGGCGTATTCTTAAGTTTTTTTTATACTCGCGAATTTTACTTAGGTTTTTCAGGCTTGCTGTATGCCTGGTTTGTTTATGGAGCTTTATGGAAGTTTTCTGAGCGCGGCTTGTTGAATGGATTAGTTTTGTTGTTTTTGTTGTTGAGAGCCTTGGGGGTAGGCCGCGAGCTCGCCGGTGCAGACGAGCTTGCAGTGGCCAGTGAAATTCACTGGCTCAACATGGTGTTAGCCTTAGCGGCTCTAGGCTTGCATCGCCTCTTCTTCTGGTTCTTCGTAAAGCGGTTTTTGTAATTCTACCCAGTCAATCTCGCCATCATCAACCATATTTTCATATTCTAGAATTCCCAGATTTTCGAATAATGGACGTACCTTATCGGTGAGTAGGCCTATGCGACGCAGGTTAGGAATAATCCGGGTAAATAGGAAGTTTCTAAAGTGCGCCATCATCTCGGCTTCGAGGGTTTTAGTGCGAGCCTCTTCTACATCCAGACCAAACTCTTCGAATACGTCAGTGCCAATCAAACGCTCACGCATTACTACGCAGGCCTCATAAGCAAAAACTGCACGCTCTTCCTTTTCTTCCTCAGAGAGTGTGGTGACAAACTCTTCCAGGTAGTTAACCCCAAAAGTTACGTGCCTGGCTTCGTCTCGCACAACAAGGTAGAGGATGTTTTTCAAAATAGGGTCTTGTACCGTTAGGCGTAAAGTATTGAAGGCCGCAAGCGCCAGGCCTTCAATTATGATCTGCATGCCAATAAACTTTAGATCCCAGCGTGGATCAGTAAGTATTTTGTCGAGTAGGGATTTGAGGTGAGTGTTAATAGGGTAAACAATACCAATTTTTTTCTGCAGGTAATTTGTAAACACCTCTACGTGACGGGCCTCATCAAAGGTTTGTGAGGCAGCATATAATTTTGCATCGTAAGTGGGTGCGCAGGATACCAATTGTGAGGCAACCAACAGAGCTCCTTGCTCTCCATGCATAAACTGAGCGAGGGTCCAGGCAAGATAATGCCAGTTGTAGCGCATTTTCTCTGAGTCGGACATGTTTTCAAAAGGGGCCCAGCCATTAAAAGGGTTGTGGGCTGGGTCCATAATGTGCTGATCTTTAGGGAAGGTAGGGCCCCAATCAATATCAACTTCAGCATTCCAATTAAGTTCTTTCCCCAATTCATACAGCTTCTTAATTCTGCCGTCAGCTGATTTATAGTCCCAGTTGTAGGATCCTGTTAAGGGGGTTTGAAAGATTTCAATAATGTCATTGACGTGTTTCAAGGATAGTTTGTCTTCAATATCCTGATGGCCCGCTCCGTTCCATGATTCAAGCGTTTCAATCTCAGTGGGAGTGTCTTCTAGGTTTATTATTTTCATTCTCTGCTCCAAATGTTTGACAAGTGAACTCTGGTTAAATAGCCGGACATAGTGTCTTACTAGGGCAAATTCATCGCTCTAGAGTAAATACTCTAAAGGAGTTTATTACAAAAAAAGAGCTTGTTGTCAATTAACCATGACCGTCCAGTCACGCAATTTTGACCTTGCTTCGGGGGTTCACTTTACCTGTGTAAGCTTCATATTCTGCTTCTGTATTATAGTGATTTTCTTGATTTTTCCACTGGCACTTGATCTTGTGGGCGGCTATTAGAGGCCTTAATGACCAATATGGAGAGTTTGGAGGGGGCTCGAGTGCCTTGTTGCTAATATAGAAGGCCCTCATTTGGGCGATTATTCTGGTGCCAGAGCACTGGCTGAACTATCATTGTGACTTTGGCCGTAAATATCTTTTGGCTATTGATTGTTAACTGGGAATATAGAATGCCTAACATGGATCGGCCGGGCCGGACTCTGCGACTCGCCGCGATTACACTTCTCTCTGTGATCTGGGCTCCAATGAGCAGCGCGCTTGGTTTGGGGGGCGTTAAATACAATTCTTATTTAGGTGAGCCGCTTACGGCTAGTGTTCAGCTTATAGGAAATACCACCAACTTGGGCACGAGCGATATTAAGGTTCGTGCGGTATCGGCGAGTGATGCGCAAGATATGGGGGTTGATATCCTCATGAGCGCCTATCGATTCAAATTGACCCCGCGACTTGACCAAGGCCGCTTAGTTGTCGACATATCTTCACGAGAAGCAATTCGAGAACCCTTTGTTGATCTGCTCATTGAATTGCAGTGGCCCAAGGGCGTTGTTTTTCGTGAATATACCTTACTACTCGATCTTCCCCCAAAGCGCACCAGCCTCAAGCCTAGTGCGCCTAAGCGCGATAAACGCGCTGAGCTTAATTCGGTTCAGCGCACGACAGTGCAAAAATCTACTACCCGTCAGGCTCAAACCTTCACTGCTGCGCAAAATGGCCAATACCGAGTTAAGTCTGGCGATAGTCTTTCGAGAATTTCAAAGCGGTGGCGGGCCGGTACAGGGCATTCTCAAAGTGATGTTTCGAGTTGGATACTAAATCAAAACCCAGAGGCCTTTATTGGTGGCAACGCAAATCGTCTGATAGCGGGTGCTCAACTGCAGCTTCCTGCGAAAGAGTCTGATTTAGCAGGGGGTTTACCTCAGGTCGGCACGCCGCAGTACACATCAAGAGATGAAGAATACAGAGCTATAAAACCACAGGAAATGCAAAAAGCGAGCGCTGCAAACAGCAGTGCAGAGGGCAAACTCTATTTGGGTAATGCGGAAGCAGCCAAAGTGACTGAGCCCGATTTCACCGCTCAAGCCGATAGCATTCGCACTCAGGTCGAATCGGCGCGGGAGATGAACGATCTCTTGGCCCGTGAAAACCAAGAGCTACGAACACGCATAGAGCGCATAGAAAATTCAGGGTATAACCGCACCTTTGAGCAAATTGTAGCCCTGCAACAACAGCAAATTGATGAGCTGCGAAATGAACTTAAGAGTGAAGCTTTAGCTCGCAAAGAGGCGGCAGCAACCGATCTTGAAGCACCGCGTGGTGACAATGAAGCGACTGCTGTATTCACTGAAGCTGCGGCTCAGGCTGCTGAAAGTCGGGCGCAGGGCAGCGCTACAATAAACCCACTGTGGTGGGTGATGTTGGGCTTACTGTTAGGTGCTGGTTTGATGGTGGGCTATCACTTCTGGGGGCGACGAAAAGCGCAAGTAGCAAGCAAAGACTTTGATTATGCGCCGGAACTGGAAGAGCTGGACACATCCGACGATGACGAGACGAACTTTGATGTTGCCGAGCTTCAAGAAGCCGTAGACGAAATCGATATTCTTCCCGACGACGATCTCTTTGGTGGCGGAAGTTCGCCTGCGAATGAATTGCCAGAGTCTATCGATGATAGTTTAGTTGCAGATGCTGATCTCAAGAATCTGTCACTGCACGAAGATATGGCCCCGGCCCCTGAAGAAGACGCCGTCGATAAAATGATTGGTACCGCCTACATATATACCTCCTTTGGTAAATTTGATGAAGCGAAGGCCTTGCTGGAAACTCAGCAGCAGCTTATGGGCGAAGATCCCCGCTTTACTCAAGCCTTAGCCGACATCGAAACCCAGCGGGATTAGCGCAGACAGCGGCGTAAAATTTTGTTAAAATCGCCGCCTATTTCCCCCTGATTCGCTTTCGAAAATTCAAGAGTTGTTAGTTTTATGGACAGTTTAAGGCTAGAGCCGATCGCTGCAATTGACGGTGTTGTTGATCTTCCCGGCTCAAAAAGCATTTCCAACCGTGTACTTCTTTTGGCCGCTTTGTCGGCTCAGCCAACGGCCATTAAAAACCTGCTGTTGTCTGATGATATCCGTCATATGCTCAATAGCCTCGATCGTTTGGGTGTTGATGTCAGCGCAGATTTAGCGTTTGGCGATGATAAGGGTTTGCAAAACTGCATTGTTAATAATGCTGTTGGCGCCCACTACGATGCCCCCGTAGAGATGTTCCTAGGTAACGCGGGCACGGCCATGCGGCCTTTATGCGCAGTTCTGAATACTAGGCAGGGTGAATTTACATTGACCGGCGAGCCGCGTATGTATGAGCGTCCCATTGGTGATTTGGTGGACGCCTTACGCTTGTTGGGCGCGAAGGTCGAATATTTGGGCGCGGAAGGTTTTCCTCCCTTAAAAATACAAGGGCAGAGTCTAAGTGGCGGCACCGTGGATATGGACTGTCATTTGTCCAGTCAGTTTCTCTCGGCTTTTTTGTTGGCGGCTCCACTGGCAACAGACGATGTCACGATTAATATAAAAGGCACCTTAGTATCTGTGCCCTATGTTGATATTACCCTAGCCATCATGGCGCGTTTCGGTGTGGATGTTGTTCATGACAACTACCAGCAATTTCGCATCAAAGGTGGGCAAACTTATCGGAGTCCAGGAAAAATTACCATCGAGCCCGATGCGTCTTCAGCATCCTATTTTCTCGCAGCGGCGGCCATAAAAGGCGGCACAGTACGAGTGAATGGCCTAAGCCGTAATGCTTTGCAGGGCGATGTTAAATTTGTCGATGTGCTTGAAGCAATGGGCGCGAAGGTTAACTGGGGCGACGACTTTGTAGAAGTTAGCCGCGGCGAGCTACAAGGCGTTGATTTGGATTTGAATCATATCCCTGATGCCGCTATGACTATTGCGGTAGTGGCTTTGTTTGCAAAAGGCAAAACACGTATTCGTAATATTTATAATTGGCGGGTCAAAGAAACGGATCGTTTGGCTGCAATGGCTACTGAGCTTCGGAAAGTGGGAGCGGTAGTGGAAGAGGGCGAGGACTACATTGAAGTGATTCCGCCGCACGAATTTAAAGAAGCCTGCATTGATACTTATGACGATCACCGTATGGCGATGTGTTTTTCACTAGTAGCCTTGAGCTCGCAAGCCGTAGTTATCAATGACCCGGGATGCACCTCAAAAACCTTTCCTGCGTATTTTGATTATTTTGCAAGCGTCAGCACCCCGGCGTAAATGGAAATGGCAGACCAAGGCCACAAGCAACAGTGTGCTAGAATTTGTGCGTGGCTAGTCGAGTGCACCGGTTTTGGCTGCGATGATCATTAGAGTGAGGTCATCGAGTTGCGCTTCGGCCTGATTTTGAAACTGCTGTTCTATCCAGGACAGCTGATCTTCCAGATTTAAATGTTTTGATTGCACTACCCAAGACAAAAAACCCTTTATACCTAATTCCTCCCCGCTGCTTGTTTTACATTCAATGAAACCATCGCTATAAAGATACAATCGCTGGCAGTCAAAAAGCACGTTTTCGGCGGGAAACTTTAGGTCGGGAGACACGCCTAAGGGTGGTCCTTGGGCTAAAAGTTGTTGAGCACTTTTCTCTCCCACAATGAGTAGAGGTAAATGTCCCGCGTTGATAATACTCAGTTGATTGTTGTTTGGGTTTAACCAGCCGGCGGCGAAGGTAACAAACATGCCGCGAGTGGTGGTTTCGCACAACTCAATGTTCATCAGTTCAATAATTCGTTCCGCACTTTCTTCAACTTTGCACAAGCAGCGAAACAGTGAAATGGCTTTAGCCATCATAATCGCCGCGTGCGTGCCTTTGCCAGATACGTCGCCCAGGCAAAAACAGATGCGCCCATCGGGTAGCTCAAAGTAGTCATAAAAATCGCCCGACAAGGTCATCGCCGGAATATTCAAGGCGGCCACACATTCAATATTGCTAGTATCTGACTGTAGGCTTTGTTGTATTTCTCGAGCAACATTCAATTCATCGTTGAGTTTCTCGGCGTAGATGTCGCGCTCTTGCAGGGTGCCCTGTAGCTTCCACGTCAATTCTAAAAAGCTCAAGTTGTCTTCAATAAGTTTCGATTTTGCATCATCTAATATATTTTCGAATTGAAGTTGTTCACCGATATTGATGTTTATGGACGTCGCCGTGTCTGCCAGTGCTTCTGGTATTGCTTCCAATACCCATTCGATGCTGCTGCGGTCTAGGGAAAAATAATCGAAAGCTTGCTGTTTTAAGGTCTCAAATACTCTGTTTTTATCCCTGCAGGTGAAAAAGGCATTGCAGTGGTCGCTCAGCGACATCAGCTTGCCAAGGTCGCTGGCGGTTTCGTCGTGATGGCGTTCAATGGACTCAATGTAGGCCTGGGGTAGCTGCCATTTCTTGGCGATTAAGGCACCCACGGCGGCATGATTGGTTCCAAACAGTTCCTCCTCCATGAGTAAGCGTCGTTCTGGTGCGTTTGCTCGTAGCAGTGGCCATCTGTCCGCTTTCCCGGGTTCCAGCATGAACAGTACCAGTAAGCCCATGTCTTGCAGTATTCCCGCGGTAAAGGCCTCCTCTATTGGCTTGGCTAATTTCTCACTTAGCAGGCGCGCGGCAATGCCGCGACGAAAGCTGTCCTCCCAGAACACATCTACGTCTAGGCCTTTGATGTCGCTGGTGGTCAGGGCGCCTTGAACCGCAAAGCACAAAATTAGGCTGCTGAGATGGGTGAGCCCCAGTACTACACTGGCTTCCTTAATTGTTTTAACATCGTGTTGAAGGCGGAATAGAGGGGAGTTGACTAGCTTCAATACCTTTGAGGTTAACGCGGGGTTAGCTGATATCATTTCAGCAAGCGTGTTAATATCCACGTCTTCTTGAGTGACATATTGAACCAGATACATCACCTGTTTGTTGGGTAATGGCAATTGATCTGGCTCTACGGTTTGGTAAAAAGACGCGTGGCTGGACGTGCTCATATAATCATCCTGAAATACTTCTGACTAAGTATAGCGATTGACGGAAAAGCGACAACGTGAAGATTGAATTTTTTGACAGCCACTGTCATTTTGACTTCGAAGACTTTAACCCAGAGGCTGGCGCGGGCACTCGGCTTGCGCAGTGGCAGGAGTGTAATGCTCGCGGGGTTGCAGGGCTCTTGGTGCCGGGAGTAGAGCCTGCTCAGTGGTCAGCAGCAAAGGCCTTAGCAGCAGATATTCCTAAGCTTGTCTACAGTGTAGGCCTGCACCCTTGGTGGATTAAGTCCAATGGGGCTAGTGAAGCTATTGCACCACAGGCCGCTGATTTTCTCAGCGACAGCAGGTGTGTTGCCATCGGTGAGTGTGGTTTGGACGCAAAAATAGATTGTTCAATGAGCGTGCAGCTTGCCATCTTTGAGCAGCACCTCCAACTTGCTGCAGAGTCCAGCAAGCCGCTGATTATTCATGTTCGCAGCGCACACAATGAACTACTGCGCTGCTTGAAGCGTTACAAATTACCAAAAGGTGGTGTTGTGCATGGCTTTTCCGGCAGCCTTCAGCAGGCACAAGATTATTGGGCGATGGGTTTTTATCTGGGTATTGGTGGCACCATTACATATGAGCGAGCTAAAAAAACTCGTCACACGGTCGCCGCTATGCCCCTGGAAGCCTTGGTTCTGGAAACTGACGCGCCCGATATGCCGCCGTTTGGCTTTCAGGGGCAAGCCAATCACCCGCGTAATTTGATTTGTGTGGCGCAGGTACTAGCAGAGTTACGAAATGAACCCTTAGAGCTTATTGCGGCGCAAACATCGCTCAACAGTCAGAAATTATTTGGCCTGAAGTAGATCCAAAGGAAAAGCCATTGTTATGCCTCATAGATTTAAGCCTGAAGAATTTAAACGCTTGTTTCCGCTCTTTAGAAGAGCGGAGAATCAAGGTCTAGTTTACCTAGACAGCGCGGCCACCTCACAGCGCCCTGAGTGTGTCATTCAGGCAGTCACAGATTTTTACTCTGCAAGCAATGCTAATACGCATCGCTCGAGTCATCGTTTAGCAAGAGCTGCAACGGCCATGGTTGAGCGAACACGTATTGCGAGTGCTGAATTTTTAGGGGCTAGTGAAGCCTCGGAAATTGTGTTTAGTCGAGGCACAACCGAAGCCTTGAATTTTTTAGCGAGCAGTCTGTGCTCAAGCTTAGACCCTGGAGATGAAATTCTTCTTAGTCGTGCCGAGCATCATGCAAACTTAGTACCTTGGCAAATGGCGGCCGAGCGTTATCAGTTGAAGTTGAAGTTTTTACCTGAGTCACTTATCCCAGGGCCAAACGGAATACCACAAACGGAAAATTTCCTTGAGTACCTTAGTGATAAAACCAGAATAGTGTCGCTTACGGCAGGTTCAAATGCCTTGGGTTTTAGTGTGGATGTTGCCAGTGTGGCTGCGCAGTTGCAGAGTATGCCCTGTTGCCTTGTGGTTGACGGCGCCCAACTGGCGGCTCACCAAAGTATTGACGTAAAGCTTTTGGGTTGTGATTTTTTTGTTTGTTCTGCTCATAAATTCTACGGCCCGACCGGTGTCGGTTTGTTGTATGGTCGCAGAGAGTTGCTTGAGACATTACCTCCGTGGCAGGGCGGCGGAGAAATGATTTCAAATGTTGGGCTGAATGCCAGCGAGTGGGCGAATATACCACAGCGCTTTGAGGCGGGTACGGCTTCGTTGTCGTCAATTGCAGGTCTTGAAGCTGCGCTCAATTTTCTAAGTGAGTGCGACCGCGAGGCGATGTACGATCACGAGCAAGAGCTTACGCAGTACTTACATTCAGAACTCATGAAAATCCAAGAAATAGAATTATTATCAAGACCAGAAGGTAACTTGGGTATAGCCACTTTTGTGCCTCGGGGCGAAGTCTCTGCCACCGATCTTGGTCATGGTTTAGACGAGCAGGATGTTGCAGTTCGAGTGGGGCATCACTGTGCCCAGCCTCTGATTGATGCTCTGGGAAAGGGGCCCACACTTCGGGCCTCGGTGCTTGCCTATAATACTCGAGCTGATATAGATGCGCTGATTGTCGGTTTGAAGCTTGCGTTAGGTGCAGTGGCCTCGGCGGTTTCAAACGCTGACAATGAGCTTGCCGCACTCTCAATAGAAGACTTGCGAGCTCACAATGACTGGCAGAGTCGCTATCGGCAGCTGTTGAAATGGGGTAGTGCAATTCAATCAAAGCCTATGATCCGCACGGAGCTTAATCGTGTGAATGGCTGTGAAGCCGATACTTGGTTGCAGCGGGAGAGGCGCGGTGAACATTATGTTTTTAGGCTGGACAGTGACTCGCGGGTGGTGCGTGGTTTAGGCGCTTTGTTACTTGTTTTGATCCAGAATAAAACGGAGGAAGAGTTAGAGCATCTCGATATAGAAGGCGTGTTTAGCTCTCTGGGGCTTAAGCAGCATTTAAGCCCATCGCGGAGCAATGGGTTTTATGCCATGGTGAAAAAAGCACTCAGCTTTTAGTCTGCAGTGGGTGTATGGCGCTCCAAAAGACGCTCAACCGCCCGTGCCGCGGCAATCATGCCAAAACTGGCTGTGACCATTGTGGCCGCGCCGAAACCACCTGCGCAATCCAGTTTCACGCCATCTTGCAAAACCCCGTCCTTTGCTTGGCATACGCCCCCTGTGCCGTCAGGGTATAACATTTGTTCTGGTGAATAGATGGCTTCGACGGAAAATACTCGTTTCTGATTGCGCGGGAAGGCGTGTTTTTGCCGGAGTTGTTTGCGAACTCGAGACAGTAGTGGATCTTGTAAGGTGCGACTGAGGTCGCCGCTGATTATTTGCCTTGGGTCGCGCTTGCCACCCGCCGAACCAACCGTAACTATTTGTTGTTTTTGTCCGCGGCAATGGGCAATAAGCGCGGCTTTTACGCGGAAATTGTCTGCGGCGTCGATGACGACGTCGTAACTTGGCAGGATTATTTCTGCCAAGTTGTCCAGCGCGACAAAATCTTCTATTTCACTTACCTCGAGCTCTGGATTGATGGCCCTTAAGCGTTCGGCCATAACGGCAGTCTTTGACTGGCCGACAGTATGAGCCAGAGCGTGAATCTGTCGGTTGGTATTGGTGATACAGATATCGTCTAAGTCTACCAGTGTGATTGCCCCAACTCCGGTTCTGGCTAAGGCCTCGGCTATCCAGGTACCGACACCGCCAATACCTATAACCAAGAACTTGGCTCGAGCTAAAGCCTCGAGACCGCTGTCACCGTATAGGCGCGCGATGCCTCCAAAGCGTTGTAGCCATTCCGGTGATAAAGTTACTGTGCTTTCACTTGTGCTCATAGTTAAGCTAGGACCTATACCTTGATTGATTAATGCGAGATGTTATGTGGACAAAGAAAATGGGTGAAATTTTGTTTGTCGGCCATTGCAGCGTCCACATTTATTGACCTCACTCGAAAGAATAAGGCCTTAAGAAAAGGGACTAAAGTCTCTGCTTAGGTGATTTCTGCGTAGTTGCCGCGATGGAATAGTAGAGGCTCAGTTTCATGGCTTTCAAAATCTATCACGCGACCGACCAAGATGGTGTGGTCTCCACCGTCGTAACGGTGTTCAGTGTCACACTGAAAACACGCTGCAAACTTGGGTAATATTGGTATGTTTGCCAGCCCTGTGCCGCAGTCAATAAGCTCGAACTTATCGGCTCCAGTTTGCGCAAACAAATTAGAGAGCTCGGCTTGGCCGGCCGTGAGCACGTGAATCGCAAAATGCTTGGCGGCCATAAATGAATCGTAGCTGTAAGCACTCTTAGCAATGCTCCAGAGCACTAAAGGTGGGTCTAGAGACACCGTATTAAAGCTGCTGGCGGTCATGCCCACTTTGCCGCCCTCGGCGTCTAGAGTGGTTACAATGGTGACTCCCGTGGGAAATTGGCCGAGGGCAGACCGAAATTTCAAAGGGTCGATTTTATTGATGTCCATCGTTTACTCTCAAGTTTGGCTGGGCGCAGTCTACAGCCTTTGAGTTAAATTAGAAATTGTTCCAGGGAATAAGCGTCTGGGCTAACTCGCAGTACCCAGCCGTGATCGTGCCAGTCTCCAAGTACGATTCGCTCTGCTTTGCCACTCTTGAGGCTCAGTGGATGGCGCGCGGGGCGGTGGGTGTGGCCGTGAATGAGGTGTTTTACCTGCTTCAGCTCCATTACTTTGCTGACTTCACTTGGCGTCACATCCATGATGTCTTCAGCTTTTAGGCTGTTCATCGACTGGCTTTTTAGCCTGAGGTCGGCGGCAATGATACGGCGTTCGGCAAGGGAGTGGCTCATCAGTTGCTGCTGCCATTCGGGCGAACGGGCCTGTTGCCGGAATATCATATAGTCTTCATCGAGCGTACAAAGGCTGTCGCCGTGCATGAGCAGCACTGGCTCTCCATAGAGTTCGATAACAGAGGGGTCGGGGAGCAGTGTAGCGCCCGTTTCCTTAGTAAATGTGTCGCCCACTAAGAAATCTCGGTTGCCGTGCATGAAATACAGGGCTGTGCCCTTGTCACTGATGTTTCTCAAGCTTTCGACGATTTCTCGGGAAAACTCAGAGTCGTCATCGTCACCCACCCATACTTCAAAGAAATCACCTAGTATGTATAGTGCTTCAGCGTGGGGAGTTTCGCGTTCTAGAAATTTGAAAAACGCCCGGCTAATGTCCGGGCGTGATTCATCCAAGTGCAGATCGGATATAAACAAGGTGGTCATTGGCTTGGTTTACGCCTCAGCCACGGTCACGCTATTGATGATAACGTCTTCTTTAGGTACATCTTGGTGACCCATGTGATTGCCAGTTTTCACCGCTTTGATTTTGTCGACTACTTCCATGCCTGCGGAGACCTTGCCAAATACACAGTAGCCCCAGCCTTGAGAGTTTTTCCCCGTGTGGTTCAGGAAGTCATTGTCTTTAATATTGATGAAAAACTGTGAGCTAGCACTGTGTGGGTCCATGGTGCGAGCCATCGCCACGGTGCCAAGGTCATTTGCGAGACCGTTGTCAGCTTCGTTTTCAATGTTTTCCCGCGTCTCTTTTTGCCTCATATCGCTATCGAATCCGCCACCTTGAACCATAAATCCGTCGATAATCCGATGGAAGATGGTGCCGTCATAGAAGCCATCTGCGGCATATTGCTGGAAGTTGGCCGCTGTTTTGGGGGCTTTATCGAAGTCGAGCTCTAGAGTGATGTCGCCGTAATTGGTATGTAGGGTAATCATGATCAAACCTGCTATTGGAAAAAAGGCTCATGATACTGAAGTTTTCGAACTCAAGGAAGCGTGCGCCCAACCCCGAGTGCCGTTATAATGTCTCCCCTTGAGTTGGCCGAGTGGCCGCACCCCAATTTCCCTAGTCATAATGCCTGTAGGCAAAGAAAAAGAGACCGCATGAGCGAGAATAGTAAGCCGCTAAACTTTATTGAACAAATAGTGCACAAAGATCTGGATACTAAGGCCGTTGAACAGCTTATTACCCGTTTTCCACCTGAGCCCAATGGCTATTTGCATATCGGTCATGCAAAGGCGATATGCCTGAATTTCGGTTTGGCTAATACCTTTAAGGGGCAGTGTAACCTGCGTTTTGACGATACAAACCCTGGCAAAGAAGAGCAAGAATACGTTGATGCCATTAAAGAGGACGTTAGCTGGTTAGGTTATGAGTGGGCTGGTGAGGTGAAATACGCCTCTGACTACTTTGATACCTTCTACGCTTGGGCTCAACACCTGGTGCGGGAAGGGAAGGCTTATGTCTGCGACCTCTCCGCCGAGGAGTCTAGTGCTTATCGAGGTTGGGCGACCAAACCTGGCAAACCTAGCCCTTACCGCGAGCGCAGTATTGATGAGAATCTCGACTTGCTAGAAAAAATGAAGCAGGGAGAGTTTGACGAAGGCCATTGTGTGCTGCGGGCGAAAATTGACATGTCGTCGCCCAACATGCAGATGCGCGACCCTATTATGTATCGGATACGCAAACAGACCCATCACCAGACGGGCGATAAGTGGTGTATTTACCCTAGCTACGATTTTGCACACGGTCAGGAAGATGCACTAGAAGGTGTTAGCCACTCAGTGTGCACTCTAGAGTTTGCTGATCATCGGCCTCTCTACGAATGGTTTCTGGAGAATTTACCCGTTCCGAATACGCCTCGACAGTACGAATTTGCGCGCTTGGAGTTGAATTACACCATCACCTCAAAACGCAAGTTGAAGCAATTGGTCGACGACGGACACGTTGATGCTTGGGACGACCCAAGAATGCCTACCGTGTCAGGAATGCGTCGCAGAGGTTATAGCCCAGCGTCTATTCGTAATTTTTGTGAACTGATTGGTGTGACTAAGTCTGGTAGTTCCATTGACGTAGGTATGTTGGAATATGCCGTGCGCGATGACCTCAATGACAACGCGCCACGCGCTATGTGTGTACTCAAGCCGTTGAAAGTATCACTTACCAATGTGCCGCTTGATATGAATGAAACAATGATTCAAGCCATCCACCCCAATCGACCTGAACTGGGCGAGCGAGAAATGCGCTTTACCCAAAGTTTGTATATTGACCAGGCAGACTTTACCGAAGAGCAAGGTTTGTCGCGCAAGAAGTTTAAGCGCCTGGTCTTGGGTGAGTGGGTGCGTTTGCGCGGAGGCTATATTATTAAAGCTGATGAATGCGTAAAAAATGAAGCCGGTGAGCTTATAGAAATACTCGCGTCTATTGTGCCGGGCACCGTGGGTGAAAATCCACCCGAAGGCATTCGGCCGCGCGGCGTTATTCATTGGGTTTCGGCCACTGACAGTTTCGATTGTGAAGTGCGCTTGTATGACCGTTTATTTAATGACGAAAGCCCCGATGCCGGCGACAAAAATTATATTGATTATCTTAACCCTGAATCATTAACCGTATTAAAAGGTTGTAAGGCCGAGCGCAGTTTAGAGTCGGCTCTGCCAGGCGTGAGTTATCAGTTTGAGCGTGAGGGTTATTTCTGTTTGGACTCAAAACACAGCACTGACACTCATCCGGTGTTTAACCGGGCTATAGGCTTAAAGGACAATTGGAAGAAGTAATGGCACTCTCTATTTACAATACGCAGTCGCGGAAAAAAGAACTTTTCACACCACTCCAGCGCGATAAAGTGACGATGTATGTGTGTGGTGCCACTGTTTATAATTTTGTGCATATTGGCAACGCTCGCCCGGTAGTGGTGTTTGATACTTTGTTTCGCCTATTAAAAAGTGAATACAAAGATGTGACTTATGCCCGCAATGTTACTGACATTGACGACAAAATTATGAAAGCGGCACTCGACAACGGTGAAACGACCCGTGCAATATCAGAGCGTTTTACCGAAGCCTATGCAGAAGATATGCAGGCGCTGGGTTGTCTGACGCCCAGTATCGTGCCGAAGGCCACCGACCACATTCCAGAAATGATTGCCATGATGGAAGCCTTAGTAGCGAAGGGGCATGCTTATGAGGCCGAAGGCCACCTGCTGTTTGCGGTACAGACAATGGCGGATTACGGTAAGCTTTCTAATCGCTCACTTGAAGACATGCTAGATGGGGCGCGGGTAGAAGTAGCGGCTTACAAGCGTTACGGCGGTGACTTTGTATTATGGAAACCTTCAAGTGACAGCGAGCCTGGTTGGGAGAGCCCCTGGGGAAGAGGTCGGCCCGGTTGGCATCTCGAATGTTCAGCCATGATCGAAAAACACCTAGGTGATACCATCGATATTCATGGCGGTGGCCGAGATCTAATTTTTCCCCATCATGAAAATGAAGTGGCGCAAAGCTGTTGTGCTCACGACGGTAAGCAATTTGTACGCTACTGGATGCACAACGGCTATCTAAATATTGACGGCGAAAAAATGTCAAAATCTTTAGGTAATTTTCACACCGTCCGCTCACTGTTAGAGAGTTATAAAGGCGAAGTGATTCGTTTCGCCTTGTTATCGGCTCACTATCGTTCAGAGCAGGATTTCTCCAAAGATTTACTGGACCAATCAAAAGCGGGGCTTGATACGCTTTATGGGGCTTTGCGCGAAAGCGCCGATGTGCAGGCCGACCTTAGCGTCGATATCAAGGATAAACCTCTGTACAAAGCCTTGCTTGACGATTTGAACACAGCCATAGCGGTGAGAGAACTGTATCAATTAGCTAAATCGCTTAACAAAGCCGATGCCAGTGAGAAACCTTACTTGAAGGGGCTGTTGTTAAACTCGGCTGCACAGATGGGTTTGCTTGAAGCTGACCCTGAGGCCTGGTTCACCACTTCCGTGCAGGCCGGTGACTTGGGCGCTGAAGATATTGAGGCGCTAATTGTTGAGCGTGCCGATTCAAAGCGGAACAAGAACTTCGCGCGTGCCGATGAGATTCGAGATTTGCTAATTGCTGACGGTGTTATCTTAGAAGATTCTAAGGACGGCACCAAATGGAGAAGAGAATAGACATGACGACAAGCCCAGATTTTCGTTTTCGTCGTTTGCGTAAAACGCCTGTACTGCGACAGTTGGTGCAGGAAAACCAGATAAGTATAAATGATTTCATCTTGCCGCTGTTTATTGAAGAGGGTATTGATCAGCCGGTAGAAATAGCCAGTATGCCCGGCGTGCAACGCTACCCTGAATCTCAATTGGCTGAAGTGGTTAATAGAGTTTGGGCTCGGGGTATCAAAGCGATTATTTTGTTTGGTGTGTCGACGCACAAAGATGAGGTAGGCAGCGATAGTTGGGATGACAGTGGCCTAATGTCGAGAATGATACGCTGCGCCAAAACTGCACAACCCGAAATGCTAGTGATCAGCGATAATTGTTTTTGTGAGTATACCGATCACGGTCACTGTGGCGTTGTGTGTGATGACGATGTTGATAACGATGAAACACTGGCAAATTTACAACGCCAAGTTCTAGCCTCTGCTCGCGCGGGTGTTGATATGATAGCGCCCTCTGGAATGATGGACGGCACTGTGGCCGCTATTCGAGAAGTGCTAGACAACAACGGCTATGGCACTTTGCCCATAATGGCTTACTCCACAAAGTTTGCTTCAGCCTTCTACGGTCCGTTCCGCGACGCCGTAGACAGTAGTTTTAAAGGTACGCGAGACAGTTATCAGATGAATCCGGCCAATGGGCGGGAGGCTTTGGCGGAGTCCATGATGGATGAGGCGGAGGGTGCCGATCTGCTTATGGTAAAGCCCGGCATGGCTTATCTGGACGTTATTGCCAATATCCGAGCGAATTCCAGTTTGCCTCTGGCGGTTTATCACGTGAGTGGTGAATATGCCATGATTAAGGCGGCCGCTAAGGCTGGCGTAATTGACGAAAAAGCGATTGTTTTAGAAACGATGATGGCCTTTAAGCGGGCAGGCGTTGATTTAATCATCACTTATTACGCTGAGCAATTAGCCGATTGGCTAGCTCCGCGAATTTAAAAAGAGAACAATCTCCATGAGTAAAACATTACAAAATTCAGCGCCTGGCGTCGCTGGTATAGTTTTTTCAGTGGGCGCCTTGAGTGCTCTGAGTATCTGTCTTGTTTTTTAATGAAGACCGCCCGCATTTCTTTAACCCCCTCAATGGAAAGTATCGTGAAGTGGTGGTGCAGTGTTTGCGCTTGCTCTACCGCCGTTTATATACCGACCTTCGCGACTATGGGCACTCGCTGAATAGAGGCCAACTCTTGGATATTCTACTTGAGGCCCTTGCGCGAGCGCCCGTTCTCGATGGGGATCAAGACGAAGGTCGCTTTAAATCCCAGCGTGAGTTGGCGACCTTTATCCTCAACCGTTTATTGTCGAGTGGGTGGTTGGAAAAACAGGTAGATGACGCTACCTTGCAGAGTACTTATAGCTTTAGCCGAGCCGGGCGCCTGTTTACTCAGCCATTCGCTGAAGTTGACAGTGCGAGAGTGCGTACTCGCCATCGGAATACTAGGAATACCCGTAATAGTTTACAAGCGTTTTTAAACTCCGGAGAGGTTCATGACCTTCTCGATGCCTACGAGTGTTCTGAACGTATAATCAGCGACTTTACCGATATTATCGCTGAGCTTGAAGAGCGGAAACGACAACTGGTACGTGAAGTTGAGGCTCGTCAGCTCGTGCAGCAGGCCAGCGATGAATTTTTTGATTTCATGGAAAAACGTTTTCAGCCTGATGTGGCCGTACGCTTATCGGCTGACAGCGTCGAAAAGTATCGTGATGAAATTTCCGCATTAATTCTTAAAATCCGCAAGAAACCCAAGGAATGGAAGGCGGATGTTGAGAGGAATTTGCGTGATCTAATGCCAGATCAAATAGTCGAGGGCCACAGTTTGCTCTGGAACCTTCTGGACGGTATTGACGCGCGTTTAAAAAATGCCAGTGAAGTAATGTTGCCGGCCTTGCGCAAAGCGCTACATAGCTTTACTCAGAGAGCAGACATAATAATACGCCAACTAAGTTATCTGGCCGCGCAGCAGCACAGCGATGTGTTAGATGTGTGTAAATCTTTGTGTGAGCTTCCCGAAGAACAGCAGGAGCGCCTCCTGGGAGAGGCCAGCGATAAGTTAGTGGGTTTACAGGTGGGGTATATTGATCCTGACCATGTTCGTTTAAACGCTCCGCGAACACAGCGATTTGTGAGCGCAGTGTTTGACGATGGCGATCAAGATTTTGACATAGAGGCTCGCAAGGATCTCTATGTTCAGCAGCTGCTGGACCAGGCATTCATGGTGTCAGATGGCGCTATGCGAGATTATGTTCGTGATATCTTGCTCAAGGGAGACCGGGTGCTGACCAGTGATTTACCCATTGCCAGTGCTACTGATCTCTTGGCGGCCGCTCATGCCATTGAAGTGGCGTCGAGCAGTAATCTGTCCAGTGAAATGCAGTTTGAAGTTGAGCCCCAAGGTAGCACCAGTTGCCGTGAATATTTTTCCAGTATCGATGATTTTGCCATTTCCTTGGTGAAGAAACCGTCGCTTGAGGTTGTTGGTAATGAATAGTTTTTTGCAGTTTATAAATCCTGTCTTGCAGCAGGAGAATGTGAGCGGCGATCGCTTTAAAGATCTTTTATTAAGGCTGCTAGATTACGGTGTTCTGTGTCGTGATGAAAGCTTAACTGAACAGCAGTATTACGACGTATTTGTGCGTCTCGAGTCTGTGGTAGCAGACTATTTTGACTTGCTCAATATTCGGATTTTACACGATGCTCGCTTTCAATTTGTAAGGTTGGTGCCGCCTGGGGCACGAGTTCCCGGTCTTGAAGATGACAACGATACGCCTTTCAATGGTGGTTTGCGCTCGCGATTGTCGCAGCAAGATGTGGCTGTTGTACTGGTGTTAAGAGCTGAATATGACAAAGCTTTGCGAGAAGGCCAGATAGACGAGAAAGGCAGTGTGCGATTATCTTTGGAGGCTTTGTCTATTGCTCTGAAAAATCTATTACACCGTCAGTTACCAGAAAGTATTACCGAGCGTCGCGCCGCCTTTCGGCGTTTGCGACAGTTGCGTCTTATTGATTACGCGGGAGACGACGCTATTGATCAGGGCGACGCTTGGTTGCGAATTCGACCTCTGATCGTAAGCTTTGTTTCAGACGAAGTTTTATCCTCATTGAGGGAGGGGACTTTACCTGCTGCCGATGAAGAAAGCACTGAAGAGGCTAAGTTTTCTGAGCAGGGTTCAATGTTTTCAAAACCTGAACACTCAATTGCCGATGGCAGCACTGTCACAGAGAGTGACGAATAGCTTGGCGCTGATCTTTCGCAATTAACTAAATTAAAACGACAAATATTTGAACTGTATACGCTATGTTTTTAAAGAAATTTATTTATGTTAACTGGGGGAATATCCCTCATTTAGAGTTTGATTTTGGTCCAATTTGCCTGTTTTCCGGTGGTAATGGCTCAGGCAAGACAACGGCTGCCGATGCTATTCAAACTGTAATGACGGCGGCCCACGATAATTTATTTCACTTCAACCCTGGGCAGGATGAATCCAGTCAGCGGGCCCGAGGCAAGCAAGTTAGAACTCTTGCCTCGTATGTCCTTGGTTGTGATGATGGTTCTTACGCACGCCCCTATGATTGTGATGGTTATTTGGCGGCAATTTTTCACCCTTCTGAGGGCGAAGATTCAGAACCCTTTACCGCTATCATCGCAATGCGAGCGCATTTGGATACAGCTTCAAGCCAGCGTATGGCGCGGCTTGATGACTGTCAGTTTCTAGTGCTGCCCGGCGAGCAACTTAGTTTGAGTCACTTTGTTCGCGAAGATGTAGCAGGGCGCTATGTTACGCCTTTGAAAGACTTGCAAAAATTACTCAGTAAAGAATTCGGTGCGCAAGCGGTAGAAAAATACGAAAAGAAAAAGGCCTATTTGTGCAGGCTATATGGGGCCCTACGAGGTAAGAAAGACGCAGTGTCAGAGCGGGAAGCCATGAATGCGGCACGGGCCTTTTCACGGTTTATGGCCTATAAACCAGTGAAGAGTATCAATGACTTTGTTGGCAATGAAATACTGGAGCCCAGAGATTTAGGCGAAGCCATTAGGAATGTTTCTAGCTTGTTAAAAACCATCCATAGCATGGAGGCTGAGGCTCGAGTACTGCGAGAATCTATAACCTTGCTAAGTCATGCAGATGGATTAGCGAAAGACTACATCAACCAATGGTTGGATTTTAATGTTTTACAGTACTCTGAATCCCAGTGTCGTTTTTTAAGTGAGCAGCAGCGCTATTTAGCCGCGAAACGCGATCAGCAAAGCATGCGGGAAGCAATTGATAACAACCAACGGGAAACCGACCTTGCGGATGCTAGGCGTCGCGAACTTCGCGACCAAGGGCGTCAATTGGAAGCTCAGCGTCTCGGTATTCCGGCCTTGCGTGATAAAGACCAATTGCAGAACACGGTTGATACTTGCCATGAACAGCTGCATGCGCAAGCTCAGCCTCTCCTAGTGCAAATGCAGTTGCAGCAGAGTAATTGCGATGCAGCGGAACGTGTAATAAAAGCTTTGGCGCAAAGTAGCATCGTACTTTGTGTGCCCGCCCTAGGCGACAAGGGTATTAAGCAAGCGGCCAATGGCGTTGTGCAGAGCCGCCACAGTGCTGATATAGACATGCCGACGTTATTGGGGCGTGATTGGATAGACATTGCACCACTTGAAAATCAGATGGACAAGGCTCTGGAAGTACAGACCTTGCAAAACCGTTGGGTAAATCTATTACATAATAAAGAGCTGCACAGCAACGGTAGTGTGCGAGACCAATTGGCTCGAGAAGTGAGTAAACGCGAGCAAGATCTTGGAACTCTACAGCGAAGTAGTGAGCGCAAAAGGCAGGAAATTGATATTTTACAGGGTAGTCAAACCAGCTACCCCGCACCGGTTCGCGCCGCACTAGAGGCCATCAATAAGCAGTGCCCAGAAGCCGACGCCAGAGTTTTATGCGACTATGTCGAAGTGACTGACAGCTCCTGGCAATCGGCTATTGAGGGGTACATTGGTGGTGCTCGCTTTGGTATTATCGTAGAACCAGAATACGAGGCCGACGCTATTGCTATTGTTCGCGGCCTGCCGGGGCGAGATAATCGCGCGCGTGTAATTCAGGGCGAAAAAGCTCGGCGTGATAGCGAAAAAATGACTTTGCCTAAGAACTCGATAATCAATGAAATTGATTTTCATCACGCAACGGCTCGCCATTATCTAAGTGCGAGTTACGGTTCTGTTGAGCAAGTAGAAGATCGTGAGTCTTTGCGTCACACTCGCAGAGGCCTTACCCGCGATTGCTTGGGGTCAGGGAATTATGCATTGTTCCGCTGCGATTTGGCTGATAGCGAATTGGTGTTTGGTCAAGGCGCGCGCGAGCGTGCGAGTGAAGCCAAATTGCGTGAACTTAACGATCTAAATACGGAGTGGCAGCTCGCACGCGACCGTCATAAAGAAATCGTCGCGCTACAGGTATCCGTGGATGCGGTGGTAAACGTTCGATTCGCAGACCTACTGCAAAACATACTGAAGCTGCATCGCGAGCTGCAAACCGCAGAATCGGCAATAGAACAGCTTGGCTTGAGTGATTTCAGCGAAATGGATGATCATTTATCAGGCCTAAGAGACCAAGAAGACGCTCAAGATACGCGAATAGCTGAATTGCTTAAGTTGGCAGGGAAGCTGGAAGCCAAACTAAAGCAGGTTGATAAACTCTGCCACGAATTGGCTGATTTACAGGACTCCGCGCAAGAGCAAGTTGATTTGGCTGAAGTAAATTTGCGTACCGTGGCTAAAGAATGGTCTGATTTCAATTTGGAGGACCGACTCGCGTTGGCCGACAAAGCGGCTGCCGAAACGAATTTACTTACGCTGATCAATCAGCGCGACGATTTGCTGGCGGAGTTAAACAATTGTGCTCATGGATTGGTGCGCGCAGTAATGGCTCATAATCAGCAATCGCGGCCAGCAGATTTACTCAGTTATGAACCTGACTTTGGTCGTAACCACGACGCACAATTTTTCCGTGATATCTGTGGTGCACAGCTGCAAATTGATAAGATTCATAACCGCCTGAAAAATAACATTCTTGCGGCGAAGCATGAAAAGTTGGAAGCGCTAAAGGTAAGTTTTAATAATACCTTTGTAACGAATTTGTGCCACTCAATCTATCAAGCCATTAACGATGGTAAAAAAACCTTAGAAGACTTAAATGATGAGCTGCAACACCATCGCTTTGGCGCGGATCGAGAGAGCTTCCGTTTTGATTGGGAGTGGGTGCCAGAATATAAAGAATATTGGCAATTCTTCAAGGAAGTGATAGACAGCCCCAGCCTGGGTGATGGCAATACTTTATTTGAGTTAAGTTTCACCAAAAAAGGCAACGATGTTCGCGATCGCCTAATGGCCATGCTGTTGTCTGACGATGAAAATAAGGCTCTGCGTGAGTTAGAGCGTTTGGCAGATTACCGAAACTACCGAAATTATGAAATTTTTAAAGAACCAGAAGGTAAAGCCCCTATAGCGCTCAGTCAATATGGTACGGGTTCGGGGGGGCAGCTTGAAACCCCTGCGTACATTATTCGCTCAGCCGCCATTACTTCGGCTTTCAGGTTTAACGAAGGTAAGAGTCACCTGCGCATGGTGTTGGTTGATGAGGCTTTTTCGAAGATGGACGAACATCGCTCGAAGGAAGTTATCAATTATTTGGCTGAGAGTTTGGGTTTGCAGCTGTTATTTATCATGCCAACCAGTAAGTCTGGTCCGTTTATGGATCTGATCAGCAATCAGTTTGTGTTTACGAAGTGTCCTATTAACGGGGCTGTGGGCGAATTGAAAACTAGAGTGCTGGTTGATCGGCAAAGCTGTAATACCGATAAAATTCAAGAGTTGTGGTCTCATCACCGCAGAACGATCAGGCATCAAGCCGGCTTGGATTTTATGACTGAATTTGCATCTTAAAAGGGGAGTGTTGTGAATTATACTTCGTTACAGGCTAAGCTTAATGGCCTGCGCTCGAACAAGATATTCGAGTTATTTGTCGTAAGCGTTATCGTTTTTTCGGCCGTGGTAATCGGTGTGAAAACCTATGACGTGCCCGAGGGTATGCTGCAAGTAGTTGGGGTGTTGGATTGGTTCATCACCTTTGTTTTCCTCTTTGAAATTACCGTGCGATTTTTAGGGGAAGAGCATAAGTCTCGATTTTTTCATAGCGCCTGGAATGTTTTTGATACTCTCATTGTCATCGTCAGCTTGATTCCTATTCAAGACAGTGAGCTGGCATTGGTGGGGCGTCTTGTTAGAATCTTTAGGGTGCTGCGAATGGTGTCCATTATACCCGAGCTGAGAATGTTGCTAAATAGCCTCATAAAAGCAATGCCCCAGCTTGGTTATGTGATGCTGCTCATGTTTATAATATTTTACATCTACGCCGCTATTGGCAGCACTTTCTTTGCCGCTATCAACCCTGTTTTGTGGGGTGATATTTCGGTTAGCTTATTAACACTGTTCCGAGTCATGACTTTCGAAGACTGGACCGATGTTATGTATGAAACGATGGCGGTCTATCCTCTAAGTTGGACTTTTTATCTTACCTTCATCTTTTTCACCGCGTTCGCGTTTTTGAATATGATTATCGGGATAGTCGTCAATGTGCTGGAAGAAGAGCACATGCGTGAAAAAGCTGAAGCCGCTGATGCGGCTGGAGATCCTACTTTGCGAGATTTGCAGAACCAGCTGCTCGAACTGAAAAATCTAATTCAAAGCAAGCAGGCTTAATGTGAGCGCTGTCACTACAGTTTTTTATGTGGCCTTAATTACATTCGCCAGCGGTGTATTTGGCCAAAGCGCAGAAACAGTGGGCGTCGCCAATTTCAATAAGCCTAGCTTGGATGACTGGTCACACAAAAAATTTGCTGGGTTTACCACCTATTCTGTGGTGCAAGACGGTGTGGATTCTGTATTAAACGCCAAAAGCAAGAACAGTGCGTCGGGTTTGTATTTGGCTAAACGTGTCGACCTCGCGGAATACCCCTATGTTCACTGGCGTTGGAAAATATCCCAGCGTTTGAGTGATAGAGAGGAGCGCTTGAAGCAGGGGGACGATTTTGCGGCGCGAGTTTATCTTGTGGTGAGTGGTGGCATGTTTTTTTGGAAGACTCGGGCTATTAGCTATGTATGGTCAAATCAAATGCCTAAAGGCAGTGAATGGCCCAATGCCTTTGCGGGAGCCAATGCTATGATGCATTCGGTGCGAGGAAAGGAAGATGCGGTAAATACTTGGTATAGTGAAAAGCGGAATCTACTTGAGGATATGCGCCGTATACACGGTAGTGAGATTCGCTACATTGATGTACTTGCGTTAATGTCTGATACAGATAATGCTGGGGGATCAGTGGAAGCTTGGTATGATGATATTTATTTTTCAAAGCAATGATGTGTAAAGGGAACGGTAATTATGTATCTGGGTAGAATAATTGGCACTCTGATTGGTTTTAGCCTTTTGAATTTTTTGGGTGCTATTATTGGTTATTCCATTGGTGGAATGTTTGACCGAGGTGCCATTGGCGGCGGCCGAGCTTTTGGTGGTGGTTTTGGTGGTGGTTTTGGGGCTGGCGCCTTTCAGTCTGCAGAGCAACAGCAAAAAATCCAAGCGATATTCTTTAAAACCGTATTTTCGTTAATGGGAAAGCTCGCTAAAGCCGACGGGCGGGTGTCTCAAGAAGAGGTGGCGCAAACAGAGCGGGCGATGACGGAGATGGGTTTAACCTCAGACCACCGTCGGGAAGCTATTCGTTTGTTCAAGCAGGGCAGTGGCTCTGATCTAGATGTTGACACATTGCTCGATGATTTTTTGTTGGTTTGCAATCGCTTGGCCAATCTCAAACAAATGGTATTGGTACAGCTTATTTCCATTGCTCTGGCCGATGGTGAGTTGCATAGCGAAGAAGAGCGTTTATTGCGCAGTGTTGCCTTGCGCTTGGGTTATCCCAGCGCCGCCTTTGATCAATTGATTCGGATGATTAGAGCGCAAGACCGCTTTGGTGCTGGTGGCGGCTCATATGGCGGCAGCCAGCAGAGTGACTTGCCCTCGGCCTATGAGGCATTGGGGGTAAAGTCTTCTGATTCGGATGCGGTAATTAAAAAGGCCTATCGTAAACTTATGAGCGAGTTTCATCCCGATAAATTAATGGGGCAGGGCGTACCAGAAGACATGGTGAAAGTGGCGACTGAGCGCTCGCAAGAAATTCAAGCGGCCTATGATCTAATTAAGCGGGACCGCAAAGCCTAAGTTTAATCTCTGCTGGTGACAGGTCGTTAATATGAGTACAGCTTCGCCCTTGCCCATCAGTACCTCTTTACCAAAGATTGCAGAAGCGCTCCGTCGCAGCGGTAAACTAGTATTACAGGCAGAGCCTGGAGCGGGAAAGTCCACGCTTTTACCTTTGAGCTTGATCGATTCAGATTGGCTCGAGGGAAAAAAGATCCTAATGCTCGAACCAAGGCGAGTAGCGGCTAAGTCTATTGCCCACTATTTAGCCTATCAGCTTGGCGAGGAAGTTGGCGAGCGAGTTGGTTATCAAATTAAGAACGACCGCAAGGTCTCCAAAAAGACAGTGTTGGAAATTGTCACTGAGGGTATTCTCACTCGCCGCCTACAGGGCGATCCGGAAATCGGTGATATTGGCTTGATCATTTTTGATGAATTTCATGAGCGGTCTATTCATGCAGATTTATCATTGATGTTGGCGCTGGAAATTCAGCAGACCTTGCGGGAAGACCTAAAGTTATTAGTGATGTCGGCAACCATTGATACCGGTTTAGTGTCCCGTTATATGGGGGGCGCAGAGCTTATTGAATGCCCTGGCCGCGTATTCCCCGTATCCCTTCAATTCATGAGCGAAAGCCGCTCGCCCTTAGCGCAGCAAGTTGTCGCTGCTTTACGTCTGGTATTAAGCGAAGAGAGGCACGGTGATACCCTAGTCTTTCTCCCAGGCCAAGCGGATATTAAGCGCTGCTTATCAGAATCGAAATCGGTGTTTGGCAGTAATCCAGAGCTTCGCTTTCTCTCGCTCTATGGCGGTCTTACTTTGGCCTTGCAAGAACAAGCCTTAAGCCCAGACCCCAATGGCAAGAGGAGGGTGGTGTTCACTACCAACATTGCCGAGACGAGTTTAACCATTGAAGGGGTTACCGCTGTTATTGACAGTGGCTTAGAAAAAACCTTGGTTTATGATCCCTCTAGTGACATGACACGTCTTGAAACAAGCTACATTTCCAAAGCGTCGGCAGAGCAGCGTAAAGGCAGGGCGGGTCGCACCCAAGCCGGTAGATGCATTCGTCTGTGGAGCGAAGCGCGACACGCTTCCCTCCGAGACTATCAGGGTGAAGAGATTTTATCGGCCGACTTAAGCGGGCTTGTGTTAGATCTCAATATTTGGGGCTCTGTCAATTTTGATGATATTAATTGGTTAACTCCGCCGCCAAAAATGCACTTTCTATCCGCGAAAATGCGTTTGGTGGCCTTGGGTTTGATTGCTGCAGAGGGTGCCAGAGCAACATCCCTAGGGCACAAAGCGGCGGCAGTAGGGCTTGGCCCTAGGTTGGCCACGATGTTGCTCAAGGCAGAAAGTTCAGTGGAAAAAGGTGTTGCGTGTGAGCTGGCCGCACTGCTTTCAGATCGAGATATTTTTAGTCGCAGTAGAAGTATAGATATCCTTGAGCGCATGTTGGCCCTGCAGGATTTCAAAGACGATCAGCGCTCGGCATTAAAAAATTATTCTATTGAACCTGTGCCTATAAAACTGCGGCTTACAAACGCAAGTGTTTTCAAAAAAACAGTGGGCCTGAGCCCGTCATTAACTAAGTTCTCACTGACACAGATACAAGAAGTCATTGGTAAGCTGTTATTGTTTGCCTACCCAGACCGCCTGGCAAAACGTCGCAGCAATAAGTGTGGCCGCTACCAGCTTGCAAATGGGCGCGGGGTCTTTTTGTTTGAAGATGACCCCTTGTTTGGTGCTGAGTGGTTGCTGATTGCTGATTGTGACGGGCAAAAAACGGAAGGGCGAATCTATCGAGCCTCAGCCGTTTCACTGGACGTAATTTTAGGCTGCCTAGAAGACGAGTTTGTAATACAAGAGCAATATGTATTCGATAAAAATAAGCAAAAAATTACTGGGCGCCGCGTCACTCAATATGGCGCAATAAAGATACATTCTGCCGCCATTTCAGAAATACCCCCTGACAAATTTCAAGAATGCCTGATTCAGGTGTTTCAAGAGATGGGCTTGAGCGTGCTGAACTGGACTCCAAAAGCCGAGGCATGGGTCGCCAGAGCTCATTGGCTGGGCCAACAGTTGGATTCATTTCCCGAAATATCCAAGGCGGTTCTACTCGAAAGTTTAGAGAGTTGGCTGCTGCCTTATATTGCTGAGGTAAAATCCCTAGCAGACCTTAAAAAACTGAATGTTTATGAGCTTGTGTTGGGCACCTTGTCTTGGGAAGAACAGCAATTTTTAGCGCGCGAGGCGCCAGTGGAGTATTGCGCTCCTAGTAACAAAATACTGCCAATTGTGTATGGCAGCCAGCAGGGGCCTACGGTTTCGGTCCAGTTGCAAGAAGTGTTTGGTGAACTGAGCTCGCCTAAAATAGCGGGCGGAAGTGTTGTGCTTCGATTTGAGCTCTTGTCACCCGCTCGCCGCCCCATTCAAACTACCAGTGATTTAGCACACTTTTGGCAAAATTCGTATTTTGAGGTGGCCAAGGAAATGCGAGGGCGATACCCAAGGCATCGCTGGCCTGATAAACCCCTGCTGGAGAAAGCCGGCCGCTCGATCAAAACAAGACTACCTCAAAAGAGCTAAATTCCAATTGGTGTCAGGCGAGAGTATGGGCAGTGAGCTTTCAGCTAGCCGCAGTCCAAAAAGCAGGGTAGACTTCGGTCCCTTCATTTTAAACTTGAGTCATTGATACATGGATACAGAGACCGTAGAAGGCACAGCACTAACTATCGCTAAAGACAGCGTGGTGTCTTTTCACTACCGCTTAAGCGAAGCGGGTGGTGAGTCTTTTGAGAATTCCGAAGGCACAGACCCAGTGCTCTACCTACACGGCCACAGCGGCATGTTAAAAGGCCTAGAAGAGGGGCTGGAAGGCCACAGCGCGGGCGAAACCCTGAGCATTTCGGTTTCTCCAGAGAAGGGCTACGGCGAACGCCGAGAAGGTGCGCAGCAACGAGTGCCCATTAAGCATGTACGCACTAAGGGCAAGCTCAAGGTGGGTATGCTTGTGCAAATCAACACCAAAGATGGGGCTCAAGAGGCGATAGTGTTGAAGGTTGGGCTAAAAAACATTGATATCGACTCTAACCACCCTCTGGCTGGTAAGACTCTAGATTTCGAAGTGGATATTGTGAGCGTTAGGGCCGCCACTAGCGATGAATTGGCCCATGGCCATGCCCACGGCGCGGGCGGACACCAACACTAAATCGATATATAGACTAAATTACGGAAATTAGAGGCTAAATTTAATACCTTTTTAGTCTTTAATAGCATAAAGGCCAACTGATATACTTCTGGCGTTAATTTTTCGAAGATTGGATTTTCGAGACTTAAGGTCAAACTTAGCCATACACATAATAAAGGCGAGAGTGTGAGCAAAAAAGCCATTACACTAGAAAGAAGCTTGACCCTAGTAATTGCTATTACCAGCTTTGTAGCTTTAATGCAGGCTTATGTTGCATTTGTTATTTACGACCAGTTTACCATTCGTTCCGATCTCACTCGTAAATTGTCGCTCATGGCAGAGGTGACCGCGGGCAATACCGCAGGTGCACTCTACTTTTCTGATGAAGATGGGCTTAATGATAGTCTGGCTTTATTAAGTGCTTATCCGCCTATTCGTTATGCCGCTATTGTACGTAACGACAAAGTTCTTGCCGAATACCATATTGCCGGTTCAGATAAGCAAGCTGTGGTTTCAGCCGCTAATCCACGGGTTCTGCCTGAGGTAAATGTAGAGGGCTACAACTACGTGGAGCTCTCCCGAGATATTTACCAAAAGGATGGCGTTGAAAAGCTTGGTTATGTGTATATCTATGCTGATTTAGCGGAAGCTCGAGAGCGCTTTGTCCGTTTTACTCTAATCAGCGCTTCCATTCTGATTGTCGCTTTACTGGCAGGCTTAATGTTGGCGCGTCGGGTTATCCCGATTATTAGCCAGCCGATCCTTAATCTGGTGAGTCTAACAGCCTCTCGTTCGCGGCAAAAAAATTACACTCCCGATAATACCCCCACGCGTATTTCAGAGCTTAAAGACCTTGCAGTGGGCATTGGCGACATGCTCAATGACATTCAGCAGCGCGAGGGAGCCCTGCGCAATAGTGAGCAGCGCTTGAGCCTTGCCTTGAAAGGCAGCGGCGAGGGTATGTGGGACTGGAACATTGCCTCTCGTATGACCTATTTCGATAAGCGTTGTTGTGGCGTGCTCGGTTTAGAGCAAGAAGAAGTTGATATGAAAGACAGTGTCTGGCGTCAGCGAATTCACCCTGATGATGTGAAAAAAGCCAAACATGCCTTTATTCGTACTTTGAAAGGCAGCACCATGTCTTGCGATGTGGAATATCGAGTTCAAAGTGAAGAGGGTTGGACTTGGCTGCACTTGCGGGGCAGTGTGATGGCTTGGGACGACCAGGGTCGCCCGCTAAGAATGACCGGTACTATGCTCGACGTGACTGAGCGCAAGCGTACAGAAGAGCAGCTTGAGCTTTATGCTACAGCCTTCAATAACAGCAGTGACGCAGTAATTATACTAGATCGTAGCTTTCAAATTCTGGCGGTTAACCAAGCTTATACGCACATTACACACTATGACTCAGCAGAGGTGGTTGGCAGTGGTGAGCAGTTCTTGCGTTCCGATAATAATCCTGCCAACTTCCAACAGGTTCTCATGCGTCGAGTGGCCAAGCGAGGCCAGTGGCGAGGGGAGTCTTGGGATTCGCGTAAAGGTGGTGAAGTTTACCCACAAGAGCTGGCGGTAAACGGTGTTTATAATATTAAAAATGAGCTTACACACTACATCGCTGTATTTTCGGATATCACCGAGCGTAAAAAAACCGAAGAAGAGCTTCGGTTTATGGCTAACTATGACACGCTAACAAAGCTGCCAAACCGAGGAATGTTTCAGGGTGGGTTGCTGCGGGCAATGCAAAATGCCAAACGCAACAGCGAGCAGTTGGCTTTATTGTTTATCGATCTCGATAAATTTAAGCAAGTGAATGACGTGTTGGGCCATGACGCCGGCGACGAGCTCTTGCAGCAGGTGGCGGTGCGCTTAAAGAATACGGTGAGAGACGCCGACATGGTGGCGCGTTTGGCGGGCGACGAGTTCACCATTATTTTGGAAAATATAAATTCAGACCGCGAAGCCGAGATCGTCGCTAAGAAGATTTTACTGGCTTTTGAAACTGGCTTCATGGTGAAAGGGCATGACGCGGGTGTTGGTGCCAGTGTCGGTATTTCTTTGTTCCCCCACGATGCAACTGAAACAGAAGCGCTTATGCAATGCGCCGACACGGCAATGTATTTCGCTAAGTCGCTTGGGCGCAATAACCTTAAATTCTACAGTCCAGGAATGAACTCGGAATCTGACAGTCGCTCTAAACTAGAGCGTGAACTTCGTGCAGCTTTTAATCGCCGAGAATTGGATATTTACTATCAACCAAAGGTCGATGTGCTTAGTCGTCACGTCGTAGGTTTTGAAGCTCTGTTGCGCTGGGACCACCCTGAACTGGGTTGGGTTGACCCAGCAGAATTCATTTCCATTGCCGAAGACAGCGGCTTGATTAAGCCGATAGGTGAGTGGGTGCTGCGGCAGTCGGCGCGGCAATTAAAAGTCTGGCATGCCTTAGGTCACAAGCATTTACATATGGCCGTGAACGTTTCGGCTAAGCAATTTCAATTAGCTGATTTCCCCTTAGAAGTCGCCATTATCCTTCGCGAAGAGGACGTCAACCCTCAAGATATTGAACTCGAGCTTACCGAAAGTCTAATTATGGACAATCCGGACAAAGTTATTTTAATGCTGCATGTTTTGAAAAATCTGGGTGTTCGTTTGTCGGTGGATGATTTTGGTACGGGTTATTCGTCTTTAAGCTATTTACACCGTTTCCCAATAGATACTTTGAAAGTTGATCGCGCTTTTGTTAGTGAAATGGATGATGGTGAGGACGGTGCAACTATTGCGGCTACCATTATAAATATGGCTCATAACTTGAACCTAAAAGTGGTGGCTGAGGGCGTTGAGTCTTTGGCTCAGTTCGAATTATTGTCGGCCTTGCGCTGCGAAATGATTCAGGGCTATTACTTTAGTCGACCTTTACCGGCTGGTGAGGTGGAGTTGTTACTTGAGCAGTCGTTTGATGAGCTTGTTACTCGCGAGATGAGTATTAGCGATTGCACGGTTTAAACTCGGCGAACCGAGTTTAAACCTTCATATCCTACTCTTCAGTTTTCTTTTTCTTTTTCATTGGGGCCCAGCCATCTTTCTGCCAAGCTGAGGGTTCACCCCAAGTTGGTTTTGCCGGTGTTTTAGGTGCTGCGCTTTTACTCTTATTGTTAGTTTTCTCAGGTGTTGTGCTTCCTTCTTTACTGGGTGCCCGTCGCTTACCTATATTCTTTTTGTCGCGCAAACGCTGTTTTGTCTTGGGTGCTTCGTCAGGCATTTCAGCGGCTTCTTTTCGGGCTTTGCGCTTTTCCTTGTTGACTTTGCTACCTGCAGCCTTACCAGAGCTTTTGATTTTTTTGGGGCCTTTAAACGCCGCCTCAAGCCCTTTGATTGCTCTCTTTTCGAAGCGAATTTGTAAGTAGTGCTCAACGGTACTCATCAAGTTCCAATCTGGGGCACTGATGAAGGTGATGGCTGTACCGCTTGCACCCGCTCGACCGGTTCGACCTACGCGGTGAATATAGTCATCACCACTGCGAGCCATGTCCACATTAATTACCAGGTCGATGCCTTTGACATCTAGGCCTCGAGCCGCCACATCGGTGGCCACAAGTACTTTAATTTTCCCATACCGTAATTGGGTCATAATCTGGTTGCGAGCGTCTTGCTCCATTTCACCGTGAAGTACCCCGGCTTCAATGTTGTGGTAGCGTAGAAATCCGCCCAATTTGTTGGTGTAATCACGAGTATTGGTAAAAATTAGCGCCTTCTCATATTTTTCATTGGAAAGAAGCCATGTGAGCACGCGATCTTTGTGGGCCGCATCGTCGGTTAGAATAACTTGCTGGCGGATATTGCTGTGTTGATCTTGGGCAGTACTCAAAGTCAAACTTTTAGGGGCTCTGAGTATCTGCTGGGCTATTTTACGCACGCCTGTGTGCGCGAGGGTGGCTGAAAACAGCATGGTTTGACGCTCAGGCTTACAGGCACGAACGATTTCCAGTACGTCGTCACTGAGGCCCATGTCGAGCATGCGATCACCTTCGTCCAATACTAGAACTTCCAGATTGCTGAGTTCCGCGTGTTCGTGTTTTATATGTTCTAAAAGTCGACCGGGTGTAGCAATGAGTATCTCAGGGTCTTTGCGCAGCATGGCGCGCTGATATTTGAATTCGTCACCGCCCATCATCAAGCCCACCTGTAGGGGACAAAACTGAATCAGGTCCTTACAGTTTTTGAACAGCTGGCGAGCCAGCTCTCGAGTAGGAGATAGCACGAGTAGGCGCGTACCATGGAGTTTGGAGGGCTCAGTGAGTAACTTGTGCAGGCTGGGCAGCAGGAAGGCCGCCGTTTTGCCGCTGCCGGTATGGGCGTTCACAAGTAGGTCGCTGCCGGCTAGAGCCAGAGGAATTGTCTGCGACTGTACTTCGGTGGGTGTTTCCAAGCCCAGTTTTTCTAGGGCACGAAGTAGCTGTTTATCTAACTGTAATTCTGCAAACAAGACGATTCTCTCTCTGAAAAAACGGGCACTGTAACAAATATAGTTCTAAAGTGGAAAAAGGCATGGCCGAAGGCTATCTTAAATAGCGGTATATCCGGCTACCCACCTTAGATTTAGGGGCAAAACAATGCAACATATACTAGCAAGGCGGCGGATAACAGCTTTGTTTTCACTTTTTGTAGGGGCGTGGCTGCTAGTGGCTTGCTCGGAAAACAAGTCAGTTCACTCAGCCCCTAAACCCTCCGTGCCCACGTGGGTTGCTTGTAATTCAGATGAGCGACCAAGAATGTGCCCCACAGACTATCAGCCAGTGTGTGCACAGATAGATACAGGCACGCGCTGTGTCACAAGCCCTTGCCCCTCGTCTCGATGGCAAACTATAGAAAACGCATGCACTGCCTGTGCAAATCCGGATGTTATCGGTTATCAGCCGGAAGCTTGTGGTGGCTCTGGGCTTTAATGAGGCCAAAAGCCCTTAGCTTGTGACTCCAAAATACTGCTATAATCCGCGCCCTAAAAATTTGTTCCGCCTGTCCACAATAAAAGGTTAAAGCATGGCTCCTTCTACATTTGTTCCAGGTCAACGTTGGATTAGCAACACTGAGGTCGATCTCGGCTTGGGTATGGTTGTAGAGATACTTGATCGGCGTGTGACGCTGGCTTTTCCTGCGGTAGGTGAACGTAGAACCTATGCCATAGACAACGCCCCCATAAGCCGCGTTGAATACAATGTGGGCGAAAAGATTAACAATCTAGAAGGGGAGTCACTCACCATTACTGGGGTGAACGATCTTAACGGTTGCTTATTATACGCCGGTTTGGGAGACGACGGCGAAGAGTTACAGTGGCCAGAGTTGGAGTTAGATTGCTTTGTGCAATTCAGCTCGCCACGGGATCGTCTTTTTTCTGGCCAAGTTGATAAGTTGCCGCGCTATAAGCTGCGCCGCGAAACATTGTCGCACATGCGTCGACTTCAGCAATCGCCGGTGGCGGGTTTGCTGGGGCCTCGGGTTCAGCTCTTACCTCACCAGTTGTACATTGCCCATGAAGCGGGCAATCGCTATGCCCCAAGAGTATTGCTAGCAGACGAAGTAGGCCTAGGTAAAACCATTGAAGCTGGGCTGATTCTGCATCAGCAGTTGCACACGGGTCGCTCTAGTCGAGCCCTCATTGTTGTGCCAGATAGTTTGCTACATCAGTGGTTAGTGGAGATGTTGCGCCGTTTCAATTTACATTTCACCGTTCTAGATGACGAGCGTTGTTTGGAACTGGACGACAATCCCTTTGAGTCGGCGCAGCTGGTTCTTTGTTCTTTGTCATTCTTGACGGAAAACAGTGAGAGGCAGGCTGAGGCACTTGAGGCTGATTGGGATTTATTATTGGTGGACGAAGCCCATCACCTTCGCTGGCACCAGCGGGAGGACGGCACGGTTGAGGCCAGCCCAGAATACCAATGTGTAGAAGCGCTTGCACAGGTTGCTCGAGGTTTGCTGCTATTAACGGCCACTCCTGAACAATTGGGCATTGAAAGTCATTTTGCCCGATTGCGCCTTCTGGACCCAGATCGCTATTACAGTTTAAACGCGTTCATTGAGGAGGAAGCAGGTTACGAGCCGGTGAATCACTTGGTTCAAGGTTTGATGGCTTTGCTCGATGAAGATACGAGTGCAAGTACTGCGCAAATTAACGAAGCCTTTGCTGATTTACACACCTATCTTGGTGAAGAGCGGTCTGCGACCATTAAGGCTCAGTTCCTAGAAGGTGAGCAGGCAGACGCTATTGATCAGGCTACCCACGCACTTTTGGACAGGCATGGCACTGGCCGTGTGCTGTTTCGCAATACGCGCAACAACATTGATGGTTTTCCGGCTCGTCAATTACATACCTATCCATTGCTGCAAAACGATGCGCTTGACGATGACTTAGTAAACGACCCTAGGCTGGCATGGTTGGTGTCCTGGCTCAAAGAGCACAGGAGCGAGAAAGTTTTGTTGATCTGTGCGAAAGCTTCGCTGGCCATCGCTCTGGACGAACATTTGCGCTATCGCGAAGGTATTGCTTGCTCGGCTTTTCATGAGGGGCTGTCTCTTATTGCACGCGATAGGGCGGCGGCTTATTTTGCCGATGAAGAGGAGGATGCTCAGCTCTTACTGTGTTCGGAAATTGGCAGTGAAGGCCGTAACTTTCAATTTGCACAACATTTAGTCTTGTTTGATCTTCCAGATAACCCCGATTTACTCGAGCAGCGTATAGGCCGACTCGACCGTATTGGTCAGCGGAATACTGTCAACATTCACGTGCCTTTTGTGGAGTTCAGTGAAACGGAAGTGCTTTCTCGTTGGTATGACGAAGGCTTAAACAGTTTCGAGCAATCCTGCGCAGCAGGGCAGGCAGTTTTCGAAAAATACAGCGACGAATTGAATGAGTGTATCAGCGACCCGACTGATACCGACCGGATGGACGAGCTAGTGACTAAGTCCAGTGAGTATTGCGCCGAGTTGCTGCAGCGCTTACACGACGGCCGAGATCGCTTATTGGAGTTAAACTCCTGCAATAAGCAAGGCGCTGAAACCATCGTTGACGATATCTTGGACAGTGAGCAGCGCCTTGAACTCACGAGCTATATGGAATCGGTTTACGATCAATTTGGCGTAGACCAGGAGCGCCACAGTGCAACGAGCATCGTGCTGCACCCCAGCGACCACATGCAACAAAGCCACTTCCCTGGCTTGCCTGAGGGCGGGCTCACAGCCACTTTTCATCGGGACACGGCGCTGTCGAGGGATGATATTCATTTCTTAAGCTGGGAGCACCCTATGGTGACCGGCTCAATGGATATGGTTTTTGGTGGTGATTTTGGCAATACCGCGTTGTGCACAATTAAATTGCCGCCTTTGAAACCAGGAACCTTACTGCTTGAAGCGACCTTGCTTATTAAAAATACAGCGCCTCGTGCCTTACAGCTTTCGCGCTATTTACCACTCACGAGTGTACGGGTGGTGATCGATAGCAAGGGCACCGATCTAAGTCATATTTTGTCCGAAGAAAAACTGGATCAATTGGTGCAGAAAGTACCGCGTAACACGGCCCAAGACTTGGTGCGCCACACCCGTAAAGAGTTGGGCGTAATGATTGATAAAGTAGAGTTATTGGCGCAGCCGCACCACACGGAAATTGTGGCGGAAGCAGTAGCCAAAATGGAACTAGAACAATCTTCGGCATCAGAGCGTTTGCGAGCGCTGGCGGCGGTTAACCCAAATATCCGTCAATCTGAGATTGAAAAAGTCGAGGCTGACACAGAGTTGCTGAGGGAGTATCTGCAAAATACTCGAGTTCGTTTAGATTCACTGCGAGTGATTGTGGCGGTTTAGTTCTGTTTATCTATTTAGGAAATGAGTATGTATATTTTTTCAGCCACAGGTATTGCTAAGCACGACATGGACGATATTAAAGAGGGGCAATCTATGCCTTTCATTGTCTATGTCAATTTCCAAGATTTGTTTGGTGCAGAGCAGTTGTGCAAAATTTATTTGTATAAATCGGGCTTCACAGAAGTTGAGATCGAAAAGCGCAAATTAGTAGAAGCAAAATTACTGAGTGATAAGCGGGTCTTAGCAGCAGACAAAGTTCTGAAAGAGGCGGTAGAAAGCGGTTATTCTATTCAGATGTTCGACGAGGCATAAGCTGGTAGCGATCCAGCTCGCCTCTTGGATTGGTATTAGCACTCGCTATTGGGCGGGTTTCAACTGCTGATAAAAAGCTTTTGCGAGTGTTGATTCTTGAGGTGTTAAGAGCGAGACCAGTGGCACTATCAGTAGAGGTAATAGCGTAGTGCTGTAGGCCGGAGAGGGGCCAAAACCGAACCAAGTATTTACGGCCCAGGCGAGTAAACCGCCCCCATAACCTGCGGCCATTCCCCAGTAAACTCCTTGTTCCGTTGTTCTTTTCCAATAGATCACAAAAGTGATCGCAATAGCCGGCGGCACAACCATAGCAAAAGCCAGTAGCAGAACGCCCATGATGGAGGAAAAGTTGGCTAGGTAAGCGATAGCTGCAGCCACTAAACCGTAGACAACACTGACTACGCGGTAGGCCTTAAGCTTATCTCCAGACGATAGCTCGTTTGATTTTGGCATCCAGTCATTCACAAACATTGTGGAGCCGCCAAGTAAGATTGGACCGGCAGAAGAAATCAATGCGGCAAGAATGGCGGCCATGGCTATGCCTCCCATAATGGGCCCTGTATCGGTGGCCAATCGAGTAATACTGGTGAAACCCTTTAGCTCAGTTTCAGCGCCATACTGCGCCACGGCTTCAATACCTATAATTCCAGAGAGTATTGGCATTGCAGCGCCAATTAGTCCGGCGAGTAGAAATGCAGGTATTAATATTTTTTCACTTTTCGCCGAACTTGCATAGTTGACGTAGATTGATGCGCCTGGCGTGTGAATTGTGGCTGAAAAAAACATAGCGATCACGGGCAGCCAGCCCAGACCAATTAGGCTCCACCAACTGGCTTGATCAATGTTGGCAGTATCTAGTGCGATATTTGTTTTACTGACGACACCGTCCCAGCCGCCGAGATTCCCCATGGCTAGATAAGCAATGGTTCCTAGAGAGCATATAATAACGCTACAGTGAATAATATTTGTGTAGGACGTGCCCTGTATACCAGACATGGCCGTGTAACTAATTATGATAAAGGCGCCAATCAAAATGCCATAACCTAAAGGAATGCCGAGAATCCCGGAAAGAATTAGGCCGATGATATAGGGTTCAATAACACTGATGATAAAGTATTCACTTTGCACGCATAAGCTTGTTAAAACTCTCGCGCGTCGCGAATTGAATCTGCGGCTAAAGATTTCGCCCACAGTGGTTAAATTTAATCTTCTGTAGGGAATAATGAAAAAGAATCCCACCAAAGCAAAGGCTAGGAAAGTATTGATTCCATACCACAGGTTCCACAGCCCAGTTTTCATTACATCACTGGCTACACCATAGGTGCCGACGCCGCCAATTCGCGTGCCCGCAACGCCAGCGGCGACCAGCCATAGGCCCATGCCGCCACTGGCGGAGGCCCAGTCGCTGGAACTTCGGTTGCGCCGAGACAGGGCCATACCGATTAGGGTTACAAATACCAAGTAGCCAATCACAATCCACAAGGTACTATTGTCCGTACTCGCTACACTATTGTTCATTGGCCAAACGCCGCGGCTCGTTGAGGTAAAACTTTAAGTTAATCTCGTAAGCGAATCAGGCCTTCCTGCGCCGTGGTCGCGACTAGCTTGCCTTTCTGAGTATAAATACTGCCGCGGTTCATGCCCCGTGAGTGAGAACTCCGAGGGCTGTCCATGTGGTAATACATCCAATCGTCTACTCGAAAATCGTCGTGGTACCACATGCAGTGATCCAGGCTTGCAGCTTGAATCTTACTGTTCCCCAGCGATATATTGTGGGGTCGCATACTCGTTGACATGAAATGCATGTCGGAAATATAAGCCAGCATTATTTGATGCAAGGCGGGTTCGTCCGGCATTTTGGATGCGGCTTTAAACCAGACTCCTTGAGTGGGTTCTTCAGCCTGAGGGTCAAACAAATCTCGACGGTTGATGCTGCGTGAATCTACCGCTTTGAACGAAGGAGGGCGCTTTGAAAATTTACCGGGGTAACGCGAAGCCACGTCCTCCCAATAATCTACGTCACTAATTAGCCCTTCGGGGCCTGGAACATCCGGCATATCAAACTGATGCTCAAAACCTTCTTCAGCATCCTGAAAAGATATCGAAATATTAAAAATAGCTTTGCCATCTTGAATGGCGACCACTCGCCGCGTGGTGAAGGAACCGCCATCGCGAATAGGGTCCACCTCGAAAATGATCGGGCGGTCTGGTTTTCCTGCGCGTAAAAAATAGGAGTGCAAAGAGTGAATCTGACGTTCTTTGGGCACCGTAGTAGAAGCGGCATACATTGCTTGAGCTAAAACCTGCCCGCCAAAAACTCTAGGCCATTCCTGATCGGGGCTGTGGCCTCTGAACAGATAGGCGTCGAGTTGTTCAACCTGTAATAAGTTCAGTAGATTGTCGAGTTCTTCTTTATTGCTGCTGGTCAATGTAGTGCTCCTCACGCTCAAATTAGTTGATAACCGTTTTGTCTTCCACGCCTAAGCTAAGCAAGCTTAGCTTTCCCTGACTCAAGCGTAGATGAGTGCATGAAGCATTATCTGGAAGAAAACTGAGTACTTTATCACTTTTTTGTAAGTAGCTTACCACAGCATTGATCACCACAAAGTGAGTGAAAATAGCGCAGTGATGCTTTTGTGACAGAAGTGTAGAAATTATGTTTTCACGCCACTCTTGTATTTCAGGGCTAGTTTCCGACCATGAACCTTTAAGCGTGGCATGTAACCATGGCCCACGATCTTTTAGGTTCAAATTAGCTGGCGAGGGGAGTTCAGCGACTCGCGCTTCAATGGTCGGTGATTCATCTAGGTGTTTTGCCAGAGGCACAGCAGTTTCCTGCGCGCGTGCCAGTGGACTGCTGATGATTTTAACACCTTCGGCGTGATGGCGATCACTGAGCTGGGCTTGTAAAAGAGTCGTCGCGTCTTGGGCTTGTTGATGGCCCAAGACACTTAAACCAGGGTCGCGATGTTGATCCCAGCTCGCCGCAGCTTCTCCATGTCGCAGTAAAAATATATCAATATAATTATCGATTTTTTAAAGCGCCTTTGAGCTTGTCTCGCATATCACGCAAGGTAGTTTCGGTACTTTCCCAGTCAATACAGGCGTCGGTTACTGATACGCCGTAGGTCATTTCATCCCGTTTGCTGGATAATTTTTGATTGCCCGGGCCAATGTTACTTTCAACCATTATGCCGATAATGGACTTGTTACCTTCAACAATCTGATTGGCAACATTGTCTAGTACCAATGGCTGTAATTCGTGGTTTTTATTGGAATTAGCATGGCTACAGTCAATCATGATGTTGGTAGAGACTTTGCCTTTTGTGAGCTCTTGCTCACAAACCGCTACGCTCACTGAATCATAGTTGGGCTTGCCGTTGCCGCCACGCAAAACCATATGGCCGTATTGATTGCCTTTGGTATGGGTAATGGCTACCTGGCCTTGGGTATTAATACCCAAAAAGCGATGTGGGCTAGAAACTGATTGCAGGGCGTTGATGGCGACGGTTAGGCCGCCGTCGGTGCCATTTTTAAAGCCTACCGCCGAGGACAGGCCGCTGGCCATTTCACGGTGTGTTTGTGACTCTGTAGTACGGGCGCCAATGGCTGACCAAGCAATTAGGTCTTGCATGTATTGAGGCGAAATAGGGTCTAGGGCTTCGGTAGAAGCAGGCAGTCCCATTTCAGCCACGTCGAGCAACAATTGACGACCGATGTGCAGGCCTTCTTCAATTTTGAAGGAGTCGTCTAAATGAGGGTCATTAATGAGCCCTTTCCAGCCAACTGTGGTACGAGGCTTCTCAAAATAAACTCGCATAACAATGTACAGAGTGTCGCTCAGTTCGTCGGCCAAAACCTTCAGGCGCTTGGCATAATCTTTTGCGGCTTCAGTGTCGTGGATAGAGCAGGGGCCAATCACGACGATTAGACGGTGGTCTTTTCGGTCGAGAATGTTGCGCACGGTTTCCCGTCCTTTTGTCACGACTGATTTGGCGAGCTCGCTCAAAGGCAAGGCTTGTTTTATGGCGTCTGGCGAGACCAATATGTCTTGAGAAACAATATTGAGATCGTCTACTGCAGTGTCTGTCATCGTTGGTTCCGTCAATTGTGAATACTTTGATACCATTCTACTGAATTATTACTGCTAATGGCGCGCCTTTTGTTCATTTAAGCGCAGTTATTTGGCCGTTTTGCTTGATTATCGTTCAAATCGAGCACTTCTAGGTGCCGGAGCATGGGGAAGTAGAGCGCTGTTTTAATCTTTGGTCCGGATTTGCTGTACATTAAATCGGCATAACGCTGTAACTGCGAGCGGTATTCTTCCCGTTGATGCTGCAAAAAATCCTCAAACGACTGTTCTGCTGAGGGTTCTGAACTTTTGTAGTCAACAATCCAGCGATAGTTTTCATCGCTTCCAGGGGCTGCGGCCACAAATGTACGATCGATTATCGATTCTCTCATGCCGCTTTGATAAGACTGGTCACGAGTGCGGTGCCAAATGGCGAGTTCGCAGGCGCTTTCGTCGTGACCTGGGTCTAAGAGCCAGCGCCCAGCGGGGTCAGCCAGCATTCGCTCAAGGGCTGTTTTGATTCGTAGTGAGCCTAATTCTGCGTCCTTGCTATTTAAGCCGCTTTGGCGAAGCTGCATTTGCCAAAATGGCGTTTGGCGCTCGATGCGTGGAGTGTTCCATTGGTCTGGATGGTCTTTAACCACTTGCTGTAGGCTTCGATGTAAAACATTGCCTACTTCTCGAGCTGATTTATTGGCACTTGTATCAGGGCTTGGCAGGTTCTCATCGTCTTCAAATTCCCGCCCACGGTAGGCTTGCAATAAGTTGTTCTGGGTAAGCCTTGGCATATTCCACGCCGTGGGCAGTCGCAGTAGCTTGTGTAGGTTTTGCTCAGGCTCGGCATTGTTCTGCTCTGGGCGCGAGGCGGTGGGAATTGCGGTGACCTCATGTTTGACCGCAGGCCATATACTGGCGAGCAAACACGATTTCGTGGGAGGCTTGAACTGGACGAGCGGCAGCGCCTCTTCAGTCTCTTTTTGGTCTTCGCTAAGACATGCCAATAGGTAGAGCTTTTTTGCCGCGCGGGTACATCCAACATACAACAAGCGGGTGTTTTCGAGTTCGTTTCGGTAGGTGTTTTCGTGAGCCAAATGCTTATAAATCGGATCGCTCTCTTCTCCCGTTGGCGAGAGAGGGCCCAAAAGCAAGCCATTACTGCCGTCGCTGTTAATGTGATCTTTCCAGAGCAGCAGCGATTTGTCATCTTGTCGAGGTTTGCGATCTAGGCCTGGGATAATTACCGTATCAAATTCCAAACCTTTGGATTTGTGAATGGTCATTACCTGTAGGTTTGTATTGGCATCAGTTTTGGGCGCGGCGTATAAGCGCTCAATTGCCATGACAAAGTTTTCCCAGCTGTCTATGCGGCCAGCGTGACTGTGTTTGGCGAGTAATTGGAAAAATGTGTCGGCGTTGTCGCGATCAACTGGGTCGAGAAGAGTAGCTGCTCCCCCCAGTGCCAGCCAAGTGCCTTGTACCCAGTGCCGCAAATTCTTTCGGCGTTTTTGCAAGAGTGCTTGGCTGAGAACTTTTTGAACGCGAGTGAGTATAATTATTGCGTCTGCTGACAGCCCCTCAATATCGTCAAGGTTTTGCAGGTTCTCCCAAATGAAAGCTTGCTCATCCAAGTTCGCGGTCGCGACTTTAAGCAGGTCATGGTTGTTTAGGCCACACCAAGGGCTGCGCAGTACTGACAGCCAAGCTATCCGGTTGTCTGGGTAGAGCAGCGCGCGCGTAAGTGACAGTAGATCGATAATGGCCATGCGGCTAGACAGGGGGTCGATGTCCGTCGCCTGCCAGGGGATGCTGTGCTCACTTAGGCTTGCAAGGGTCTCACGCAAGTGTGTTCGGCTGCGAACTAAAATGGCGATTGTGTTATCGGGTTGCTCTTGTTGTGCTTGTTTTACAAGCTCTACAACAGCTTGTGCTTCGTCTTGCTTGGCGTTCTCACCGCTGGCAATTAAACATTTTACGGCGGGTGCATCGGCGGCAAGTTTAAACGCTTCAGATGACGAATATTTTACTGCGCCTCGCGCAATATCGTCGGTCTGGGGAAAGGCCTGAGAAAATACTCGATTTACCCAATCAACGACACCGCCTTCAGAGCGGAAATTAACACTGAGATCAATCGATTCAAGGGGGATGCCGCCAATGCCACTTTTTCGAGCCTGCAGAAAAATTCCCACGTTAGCCTGGCGAAAACCGTAACAAGATTGCATGCCGTCGCCAACAATAAAGAGGCTTCTACCGTCATCGTTTTGCCAACCCCTAGTAAGGGCTTGAAGTAATTCCAGCTGGGGTTGGGCGGTGTCTTGAAATTCGTCGACCAAAATGTGTTGGATTTGGTAATCAAGGCGTAGCGCTATGTCGCCTGGGGACTCTTCATCGCCCAGAGCTAACAGTGCAGCTTGGGTAATTTCTGAAAAGTCAGTCGCCCCTAGATTTCGAAACACTACTTTCAACTCGGCGACTAAATGCAGCAAAACTCTAGTAAGGCAATCAAGAATAAGCCATTGCTCATCGCTATAGTGACCTTTAGGTAAACTGCGTAACTGTTGCAGTATACTTAGATTAGACGATTGATTTTGCAGCTCGGCTATAAGCGCCATCAAGGCCTGTTTGCGCTCACTCCTTTCCGCTTTTTCCTGCTTGCTTTTCCCCGCGGGGAAACCTTCTCGAGCAGTGATTTGTTTGCGCCAGTCATGATCTTTTTTCAGCAGCAGCTCAAGTAGTGCGTGCCACTGTGGTAGCGCTTCAACAGTGCTAGGAGGAAGTGAATCAATGCCAGCCAATTGCGCGATATTGGCAGTCGGAGCAGATTCATTCAAATTGTTGCCTGCGTAGTCACCGAGTTGTGCAAGGTCACTGGCTACACTTTGTAAGCAATTCGCGGCTTTGTCTAGCGAAGTAGTAATTACCTCGCACAAGGCACCCTCTAGCCATTCGCGGGCTTGACTGTGGCGACTTGCCAACATCAACGGTAACCACTGCTCGCGGCGATGAAGTAGGGAAACCAGCAAGTTTTCGATGTTGCTCGTATTATTGTCTAAGTGTTCTAGCAGGCGATATAAGTCCTGACTTAAGCTGGATTCTTTTTCCAGTTCGGCTAACAGCGCGCGCACGGCTTGACGATAAGCATCTTCAGCTTGGTCGATTGTTTCTGGCTGTGCACCCAAGCCACTGGCTAGGGGAAGTTGGCGCGTGAGTGCTCTGCAAAAACCATCGATCGTTAACACTCTCAAACGGTTTGGGGCTTTTAGTAAATGCCAATTACAGACCTCATCTCTCGCGAGTACCGCTTGAGATAGGTCCCAGGTCAACTGCTGATGAGCCTCTTGAGGGCGAGGGTTTTCATGGGCAAAGCGGATCGCCGCTGAAATTCTGTCCTGCATTTCTCCTGCGGCTTTGCGAGTAAAAGTAATACATAGTACTTCTTCTGGTGACTGACAAGTGGCCAATAATTTCAGCACTCGCTGAGTCAGTAGGCTGGTTTTTCCTGAGCCCGCGGGTGCCGCTACGGCAAAGGATTGGCTGGGGTCCAGTGCATTGAAGCGAGCCGCCTGATCGGCAGGTTCGGTATTCTCTACTTTAGTCATTTAGCAGATCCCCTTGAACGGGTGTCTGAGAAAAAGAAGCAGGTTGTGAATTTGTGAAGCGCTCCAGTGCGCCTAGCTCTGGGTATCGATTTAGAGGCAAGAGATCTTCAGAATACTGCCCAGAACTTTTATCCTTGAATACCACGGCACACTTTCCTTCGCTGAATTCTGTGGCGAGTTTAGTCAGTACGCCTTCCCATTGGGGAATCGCATCGTTCCACTGTGCAGGAAGATCGCTATAGCGGAGCTCATCTGGAGTTCGAATACCCTCGATAGGCTGTGTTGGTTCGCCGACCCCCAGAAGTTGGCACGCCTTGGCATTTACTTGGCCAAATGCTATGCCTGAGCATCTATCTTTTAGGCTGATTGCATAGAGAGGTAATTGAGGTTCTCTCGGCCGTTCGCTATCCCAACTGCTGATTTTGGGCTCGCCCGTTTTGTAATCAATTAACAAGACTTGACCATCTTCTAAGGTGTCGAGACGATCTAGGCGCAAGTTTAGGGTGAGTCCAGACAGGGTCAGCTCGACAGATTCTTCTGTTGCGCTAACGGTAAAAGGTGGCCGCTGTTTTTCTGTGTCGAGCCAGCGCTGCAGTAGCTTTAGCAAGCGGTGCGCTTCTAAATCAAAATAGCGAGGCCCGCATTGTTTTGCTCGGCGTTTGCGCCAAGGTTGTAGTGAGCGCTGAATACAATGACTTAGCTTTTCCGTAATATTCTCATCACTCATACTCGTTAAGCGAGAGGAGTTCTTCACCTCATCCCAGAAATATTGTAGAGCTCCGTGTAAAATTATGCCGCGTTCAAGGGCTGACAAGCCAGGACTGGGTTCCTCAGCATCTCGAGCTAATAAGCGATAGACCGCAAAGGCGTTGAAAGGGCAGCTTGCCTGTTGTTGTAAAACGCCACTACCGCCTTTGAGGTTTTGCCGTTCATCGGGGCTCAGGGCAGGGGCCAAAAGAGTATCAATGACGTCGAGATTAGGGCTCTGATCAAATTGTTGTAAATGTAAATCTAAAGCGGAGTGTAAATTGGGAATGAGTGTATTCACTGGGCATTCGGGAATATCACTAATGAGAGCACTGGGTTGCTGTGCCGACTCGTCATCGTGGCTGGCTGAACTGAATACGATATGTTCCGCACACTGGCGATAACCTTGGGTTAAAGACTCCGCGAATTGTAACTCCCGCTCCACACTTGCATGAGGCATTTGGTATTCACGCTGCAAGGCAATTGGTAGGAGTGCATTAGGTGCTGGTGCTGGCGGCCAGGCCTTGCGATGTAAGCCCATTACCCAGCAGTGTGAAAAACTCAAGCCCGCGCCTTCTAATACGCCCAAAATTTGGATGGGGGAGTCGGGTGTTTGGGCTTGAAAGTGTAGGGAGTTAGCAAGCTGGCTCAGATGTTTCAGAGCATCGTTTAAAGTGAGGGTAGCGCCTAATACGCTCAATTCACTGAATTCCTCAAGCAGTTGAAACCACTGTTTGGCCTGCTGATATTCCAAACTGTCCAAACGACGTGAGCCAGGCCAATGGCAAAGTGCTAGATGTTGTTGGAAATAGTCAACCCAGCGGTCGGCACTCTGGTAGCGGGCGTGGTGGCGCAGCTGCTCTGCGATCTGTTGCAGTCGTTTGTTGATAGGCTCTACCTCGGGGCTAGAATCTGTTCTCTCCGGCATTTGCTCAGCCAGTCGCGCAGCTTGTTCGCGAAGATCGGCGCCGCTGATAGTGAGCTGCCCTAAACGCTTAAGTGCTGAGATCAATCGGGTGCGGAAATGTTCATCTCCCGCCTTCCAAAACGGTGATTGCAAGGTTTCGCATAGGTCCGCTAGTGGCCACTGCCGAAGATTTAGGGCTAGCAATTTTAATGTGTCCGCCACCAGCGGCGTGCTGCCAAGCGGAGTACCTGCTGAAAAGTTAAAGGGGAGGGCGTAGCGAGGCTCAGAGGGGAGTATGGAGTGGCATTCGAAAACTTCAACGAAAATACGCTCCACTTCATCTCGGCATTGACCCAGATTGGGTACAATAATACCAAGCTTAGCCTCCTTGTTTTTCTCGAGTATGTTTTGAGCCCATCGAGCGGCAGCCAATATCTCCTGTTCTGAAGTCTGTGCAGTAGTCCGTGTCAGCCTACCTTCTGTTTGTGTCTCAACGTTCTCTTGGGTGCTGTGAGCCGCGCTGTGGCACAGGGCTTTGTTCAGAGGGGGAAGGTCGTCAAAACCGTGGAGTAAAATGGACTTTTCTTTGGCTAATGATCCGTCGGCGAAGGCCATAATGATGCGTTCGCAAGCCTCTTCGCTGGTGATGAGTTGTCGGGTATTTAATATCGTTCGGGTGCTGTTGAGCCATTCGAGGTAGTGTTGGAAATCTGGGTCATTAAACGCCTCTAAGTCGTTGTCGCTTATGCGCCACAGCGAGAGGTTGCGCCAGGCGGCGTCGGCGGTAGCGGCTAGAACTTCTGTTTTATAAAGGCCGCCGCCTTGACTCGAGGCCTGAATTGCTTGTTGCCAGGCATATTTGCGAAGTGCATCAGAGGCAATGGCCGCATCACACCCCGGATAGGCCATATCTTGTAATTGCTGCCAGCATTCGCTCTGCCAATCCCCTAGTGAGTGCACTCTAGGAGACATCCAGCGGGCAAGATTACGGTTTAGATTATATTCGCCCCAAGCTTGTAATATCTTGCGTTTTAAGCGGTTGTTCGGTGTTAAAATTAAAGTATTAGTGTTGAGAGCGGGTAGTAGCGAGTCGAGCTTAAATAGGGAGGCAGGCATGGCCGCATGATGCCATAATTATGGGGGCTAAACCACGTCATCGAGATGATTTTAGTGATTCCAGCCTGATAAACTAAACTGTATTATGTACGCTGGGTCTATACTTCGAGAATTTGGCAAAAACAGGTTGTTAAGATTGTTTATATTTGCATCGTTATCGAGTAAAACAAAAATTGTGATATTTCTGTCACTACTGCTGGCTCTTATATTTTTGGCCGCTTTGTTTGTGCTTGAAAATCACACTCGAGAACTCGTTGTCGGATTGCATCAACAAGTGCAAAGCGCACAGCCGTTTACGAGCGATCAAATAGAATTCCTTGTTTACAAACATACTCAAAAATCGGCTGCGAGTATTCTTTTTATCTTGGCCTTGACGGTCGCGGCGATGTATTTTTCACGGCGATTACTGCTAATTAGCCGCCTCAATTCTAGTGTTGACGCCCTCGCGGAAGCGGACCGCAATACTGAAATGTTTAGAAGTGTAGTGGAGTACAGTCGAAGCCTTGTGGTAATTTTTGATCAAAACTGGGCGCCTCAATATATCAACAGCCACTTTACGGATTTTACGGGGTTTAGCCTAGAAGATTTACAGCAGCAGCCTGAGTTCGGGGCTTTGCTTGGGTCAAAAAGCTTTCTCCGCGACAGCGTAGCTGACATTAAGAGATCGCTCTTAGAAGAGGGGAGTTGGCGGGGTGAGTACCGAGCCTACCGTAAAGACGGAACTTCATTTTGGGTGCAGCAAATAATTTCTGAGCTAGGTCAGGATTCAAGCGGCCTGCGCAAATTTTCCTGTGCTGGACGGGATGTCAGCGATGTAAAAGCCCAGCAGAAGGAAATGGAAAAGCTCGCTTACTACGATGTATTGACGGGTATTTCCAACCGCGGCCTTTTTAAAGAACAATTGGGTATGGAGTTGCGCCGGAGTGAGCGTGATGGCAATCAAAGTGCCTTGCTGTACCTTGACTTAGATCACTTCAAGCGCATCAATGACACAATGGGTCATGAGGCAGGGGACCTATTATTGATCGAGGTTGCATGCAGGTTGACTGGATGTCTGCGGGATGAAGACATTGTTGGTCGCCTTGGAGGGGACGAATTTGGTGTGTTACTAAGTCGAGTTGGCAGCCCTCAGTATGCATCTATAGTCGCCAACAAGTTGCTGGCGGAATTGGCGAAGCCCATAAACCTGAAGGGCACAGAAGTGACCGTGAGTAGCAGTATTGGTATTACAGTGGCGCCTCACGACGGTAAACAGATTGACCTCTTGATGAAAAATGCCGATATGGCGATGTATCAAGCTAAAGAGAAGGGGCGTAACAATTTCCGTTTTTATACCTCTGATATGAATCGCCTATTAGAGTCACGAATGGAATTAGAGCACGATTTACGTGAGGCGGTGAAACATCAACAGTTTAGTCTACATTATCAACCCCAGGTAGATTTGATCACGGGCGAAATAGTCGGAGCTGAAGCCTTAATTCGCTGGAAGCATCCAAGTAAAGGCAATATTGGGCCCATTGATTTCATCCCCATCGCAGAAGAGACGGGTTTAATTGTCCCCATTGGTAAGTGGGTGCTGAGAACTGCCGCCCAGCAAATTAAGTGTGTGCAAAAAGCGCTCAAGTTAGACTTGAAAATATCGGTAAATTTGTCCGCAAGGCAATTGAGCCAAGGAGATTTTGTTCAATGTTTAAGCTCGGTACTAGATGAATTCCGCCTAAGTCCAGAGCTACTTGAGCTTGAGGTAACTGAAAGCTTACTGATGGATAATATTAATAACGTTATTGATCAGCTAAGTGACATTAGAAGCTTAGGCGTGAGCCTGGCAATTGATGATTTTGGTACGGGCTATTCGTCGCTAAGTTACTTGAAGCAGCTCCCTGTCGATATATTAAAGATCGATCGCTCCTTCGTTAAAGATCTGCCCAATAACAGCGATGATAGAGAAATAACCTCACTTATTATTACGCTGGCAAAGAAGCTTAATAGAAAGGTTATTGCGGAAGGTGTTGAAACCAAGGGGCAAATCGATTTTCTGCGAGAAAATGGTTGCGACTACGGGCAAGGCTACTATTACGCTAAGCCACTACCGGCCGATGAATTTTTAGTCGCGCTGTTTAATTGGGACAACAAGCACGGCGAGCAATAAAAAAGCGAGCAAGCTCGCTTTTTTATCTTTTTCACCAGCCGTGTGGTGAACTAGCCAGCCATGCGGGCTTTGTATGAACGAACAATTTTGTTGAATCCGTCGGCAACCGACTTCATGTCATCAACCATGCCGTTGTGTTGCTTGGTGCTGATGTTACATTTTAAGTAAGCTTCCGCACTGGCCAAATAGGTTTTCACGTCATTTTTGGCCTTGATCATCTGTGGCGTTACCGCAGTTTCAGGATCGGGCAAAGAGGGGCTTGCCGGTTTGTCGCAGGCTACAGCAAAGTTAGTGAAAAGAATAAAGCTGCTAGCGGCGAGGGTTTTAGACAAAATAGACATAGAACGCATTTCCTCTTGGAGTAAATCAATGGTGGGTCTCAGCCCATTTCGAACCAATTTAACACAGCCAATTGGCATTGCAATCATCAAATTTGAGAATCGCTCGGGTTTATTGCATAAGAATGATGAATGTCACACTTCTTACCACGCACCTTTATGCTAGAAACCCAGTAAGTCCTCGATAGCCGAGTAATATTGTGGTGGTTCCGATTTGAATACAATTTCTCCTCCTTTATTCCATGCTTTAAACAGCTCCCGTCGAGCCAAGCTGATTTCTCCGCTGTCGTAATAGCTTTGCCCCAGTCTTAGGAAAACGAATGGGTTTTGATCAATGCCATCGCAATGCATCGCTGAACTCAAGGCCTCGATGGCCTGAGAGTGTCGATTTAAGCGGTAATAGGTATCACCGATGGCCGTTAATACCCAGCCCGAGGCTTTATAAGCCGATTGAGGCTTAGGTAGAATAAGCCAAGCTTGATAGAATAGCCGCAGTGCCGCCTTGTAATTGCTTGCATCGTAACAAGTATAGCCCTCAGAACAGATTTGCTTAATATTATTTAGCTGATCTTCGGTAAGCGTGCCCTTTGTGGCTTGGCTTAGCTCGAAATCCAGTACAGGCATTGTCTAGGGCTCCGGGAATTAAAGGGTTTAAGTAGGGAATTTGTCTCTAGGGAAATAATAACTAGGGATACAGAAATAGTACAGCGGGAGCATAAATTGATCGACAATCTTGAATTATTGGGGCTTCTGGGTTTGGGCCTTAGTTTGGTGGGTGTATTGGTAGGAGCTTTGCTCAGTAGCGTACTGCTGCGACAGTCAAATCGCCGCGAAATCACACAAATCGAGCACGCCCAAATACAGGCTGAAAACTTCAATCAGGAACTGCAACAAAGCAATATGGCTTTGACCGCTAGAGCGGAAGCCGCTGAGCGGGGCGAGTTGCTGGCGAGTGATCGGCTTACTCAGGCAGAAAAGCATTATAATAATCAGCTGAGTCTGTTAAATGAGGCTAAACAGGGCTTGGCGAAAGAATTCGAGAACTTAGCGAATCGAATTTTTACCAGCAAGCAGCAGGAATTTAACCTGCATAGCCAGGCGGCACTCAAAACTAATATCGAACCACTACGTGAGCAGCTCAAAGAGTTTCGCAAAAAAGTTGAAGATGTCTATGAAAAAGAAAACGCCGAGCGCAATAAATTAGTCGGTCAGATTGGTGAGCTGCAAAAGCAGACGCAGCAGATTAGCAATGACGCCGTTGGTTTGGCCCGAGCGCTAAAGGGTGACAACAAAGCCCAGGGTAATTGGGGTGAAGTGATATTGGAGCGGCTCCTTGAAGATTCGGGTCTACAAAAAGGACGTGAGTACGAGACTCAAGTATCACTGCAAAACGAGGACGGCAACAGGCGTGCACCAGATGTTATTGTGAGACTTCCCGACAATAAAGACATAATTATCGACGCTAAAGTATCTTTAGTCGATTACGAGCGATATTGCAGTGAAGAAGATGAAGATGCGCAAAAGCAGTACCTTAAGCAGCATATCGCCTCTTTGCGAAATCATATAAATGGTCTTAGCATAAAAGATTATGAAAAATTGGATGGAATACGCAGTTTGGATTTCGTATTCATTTTCATGCCTATAGAAGCGGCCTTCATGTTAGCACTGCAACATGAGCCGGCACTTTTCAAAGAGGCTTACGATAAACATGTCATTCTTGTGAGCCCTACCACCTTGCTCGCAACTCTCCGTACAGTTGAAGGCGTTTGGCGCTATGAAAAACAGAACAAGAATGCCGAAAAAATTGCTAAACAAGCAGGGGGGCTCTATGACCAGTTTGTACTATTGCTCGATTCTGTCGATGATATCGGTCGCGCGCTAAATAAAACACAAGATGCCTATGAAATCACACAAAAGCGATTGAAAACAGGCCGAGGCAACCTTGTTAAACGGGTAGAAGATATTAAAACCCTAGGGGCGAAAACCAAGAAAACGATTTCCGTGAAGGTCCTTGAAGACGCGGAAGTGCCTGCCTTACTAGACGAAACTGAGAAGTAGAATTTTGATTGAATCGCTCAGTTTTGCGCTCTCCATTACCGGCCCCATTTTTATCATTATTACTCTGGGTTGCTGGCTAAAGCGTATTGGTTTGATCTCTTATGAGTTCATAAATACAGCGTCTAGCTTAGTGTTTAAAGTTTGTTTGCCGACTTTGTTGTTTCTGAGCATACAAAATGCGGCTATGCCGACGGAAGAAAGCGTCCCTACCATTGTTATAGCCTTTCTTTCGACCTTGGTGATATTTTTTGTCTCATGGCTAATTTCTCCCCTGATCGTAAGTGAACCGCGGGATAGGGGAGTCTTTGTACAGGGGAGTTTTCGCAGTAACTTAGGGGTTATTGGCTTGGCTTTCTCGGCAAAAGCATACGGAGATGAAGGTTTGGCGCTAGCCTCTATGATGATGGCTTTTGTAACGGTGCTGTACAATATACTGTCAGTAACGGCATTGACCAGTACTTTGCAGCCAGGTCGTGAACATAGGTTAAGGCCCATTTTTGTCGGTATTTTCTCCAACCCCTTGATCATCGCTATCGTACTGTCTTTTGCGCTTAAATTACTTAATGTCGGGCTACCAGCGGTATTGCAAGATACCGGTGAATACTTTGCAAGTATGACATTGCCTCTGGCGCTGTTGTGTATCGGCGCAACATTCAGTTTTCAGAGTTTGCGGCGAGCCTCAAAAATAGCCGCTTGGGCCTCGCTAATGAAATTGCTGGTGATGCCCTTGCTGTGCCTCGCTATAGCGACGGCCTTCGGTATCCGTGGAATGCCGCTTGGGGTTTTGTTTCTGATGGTGTCAGCTCCCACGGCTGCCGCTAGTTACGTAATGGTAGAAGCGATGAAGGGAAATAGTGAGTTAGCGGCCAATATCGTTGCAATGAGTACACTTTGGTCAATTATTACTGTCAGTACCGGTTTGTTTTTTTTGAAGTCTTTGGAGTTAATTTGATGTTGTTGATGGGCTTGTTGTTGGTAGGTTTGGTGATTATTGCTGTTTTGGCTGCCTACGCCATTTATTTACAGCGTAAGGTCTGGGTTAAGGTCGCAGAGGAAAAAGAGCAAGAGGAGGCCTTAGAAAAAGAAAACATCGATCAACGTCGGCGCATTAACCAGAGTATACAAATTATTGCTCATGGGGCTTTGGAGGGTCAACTTTCTTTAACTGAGGCGAGTATCAGAATTAAGGTGCTGCTTGATAGTTTGGGCCTGGAAAGCCACATAACTAAACAATATGACGCGTTCTATGTGCTGGCACTTGCAACTGACCACATTCCTATCCTTGCGCAGTGGAAAGCCTTAAGCAATAAGCAGCAGAGGGTATTTGAAAAGCAAAGGGTGGCCTTGGAAAGTGAACATAAGGCGGCCGTTGTCGAGGCGGCAACGCGCATAAAGGGGCTGGTCTTCTAATTGATGCGGTAGCGCAACTCCTAGCTTTACGCTTAAAAATCGCAATTTGACGAACTTTTTATGACTTATTCGCATAATAGGTGATGGAGGTGGAGACGGATTAATTCCTTTAAGCTATTATTATTAAATCTGGCACACAGGTATGTGGTTTGGGGCAGTACTTCAAAAGGAGATATTAGTTTATTTTTTGGCATTTTAAATGAGGGCTGGTCTATGGTATCTCGGGGTACCAACTCCAACAGCTTACCGCTTTTAGTCACATTTCTGATGTTCGGCCTGCTTCTTATGCCCTTCAATGCAGGCTCTGCTCCTGCTGAAAAACAGGCCGTGTCCCTTGAGCAGGGCAAAGTCATATTGATTCGAAAAATTCTTGGCCATGTTCGATGGCCTAACGATCGCGCTCTAGAAACGCTTGTCTTAGGTTACTATGGTGATGATCCAGCAATGTTTCAGGCCATATTTAAGTCCCTTAGTAACACCAAAATTCGCGGTAAAAGAATTCGTGTCATTCAATTGAGAAAGATGAATGCCGCGAGCAGTGTTGAAGTGTTGATCGTCGACGTGAAATACAATACCCGTATGGCAGCGCTTGCTCGTATGACCAAGGGTAGTGGCACCTTGATGATTTCTGATCAGGTCATCGACAAGCACCACGTAATGATTAATTTTGTTCTGCCCGCCGACAACAGGCTCTCCTTTGAGATCAATCGTTCGAGCTTATTGGTAGAAGGGTTTGTTTTATCGAAAGACATCACCCTTTATGGTGGTACTGAATTAGATGGCGCTGAATTGTATAAGGAAACCGAGGCAGAGCTTGCTGAAGCCTTAAAGCTGGCAGAGTCTCAGAAAAGCAGCATCCTTGAGCAGCAAGCAGAGCTGGCTAAGCAGGCAGAGATTATATCCCGTCAAGGTAGCAACATTTCTGAGCAGCTAGCGACTATCAACCGTCAGGGTTCCAGGATCGCAGAGCGTGAACGAGTGCTGCAGGTTTTAGAAAATAATATGGATGAGATTAGACTGGCGCTCGACGGAAAATCACAAAGTCTTCGCGAGAATGAAGACGTACTGTCCTCGCAAAGACTTGAAATTGACTCTTATGCAAATCGAATTGATCAAAACGTAGACCGCCTCAGCCGTCAAACCAGTCGTCTGGAAGCGCAAGAAAAGCTTATAACAGAGAAAAACGATCAGCTGACCTTGCACATCAATACCATTGCTGACCAGCGCTTGATTCTCATTGTTGCGGTCGCGGTGTTGTTTGTTGTATTTCTTTTGGTGGCGTTGCTGTTTCGAGCGAATCGTGAAAAGAACCGCATGAATATACGGCTAGAACTAATGGCGGAAGCAAGAGGGCGTTTCCTGTCTACAATGAGCCACGAAATCCGTACACCCTTAAATGGTGTCTTAGGGATCTTAGATTTATTGCGCGATACTCTCCTAGATAAGAAACAAAAATACTACCTGGATACTATGCACGCCTCTGGTGATTTACTGATCAGCGTAATTAACGATATCCTAGACTTCAGTAAAATTGATGCAGGCAAGATGCCTATTGAGCGAGTGAGTTTTAGTCTGCACCAATTGTTCCAAGACTGTGTGATGATTTTTAATCTACAAGATCACCCTGAAGTCGAATTTGAGTTTGTTATCGAACCTGATGTGCCCAGTCTAATTTGGGGCGACCCAACGCGTTTACGACAAATACTACTCAACCTTCTCAGTAATGCTTTTAAGTTTACGGACAAAGGGTTGGTGCGTGTGGAGTTAGCCCTCAGTGGAGACCGATCTAAATTCACACTGTGCGTTAGGGATACGGGTATTGGAATTACCGAGGCTCAAAGACAGGGTTTGTTCTCTGCGTTCGGTCAGGCAGACAAATCCATTACTCGCCGCTTTGGAGGTACTGGTTTGGGTTTAGCTATTTGCGGGAAGCTGGCAAGCTTGATGGCAGGCACCATTAGGGTAGCGAGTGTGGAGGGAGAGGGTTCAGTTTTTACAATTGAACTTCCACTAGAACCTGTGGAGTCTGCTAAGGCAATTGCCGAAATCTCAAATGATAGATTAAAGTTGCCTGTTAAAGAAAGTCGAAGCGCGAAGCCTTTATTTCCAAACCATCGAGTGCTGTTGGTGGAAGATAACCCCACGAACCAACTGGTTGCCCTGGGTATGTTAAAGCGCTTTGGGATTGTGCCGGATGTTGCGGACAATGGAGTGGAGGCTCTGGAGCTTTATCAAGCGGCCTATAAAACCAATTCAAACACCTACGATCTTATTTTGATGGATTGCGAAATGCCTATTATGGATGGTTTCACCGCAACGAAAGCCATTCGAAGCAGTGAGCTTGAAAATACCAGAGACGCCGTTGTGATAGTGGCGCTAACGGCCCACGCAATGTCTGAGCATAGGGATCTGGGTCGCACTGCTGGTATGAACGAGCATTTAACTAAACCATTGAAGTCGGATGCATTGCAGGCCGTGCTATCGCAATTCTTGTCGTAATTGGCTCAGCTCTCAGCCGAGCGTCTTGTCAGTAACACCCCGCATTCGATGTGGTGGGTGTAAGGGAATTGATCAAACAGTGCAAAACGCTCGATTTTGTGGCTTTCGCATATACTGACAAGGTTTTCGCGCAGGGTGTCTGGGTTGCAACTGATGTAGAGTATGTGATCAAAGCCTTTGCTTATCTGCGTGGTGTGCTCGTCTAAGCCCGATCTGGGTGGGTCGACAAAAATTGTACTGAAATTATAGCTGTCTAAGTCTATATCCTTTAAGCGACGGAAGGGTCGAACCTTATCCATAGCCTGAGAAAATTCTTCGCTAGACATCCGGGCAATTTCTATATTCTTGCACTGATTCGCGGCAATATTTACCTTGGCAGACTTTACCGAGGTGCTGGAGATTTCTGTCGCGAGCACTTTGTCAAACTGGGTTGCCAAAGGAATGGTGAAATTTCCGTTGCCACAATAGAGTTCTAGCAAGTCGCCTTGAATGCTATCACTACAATCGAGTGCCCAGTTGAGCATTTTTTCACACACGTTGGCGTTGGGCTGAGTGAACCCTGTTTCTACCTGTTGATATGAAAAGTATTGACCTCTAAGGCTTAGAGTCTCAGTAACAAAGTCCTCACTCAATACGAGCTTTTGTTTTTTACTGCGGCCGATAATTTTACACCTGAGTTGTTTTTCTAAGGCCTCGGCTTCAAGTTGCCAATCATCTTCGAGAGCTTTGTGGTAAATCATTGTGACCAATGCTTCACCCGCTAAGGTAGTCAAAAATTCAATTTGGAAAAGTTTTTGCCGCAGTAAATCTGAGGCGTTCACTGTGTTGAGCAGTGGCATCATTAATTCGTTAATGCGCAGTGAGCCAATCGGAAATTGTTCGATAAATATAGGCGTTCGTGGCGCCCCTGGTTCAAACATCGCATAGTGCGCTACGCTATCTTGCTGCCAAATCTTAAACTCTGCCCGCATGCGATAGTGCTGGGGCTCTGAGCTAAATACTTCAATATCTGGCGGAGCTAGTGCGGAGAATAACTCTGTCATACGTGCGCGCTTTTCTTCTAGCTGTGCATCGTAACGTTCTGGGTATACTGCGGTAATAGACATAAAATTATTCTTGCTCGTTTACTTTCAGAAACAATTGTCGGGTCTGGGTAAACCCGCTATCTTGCTGACAATTTTGGCTGGGCTGGGCGGAAATAATTGCATCAGATAAATACTTTTACCTTTTTCTGTCCCCAAGGCCATGCCAACCTGTTTGACTAGAATTCGCATTGCGGGGGACACGCTATACTCTTGATAAAACGCTCGCAATACTGAGATCACTTCCCAGTGGGCGTCACTGAGGCGAATGTCTTCGGCTTTTGCGAGTTGTTCCGCCACCGCCGGCGTCCATTGCTCAAGGTTAAGGAGGTAGCCATTTTTGTCGGTAGGTATATTCATTCCCTGATGAAAGAGTGACACCGCTTAGTACCAACTTTGCGTAACGTTGTTTTTAACCACTAGGTTAACGAAATCTTGGTCGGACGCAAGCGTGACATCGGCGATCAAGTTTTCGTCTATACCTCTAGCGCTCACATCAGCGCTCAGTGCAAAAAAGCGCACACCCATAGCGCTGAGTTGCTCTATTTGCTCTCGGCAAGGAGAGCTCTTTAAGGCGCCGTAGACTCCGTCCTCAATCAGCAGAACTGAATGCTTGGCTTGGCAAATGGCCAGGCAGTTCAGAAGGGTGTCTTTACTGAAGGGGGACTTGTTAACGGTATGTAAAAGGCTCATTAGAAACTCAGTATAGCTCCCTGGGAGCCCATGAGAGCGGCAATTTCGTCTGCGCCAAGCACTTTTACAGGTAAAACTAGATCGTCGATTGAGAGGCCTCTGGTAGAGAGAGCGCTTTCTTGAGCGTAAATTTGCGTGATGTCGTACATGGGCAGAACAGGAAGAGTGGCCGCAAGACTTTTCATGCCAATATCCTTTGGGTTTTGATTGCGCAAGAGTTGGAATACGGCCTCGCCTAAAAATAGCACGCTGAGGTCTTGTTCGTAAGCGCTGGCGGCCAAGAGGGCGTCTAGTGCATCTCTGGCTAAAGAGCTGCCATAAGGGGCTTTTGTGTTAACGAAGAGGATTTTCTTCGGAGTTGCAGTAGTTGGCGTTTCTTTCATAGTCTAATGGCCAAAGCTAACTAAACGTTCACTGCTCACAGCGGCGTCCAGTAATTGTCCTAGGCCAGAAATTTCAAATCCTTTGCCCAAATTCTGACTTTCCAGGTCGTAGCGCTCAGCTTCTTCCGTATTGACTATGCCACGTCGCAGGGCCGCTGCCACACAGACGACTAGGTCGATATTAAATTCCAGGGCCAAGGCTTGCCAGCGCTGGGTTGTCTGGGTTTCGTCTTGTGGTGGTATCGCCAGCGACGAGGCGTTGTGCACTCCGTCGTGATAGAAGAATACGCGTATGAGTGAGTGGCCCATGGAGCAGGCCGCGCTGGCGAAGCGATAAGCTGATTCGCTCGCTTCACTTGAATGTGGCGCGCCGTAAACGGCGATGGAAAGCTTCATTGTAAGTGCCGATACGCCTTTGAAGTGAGTCTTGGTCAATTATAGTGCCAAGGGCTCCTGAAAACACAACTACGGAAATAAAAAAGCCCCGAACACTTATTCAGGGCTTTTTAAGTGGGCCTAGCTTAGAGCTTAGTCGTCTCCAGACATGGCGCCTGTGATATGCAGTAAGCTGACAAATAGGTTGTAGATGTCTAAGTAGAGTGCAACTGTAGCCATAACGTAGTTTGTTTCGCCACCGTTAATGATTCGGCTTGTATCGTAAAGAATAAAGCCTGACATCAGGAGGACGATCGCACCACTTAGGGCCAGGTGCATACCGGCGATGTTGACGCCAAACATGCCGGCGACCATCAAGGCCAGTGCCGCAACAATCACAACAATTAGGCCAGTAACCAAGAAGCCGCGCATAAAGCTAAAATCTTTACGAGTGGTGAGTACATAACCAGAAAGTCCGAGGAAGGTTATTGCGGTGCCGCCCAGTGCCTGCATCACGATTTGGCCACCATTTGACATGGCGAGATAGTGATTGATGGTGGGGCCGAGAGACGCTCCTAGCAAACCGGTAAAGGCAAATACGACGTAAATGCCTTTTGCTGAGTTAGCGGTGCGAGGCAAGACGAACCATATCAGCGCGATAGCGGCAATGTTCATGATCATGGCTGCGCCATAACCTAAGTTCAGTGCCATTGAGGCAGCGCAGGTGATCGCGCTGAAAGCCAATGTCATTGAAAGGAGGGTGTAGGTGTTGCGAAGTATTTTTGAAACGGCATATTGCTGGCCTACCGTTGCAGAACTCGCGTTGGAATATAGTTCTTGCATAATTCACTCTCCATATGTGAGTAATGGGTCAATCGTTTGTTGGGCTACTTAGGACATCATACAAAGCTTCACTTGAAAAGCAAATAGGTTTGCGAAACTTTGCTAAACTATTAAAAACCTTAGTCTTTTTGAGTCAGTTGTCTGAATTCAGCCCCGCCGAAAATCTTCGTGGCCTAGTGTCTAAGATGGGGGCAATTTTACCAAGTTCAAGGAATAAAAAAAGGCCTAGCATCGCGGCTAGGCCTTTTTCATTTAACGCTTCTTCAATATGGCGGAGGGGCAGGGATTCGAACCCTGGGACAGTTTCCCGTCGCTGGTTTTCAAGACCAGTTCTTTCGGCCACTCAGACACCCCTCCGAAGAAGACGCAGATTATACAGAGGTTTTGGTCTCTGGCAAGTGCTATAAGCCTTTATTTTTAATCAAAAAAGCGAAAAGGCCGAAGGTGTTTACCGTTCGGCCTTTTCGCTTAAAAAAAACGCTGATTAAAAATTATTCAGAGGCTTTAGCTCGCGGGTCATTGCTAGGGCGAGTCAATTTTCTTGGCTCGTGAACAATGGCTGCGGGCTTGCTTGTATCAAGCGCTTCTGCCGCTGGTTTGGTTTTGGTTTCAGTTTTAATTTCAGCCTTCACTGCAACTTTTGGGGCCAGCCTTGGGTCGTTGCTCGCGCGACTTGCAGGCTTGCTGTTAGTGCGGGCGGAAACCTCAGATGCATGCGCTGTTGGAGCCGTGGCTGCCGTTTCATTTACCTGAGGCGCTTCAGCGGTTTCCGGGGCTTCGACATTTGTTTCTGCTGAATTGGCTTCCGCTGCTGCACTTGTATCTACTGCAGCGGTGGGGGCTTCTTCAACTTCGGCAAAGATTTCCGACTGCACTGGTGCAGCAGGTTTTTCGTTGCTTTTAGCGGCGGTGGGGGCTGGTTCGACCTTAAGTTCTGGTGCTGCTGGCGCGGCCGCTTTACTTGGGGCTGGTTCAGCGACTACTGCTTCTGCTTGGGTCTCTACAGGGGCGGTTTTAACTTCGGCAGGAGTTTCTTTCGCATCGGCAGGAGCTACCTTCACTTCGGCAGGTGCTGCTTTCACTTCGGTAGAAGGTTCCGCTACTGTGTTTTCAGCAGCCGTATTTGGTGCTTCTTTTACAGCTGCAGGTGCTTCAGTTTTAGTTTCTACTATAGCTTCAGGTGCGGAAGTATTTGCTGCTGAAGTTTCATTGGGCGCGCTAGCCACAGGAGCTTCGCTTTGCGCTGCAGTTTTGCTTTCTGCAGCTGCAGCTTCGCTCGTTGCCTTGGCGTCTAATGCGGTTTCAACCTGCTGGTTCAGCTCGCTTACTTCGCTTGCAGTCGAATTGTCCAAGGCTGTGTTTTCAGAACTTTCCTGAGCGCCATCTCTACGCCCGCGACGACGTTGCTGAGAGCGGCCGCGACGATTCGAGGGGCGCTTAGCTGGGCGATCGCCATCTTGCGCTGGTGTATTGCTGTCATTGCCTTCAGGCTTTGGTGCTTCCGCTTTGCTTGCCTGCTCTGCCTGATTGCGCGGTTGGTTACGCGACTGATTACGATTATTGCCAGTTTCTGAATTGCGGCCACCTTGATTGCGATCTTCCTGATTGCGATTGCGGTTTCTGCGACGGTTATTATTGCCTTCCTGAGTCTCATTGGATTTTGAGTCACTCTGGGTATCATTTTTCTCGTTCCGCCCTTGGTTTTCTTTACGATCTCCTCGGTCGTTACGCTCATTGCGATCGCGACGGTTGTTGCGGTTGTCTTCGCGTTCACCTCGATTGCGGTTGTCTCTACGGCCGCGACTTTGAGACTGATTACGACCTCGAGCTACGCGAGCTTCTTTCTTGGCCGGCTTGGGTTCTGGTTTGGCAAATAGAGCTGCTATGCTGGCGATAACGCGCTCGAGCAAGGTAGGTTCTTTGGCTTTCTCAGGCGCAGGTTGTTGTGGCGTCGCCAGCTTCACAGCCGGTTGTGGCATGGGTTTAATTTCAGATGATGCACGGATTTCATCTTGTATGCTTTCTTCAGCATTTGCAGTAATTTTGTAGCTGGTTTCCAGTGTCGCATTATCGTCGTCACGCAAGCGCTGAACTTCAAAGTGCGGAGTGTCCATCTCTGGGTTGGGAACGATAACCACACGAGAGCTGTTGCGCGCTTCGATGTTGGATATGGTTTTGCGTTTCTCATTGAGCAAATAAGTTGCTAGAGGAACTGGGCAAATCGCACGAATTTCCGAGCTGCGTTCTTTTTGTGCTTCTTCTTCTACCAGGCGAAGAATCGACAGAGCTAAAGATTTTGTGCCGCGGATTGTGCCTTGACCATTGCAGCGAGGACAGGCCTTGCTCATGGTTTCGCCCAAAGATGGGCGAAGACGTTGACGTGACATTTCTAGCAAGCCGAAACGTGAAATTCGACCCACTTGAACGCGGGCGCGATCCATCTCTAGGGCATTGCGCATGCGAGTTTCAACTTCGCGCTGGTTGCGAACTGGTTGCATGTCAATGAAATCGATTACGACTAGGCCACCCATATCGCGCAGACGTAATTGGCGTGCAATCTCGTCTGCCGCTTCGAGGTTGGTCTGCAGGGCAGTCTCTTCAATATCGCGACCTTTCGTGGCGCGTGAAGAGTTAATGTCGATAGATACGAGTGCTTCGGTGGGATCAATAACAATAGATCCGCCCGACGGCAGTTTAACTTCGCGTTCAAAAGCTGTTTCGATCTGGCTTTCAACTTGGTAGCGGTTAAACAGCGGTATGTCATCTTCGTAAAGCTTCACCTTGCTGGCATAGCTGGGCATAACCTGTTGGATGAATACGCGGGCCAGTTCAAATGCTTCAGGATTGTCGATAATGACCTCGCCCACGTCCTGGCGAAGGTAGTCGCGAATGGCGCGGATGATTACATTACTTTCCTGGAATAAAAACGACGGAGCTTTAGTATTGTTGCCTTCTGTCTCAATGGATTCCCAAAGCTGCATTAGATAATTTAAATCCCACTGCAGTTCTTCGGCAGAACGGCCAACGCCGGCGGTGCGGACAATAACGCCCATGCCTGAGGGAACTTCAATTTTGCTGAGTGAGTCGCGAAGCTCGTTGCGGTCTTCGCCTTCGATGCGGCGAGAGATTCCGCCCGCTTTTGGATTGTTGGGCATTAACACTAAATAGCGTCCAGCCAAGCTGATGAAAGTAGTAAGAGCGGCACCTTTGTTGCCTCGCTCTTCTTTATCTACTTGCACAATCACTTCCATGCCTTCTTTGACAACGTCTTTAATTTTGACGCGGCCTTCACCTTGATTTGGGTTTTTTGAGAAGTACTGGCGAGAAATTTCTTTCATGGGCAGGAAGCCGTGACGCTCTGCACCGTATTCAACAAATGCAGCTTCAAGGCTGGGTTCTACTCGAGTGATTTTGCCTTTGTAGATGTTGGCTTTTTTCTGTTCGCGAGTGCGATTTTCAATGTCTAGATCGTACAGCCATTGGCCGTCGACTAAGGCTACGCGCAACTCTTCGGGTTGAGTTGCATTAATGAGCATTCTTTTCATGTTGTACCTAATGTAGGGGCGCTTGGAGCATTGCCAGACATTTAGGCTAACGTCTTTATGTTTTATTCGGCCTGCTAAAACGGTGCTGCATGCAGCAAAGATAGGCGACCGAGCGGTTGAGGCTTGATATCAGCTCAACTTGTTTACTCAATTCTTCACGCTTCCAAGCTAAATTACCTTCAATTTAGTTGGGGCGGCGCAATCACACTGTTGTCATCTTCACTGGCTCATTTGTTTCTAACCACAGGCATTAGAACCGGGTTTTGCGAAACAAGTGGGAGGTTGTTTTACCTGCGCGCCGCCAAAATGTCGCGGTGGAGGGAGCCTTAAATGGGCTCTTAAACAAACCGTCCTTGCTATAAAGAGACTCAAATATCTCGAGTGTCTAAAACACAAATTGTGTTAGCGATAAACATTGGCGCTTATAAGCGCGTTTATCAAATGATACTGCCGATGGATATGGGCTCTTATAGGGCCGGTAGCGTCGCCAGTATCTGTTAATGTATTTCGTCGTCCGTTACTCTCTCTTGCCTAACAATTTACAGCGATTCGAGGTGGAGTAAGGGCCGGTCAGCGGTATTTCCTTGTGATATAGCCTATTGCGATATCCGAAAACCAGCCTGCGCCAGCAGGCCGCACTATAGCACCTATTGATAAGTGCTTCAAATACAAAGAATTTTCCTTTGCATGCTGTTATTATGCCGCCATGAAAACAGCCCCAGATATCCCCACTAGCGTACAGTTTGTAGACATTGATGCCGATCAAGCTGGCCAGCGTGTAGACAATTTCCTTATAGCTCGCCTTAAAGGGGTGCCTAAATCTCGTATTTATAGGCTTCTGCGAAAGGGTGAGGTTCGAGTAAATAAGGGCAGAGTTAAGCCCGAGCATAAGCTCAAGGCGGGCGATCGAGTGCGAGTGCCGCCAGTGAGAATGGCAGAGGCCAAGCCGCAGGTGATGCCGGGGCAGGGTTTAGTTAATGTGCTAGAGTCTTCGCTGCTCTTTGAAAGTGATGCCTTGATGGTTGTCAACAAGCCCGCTGGCTTGGCCGTGCATGGTGGTAGTGGTATCAATTTGGGTTTGATTGAGGCCTTGAGGCAGATGCGTCCAGAGTCGCGATTTTTGGAGTTGGTGCATCGTTTGGATCGGGGTACATCTGGCTGCATCCTCATCGCTAAGAAGCGCTCCATGTTAAGGCACTTACAGCAGGCTTTTAGAGAAAAGTCATTGGGTGTGAGTACTGATAAAGGCATTACGAAGGTATATCAGGCTTTAGCGGTAGGTCGTTGGCCTAACGAGCGGCAGAGAATAAATAAGCCTTTAGAGCGCTTGGAGTTAAAAGGTGGCGAGCGAATAGTTAAGGTGACACCCAATGGCAAGGTGGCGTGCACTGAGTTCACAATACTTAGGCAATTTTCAGAGGCTACACTGCTTGAGGCCCGCCCAATAACAGGCCGTACCCACCAAATTCGAGTTCACGCACAGTGTGCCGGGCATCCTTTAGCTGGGGATGACAAGTATGGAGTGGATGAGGTTAATGACGAAATGAAGCAGTTGGGTTTGAAGCGGCTGTTTCTGCATGCGGCTAAGTTGCAGTTTTACCTTCCCGGAGCGACAGAGCCCACAGTGGTGAGTGCGCCGCTGGGCGATGATTTAGAAGCCTTGCTGTCAAGGCTTAGTGCGCTATAAGCGTTACTTGATTTTCACCCTATAGCTATTCTAATTGGGGTGATCTCGATAAGTTCGAATGGGGAAATCTTGGTTTAAGGTTTACCACTGGGTGCTTATCTGGGTTGGCTGAGTACATCCAGGCCCGCTCGGCTTAGCATGGTCACAAGCTGAATGAGCGGCAGGCCAATTAGACTGTTTGGGTCGCGGCCTCTGAGTTCTTCAAAAAGGGCGATTCCCAGGCCTTCAGACTTAAAACTCCCAGCGCAGTCATAGGGTTCTTCTTTATATAGGTAGTTTTCTATTTGGGCCTCGCTCAGGGTTCTGAAGCGCACAAAGAATGGCTCAACTAGGGCGTCAACTTCACCTGTGTTTGCATTTAGCAGGCAGAGGCCCGTTGAAAACTCTACAGTCCTACCGCTGCACCGCTTGAGTTGCGCAAATGCATTTTCGTAGTTGTGGGGTTTGCCCAGCAAGGAGCCGTCAATTAACGCGACTTGGTCTGAGCCTATAATGAGGGCGTCTGTGTAGTAGGGAGCTAGGGCTTGAGCCTTGGCCTTGGCTAAGCGCAAGACAAGGTCTCTTGGTGTCTCCTCATGTCTTGGGCTCTCATCGATATCTGGGGCTCGCGACTCAAATGCTAAGCCTAGTGTTTGTAGTATCTGCAGGCGGTATTTGGAACTGGAGGCGAGGACTAGATCTGGCATTTTTGAGCATCTTATTCAATTGGGGCAGGGCAATCATTCTATTGCTGGGCTATTCTACTGAAATATGCTGGAAAATAGAGCTATTAGTTTTATTTTTCTTTGACAGATCAATAACATATCCCTATTATGGCGCGCTTATGTCAATGGCCCCTTTTGCAAAGACCCTGCCCAGGCAGGTTGACCCCCGGAAATTTGCCCAACAAGGCATCACTCTGAGAGGTAATATAGCGGTGTCGGCACTGTCCCGAGTGGCACAGGCCGTCGTTGAGTCTGATTCAAAAGTGAACGTTGATTTGGTGTTCGGTATCGATAGCGAGGGTAGAAAAACCCTTAGCGGTACGGCACAGGCAAACCTTCAAGTAATCTGTCAGCGCTGTCTTGAGCCTATGGCTCTCGAGGTAGAAAGTACTCTATCGCTGGCGGTGGTGTGGGACGAAGAGCATGCTGCGAAGCTGCCCAAGAGTCTCGAGCCTTGGATACTTGAAGAAGGCGCAGCAGACCTTTACGAGATAATCGAAGAGGAGTTGTTACTTAATTTGCCTATGGTGTCCTACCACGAAGATGCCTGCGTTGATCAAGCCGTGTTTTCAGTCGGCGATGATTCAATTGAACCGGAAACCAAGCCCAACCCTTTTCAAGTGCTAGAGCAACTTAAGGGCTCGCCGAAATAATGAGGCGCCCCGGCTTTAGTTATATAGGTAGATAGGAGCACCAA
>ENA-OSET01000022-OSET01000022.1-sediment-metagenome-genome-assembly--contig:-NODE-22-length-184605-cov-5.824482_pt1 | contig 184605 bp, 170 predicted proteins | sample MGYA00237882_ERZ534229 | MGnify/ENA primary metagenome ERZ534229 (study PRJEB26408, sample SAMN06266212) | sediment metagenome | isolation source: Hudson Canyon methane seep mesocosm | place... | reverse complement strand
TTTTATTCTTTTGATTTCAATCCACGCCCAGCAACATGCTCAAGCGTGCCGTTGTGGGCTTTGCACTGTAGCGCATCTTGCTCGTCTTTATGGTCTTTCGGGTCTATTTCTTTTGCTAGAAGCTCGCGGGCGTTGATTCGCTTTTTCCTAGCCTCAGCTAGTGCCACAACGGGATAAGACCCGAAACCTATATTTGCTCGTTTTTTAGTGAAGGGGCGCGAGTAGTTGAAAACCCATTGTTTGGAACCGTTAGGCTTAACACGAAGCGACAGCCCTCCACCATCCGCGAGGTTATATTCCTTGGCTTTTGGCTTAGATTGTTTTATTTCGGTATTCGTCAAAGGCTTTGTTGTATTCGCCATTGCAACAACACCCCCTGTTAGATGCCAGTTGTTACGATCAGCGTCACATTAGAATCTGGACATTAAATGCTGGATGTTACAATATCTCGCTGGACGTAATAAACCTTAAAACAAGGTCTAATCCGTGTATTTAGCGGGCTTGCGGACAATATAGGATTACATAAAACCATAATATGGCAGAAGAGGTAGGAGTCGAACCCACCAGGCACTTTATCAGCGCCTCACTGGTTTTGAAGACCAGGCGCCCCACCGGGGACATCGCTCTTCCATGGAATGGCCTATTCGATTAATAAGCCACTTTTGACTAACCGTTAGGTACGGAATAGTTTGTCAGGAACTAAGGGATCTAGAATAACACGTTCGTTATCGCGGCGCTGAGTAAATCGGATTCCGTCGAAATATTCAAGTAATTCTATCGCTAATTTGCGCCCCGAGCCTATTTCGGTCTTATATTGGGCAACACTGAATGCAGCTCCTCCCTCGCCTAGCACGCGAACTTTCTCTGCCATCGATAACAACTCAGAAGGCCGGCCAAAACGGTTATCATTCAATTTGTACATTCGCTTTGCTTTGACAGCCGCCTTTATCGTTCCTAACAGAGTCGACCTTGGCATTTTTGTCAGCAATAGCAACTCAGACACCAGTGGCAGATGATTTTCTGCCGTTTCGTATGCTTTTTCAATGATATTCCAGTTAGCGAGATCGGCCTCCGAGACCGCAGTGCGATGCGTACTCAACGCCACCAAGCCCCCGCGTAGTAAGATTGCCCCATCGCTAATATGTTCGGTAAGAAGCGGCACAAAAAGTGTTTCTTCCAGTTCGCCACGCAACTCATTGGGCGGCATACCATCGCGACCAGGAAAAGCCTGATGCCATGCGCTTAGCTTGTTGATTAGGTCTTTTTTATAATGACTCCAGACTTCTTTTGATAGTAAATGAGAGCCCTGCAAACGCATCCTCTCAGAAACAAGGGATTGTTGTTCGTCATCGCGGATATTCCAATCACGCTTAAAATCATTAAGATTGACGACGTTTCCCTGGTCGATCACCAGAGAGCTCAGCACCGTCGAAGCATCTCCCGCCTCCATCGCCGACAACAAAGACAGACGCGCTGGTCGAGACTTTCCTACTCTCGGTGCAGACGGGTCAAGAATAACGCCGCCACCCAGGCTGACACTTTCGCTATCATCTCGTAGTAAAAAGCGATCGCCATGACACAAACTGATTGGCTCATCAAACAGGATTTGCGCGAGAGCGGTAGCGCCTGGATCAAGCTTACCCGTATGTTCCAGAAAGAAAATTCTAGCCGCATAACGCCCTGCCCCAAGATGAATTTTTACCGGAGATAGATGTTTTAGAGCAAAGGGAGCAGACGGTAACAAATTCAGCCTAACATCACAGCGCTGGCTGAGAAAATTTAGTGGTTCCGCAACCAATACGTTGCCCCTTTCGATACTGTCTCGTGAAATATCGCCGACAATATTTAACGCACAACGCTGCCCGGCATAACCCTCCTCAACTCGTTGGTCTTGTGCGTGAATCTCGCGAACTCGCATTTTGGCTCCGTGAGGTTGCAGTAATAAGGTATCACCTACACTCACTTTTCCGGCGGTCGCCGTACCTGTTACCACAAGGCCAGCACCTTTTACAGAAAAGGCTCTGTCAACGGACATCCGAAAGTGGCCACTATTAGCGACAACAGACTGTCTTTGTGCAATCTCATCCAGATGCGCTTGCAACTCGGCAATACCCTCTCCAGAAATATTGCTGACGAAAAATACCGGAACCTGATCGCCGACCAAAAGTTTAGCCTGCTCTCTTACCTCTGCAATTCTTGCATCTTCGACTCGATCCGTTTTGGTAATGATAATGAGATAGTCACGCACTCCCAACAATCTCAAAACGTCGAGATGCTCTTTGGTCTGCGGCATGGGCCCATCGTCTGCGGCAACAACAAGCATGCCCAAATCGATCCCGGTTACTCCGGCGATCATGGTATTAATAAAACGAGTATGACCGGGAACGTCAATAAACCCCAATACACTACCGTTAGAAAGAGGCCTGTACGCGTAACCGAGGTTAATGGACAAACCTCGGCGCTTTTCCTCTTCCAAGCGGTCTGTATCAACACCGGTTAAACGCTTGATTAAAGACGTTTTACCGTGATCAACATGTCCTGCGGTCGCGACAATCATTACTGTAAGTCCGCCAACTGGGTAGAAAATTGTTCTTCATTTTCCAAACAACGCAAATCTAATAACAATAATCCACTGCTAATACGCGCGATAACCGGCACCGGTAACTGTCTCAACGCAATCATTAATTGTCGAATTTCTGCATCCACGTTTGCTTTCGAAGCGATAGCCAAGGCAGCACTCGGCAGCGTTTCTATCGGCAATGCGCCGCTACCTATCTGGCTACTACAATCTTGCACTGTAACCTCGAAGGACTGCCCCAGGATTTCGGACAAGCCCGGGAGTAAACGCTGTGCCTGCTGTTGAATATCGGCTTTTGATCGAGTCAGCTGACGTAGAGTGGGCAATTCTTTTGTCAAACTGGCAGGATCACGGTACATTTTCAATACCTCTGATAATGCAGCCAGTGTCATTTTATCCAAGCGCAACGCCCGCTTAAGAGGGTTTTTCTTGATCGCACGAATTAATTCTTTACTACCGGCGATCATCCCACATTGCGGCCCTCCCAGTAGCTTGTCTCCACTGAAGGTGATGATGTCGGCACCATTATTTATTGACTCGGCAGCGGTTGGTTCCGGAGGTAGTCCCAGTGATTTGAAATCCACCAGATTACCGCTACCTAAATCGATGACAAAAGGTAAATCATGGGCATGGGCGAGTTCAGCCATATCCCGCTCGCTAACCGTTTCGGTAAACCCTTCAATGCGATAGTTACTGGTATGAACCTTTAGCAACAACGCAGTATCTGGTGTAATCGCGTTTTGATAATCCTTTAGGTGGGTACGGTTGGTAGCGCCAACTTCAACCAGCTTACAATTAGAGCGTTGCATGACTTCCGGAATGCGAAATGACCCACCAATTTCGACTAGTTCACCCCGAGATACCGGGACTTCACGATTTATTCCGATCGTGTTGAGCACTAACAATACCGCTGCCGCATTGTTGTTGACCACCGTTGCCGCCTCAGCACCGGTAAGCTCGCATATCAATGCCTCTACATGGCTATCACGATCACCGCGCTCACCTGTGGATAAATCAAACTCTAGATTACTCGGCCCTTGCGCTATGTTAACAACTGCTGCAAGCGCTTGTGCCGGCAGGCTCGCCCGACCGAGATTGGTATGTAAAACGGTGCCGGTAAGGTTGTGAACCGCCAGCAAAGAGCTTTGGTTTCTCGCACCTAAAACGCCATCAATCGAGGCTGACAGACGGCTAATATCGACATCTTCAACAGCTCCTGTCGTGATGGCTTTTCGTAAAACCGTTAACTCATCGCGGATAGCGACTGTTAGCTGCTCGCGCCCCCACCGCTCGATTTTTTCGGGCCAACGCTGTAACAACGCATCAACGGATGGAACTTGTCGTAGGATTTCATTCATGGGAACGATTCTATACAGCGCCTGAAGCCGATGGCAAGCTCTACGCAATATTCATTTTGGATCAATTAAAGAAAAGACAAATAATCGGAACAAATAGTCGCTCAAAATCTACCACTGCTAAACATCACACCCTCCATTTCGAACGAATAATGGGATGGCATTCACACTAACTAGTGCCTATCCAGAAATGGGTGTTTTCAACGATGTCTTTGCGAGCGAAGCGCGGCAATCTCCCGCAGCCCGCGCCAATGCTGGATGAGATTGCCGCGCTAACGCTCGCAAAGACATCAGTGAAAAACACCATTTCTGGATGGCCACTAACTAAGTCAACCGTTGATTTTTGTTTAAGCCTCCCACCAGCTAGAACTAAGAACTCAGCACCTCGCACCCAGAACCGAGCCCTGCGGCCGGAGGGAAAAACTAAACTTAGCCCGGCAAAGTAATGTTTAATTCCAACACAGAACAACCGCCATTTTGATCAACCTGCACCTCAATATCATCTTGCTCAATTTCAACATACTTGCGAATGACAGCCAACAATTCCTGTTGTAACATCGGCAAATAATCTGGCTGATTTCGCTTATTACGCTCGTGGGCTACAATAATTTGCAGTCGCTCTTTTGCAATAGACGCAGATTCTTTTTTCGGGCTGCGAAAATAGTCAAATATTCTCATGCGCTCCTCCTAAACAAGCGGCTGAACATACCTTTTTGCTGCACGGTTATAAATCGATGCTCAACCTCTTCTCCCAATAGGCGAGAAACCGCATCACTATAAGCTTGTCCCGCGGGGCTTTGGTCGTCGTGAATAACCGGTGTGCCCTGATTAGAGGCCTTCAAAACCGTTTCGGACTCAGGGATTACGCCGAGCAATTTGGTGGCGAGAATTTCTTGAACATCTTCTACACCCAGCATCTCACCTTTTTCTACCCGCTCAGGATTGTAGCGAGTTAAAAGAAGCATTTCTTCAACAGTTTTTCCCAGTTCAGCGGCTCGGGATTTACTTTGCAATATACCCAGAATGCGATCGGAATCTCTCACAGACGAAACCTCCGGGTTGGCAACCACAATCGCGGCATCGGCAAAGTAAAGAGCCATAAACGCGCCATGCTCAATACCGGCAGGTGAGTCGCATATGATGTATTCAAAGCCGTCCGCAGCCAATTCGTTCAGAATTCGCTCGACACCTTCCACGGTCAACGCGTCTTTGTCACGTGTTTGTGAAGCGGGTAAGATAAACAAATTGGGGCAACGTTTGTCTTTAATGAGTGCTTGTTTGAGCGTCGCCTCACCATTAATGACGTTGACAAAATCGTAAACTACACGACGTTCGCAATTCATGATCAGGTCCAGATTACGCAAGCCGATATCAAAATCTATGACTGCCGTTTTCTTGCCGCGCATAGCCAAGCCGCTGCTAATTGCGGCGCTACTGGTGGTTTTACCCACGCCGCCTTTGCCAGACGTTACTACAATAATTTTTGCCAAAATAGGGATCCTCTGTAATTCGTTATTAATTTGGCTTATCGCCCGGCGTTAACCAGGGGTGCGATGCAGAGCGCTTGTTCCTGCAAAGAAATACGAACAGACTGTTTCCAGTGTTCATTTTTTAAATCTTCGACGAGCTTAAAATGTCCCGCAATGGAAATGAGCTCAGCTTCCAAACTGTGACAAAAAACCTGTGCGCTTTCATTCCCCTGCACTCCGGCCAGCGCTCTGCCGCGCAGTGGTGCGTACACATGGATGTTGCCGTCGGCAAGAATCTCAGCGCCTGCGGAAACAGCGGCTAAAACGATAAGGTCACCGCCTGGAGCATATACCTGTTGACCCGATCGGACGGGAGTGCTGATAACTTTACTGTTAGCGACATTGGGAACGCTTTGAACTGCAGGCTGATCGGCGACTACGGAGGTCGGCTCGACATTAACCTCGGTACCCGAATTTTTGTTTTTAGGCGTTCGAGATTTGGCAGCCATAATCGCCAAGCCACATTCTTTGGCTTGTGCTTCCAAACTAGTGCTAGCTCCTTTCAGAGCAACGGCAATCATACCGTGGTCTCTTAAAATCTGCTGCAACTCGGCTAACTGCACATCCCGAAAATCACCACTAAAGGACTCAAAACCAATTATCACCGGAGTTTGTTGAAAAAAACCCGGAGCCTCGCTCACCTTGAAATGAAGATCGCGCTGAAGCTGCCTGCTATCGTAATAGTGCAATTCAAGCAATGTGAGAGGAAATAAACCGCCTTTAAGACGAAAACTCACTTTAGCTAATTCTGTTTCTATCGAAGAGGTGCTTGATACTGACATCTAAATCCGTGGACTGGCTCTGCTGGGGCGGGAATTAAAGCGTTTTCGGGCAGCTTAGGCAAGGAAAAGCTTAAAAATAACGAAGAATGTTAATAGTTACTAAAGTTTTCAACGGGTGTCGGCAAATTACCCGATAGTGACCGGCTCGCAATCATCCGTTAAAGTCGAAAACCACTTCAAATCCGCTGCGCACCGATGAGCTTACGAACAAAAAATAATGACCCACAGGCGTATCGCGCTATAAAAAAGTCCATGGGTAGACTACAGCAATGATATCAGTTTAAATATGATACAAAACCAATCGAGGGTCCGCCAAGTTCTCACAAAGAGCGGCCATCGAAATAAACAATAACAAGGAACAATGGAATTTTCTCGAAGACTGAGGACGTTCCAGGGGGAAATTCACATGATCCAGGCTCATCATCAGTCATCAGAATATGACGCCATAATTGTCGGCGCAGGATTTGCGGGCATGTATATGCTCAACAGCCTCAAAAAGCTGGGGCTTAGCGTCAAGGTCATTGAAGCGGCCAGTGATGTCGGTGGCACCTGGTTTTGGAACCGCTATCCTGGCGCGCGCTGCGACGTACCCAGCATGGAATATTCCTACAGCTTTTCAGAGGACTTACAACAGGAGTGGAATTGGACCGAAGTGATGGCAGCACAACCAGAAATATTGGAGTACGCCAATCATGTGGCAGATCGTCTTGAGCTCCGCGCGGATATTCAATTCAATACCCGGGTCAGTGCCGCGAAATTTCTCGACGGCGATAAGCGGTGGCGCGTTGACACAGAAGCTGGCGAAACTTATATATGTCAGTTTTGCATCATGGCCACCGGCTGCTTGTCTGTCCCAAATACCCCACAAATTGACGGTGCCGAGACATTTAAAGGCGATGTTTACCACACGGGTGAATGGCCACACACAGGAGTGGATTTTGAAAACATAAGCGTTGGAATTATCGGCACGGGCTCTTCTGGTATTCAGGCCATTCCAGTCATTGCCGAACAAGCAAAACATTTAACGGTATTCCAGCGTACGCCGAATTACACCATGCCCGCACACAACAGGCCGCTTACTGAAGACTTTCGGGAAGACGCCAAAGATAATTACGCCGACATTCGTCAACGCCAGCGCGAATCGATCGCCGGTATCATCGGCTATGGTTTTGGCTTCGGAGGCAGCGATACGGTAGAACCGACCGAAGCCATTTTGGAAACCAGTGCAGAAGAGCGCGAAGCGGCACTCAGCAAAGAAGGTTTTTCTGCCATTCCCAGATACATCGACATTGGCCTTGATATGAGCGCAAATGAGCTCGCCTGCGACATGTATCGCGAGCAAATCAGCCGCACGGTTAAAAACCCGCAGACTGCTGAAGGATTGATGCCTCGCGGTTATCCTATCGGCTGCAAGCGCCCAGTGATCGATACTCACTACTACGACACATTTAATCGCGACAACACGACACTGGTTGACTTACGGCAAGGTGGCATTGAAAAAATAACAGAAACAGGCGTACAAACCAGCCAGGGGCAATTCGATTTTGATGCACTGGTTTACGCAACCGGATTCGATGCGATGACCGGAGCCCTATTAAAGATGGACGTCCGCGGCGCCGGGGGCGTAAAACTCTCAGATCATTGGCAGGCCGGTCCCCGAACTTACCTGGGACTACAAATTAACGGATTTCCAAACATGTTCACGATCACCGGCCCGGGCAGCCCGTCGGTATTAAGTAATATGATTGTTTCCATCGAGCAACACGTTGACTGGATTAGCGATTGTATAAAACACATGGCGCAAAATAGTTTACAGCTCATCGAAGCGTCGGCAGAAGCGGAAGAAAACTGGATTGCCCATGTCAACGAAGTGGCGAACGGCACCATGTTAACCGCTCCATCGTGTAACTCCTGGTATCTGGGCGCCAATATTGTCGGTAAACCTCGAATTTTTATGCCCTACGCCGGAGGCGTTGGCACTTATCGTGAGTACTGCGATGCAGTGGTGACGAACAATTACGAGGGTTTTAAACTCTCGGCCTGACAGGCGGGGTAGCTCTTAAATAAACCCCGAGCCGATCAGTTCCAAGCGTTTCCTAAATTCCTCCAAACCTAATGCTGGGTTTGTCATACACTCCAGCTCAAAGGCTCGAATCATGTTAATCACGATTCGGGCGGCACGGATCGGGTCGTGCACGTCAATGGCTCGAAGTTTATCTGCCAGGGTAAACGTAACAGCCTCTTCCCACTCCCTAAATGTTTCTGCGAGTGGCGGGTTTCTAGACGCGTACAGAATCAGTTCGTAATCGGCACGCACCCAGTACGGCGATGCCTGGTCACGTTTGACAAATTCAACAACATTATCAATAACGCCAGCAAAACTCGCCGCATCCCTATTCTGTACTATCTCATTACCTAATTGCTCGAGTTCATTTAGATGAAACAAAAACGTTTCATTGACGAGATCATCGCGGGTTTTGAAATGATAACTCGCCACTCCGTGCGAGACCCCTGCCGCCTTTCCGACCCGGCGATGCGTAATGGCATCAACACCTTCGGTTGCAATCACTAGCAAAGCGCCGCGTAACAGTTTTTCACGGCTTTTCAATTTTTCGTTAGGAGGCGATTTAGTCGTCATAATTATAATCTTGACATATGTCCAATTGTATTGATAATAGGCTCTACTTTCATAGATTACTAGTTTACCGGTATCTTTGTGCTTATTCGCTGAACATTAAAAAAGAAAACGCTGATGATTCTGAAAAAGCAGATTTTTGTCTTTCTCGTAAGCTGCATCCCCTTTTTGGCAACAGCAGAATTTATTCCTGAAACCGCCTCGGTCGCAACACTACCGGACCACAGCGGCAAAGATTGGTTTTGGGTGGCTGGATCACGAATGCCTAATGAAACGGATGGCAGAGCCTTTCTATTTGATGATCAAGGTAAGACTTTAGGCCAGCTCTCAACTGGATTGTGGTTTACCTCCCTTGTTCCTGCGAAGAAGCGCGGGGAATTAATTACGGTCGAAACCTATTTCAGCCGTGGAACTCGCGGCACCCGCAGCGACGTCGTTGTTATTTACGACCCTCACACGCTAAGCCCAATACGGGAAATAACGATTCCCCCTAAACGCATGAACTCTGTGAAAAGTAGTGGGCTTGTAACACTCACGGAGGACGAAAAATTTTTGTTGGTGGTCAACTATACGCCCGCTCAGTCGATTTCAGTTATTAACCTCGATACATCAGAATATGTAGTAGAAATCGACACACCCGGGTGCTCGGTAATATACCCCGGCGGAAATCGCGATTTTTATTCCATTTGTGCTAACGGCGGATTTTTACATATCCGCTTAGACGACGCCGGCCAGGTATCTCTTTTGGAACGTTCTGCCCCACTATTTGATCCCGTTAATGATTTTTTGACCATATCGGCGTCAAAAATTGAAGACACCTGGTATTTTGTTTCACGCCAAAATAATGTTTACGCGATTGAAATGCAGCCAGACAGTATAAAACTGGTAGAAACATGGCCGCTAGCAAATGAAAAAGAACAGGAAGACAATTGGACTATTAGTGGGTTCCATCACACCGCCACTCACGAAGCGAACGGGCATTTATATGTGCTCATGCATACTGGAGAAACACACACGTTTGAAGAACCTGGCACCGATGTCTGGGTTTATGATGTGAATACACAAAAGAAAATCAATGAACTGCCACTGAAAGATTTGTCTTTGTCGATTAATGTAAGTCAGGGTAACAACCCGAGACTGTATAGCCTCGCATTTCATATACCCCTGCCGTCATGGATGACGTTTTTAATGTACATCTTCGAAGGGCAAGAGCCTATTTCAAAACTGGTGAAACAAGTCGCCAATACTTACGATGCTAACAGCGGTGAACATTTGAATAGAACTGCCTTTCTGCCGGAAGGGTTTGTTTTGGATATTGCGCCGTGGTAACAAATCATGACAAATGATCCCGTATTTCATTACATAATCAGTTTCGCATTAAGCCTATTGTTTTTGACATCCACGTGGCAAAAACTCCAAAACATGCATGAATTCAGAGGTATTTTGCAAAGCTACCAAATCGTTAACGAGAAGCTGATAGCGTTAGCAGCGCGTGTAATTCCGGCAGTCGAGCTAACGGTAGGCGCTGGGCTGCTAATTCCGCAAACCCAAACAATATGCTGCGTTTTGGCGGTCGGCCTTCTATTAACATACGCAATAGCGATGGCTTTGAATATTAAGCGGGGTAATGTCAACATTGATTGTGGTTGCTCTTTCGGAGCACTTCGACAAACGATCTCTAGTGGACTTGTCTGGCGAAACATTTTTCTTTCTGTCGCGGCCACCAGCTTACTTTTGCCTGTTGGGCTTCGCGAAACCAGCTACTATGATTACGGCATCATTGTATTCGGCGCCGTGCAATTCAGCCTCCTGTACCTCACTGCTAATACTCTGATAGACCAACAACTAACATCAAAAGAGCTTTCCTTATGATTGACGCCCTTGTTATTTCCAATATCGTCAGCTGGGTGATTATCATTGTCATGGGTATTTCACTTTATGCCCTTGCCAGACAGATTGGCGTACTGCACGAGCGCATCAAACCTGTCGGTGCTCTCTCCTTAGGACAGGCAGTGAATAGCGGTGATCCGGCACCGACATTTAATGTTAATAGCCTAAATGGCGGACCGATTACTCTGGGCGGAAATTCCAATAGAACCACGCTTCTATTTTTTCTTTCCTCAACATGCCCGGTTTGTAAAACGCTACTCCCAATATTGAAAAGTATTCAATTGCAAGAGCGGGATACGTTGCAGATTATTTTTGCTAGTGACGGGGATATAACTGAGCACCAACGTTTCATTGCAGAACACCAGCTCGAACATTTCCCCTATATATTGTCTGCCGACGTCGGCATTGCGTATCGAATTAGTAAACTACCTTATGGAGTACTCATTAGCGTCGACGGGGAAATCATCACACACGGCCTTGTTAACAATCGAGAGCATCTCGAAAGTTTATTTGAAGTTCAAAAACTTGGAGTCGCAACGGTTCAAGAATATAACGCCGCCCAATCCGGAGTTAATTAAAATGATAACTAAGTGGCTCGACGAAATAACAGAACGTTCAACTCGTAAAAAAGCTCGACAAACGTCCCGCCGAGGTTTTTTGCAAGGCATAGGTGTGTTCCTGGTCGGCGCTACCGCATACCCTTTGTTACCCGTTTTTCGAAACGGAGCGTTTGCGGCAGAACCGTCTTCGCTGGTAGAAGAAGGTGACCCCAATAATTGTAATTATTGGCGACATTGCGCGATCGATGGCTTCCTATGTGGCTGTTGTGGCGGATCGGCGACAAGTTGTCCTCCCGGAACGGTGGTATCAGATATCACATGGATCGGTACATGCCAGAATCCAAGTGACGGAAAGGACTACGTCATTTCCTACAACGATTGCTGCGGGAAGAGCGGTTGTGGGAACTGTGCCTGCCAACGAGATGCTCGAGACACGCCCATCTATCGCCCGCAAAATTCCAATAATCTAAATTGGTGCACAGGTAGTCAAGCCGACGCCCCCTACCATTGTTCGCTCTCTGTCGTTATCGGTGTAAAGGAATAATGCTTTTTAGAACTCTAACACTACTAACTATTACCTTATGCTTTTGCCATTTATCCCAGGCAACAGAAGCGGTTCAAGTCGATTACATGCTAAATTGTCAGGGCTGCCACTTACCCGATGGTAGCGGTTTTCCAAGGCGCAACGTTCCTGCCATCAAGAACCACATGGGGAAATTTTTGTCCGTCGAAGGTGGCAGAGATTATTTGATTCAAGTACCGGGCTCTGCTCAGTCAGATTTACCAGACAAAGAACTAACACAATTAATTAACTGGATGCTGCTGACATTTAGCCCGACTGAAATACCGAAGGACTTTATACCGTATTCGGTCAACGAGGTCAGCGAGCTGAGGAAGTTTCCTTTAATCAATGTCGCTGAAGTTCGTCAGACTCTACTGGAGCGTATAAGCAACTATGAAAAACAGCCTACGGCGAACTGAGGATTTTTCTTAATGAGATGTAAATCAATTGGCTCACAGTTAATTTTATTAATAGGCCTGGCTATAATCGCGACCGTGCCGGCGGCAGCCGACAAATTACCGGTGGATTTTCCGAGCTGCACAGTTTGCCATGGGGATAATGTTGACGGTACAAGAGAAATGAACGCACCACGCTTAGCAGGACAAAATAAAACTTACCTAAAACACCAGTTGCAAAGCTTCAAAAAAGGAACACGAGGATACGATCCCGCGGACGTTCATGGGTCCCAAATGGCGGCTTCGGCGGCACTACTTTCAGAGGTATCAATTGATCGACTAGCATCGTACATCTCAACGCTAAGCCCCATTTATAGACAGGAAAAGATTTCTGGCAATATATCCGCAGGAAGGGAATTCTATCGCCAAAACTGCGCCGACTGCCACGGTTTTGATGCTGCTGGACTAGAGCATTTAAAAACACCCAATCTCAAAGTCTTAACCGCTTACGACCAAAAGCACCAAATGGAGCTTTACGCTAATGGACTACGCGGCAGCGAGTTCAAAAGCGATATCTATGCAAAATGGATGCGATCGGCTTCCAAACACTTTAACAACACGAGCGAAGCAGACAATGTCATCGCCTATATTCACTCCCTTCGTTAAATATCTTTCGAACAAGCCGCCAGCACCGCGGTCCGGTGACAGCTGCCTTGGTGACTTAGTAACTGGAAGAAAAAGTCGATATGAAAATGGGGAGGGAAGGATAATGTACTACCGCAAATACATTATTCGCAGCAGTATCATTTAGTAAGAGAATTACCAAGCGTGTAATCTAACAGGAAGCTCCTCGTAACCTTTAACAAAAGGTGATTGAACACGAACCGGCTCTCCAACGACTTCGACAAACTTAAACCTTTTCATGATTTCTTCCCAAACTGTTTTCAACTGCATTTCTGCCAGCCGGTTGCCCATGCATCGATGTAAGCCAAACCCGAATGACATATGGTGGCGAGAGCGGTTACGATCGATGATAAAGGCGTTGGGGTTTTCGATAACATCTTCATCGCGATTAGCAGAGACGTACCACATGATAACCTTGTCGCCCTTTTTAATGTGCTTTCCGCGTATCACGTAATCCTGTGTTGCTGTTCTGCGCATGTGCGCCAACGGGGTTTGGTATCGAATAATCTCAGAAACCATGGAGGGAATCACCGCGGGATTATTTCGCAGCTTTTCATATTCATCCGGGAATTGGTTGAGAAAGTAGACACCACCGGAAATTGAATTTCGGGTCGTGTCATTACCACCGACAATCAATAGAATCAGGTTCCCCAAATACTCCATGGGGTCCATATCCTGAGTGTCTTTATTATGAGCCAACATCGAAATCAGATCGTTTCCCGGTTTCTTATTGATGCGTTCGTTCCAGAGACCAGTAAACACCTCGAGACATTCGAGCAAGGATTCCCGCCGCTGAGCTTCCGGTGTCGTACCTCCGTTGACTTCAGAAGAGGTTGCCATATCGGACCAGTAGGCCAACTTGTGGCGCTCTTCGAATGGGAAATCAAAGAGCGTTGCCAACATCTGGCAGGTTAATTCAATAGACACTTTTTCAACCCAGTTGAAGGTTTCTCCGATGGGCAGTTCATCGAGAATCTTTGCAGCCCTTTCGCGAATAATAGGCTCCAATAAAGCGAGATTAGTCGGCGCCACAACGCCGGTCACGGTCATCCGTTGAGCGTCATGTTTTGGCGGGTCCATCTGAATAAAGCTCGAAGTTTTGAAATCATCCATTCTTTCAAAAATCGTAATACCACCCACTTCAGAAGAAAAGACATCATGATTTTTTTCAATTTCCATAATGTCGTTAAATTTGGTGATTGACCAATAGGGCCCAAAGGGACTGTTTTTACAGTAATGAACAGGGTCTTCGTTCCGCAGTCTTTCGAAATAGGGCCAAAATGCATCGGCTTTAAATAACATTGGACTACTCACGTCAATATCTTCCAATGGCATGGTATAGGGGTCGGGAAACTCGCCGACTTTCATCGCTTCTTTCATTATTTTCACCATTTTCCTTTATGTGAGTGTTTAGTAGGGCTCAAGCCGAGTAAAATTATCGCTCTATTATATCTTGAGAATACAGACAATTTGCGGATCGGCGCCTCCGGTATACGTCAATAGTTTTAGTCGACAAGAGAAGGTTTGTCTACTTGCGGATTACGTTGCAATCTCAGCCAACACGCAAGCTGACGAACCCGGCAAGACGTCGAAAACAAAGCACCCCGACTCAGCACACTAAACGTTAAACTTATTCACCAGTTCGGTTAGCTCTTCTGATAGAGCAATTTGTTCAGCACAGGCTTTATTCGTTTCGCGAGCGCCCGCTGAGGTCTCCGCAGCGTATTCGGTGATGGTCGTGATGTTGCGGTTAATTTCCTCAGCCGTCGCAGCCTGCTGCTCAGTTGCCGTTGCAATTTGCACATTAATGTCGACTATCCCCTGCACCGCCGTTGTTATTTCTTCTAATACTCCACCCGCCTCCGTTGCTTGGGCAACAGCCTTTTTGGTGAACTCGACACTCGCTGCCATGACCGTTTCAGCACTGACTGAGCCCTCCTGCAAATGACTAATCATTTCTTGAATTTCTTGCGTAGACTGCTGCGTTCGTTGTGCAAGTGTACGCACTTCATCGGCGACCACAGCAAAACCCCGCCCGGACTCTCCCGCTCTTGCCGCCTCTATCGCCGCATTTAATGCCAACAGATTAGTTTGTTCAGAAACGCCTCGAATCACGTCGAGAATCTTATCAATATCGGCACTGTCTGCGGAAACGCGAGAAACTACGTCATGTGCCTGGTGGGTCTTTTCAGACAGTTCCACCATCAGTGCGATCGTTGCACTCACCATATTCTGACCTTCTCTGGAGGAACCGCTGGCTGCACCGGCCGCCTGAGAGGCGTCATTGGCGTGTCTGGCAACCTCCTCAACCGTCGCCACCATCTCATTCATTGCCACCGCCACCTGCTCGGTCGCAGCCTGTTGTTGATCTGCTCCACTCTGGGTTCGCTCAACCACGACACGGCTTTTCTCAGTGGCCGCCCGGAGACTCATGGCAGTGTCGCGAACCAGGGTGACCACGGTCTGAAAATGCGCCATCATTTTATTTAATGCCAGGCTCATCATCCCCATTTCATCTTTACTATCCATTTCAACTCGATAAACAAGGTCGGAGTCGCGTTCAATATGCTCCAGCGCGCGATTCAGTAGGGTAATCGGGCCGTGGATATTATTCCTCAATACCAAGGAGTAAATTACGCTGACTGTCGCCAGAATGACTATTACGATCAAAGATACACTCAACAATCTATCACTGGTCTCTTCCACTTCCTTGGCCGCATGACTTAGCAGGCCACCGGCCTCGTTTACTTTTGTACCCGACTGGCCGAGCTCTGCTGTAATGTCAGAACTACGCCGCTGTAAATTATCGCTAAGCTCTGCGAGGTCCTGATCAATGGTAAGAGCCTGCCGGCGAGCGTCGGCCATTAAAGAGTTCCCCAATACACGATTCTCTTCTACATACGCATCGACAGCAGCTATCATTTTTTCATAATAGCTATTAACTCGCTCATCGATCGACTCAGCCAATTCTCGGTCCTGAACATTGACGAGTAGTTCAACCACTGCACTCAGTGCACTTTCCGCATTTTCCTCAGAGTCATTAAGCCAACTAACCGATAAATCGGCGAGCCAATAACGTACGTCGGCGAACTGAAAACTCAATTCCGTCACGTTATTCAGTCGCTGAAAAATGACCTTTTGATCAGAGAGCAGAACAGCTTGCTGTTCCAAAGCGCGCTGCTGTAAATCCACGAGTTCATTTTGTGTTTGGCTTAAACTAACACTACCGTACAGTGCGAAAGCCAGATAGGACAAAGCTGACAAAATGACGCCCGCAAATATACCGGTAAAAGCGATAATACGGATACCAATGGACAAGTCACGAATATTCATAGGCTACTCATTAGTAGGAATTCAGTCTGAAATCTTGGTGCCATTAATGATTGTTCTCAACCGACACAGCAACGCCACGAAAGCCCATCGGATAACAGCCATTTTCAATAACCCGCTATTTAAAAATTGCCAAACTAATAGCACCCCCTAATTCTCCCAATACTCCTCCCTCTTTTTTGCCGCCGGTGATATCCAGCTCTCCTTCTGGTTTGCCATGGCAGCCGAGACAAGACTCGCCATAATATTCTGGCAAGATATACCGAAAGGCCATTTTTCCCTTGATCGCTGCTGATTCAGAAAACGGTTTTCCTCTCTCATAACCCTCGCTACTGAATTTCGCTTCGATAATGTTATGCTCCCATTTGTCCGGGCGGTTGGCGCGATTACGTACGTATTTTTTCGGTGCAGTCAATTTGATAGTCATACTGCCACTCATCTTCTGACTGAATCTTGTCGCAACCTGGCGGGCGAAGACAGCAGGTAAAAAACCTTTAAAACCGACCCCTTGCTGATTTATCAGATCTTGGGCATCGGCCATTACTTCTTTTACCGCAGCAAGCATGGCATTTTCAGCGGGATTCTTTGCCAACGGCGACCCCGCTGCTTTTTGATAGTTATCCATCGCCATCTGGGCAACTGCTGCTCCACTAAGCCCCTTTTCGCCTTTAGATTCGTCATTAATCATCGACTGATTATCGGAAATCACTTTACGGGACGCCCTGAAAAGCGTCGTCAAGCTTTTGCTGACTGCCTCATCGTCGGCGGCGATGACAACAGGATTAACCGCTATCAGTGAGGTAACAAGGACTAATTTGAGCAGAGCAAATTGAATGTAAGATTGAGTATTCATTAGCATATCCTAGTGAAGGAACATCATGTGTACTGATTAAGTATAGGAAGCATTGTTACAACTAACATATATCTTTTGTGCATAAGCGCATGGATATATAAAATAACAATCTAATACCCAGATTTTATAAGTAAACGGAATTTTGCCCCCATTCGAATGACCGTAAACTGATCATTAACTCGGGATGTCTCTTGCGCGAAAAAAAATAGAATGACGGGGATAAACTCTTCAACTTATGGCAGTGGTTACGTATCCATCATATCCATAAGAGATGGGCCTTCAGCAACGGATCGGTTCGACAAAGACCCGGTCAACAGTTTTTTGGTCTAAATCGGCATTGATAACGATGTAACACCGTTATTTCAGGTAGAATAGCCGACCGGAAAACGACACAGAGAAAGCGACACAGAGAAACCAATGGACTACGAATTTACCTTAGACGAATACGACCGACCAATCGCAGAGTTTTCCATGGGTTTTGAAGCGCTGGGTCGCTGGTTCTCCGAAGAACTGGGACGAGACCAACATCCGATTGACGATCTTTTAGATATAGTGACTCAAATTGAGCAGAAGCGAGTCAGTAGCCGGCAATTGTTTGGCGAAGATTCGAAGCTGCTTATAGATCTGGAGCAAGTTGAAGTGATGGCGCTAGCGTTGGATATTGATCAAGCTCAAGCACTTCCTGAAGATACCAGACTTTACGAAGACGAATCATACGCCACTTGTGGCCTACAGGATTTTAAGCAAGCACTGCTCTCATGGCAGGAATTTGTTGAAGTTTAAGACACAGGTCAGACGAATGGGGCAATGAGCGGCAAACGTTATGCTGACTTTTAGCGCATTTTGCCTGAAGTAACTCAAATTTATTGACAGGACCCGATTAGGATAGGAGAGTTACCGCCGATAGTGATACCCACCAATACAAGGATATTCATATCCATTTCAGTCATCATTTATCACCACTCGACACCCAGCAATTTTTCAGCGAAAATCCCGAGCGTTAAGCCAGACATTCAATTTAGTCGAGTTAAGCTACTTTCAGCGATTCTACCTGACTGGCAAGATATTCCTCATAACTCCCTTTATAGTCCACCACTGTCTCATCTTTAATTTCCACAACACGGGTCGCCAAAGACGACACAAACTCGCGATCATGACTGACAAAAATCAAGGTTCCGTCATAGGTCAAAAGCGCATTATTTAATGCTTCGATCGCTTCCATATCAAGGTGGTTGGTGGGCTCGTCCAGAATCAAAACATTGATATCCATCATCATTAACTTCCCAAACAACAATCTGTTTTTCTCTCCCCCAGAGCAAACACGCGCTTTTTTGTTCACATCATCGGCAGTAAATAACAAACGGCCCAGCATCGCCCTAACCATCAAGTCATCGTGTTTCGGTGTGCGCCACTGTGACATCCAGTCAAACAGATTGAGATCACAATCGAAATCCGCAGTACTATCTTGAGGACAATAACCAAACGACGCATTCTCGGCCCATTTTATATCGCCCTTATTCGCTTTAATTTCATCCACCAAACAGCGTAACAATGTCGTTTTACCTGCGCCATTTTCTCCGAGTACAGCTAATCTTGCACCCGCTTCCAAAATTAATTCGCCACCGGTAAACAATGTTTCATTGTCAAAGCCATGAGACAGGCCTTCAAGGACCAGCGCTTGTCGATGAAGCTTTTTGTCTTGCTTAAAACTAAGAGACGGTGTGGCTCTACTGGAAGACTTGACTTCATCCAGTTTTATCTTGTCCATTTTCTTTGCGCGCGAGCTGGCTTGTTTAGCCTTAGAGGCATTGGCCGAAAAACGATTAACAAACTGTTGTAACTCGTCAATTTCTGCACTCTTTTTGGCATTTTCAGTGAAGAGCTGTTCGCGTATGAGCGATGAGGCCGCCATGAATTTTTCGTAGTTGCCCGGGTAAACCCGCAATTCACCGTAGTCGATATCGGCCATATGAGTGCAGACAGAATTCAAAAAATGTCGATCGTGAGAAATAATAATCATGGTGCATTTACGTTGATTAAGAACATCCGCAAGCCAACTAATAGTATTAATATCCAAGTTGTTAGTCGGTTCGTCTAACAACAGAATATCCGGATTGGAGAACAATGCCTGCGCCAACAATACCCGTAACTTCCAACCGGGAGCCACTTGATTCATCAAACCGAAATGTAACGTTTCGTCAATACCTGCTTGCAACAAAATGTCACCGGCGCGACTCTCTGCAGTGTAGCCGTCCATTTCGGCGAACAGGACTTCCAATTCACCAACTTTCATACCGTCTTCATCGGACATTTCCGGCAAAGCGTAGATGCGGTCACGTTCCTGCTTCACCTTCCACAGCTCCACGTCGCCCATAATAACAGCGTCAACGACACTGTATTCCTCAAAGGCAAACTGATCCTGACTCAGTGTTCCCACCTTGCATCCAGGGCTAATCGACACATTTCCAGAAGTCGGAACCAAGTCTCCACTGAGGATTTTCATAAAAGTAGATTTGCCACAACCGTTCGCACCAATCAGGCCATAACGATTACCGTTATCAAACTTCGCAGATATGTTCTCGAATAGTGGCTCAGCGCCAAATTGCATGGTGATGTTTGCAGTGGATATCAATGGATTATTCCTGAAAGTTAGAGACCAGACTGAATATGGCACAAAGGGAAAGACAAAGGGCGCGAACTATAAAGACTTGTAGTCACAATGTCGAGATCAACTGACTATTTATTGCACAAATAACATCATATTCAACCAAGCTATAGAACTGGCTGACTAAAAGACAGCGATGTAAAGAAAATACAGACTAATGGTTCCAATTAGCAGAAGGCGATACGGTTTGCATTCCCAGGAATGGATAGATATCTCCAGCGAATACTAAATGGACATTTTAGAGCCTTGCAAAATGGGAGCTAATTGAAGCTCTTGATAGGCGAGCAAGCTCAAGTGCACGCCGAAGGTTGGTATCCACTGCTGAAAACAGGAGTAACACGATCCACAGATAGTTAACTATGCGAGCCCGCCCATTACCGCCTTTTCTAAACCGATGCCAAACATGTTTTCAACCCTAGATTTAAATCGAAAGGCTCTATTAAACCCACGATTTTTCGCCATGACACCGGTTTGGAACGCGGGCCGTTTTTCTATACGTTGAAACCATTCATAAACTGCAGGATAACATTTTGAAAATGGGTAGCCACATTCATCGAGTCTCAGCACTTTCATCGCCCAGATAACATCTGCCATCGTTAGCGTATTACCGGCGACAAAACTTCGACCTTCACCCAACCTTTTTTCGAGTAAGGTAAATCCGGCGGCTAAGGCATCGAGATGTGTTTGGTAAACGTCATCCGATATCGCTTTCCGGTCATAACCAACATAAAAATCTACCAATTGCTCTTGATCATTACCCTGTTTGACCAGAGCTTTAAGTTGCTCTTCCTCTTTTTTATTTAACATACCGAGTCGCCCCAATCCCCATCTAAACGTCACAAAACGAATAGAGCGATGAAGGCTTTTTCCCAATTCAGTGAGCTGCTGGACCTCTGCCATAAGCGGCTCATTGTGTTTTGGAACCAGCGGCTCACCACCAAACGTTTCGTCGATATAGGCGACTATATCCATCGATTCTGTATACAGAACCCCGTCATGGACCAGCGCTGGTACAACGAGATTAGGCTGAATTCTTGCGTAAAAATCCGACATATGGTCTTTTTTTATCAATGACACAATGCGGCTAGTCCAGGCACCCTCTTCACTTTCGCAGGATTTTAGATCATCTGCGTCAAACTTTACTTCGCGACCTCGCCTGAGTCCTTTCTCTGCAATAGCAAATCTAACACGTTGCGCACAGGGTGCACCATCAAAGTGAAACAGGTGAAATCCTTCGAGCTTTGGAACCAATGGGCTAAGAGTGTTATCAATGCGAGGCATAAGTGCGCTCCTTTGTATTTCCTGACTGATAATTGTACTATCTCGCATATAAATCTAATTTTCAACATTTTTATGCGAACCAGTACAAATATGACTAAAGCACGCGGAAGACCGAGAGAGTTCGACCCACAGCTAGCACTACAGAAAGCAATGCCACTTTTCTGGCAGAAAGGTTTGTCTGCCACGTCCCTAGATGACTTATCGTCGGCAATGGCGATGAATAGACCGAGCATCTACAACGCCTTTGGCGACAAAGAAGCTATCTATCGGAAAGTTTTAGCACAATTTTGTGGCCAGTTGAGTATGGCTATAGAAAGCGCTTTATCCCAAACGCCGGACATTAAACAAGGGTTAATGAAATTTTATGACCTGGCAGTGGATTTATACTGTGGAACAGACCCAAGCCTGGGATGCTTGATGATGTGTACAGCACCGGTAGAGACAGCTGCACACCCTGAGGTTAGAAAAGACCTCGAAACCCTCATCTCGACAGTTGATGATCGCCTTCAGCAACATCTCCAGTACGCAGCTCAAAAAGGTGCGCTTAAGCGAGGTCTGGACACAGAATTAACCGCCCAGTTATTGCAGGCTGTGCTGCATAGTTTAGCTTTGCGGGCTCGAGCCGGTGAGGCCGACGCCAACCTTAGGGAATTCGCTCGATTTTCTGTACAGACAATTTTACAGCAGTAATTTATTAGACAGGAGTATCAGTCACAACAGCAGACTTGCAGATTCAGTGCCTTTCTCTTCTGTCAGTTAAGTTTGTCGATACCATTTTCTTAAAGATCACAGACTTAAACATAGCGAGCTTCAACATCGTGTGCTGTCAACATCACATACTGTCAACATCCATGGTAGCTTTTCTGGCCGCTCGCTCACGAATAAACTACTATTAAAATCACTAGTTACTCTGAAAATAGGAAGTGCGATCAAAATGGAAACACTGCGCAGAGAAACCATCGACGAAGACGACTACACCATTCTGGATTACGGGTGGGATGACCGCCTGGAAGGTAAAAAAATGGTTGATAATCCCTATGCCATAAATAACTGGAAACACTACGAATGGGAAAAAGGCTGGGAACTGGCAAATGAATCTCTCGAGAAAAAAAGACCGCAGGAGGAAGAGACAAACTAGTCTGTCGCGTCATCAATCTGATGTTTTTTGTCCCGCTTTTTTACGGACTAGCTTGAACCGGAAAATCCAAACAGCATCGGGGATTCTATTAACTGAAGCCGTCAGCCTGAAATGATTTCGACCGCCGACTCAAGATTTCGGACAACGACGCTGCCTCAGGTTAACAATAAAATAAGCAAAATGTGTTATTTTTTTCCGAATCCACAAAACATACAAAACATACAAAACAAATTAGTTGGGTTGCAGCCCATCTTGCGCAGAGACAACAAAGATGATTTCCCGTTTATCCCTGACACTTGCCGTATGCCTGTCGGCATACGGCTGCGGCCAAACTCCTCCTCCATGTCCTCATGACAACAATCAACTGCCAGCTGCGAGCGCGGGATGTATGTTGGTAAAAAATGGGCGGCTATTGGTCGTCCAAGATTTCAAAAGCTACATCAGCGTACCCGGTGGCAGTAGCGACAAAAAAGAGTCACCGCAATGTACAGCTCATCGGGAGACCTGGGAAGAAACGGGATTGAACGTATACGTTGGTGAACTAGTCGACAAGTTCGACACAGGGTTTCATCTCTATAAATGCAGCTTATCCAATCCACGCGGTATGATAGACCCTCCGCCCCGTCTCGAACTTCAAGATGTATTCTGGTTAGCTGTCGATGAATTCCCAAACCACACCTGGCGTTATCCATACCAACAACGGCTATTTACCCAGTGGATGTTGGAGAAATCCCAAACGACCAATTCCAAAGCAATCGAATAATCACGCTGCCACTTTAATCACTAATACGAAGCCTTATTAATCAATATCGATTAATTCGTGTTCGGGAATTCCGGAAAAACACACAGACTAAAAGCCGCCGCTTCCCTGCTGTCTCGTCACTGTGACCGGACACCGCTCTCAGAACAAGCAAGCAAAAATCTTCTTGGTCAACAATGAAGCAAGGGGAACATCAACAAATATTCACTTTGCTGCACGGGCGTTACGCCAGTATTGCGGCTTTTCACAATATCGGGCAAAATGACGCAGCAAAATGTGAGTAAATAAACAGAAATATATGAGGGATACACTAAAAATGAGCGGTGAAACTACGATAGCAACTAAATTGGTTGTCGATGCAATTGACGACGCAGAACAAAATTCTTCAATGAGCTCAGATACCATGGCTCACGCGATCCTAAGCGCGGTTTTAATAGAAATAAGCAAGACAAGATCTCGCAAAGACCTAGAAAGCTTCATCGATTTTGATCTCGATAATATCGTTGAAATAGATAACGTTATTACACGAGGCTGTTAGCAAACAGGGCTATGAATATTGCCTTTGCCCAGAATAGAAAACGATAGCGGCAAAAATAAAAACCGAGCCGCACTATCCCGCTGAAACGATTTACCCCAGAACGACAACCAAGAATGACAGCCAAGAAACAATAAGCTAGTAGTAAGCCAACAGTCAATTTGAAGCGTCCGTTCAGGTGTAAAGAAAACCGTGTTCAAAGTGAACTAGCGTTATACTCGCGTACAGGTTTTTGATGAACCACCTGTGTCGAAAAATATCTTGTACTCTTTATTAGATTTTCCGTGAGAACCGTACCCAATGACCAAAAGATCGCCGGTATTAGAACGCGTATAGACAACCGTAAAATTGCTTCTGGGTTGCGTGCTGTGGTGGGCTGACCTGCCATTCCAGATACTCTCTGCATTGCCATCGTTCGCCGCTGTAAGCAATGAGTTAATATAATTAGTCTCCGCCTTATCGAACACAACGCCGCTTAAAACGCCGCCCAGAACCACTTTTTTTCCTTCAAAAACGGCTGCGACTTCTTCGACAGGATCTTCGCTTCCCGAACAGCGACTACAAAAATAGAAATCATACTTATTTTTAATTCCAACATTATAACAATTATCCGACTGGCATATTTCCATTGAACTGCTCCAATTCATTCATTTACGTACACTCATTTATAAGCACTCATCTATAAGCAGTGATTTTCATAAAGCATTTTATGATCAGTAATCTATAAACCGTGGTTGCTAATAACAGTTGTATCCCGTAAGTATCTACACATTTGACGCAGTCGGGTTTTAATAAGGGCGGTCGACTAATCTAAGGTTTTTACACCCAATAGCTGACCTCCGACTAAGGTTTCCGCATTACATAGGGTACCGCTTTACGATCTACCGTTACCCGAATGAATGTCCAAATTGCTTATATTTTTTGTAACTAATATTACCCTTAAACGATGTGATTTGTCTTCAGCGAAGAAAATAATTTTTGATAGTAAAGTTAGCTACCACCAGCGATCAGATCACATTTTCGATCTCGGTAAATCTCACCTCACACGCCGGTCAATTTAACATTTGTCGGTATAGGCATTAAATTTTTTGACATCGAAAAGATGCTATCTAGACTTTAAGTATTGAGAGCATCCCGTTCTCAAGTGAACAGGTCACGGAGCATTTGTTCAAAAAATAAAATGGGAGTTTCAACATGACTATTATCTTTGTACGTAGCGTAGAATTACAAGCGGGAAAGGATCAAGCCGGCCTGGAAATGGCACAAAAATTTGTCTCTCATCTCAAAGAAGCCCAAGGTCTTGATGTACAGTTGGTGCGGCAAATCGGCGGTAACCCCCGCACAATAGCATGGACGTCACGCCACGATAGTTTGGCTGCTTACGAGTCGAATATGGAAAAGATCGAATCGGATGATGTCTATCAAGCAATGTCCCAGGAAGCAGGGGGAATATACAAAGACGGTACCCTTGCTGATCAGATCTACCAAACGATAGACTAAATCAACCGAGCAACAATGCTGTGAAACGCGCAGCTGTAACGACACTCGCGCTATCGCCGGCATAGTAAAAATTACCAAAAAGCAGTAAACGTATTAAAAGCAGTCGCGACAGAGTCTTTCGGCCACAGCGAAGTAAGGTGGCAGGTGCTTGCGATTGCTTTCAAATACCATGCGACTATTTCTCTCATCAATGACCTTTTCGGTCACGACCCCCTGTAAATACCCGCTGAAAGCCTAGAAATATACTCGCTGCTCCCCTTCGAATCGCTGGCATAAATCCCGTTGTCAATCTCGTGATAGGGCAGCGATACTCACGCTGTAAATAGTATGAATAAGAAAAACAATGCAATCTATTCCCTCGCTAATATAGCTAGACATTCCAAAATTACACGTTTATTCTTCCATTAAGAAATAAGAATAAGCATTCATAGAGTAAATACAACCGAGTAAGAAAAATGGGGGACTTCAATAAAGCGTTTTCTTCTCTTCTTCATGCCGGGGAGCAACATGCCGAAAGCACAACTGAAAAGAGGAAAATACATCATAGTAATATCGTAGCGGGCATCGCGGTACTCACCGCTACCCTTTATGGACTATTTTACCTTTTGTCTGATACCGGCAATATCGTATTTACAAATTCAGCGACAATTCAACTTACTTTTGCTCCCGTCTACTTATTGACCATGGTTTTAAACCACCGTGGATATTTGCGGCTCGCCCGATGGATGATGAGCGTGAATGCCCTTGGCATGATCTGCTTACTTGTCGTTTTTGGACAAGGTAACGACCTGAACGCCCACTTTTTCTTCCTGAGTTATTGCGGAATTATTATTTCGACTTTTCCCGTACAGCAATGGCGGTCCATCATATTTTTATCTGCACTCAATATTTTATTATTTGTGGCTTGTGAATCCGGCTCATTTCCGCCGTATCCAGAGGTCGAAGAGCTCGATCAAAATATCGTGGCCTTTTTAGAGATAGCCAATATCCTTTCCAGCACCTTTTTGATGGTTGGAATAATACTCTTATCGGATTACGCTACGTCGAAAAATGAAATACAGCTCGAAACCATTTCAACGACCGACAGCCTCACCGGCATGCTCAATCGACGAGGGTTTATGCAACGCTTCGAGCTAGAGAGAGCCCGTTGTTTCCGTTCAAAGACCTGCGGCACCCTGTTGTTTATAGACCTCGATAACTTCAAGACAGTCAACGATCAATACGGCCATGACGCTGGTGATTCTCTTTTACAGCAGGCGGCGCAAATAATCGAAATTTCGTTGCGTGAAACGGATGTTGTTGCTCGATTCGGTGGCGACGAATTTGTAGCTCTCATTGCCGAAGTCGATGCGGATGAAAAGAAATCAATTAGGATTGCTCGTTCAATCGCAACAAAAATTGAATCAGCCCTGCAGACTAGCTGTTCACTAACGCAAGAAATGGGTAACTCACAACAAACCTTCAAGTACCGGTGTTCAGCCAGTATAGGCGTTACACCGTTTGACGGAGAATCCGACCTCAAACAGGTAATTAAGATGGCCGATCAGGCGATGTACAGACAAAAAACACAAGCAGCTGAATTGGACGTTATCGCGCCCTAAGCGCGGTTACCACTTCCCCACCTATCCCCCAGTTATCTGTATTCACTTCATCAATGACGACAACGGTCGTTGCGGAATTTTTGTTTAACACATCAACCAACAGCTGGGTCACGCCACAAATCAAATCAGATTTTTGTTCAGCACTGACATCTTCATCGGTAATCTTAATATTTACGTAGGGCATGATAACTTCCTTTAGGTCCAAAAAAGGTGCTGTACGAAAGACAGGCACCGACACTAACAAAAACCAATCCGATAACTAACGCTGCAGTCAAGTCCTCACCAAAAAGTACAATGGCAGAAAACCCAGCTATCAGCGGCACAAATGCCATAAAAGCTCCGACCGTGGCGGGCCCAATAAGTTGAACCGCCCTAACGTAGAACAACATCTGCACAATCGTTGCCATTACACCTTGATAAAAACCTTGTAGTGCAATGTCACCGACTAACTCCGACAGATTCGACACAGAAATATTTTTCGGTAACCACAACAGGTATACGGGTAGATAAAGAAAACAGGTAATCAGCGCTAAACTAACGGTAGCCTGCCACGGCGATATATCCCACCGCTTTAGTAAAATAGAAAACAGTCCCCAACACAGAGCGGCTCCGACTAAATACAGATGACCAACAGACATAAGATCGCTGTTGGGGATTTTTTGCCATAACAGGCCGGCGACTCCAATGCTAATTACCCCCACCCCGAGCCACTTCTCTAATCGGTGCTGCTCTTTGTTTATCAGAGCTGACAGCACAATGATAAACAACGGCATCAAGCCAGGCAGCAATACCGCCGCATGAGAAGCCGTTGCTAATTCAAATCCATTAAAAGCCAACAGAGCATACGCTAAACCTCCGATCGAACTTATCACAAACAGCTTCAAGTCCAGTAATTCAAAACGAAACTTAAACCACCAAAGTGGTAACAAAATTGCCGTGCAAGTAACGTAGCGAATGGCGATAACATCATAGGGAGAAAGTGGACTAATACCCCCAATACGCGACACAAGAATAAATCCAGACCAAATTAAAACCGCAGCCAAGACGTAGATATAACCCTGACGTTCAATATTATTCATAAAGTGTTGCTCGAAATAGTGACTGTTCTGAAAGAAGAACTCATAATAACTTGCCAACTAATTCATTTATAGTGAATAATAATGCATATATAATTCACTAGTAGAGAATATTAAATGGAACTCTCCGACCTGCATGTTTTTAAAACCGTGGTAGAAACGGGAGGAATTATTAAGGCGGCAAATAAGCTCCACAGGGTACCATCCAATGTAACCTTTCGGATCCAAAAGCTGGAACAAGAGCTGGCACAAAGACTTTTTATTCGAGAAAAAAGACGTTTACGTATTTCCCCAGCGGGTGAACAGCTACTCGAATACGCGGACAAGATACTTGGCTTGGCGCAAGAAGCTAAAGAGCAATTCCAAAATAATAAACCCAAAGGGTTATTGCGGATCGGCTCCATAGAAATGGCTGCGGCAACTCGTTTGATAGAACCATTGATGGCCTTTCATCAACAATATCCCGACGTGGAAATAGTGGTTAAAAGTAACCCCACGGGAGCGTTGATCGAAAAGGTACTCGCGGGTGATCTGGACATTGCATTAGTATCTGATCCGGAGAGAGATGACCGACTATCTATTACAACAGTGTTTAAGGAAAATCTGGTACTCGTCTCTGACCCCACGCACCCAAAAATAAAGAGCCCGCTTGATCTGGGCATAGAGCCCACCTTGCTCGGATTTAGCCCAAAATGTATGTACCGCAAACGCATGAGTGAGTGGCTAAAAGAAAGTTCATTAATTGCCAATGTGGTGGAGGTTAATTCTTACCATGCCATGCTGAGTTGCGTTGCTGCAGGTATGGGAGTAGGAATAATTCCGCAAGCTGTGGTCGACATCTATCCTTTTTCGGCCGCTTTAAAAATTCACGCCCTTCCACCCAAGTGGCGAAAATCCTCAACCAGCCTTATCTGGAGGAAGGATTCAATTAAACCCAGCATGACTGCCTTCACCGAAACAATGACGGAATTTAAACAGTAATGCCAAAAACATAGTTAACATTCTTAAGACATTTCATACTGACGAGATCTAAGAATCACTGTACAAGGAAAGATCACCTTCGCGACGATAGCGAAAATTGCGACTATCTCAAGGAGTGAAAAAGCTGTTATGGAAAGTCAACCACGCTATAAAAACGTATTTGCATCCAACGCATTAGTGTCACATCAATTGACTACAAATACTTCTCGATAATTTTGTAAGCATTAATTTCCGCTCGCAGGGTCGTCACAAAGGTGAATACTCCACTTAGCTTACGGGCGATAAGAGCAAATTCTTTGGGTGGAGGACTAAATCCTTCGACTGCCACAGATTTTGCGCCGAGCTTCCCAGCGCGTTTCATGAGATTAGACATATGCCATTTATATTGATTCTTCGAGTTTAATGCGAAATGGGGTATGTCAGATTTATCTTTTCGAAAAGGCTCCATCAAAAGCATACAAAAGTCAGCAAAGGACTCTTTTACTCGCTCAGGATGAGTATTTCGCAAACAATTAAGTTCAATCGCGCCCTCTATTACCTGCGCTTTATCTTGCCGATAGGATGCAATGATTGTTTTTCGCAAGGCCGTCAGAAACGTCGCGTCTAACTCACGCACGGCACCAAAATCCAACAACACCAATTTGTCTACATCCGCCATATCGCTATCGTTAGGCTTTGATAGCTGCACGCGATAATTCCCAAAATTCGGGTCGGTCTGCATGATCCCCCACTCGAATACTTCTTTAAAAAAGACGTCCAGCATCGAGATGGCCAGAGCATTTCGTCGACCCTGCGACAGCCGAGAAATGGCAGGATTTGTCACTTCATATCCTTCAATATAATCCATTGTCAGAATATTCTCGGTCGAGTAACGTCCCTCAATAGTCGGCACAATATATCGCCCATTGCCGCTGAGCAATTCTGCAACCCGCTCGGTCATTCGTTTTTCGCGCAGGTAATCGACCTCATCGACCAGCATTGCCTTGATGTCCTTCATCCATATTTCGACATCTCGTCCGGATTGAACCCAGCGAGTCAAACGTAACATCTGCATCAGCCCTCTGAAATCTGAATCGATGGTTTCAGCAACGCCCGGGTATTGCACCTTGATACAAAGGGAACGGCCGTCTTTAACACAGGTCGCACGGTGTAGCTGGGCCAAAGAGGCTGCGGCTACCGGCTTTTGATCTATCTGCAATTCGCAATACCGATTACCCAGCGTCGTCTTTAGTACGGGTTCAATCGACAGCCATTCTAAACTGCTGGTTTTGTGCTCAAGATGGTGTAGGGCATCGGTCACTTCTTTGGGTAGCAGGCCATCGCCGTACAGTGCCATCATCTGACCAATTTTAACGTAAGCGCCCTTGAGTTCACCAAGCTGCTGAGTAAATAGCTTCGCTTCCCTTGCTAAGGCCTTTTGATGAGATTCTCTCCTATCATCAGCCGACAAAAACAAACTAGCCGCACGATTGCTCAATAAGCGCGCACCACTACTTGCACCTGCTAGGGATATTGCAAACTGGCGTTGCAATCCACTTTGCTTAATCTTCTTTATTTGGGTTTTATTGGGCACAATCGGTCACAAAAGCCTTGGACTGAGAAAAAGTAACAGCGAACTAAGCAACGTAAAAACCATCTACGCTGTAAATGCTGAAATTATCACGGATATGGAGATGGTCCGAACATCGGTGTCGACGCATTAACGGTCAAAAAGCAGGTATTTAGAGTCAATTCAAGTGAAGTATCGTATTTAAAAGCGACTTTCATTTTCACATAAAGGGACTGTCGACCTTCTCGAATGCAGCGGCACTCAATCCCTGAACAATAATACCTGTTTTTCAACAAAAGAGAAAATCTTTGAACCAGCGACCGTCACCAACAATCACTCGTGAAAGTGTCAATACACTACCGCAGCGAGGACTCAATTCAGGTAAAAAAAACAACTTAGATCAACCCATTTGCCACGAATATCAGTATATAGGCGTCACGAGATGAGATCTTTGATGTGTATTAAGTATTCTATATAAAATTGTCGGCTGGATTAGACCGATGACAACTCGCAATTAAGTGGTAACACTTATTCCAACAGGTAATCGCGCGTATTTACCACTATTTCCTGCATGATATTATGACCGCGAAATCTTAACACGGCTAATCACTCTTATTTATTTAGATTACCAACACCGGAGAGATGCAGCCAAACACAATAGCCTCGATTAATTCGAGGCTGTATTTTGTGACGCCTACCAAGTCATTATAATACCCGTAAAAACCGATTATTATTCAGTAATCCCGCCTGCTAATGTCGCTGCGATAGCAACGCTTTTTCCTCGTTTGGGAGCCTATTGATCAGGTCGAAACGAAATTGGGTTTCACCGCGTTAAATCAACAGCACTCGTCACGGCAGTAATTTTCAGGAAGATTATGAAGCACGTGTTACTAAAAAACTATTCATTACGTGAGACAGATCCGATTGAACTACGAAAACAGCACAGTACAACTTATCCACAAAAACGACGCGGGCGTGATGTATTGGGTCGAAGACAGCTACCTGTATCATCGCCACTATGACGTCAATCACCTTCAGGAAGACGAAGGCGCGGAGTTTTTGGTAGCCGTCGCAGAATTATTTACAGTCAAAGTACCGCTTATCTTTGACCGAATCCATAGTTACTCCGTCGATGATGCATTAATGCAATTTGTCAGCAAGCACGCTCCGCTTTATTTCACCGCTATTGCTTTTGTAAGCCATAATGCCAATACCTTGTGGGCAAATAATTACTCTCGCGACAGATACTCCCCGAACATTCCCGCTGAGGTATTCCATAGTCGACTCGCTGCGCTCACCTGGGTCAGAAATAACCAATTTGATTGCGGTACCATACCGTCGGGAAGATGACGATTATCGAAGGTGATTTCTATCAAATAAGAAATCGTGTCCATGCGCGCTGTAAACTCACTGCTCGTCCGACTTAGCTTGTTTTAGGTATAACATACTGGCACCAACTTTTTTTTGCGCTACGACCCGTCGAAAATTCTTTGGCGGGTCCGGCAAGAGACTCTTTGATGACACCCTGAGTTACAGGTTATCTGTTCGTTTAGACCTCTGGCGGCGATTTCAAATGCGCAAACACTCGCTCAAGCGCGCTTGGAGAACCCATAGACCCATCGCCGGATAATGGCATATCTCCGCTTTCAAAATCCGTCAGTGTTTGCCGACCATCTCTTACATTTTCTGGCACGGGAGCACCATCAACACCCTCTATTTCAGTCGCGTACAAAGGGGCAGACCGAGCCCAGCGCAATTGCGCAAAGTAGCCACCGCCAGCTTCGTGCATTGAGGCTTCGGCGTCACAACTCGAGTGCGCAAGCCAGACGACCATTGCAGATACTTTGTCCGGAGACAATCTCTGCATGACCTCTTCCGGAACACTTCGTGCCGCAGACTTTCCTTGTTCCAGACGTCGCTGATCTATTGCTGTGCCGAAATCCCGCGTCATTCTGGTATCAGCTTGCGGAACCAGAATATTACATTTGATGTCTAGTTTGAGTTTTTTTGCTTCAAATTGTAAAGAATTAGCAAGGCCAATCACTCCGGCTTTACTAGCTGCATAGGCCGCCACACCTGCTCCAAATATTGCAGGCGAAGAAGTCATAATGCAGCGCCCGTACTTTTGTTCAACGAAGACTGGCCAGGCCGCCTTCATCACGGAAAAGACACCGGTGAGGTTTACGTTAATCGTACGCTGCCATGACTCTAAAGTTAATTCAGACCATACTTCCGGTGTTAGAATACCCGCATTATTCACAACGATATCGAGACGTCCGTATGCGGCAAGAACCGATTCAACAATACGCTCTCCCTCTTCTACAGAGTCGTAATTAGCGACCGCCTCTCCACCGGCGGACCTTATTAATTCAACGACCTCGTCTGCGACCTGACCCTCGGCGCTGCCGGTTCCGTCATAAGCTTTACCGAGATCATTAACAACAACTTTACAACCGCGCGCAGCAAGCAATAAAGCGTGCTCCCGTCCGAGCCCGCGGCCGGCGCCAGTGACCAGGGCCACTTGTCCGTTAAAGTTAAGGTGATTTGTTGTTAGTTCGTTTTCCATAATAGTTTACTCATAACTTATTTTGATGTTGTTAGAAGGGAAAAGCATCAACACTAACAGATTCTAAGAACTAACTGAAAACTAAGGGAGCAGGCATTTGGAGCAAGCTCAACTTCAGCCCTTTTAGCTCATTTCAACGAGCCCAAAACGAAAGATGTCTCTTACATGTCAGTTTTTAGGAAGGAAGAACGATATATGCGAGAAATACGGTACTATTTACCGCCCCCGATTAAGCGCTCTATTGAGCGCCCCAGTAACGCTGCATTTCATAGTATAAAAAGGAAGCAGTCCAGGTAATTAAGACCAAACCGGTCAACGACTCTACTCCAGTCAAATATCGTATATCGCCCATCGGCTGGATATCGCCAAAGCCTAGTGTAGTAAACACGGTGAACGAAAAATATCCGCAGTCCATCAAGCTGCCATTGAAGCTTCCACTAAGTTCTCCCCAACCATCCGCTCGGTTCATAAAAAAGTAGGTAAACGCAAAAATCCAGATTTCGAAGGCATGCGCCACTAACGCACCAAAAACCCCGATCACGATTCTATATCGATGGTTTATTTCCATCTTTGGAATATACAAGGTCAAACGGTATAGAAACTCATAATGAACGATCACCGATATAGCAACGACTAAACTGTTAATCAGGAACACATACATCATATTGATTGGCTTCGCATTCTTTGTCTTCTTGCGCTAATACGTTTCAACAGGAAACACAAAGCATAGATTAATTGGTCTTCAAGTCGGCCGTAGGAACCCTAACTGTACGGGCTAAGCTTGTTGAGACCATCCCAGCACTGTACAAGAATCGATCGTAAGCACGACATTAGTAAAACGTTCTGTACAACACCAAGTTGACGATAATCTATTCCGTGAAAAGTGACAAGTTTCCCCATACGACAGTGTTTGGTTCGTTAATAGCGGTGTGCGGTTCATCAGTCGAACGCGATTCTAGGCAACTTCACTCAGCTTCTGCTGTCTCAAATTTAGTCTCGAAAACTCAGTCAACTATATACCTAACTCTTCCGCGTACGGCGTCTAAGGGTTAAATATCCGTGACTTGAGTACATGAGTTTGAACTCACGATATTAATTTATGCGTTTGTCGTCAATTCCTCCTCTCGAAAGTGCTATCATTTGTACCATTGGTCAATTGCCACTATTCTCTTAGACAAACATTCGATAAAAAGTGAAGTTGTGAAGAATCTATTAGTTGTTGTTTTCGTGTTTCTTTTTTTAATTGCCTGCAGTTCTACCGGCATTACCAAAAGGCCGACCGCCGAAAGCGATACGATGGGCCAAGAAAGGGGACAAGGCAAAAAATGGCATTGCTATGAAGACCCGTCTCTACACTGGATTTGTAGCAGACAATCGACTTTGGAAGCGCAATTAGCGAGAGAGAATCAAACCTCCAGCACGCGCCGAGAAGCAGCGACCATCCCAAAAAGGGTAAAGAGTTCAGCCACTCAACTGGATAAACCTGTTACCACCACAGAGGCAAAAGCAGAAAGCCTGTCCAGTGACGATGGAATTGCTGGCGATTATAAGGCCGCAAAAAGCGTCGACCCACAGGGAACGCGCTCGGCAGGTATTACAGGCACGAAAAACGATAAGGGCGTAAGCCATAAACAATATGCGGTGCAGCTACTTGCCGTTCGCAATATTGAGGCACTCGACAACTATCGACAAGAACTCTCGCATATTCCCACTCAAAAGTTCGCTCTAATTCAAGAGGACAAACGTTGGTATATTTTGATCTTCGGGATTTATTCGAGTTACTCGGAAGCTAAAGATGCCCTCAAAGCAGCAGACCTTAACTTGGAACCTACCCCTTGGATAAGGCCATGGATTCCGCAGAAAGTCCAATTAATCTCTGACTAAGCTCACTGTTGATAGTCTACTCGTGCGAAGTATTTTGTTACCGCTACTAGTACACCAACAGTTAGGTTTCAATTTGAGCGGTCATTCTCGAGACACTCTGTCGATTAATGAAATCCCTGTATTTACCGCGGACCATTACTGTAACAGCGTGGCACATCAATGGACATATTCAGGTCAAGTAAACTCCATTAGACTTCCCTTTCTCTTAAAATGAAAGGAAACGACATGGCTCATCTACCGCTTTACACCGCACTGACCGCTGCAATCATTATGATGTTTCAAATGGGTTTAATGATGACTGTCGGTTTACGACGGGGAAAATATGAACAAAGCCTAGGGGACGGTGGACATGATGACCTCTTAATGCTTATTCGCCGACACGGTAATTTAACAGAAAACGCTCCCATTTTTATCACCGTTTTGGCATTACTGGAAATGATGTCGGGTGGTTCTATGCTGATATTAAGTCTTGGCCTGGGCTTTGTTGGTGTTCGTATTGCCCACGCGGTGGGGTTAACACTAGGTGGTCCAAATCCGTTTCGCATAGTCGGCGCATTTGGTACTCTGTTGCTAGGTTTTGGTTCGGCGGTTTATCTTCTTTACAACGTCACACAGGCGCTATAGTCACAGGCTTCATGTTTACAGGAACCGTAACTACAGGAATTACAATTCCGGACAATCCACGGGGAATAGTAGCAGGGGTCTTTTACCAGCGATGGTTATTTGCCGCCTATTCCTCGTGGAAAATCGAGTCATGCGGCGTAAATTACATTAACACGCAGCCAACCCAAAAAACTTCACCAATTATTTCCGAAACAAGCCAAGCCCGGCCAGATTTTCTATTTCCCGCTGGTCTTACTGCGATATTCTGTATACTTCTTCGAACTGCCACGAACTCTATCCGCTGGATATTTTCCTCGGTTTTTTTCGATCTTTTTTTCAGCCTCGTTCGTCAAATCAATTCCCATTCTGTCGGCAAGTCTCAGCAAATACAAAAAAACGTCAGCCATCTCTTCTCCGACACATTGACGCTTTTCCGTTGACAGGTCTAACGATTCGGCTTCGGTTAACCACTGGAAAATTTCCAGTAACTCTGAAGCCTCTACAGATAAAGCAATTGCCAGATTCTTGGGAGAATGGAATTGATCCCACTCCCTCTCTTTCGAGAATTCCCGCAACAACTTTTGAAGCCCTTCATACTCAGTCATAGTGGCGCTCTAACATTAGAGGTTAATTCCTTCTTTTGTAGCCCAATGCGGCTGCGGTCAATAAGTATCAAAGAGCTAATGTCTTGGACATATGGCGGCCGAACATTCCGACATTTCTTATTTAAAGATAACAAGCCGCAATTCTTTAATGACACGATACCGAATATTGAGGCACTCAATAAAGTAGATTAAGCACTGATTCTTGAAGCAAAACTAGACAAGTACTATGCAACAGAACGTGCCGACGGTTACCCGCTTAGATCAGCACCTGCAGAACAGAGCCTCAAAGCCAGTTAAGTATCTTTCACTCAATCAGGATTGGAAAAATCAGCTGCTGTTTCATTATTAGTTGGCCGATGGGCTCCTTTATTACGACCGTGACCGCGCTCCCGCATTGACAACATTCGATAAACCTTGAGACGATCTTTTCGGTCTAAGCCTGAAAAAGTCTTCATCATCCCACCGTGCATCGTAGCCTGAAATTTTTCCGATGCGGCCCTGACTTTTGCAAATGCACTAGCAACAACCTTCTCATCGTACATCTCAGCACTCACGGCCTCCCGCAGCTCTCGTTGCGCGAATCGAAGCTCCTTGCGCAATGGCGCAGATTCACGCATGTGCGCTCGCATTGTGTTTCGAACAACCTCTCGCTTTGCGGTATTCAAATCCTTAGCCATCCAGTCAAAATGACCTCGGTCGGGGCGATGTGCGAATCCTTGTCGACCAACGAAAATCCCAACAATCAGTAAGTTTATGCCCATAGAAATTATCAACAGAGCGATAAGCCAGGTTCGATTACTCATCGTACCAGCCTCCATTATTTTCTCCTGAGATAGCTAATAAATATAGAGTTTCAGACTCGGAAAAGTCATCGACTGCGGATACGTCTTCGACGGTGTTAATTCCGATCGCGATACCTAGGATTAGGGGAATGGTTGCCGCTACAGCAGGGCGCCAGAAGGATGAAGGCATCGATTCCAGCTCTGGCGTTAACCACTCGATAATTCTTCCGACAAGGCCTTGTTTCACATTAGCCAAAATCTTCCGCTTTAAGTGGTCTTGCGCTATCAGGTCGTCTGACACCTCAAACGTGTCCAGCAAGGTATCAAACGCAGTTTCAGCGCTTACCAATGCCCGCGCATCTGCCGATTCATCCAGCAGTGCTAGAACAGCAACCCGCTCGTCCGATGGCCAGTTTTTTTCGCATGCACCGTAACTATCGATAATTTCCCGCAGCCTGCCGAGGTTCACTTTATCCTCTCCGTCGATAATGGTTCCCACTTAGTCGGGTGACTGATTTGAACTTCCAGCGTTTTCTTCAACTGTTTTCTACCGCGACTTAGGAGTGACTCCAATGCATCGATCGATACATCGATAATCTCGGCAGCCTCTCGATTACTGAGCCCTTGATAATGGCACATGACAACAGCACTTCGCTGCCGTTCTGGTAACTGGGACAGCGCCTGAGCAACTATTTGCGATTGTGAGCGCTGGTCATAGTCACTATCTGGACCATTAGTAGCCGGCTCTTCAATTATCCTTAACTCCGGCTTGGACACCCTCAGACTATCGACGCACAAATTATGGGCAATCTTGTGAATCCAGGTCGTCAGCTTGGCTTTTGCCGGATCATACCTGTGTCGAGTTGACCAAAGCCGAAGAAAAGTCTCCTGAACAATATCCTCGGTGTCAGCCCTATTGTACGTCATTCTTTGCACATAACGACTAACCGTCTCCATATGGAAGTCGAGGACTTGGTGAAATGCATCTGCATTTCCGGCAAGCATCTTTTTGACCGCTTGCGGGTCCAGCTCCTTGACCATTAATACGCCTCAGATATATCTCATCGTGGTGGAGCCTAATTAAGACGCTCCACCCTTCTCACGTCGTTGCTGTTTTCTGTGGCCTTTTCGCTTTAATCTCGCGTCCTTCAACTCTTCTTTTGACAAAAAGCCGTCGGCATTACTATCGATACGACTGAATTCCGAAAGCTGCAATTCTTCTTCTGTAACAATTCCGTCTTCATTTTGGTCTGCGGAGGTAAATCTCTCTTTGATCCTGACCTGCATTTCTTCCTGTCTTGCGGCCATTGTCGTTTGCCTTTCGGCTATCTTTTCAGCGATTTTGGCGTCAACTTCATCCAGTGTAACAGTCCCATCACCGTCCGTATCCATCTTTTCGAATCTGTCGCTGCCTCGCTCTTGAAATTCTTGCTGACTAACAAGACCGTCACCGTCGGTATCAATACGACCGAACATAGACTTCCCGTGGCGCTCAGCATAAGCAGTCGAAACTAAAGCCGAAGCGGTGAAAGCGATCGCGGCGATCTTGACAATATTGTTCGTTTTCATGGTTTTATCCCTGGGTTGTGAGTGATATTTAAACGCCCAAACACCTAACTCATCATTACTTCGTTTGCTCGTCTATAAAACTTATACGCGGTACTCCAAAAATCCCGTCGTTTTATTTTCAGTTAATTGTCAATCTGCCATTCATCAAGTTTCTTCCCTAGAGGACCAACAATAGATGAACCGCGCAATTATCAGGATTAATCCAAAAACTATTCAGATGTTTTTAACCACTGCCCTGAATAACCACCTGACGAACGGCGTTTCTAATCAGTTATCGCGCCGTTTGCTGATTGTTGGGAGTTGCGTATAGGCATCCTTCCACCCATATTTCGATCAGATATCATTACTTCCCCGACCATCCACCTTTCAAATCGCGCAAAACAAAAACAATAAAGCTGAAAAGTCGTTATTACTGTTATTCATTCGGGAAATTTTCACAAAATCATTAGAGACAGCCCGTAAAACCACCACGCTTAGGTAAAAACACCTACAAAATCGCGTATTCCTCCTTATTTTTTTTTTGATTTTCGGTGATATTATTATTGTGAAACCTTAGGAATCACCTTCACTTATTGCTTTATAAGCAGACACCGTGGGATCACGGACATAAAAGAGGAATTACACAATGATTAAAGTTACTGCTATCGTATTATCTACTGTTCTGTTTTCTGGCATGACCCACGCGTGCTCTAAACCCGATGCACCGGTACTTCCGGATGCCGCTACAGCCGTTACAGCACAAATGGTTAAAGCAAAGAATGATGTTAAGGCGTATCTTTCTGCAGCAAATACTTATCTGGAATGCGTTTCAAGTGACAAAGCTCACAACCGGATGGTCAAAGCCATGAAGAGAGTCGGCAAAGAGTTTAATGTCGCTGTTCGAACCTATAAAGAACGAATGGCAAATAGCTAGTAGAGACCGGGAAGGCACTAATATCACAATGTGATTTTTTCAGATGCTTTCTCCTGCACGCCCGACAAAATATTATTACAAAAGCCTCGTACATGCGGGGCTTTTTTAGTTTACCTTAAATCTAAAGGGCTATACGTTCATTGACAGCATGTCCCCAACCGATTCGTCGTTAGCCCACATCGATTAAAACAACCGAACCGTCTTCATCTATTTCTGCAATTTGTCCTTTAGGCTCTTCCAAAAACATCTGCAGTAGCCCGAATACAACGAAACAACTGGCAGACATTACAAAAAAGAAAACGGAGGATTCGTAAAAGGAATTCACGAGTAAAAACGACGCCGCACCCACATTGCCATAAGATCCTGTCATACCCGCGATCTGGCCAGTCAATCGACGTTTAATCGTTGGAACCACACCAAAAGTTGCACCCGCACCGGCTTGCACGAAGAATGAACAGAACACAACGACAACAACAATGTGCCAAAACTCCCAGTTCGGTGTCATAAGACTAAGACCCAAATAACCAATAGCAGAACCGATAACCGTCATTAATAGCGTTTTCTTGCGCCCGTAAATATCGCTCAAATACCCTCCGCCAGGACGCGCGATTAGGTTCATTGCCATAAAAATACCGGCCAACAGAGCTGCCTTTGATGGTGTATAACCATATTCGGTAACAAATAATAGCGGTAACGTGGAAACTATCGCCACCTCCGAACCGAACGTGACCGCATAGGCAAGATCCAACATCGCCACTTGCTTAAATTTGTAACGATGTATTTTTGCTACGCTATTACTTAGGTTATCGCGATTAAAGAGAAAGCTATTGTACATACTAACGACAAACCATAGCCCCAAACAAACCCAAATTGCATAGGTGACAGACTCTGATAGAAGTGCTACTCCAGCTGGTGATAGGCGCCAACAAATGATCGCCATCGCAATAAAAATCGGCGCAGTCATCACCATGAATAGGATAAAATCTCCTCGGCTTGTAACTTCCATCGGGCCCAGTTTTTTCGGTGAAAAATACGTTGCACCTCTGGGAGTATTACGCACATTGATGTAAAAAATAACAGAATAGATAATGGAAATGACACCGGCAACAGCCACTGCACCGCGCCAGCCATCAGTCATGATAGCCGCGAAATATACGGTCATTACCGGCAATACGAAATTGGCGACCGCAGCACCAAAGTTTCCCCAGCCCCCGTAAATTCCCTGAGCGCCACCGGCTTGGCTTGCAGGGAACCACTCCGTAACAAGGCGTATACCAATAACAAAGCCGGCACCCGAAAATCCCAAAAGAAATCGCGCCGCCGCCAGCTGTTCATAGTTTTGTGCGGCCGAAAAAGCAATACAAATGACACCGGACACAGCAAGGAGTCCACTGTACATGCGGCGCGGCCCATATTTGTCAACCAAAGAGCCCACCCAGACACGGGCTGGAATAGTCAAAGCGACATTTAGGAACAGTAATGCCTTCGCCTCTGCATTAGACAAGCCGAAAGTATCTTGTATGTAAGGCATTAATGACGCATGGCAAAACCACATGAAAAACGTAATAAAAAATGCGATCCACGAAAAATGCAGCGTCTTAACTCGCTCATCCTGCAAATTGAAGACTTTAAACTTATCGACCGACATATTCCAGAACCCTATTCGCTGTAATTGACACGGTCTAAGCAATATATGAGCCATACTTCCAAAATCGCGCAGGGCTGAACATTTTTTCCGCATGGCTGCCATCCTCACTGCGAAAGCAGCGCGCAGACACTACACATAACGCACCAAAAGATTACGACAACGCACCAAAATACGACGGAAACCGACCGACGCTTAACGCAGACGTATCACGTTCATCCAAAACGGGTGAAGCAAAACGACCCTTTATTGTGCCGTTATAGATTTGGCAATGAGGGTATATGTAGTGGTAGCAGCAAGTGACTTGCCATCGCGTCGAACAGCATCTGTTCAATTGCGCATCACAACATTCTCGGCATACAGATCTTGCGCGGTTACCGATATTGCACTGGCAAACGCCCTGTCCTGTTGTACACTGTGACTTGCCAACAACAGACGAGATAATTAGGGTCGTATCGCATGAACAGATTTTGTCAATTGCTATTAATCGCTTCGTTTTCCATATTCGCAAATGCTCAAGGTAATCGCATAGACACCGTCCGTCACGACGCCCCTGAGCTCGCCAATTTTGGCGAGCTAAATATCGGCGTCCGCACGATGACGGTGATCGACCAAAATCGTCCTGACATCTTAAATACGAGGTCGGGAGAGGCAACGGCTTACTACGATCGAAGCCTCACTGTCGAGATATGGTATCCCGCACAATTACAAGAAGGACAGCAACCCGGTGGCCAATACACGTCGACAACAAGAAATACAGCGGTTAAAGCCACTCTATATGGCAAGGCAGTCCGAGAAGCTAACATTTTAGCAACAGCTATACCCTACCCACTGGTTATCATCTCACACGGTTATCCTGGTAACCGTTATCTCTTAAGTCATTTAGGTGAAAACCTGGCGAGCAAAGGTTACGTTGTTGTTTCGATTGACCATACGGATAGCACCTATGAAGACCAGCAGGCGTTTTCCAGTACCCTCTATAACCGCGCCCTGGACCAACGTTTTGTCCTGAACCAAATAGACACAATGAATGGTGATTCGAGCAGTTTTTTGGCGGGCTCGTTAAACACCAGTCTAACGGCGGTGGTCGGGTTCTCAATGGGCGGCTATGGTCTAATGAACAATCTGGGAGGCGGATATAACACGGACGTCGCTGCTCTACCCATTGCTCCACCCAACAAAATGTTACTTCAGCACACATTCGACAACCCGGATTTTAAAAAAAACCTCGACTCCAGAATTAAAGCGGGTGTGGCGATCGCCCCCTGGGGTATGGCTGCGGGCATGTGGAAAAAGAATGACTTACGTGGAGTCACTACCCCAACCCTTTATGTTGCCGGAAGCTTAGACAAGGTCGCGGGCTATGAAGACGGTGTTCGTACCATCTATGACAACGCCACCAACAGCGATCGGTATTTATTAACTTTTATTAACGCAGGTCACAGCGCGGGCGCCCCCATTCCAATGCCACTGGAAATTGCCAATAATGACGATAAAACCGGAGCGAGTCACTACACGGACCCTGTTTGGGATAATCGCAGGATGAACAATATCATGGACCATTTCATAACAGCTTTTCTCGATTTACACCTCAAAGGTAATGCAGAAAGCCAATCATGGCTGGATTTGGTCCCTGAATCACGCAACGGAATCTATTCAGTTGCAGCGGGCAAAAAAACCAAGAAACACAGCTATTGGAAGGGATTTGCAAAGGGAACTGCCATCGGTCTCAAACTTGAGCACAGGGAGGCTGGGCAATAACTAAGCTCTCTATTGAAAATAACTGATTAGCTTTAGTAGCCCACGTAGAAAACTAACATCCATTTATTCACCAAAGAATAGAAAAAGCCCCACTTAAAGCGGGGCTTTTTCTTTTGCAGGCATCACTTCTCGAATTTGTCTAAGACCTGCCTACCCTCTATACCAGCATATAATGAATTCGCAGGCCGCTTCACTCTCATATACCAATGTCATCAGTACTGATTTCGTAGCTCCGGCTGGTCGCTTAAGTATTCAACGAACTCGACTTCGAAACCATCCGGGTCGATAAAATACACATTTTTCCGATAGGGATTATCTGCACCATCGATTGAGATCTCGAAACCAGCCTCTTTTAATCGTTCAATCAGACCATTGATGTCACTAGTTACGAAGGCAAAATGAGCTAAGCCAACCTGATGCTCTTTTAGGTTTCTATTTTCCTCAACGCCATTGTCGGCAAACGCAAGATACTGATAATCATCACCAAAATGCAGCCAATTCCTTGGTTTTCCGTACCAATCATTTTCACCGCCGCCCCGAACACGCCAATGGGGGAAAGCAGCCTGATAAAACGTTAAAGCCGCAGCGATGTTTCTCACGACTAAATTTAAGTGTTCTAACTGGAGCATGTCAATATCCTCTTTATTTCTGTAAGTTAAGTCTCTACCGTTTAATTTTTCGAATGTGCGCCCAGCTCACTGTTCGCACTATTGGGGCTTATTCTCCAGGGCGGATTCAGACGATTTTCTCCTGCCCAATAGAGTATAATTTTATTTCCGGAAGGATCGCGCAAGCCTGCTTCCCGCCACAAAAACGACTGATCGGTGGGCTCAGTGTCAAACTCTATGCCTTTTGCAGTCAGAGCTTTAACCCATATGTCCAGGTTCTCATGTTCAAAGTAAATAACCGCCCCGTGTTGAGATTCACCTTCTGTCAGCGACAGAGAGAAAGTACTGCTACCCGCCGGACATTCAAACCGCGCATAATGTGGCGTATCAACTATTAGAATAAACCCAAGCGTTTCATAAAAATCGGTGGCGGCTTTCATATCGTCTACAGGTAATGTGACTTGATTTAAATTCATGATATCTCCTCAAATATAAAGTTAAACTACATGCCGTAGGCATATTCTTGCTGTTTTGGGTAAGGTTCCGACTGATGTTGAGTGCGAATTGTCTTTAGGGCTTTGGCGTATTGATACAGCATATTTAAGCTATAATTTATCCGCGCCTTCAAATTCCTCTCTCGCTCGGTAATAATGTCTGCACCACCTAACACTTCCGCTACATTTCTGACAATAAGATGGTCGGGAATTGCAACAATCTTATTATTCTTTAAGGCGTTCATTCGCAATTCTGCAATCGGATACGCACCGCTAACGCCTTTGGACACGGACACTAACAATGCGGGTTTATGAGCGGTATCCTGCAAGTCACACATCAATAGGAAATTTTTAAGCAGCGGGCTTGCCATACCACCCCACTCGGGAGTAATAAGGATCATTGCATCGGCGCTTGATAATTTAGAGCTAATCATTTCCCAAGAATGGCTTTCGTCAAATTTGCTCGACTGCTCACCATCCCAAAAAGGTAATCCATACCGGCACAATTCCAATTGGCTCATCTCATTAAACTCATGCGCGGCTCCTGCCAAATAGCTTGCCACTTTATTGCTTTGGGACTGAACCCGCTGACTGCCACTGACGACTAATAACTTCATTTAAGACCTCCGAAACGTTGTTGGACGCGTCGTTTTTCCGCCGCCCCTACACTTAAGTAAATTTTTATGTTTACTTATTATTTGTAAGATAAATGCTTTACATAAAAAAGTAAAGCGTTTATAAACAAAAAACTTTACTTAACTAAGATTTTGGCAATAATGGAGGCAGGAGAGAATCAATGAAAACTAATGAAAAGATCATCCAAATACTCAAAACCAACGGCGCATCGACAGCGAAAGACCTTGCTCAAGCGCTGAATTTGACGACCATGGGTGTGCGGCAACACCTTCAGGCCCTTGAAGACGATGGCGACGTTAGCCACGAGGATAAAAAAGCATCCCGGGGACGCCCGACCCGCAACTGGTCACTGACGACTAAAAGCAACAGCCACTTTGCCAATGGCCATGAAGAACTTACCGTCCAGCTAATTGATTCGGTCAAAACTATTTTTGGTGACGGCGGCCTCGACAAATTGATCGAACACCGAGAACAAGAATCCCTAAAGCTATACAGTGAAACGCTTGCCAATAAAACCGGTCTTGCAGCTAAACTGAAATTGCTAGCGCAACTTCGTACGAATGAAGGTTATATGGCAACCATAGTGAAGGACGATCCTTCCACTTTCTGGCTATTGGAGAACCATTGCCCGATATGTGCTGCGGCCAGTCAATGTCTGAATTTTTGTCGATCTGAACTCCGCTTATTTCAAACCGTATTAGAAGGCCATGCCTTGGTCCAGCGTGAGGAGCATATTATTGAAGGAGCAAGGCGATGTGCTTATAAAATTACTGCCACTACGGAATTGCCCGATAATCCAAATCAGGCTTCATGAAAAAATGCAAAGACTCATCGCTCAGAAATACTCGTAGAAGTTCTGTTTCGTGTCTCTGGAAAATCAATACACCCACACGGTAAAACGGACATAAACACAAGGAAACGCTGTGAGTCTGCCAGTGACCAAAACGATCACGATAGAAAATAGACCGAAAGATTATGAAAAATAATTCAATAGAGGTCCGCCACTCAAGAGGTCAACTACTTATCGACCTTCTTAATGGTACCGAGACCTAGGTGTTTGACATGATACCTTCCTTCGTAGCCTTGTAACCTCAGCAAGGAATTTCTCGCCAGAAAAATGCCCATGCTGGGTTCCTGTTGAATAAAAACAACATCGCCTGCGCTCGTTTCAACGTTTGTTTCAGCCCAATTTTCCGCCTTAGATAGTATTTGATGGGACCCCGGCTCTAAATTGAAATAGATATATTGGCTGCCTCTTGTATAACCCATCTCGGACTCCGGGAGTTTATCGTCAACAAATACATTGAAACGAATCAATGCACCAAGACTAGCCGGACGAACAACATACACGATAGCCTTACCCATCTCGGGGAGTTTTGGCAATTCAAAGCTTGCAGCTTCGACCTTCATTTCCTCCGGCGAGGGCAGCGTAGAACAGCCAGTTGATAGAAAGATTGAGAATGTGACTACTAATATTGCTAAGGTTTTCATAACACTTCCTTGTTTTATGATTCAAGAACGGTGGTTTGTGATGATCCCGCTTGCACGTACAGCGGAGAGCTGTTCACGTTTCGCTGATGAACAGCCATCCAACGGATAATGTCAGCGGACGGTAAAATACAACTTCTGTGGATTCAATTCTGAATTTCAGTCCTAATTCTGCTACTTTTAATTGCAGGCAAAAGATAGTGGGAATAGGTGCAGGAGGAAATAAGGAGAGATTCCTTTACTCAACGTATACTACCAGCATCCTTGCCAACCCATTTAATCTAGCAAAAAAAATTAAGCTTGTAAATGGCACAGACTTATAGCTAACGAAACTAGTCAATTCGAAGCGGATAACTTAACTACTTACGATCCTTAACGAACCCATTAACCGAACCGTTTACGGTATCATAACCAAGCTATTAAAATATGAAGGATGTTCGCGAAAATACAGTCCAAACCAAACTCCCAAAAAACTTCTCATTATCTACGAACACTTCCACCGCACCAAACCCCGGAAAGCTACGAACTGGTACCTCGACTCTCTTCGTAAACAAATCGAAATTGCGGTAGTGACTGCAGAACAGCGGTCAAACTCCTTATCGATCCTCATAGCACATCAAGCGCTGAACGATTTTCTATTTCGCTCGATCGACCTCTCTGAAAAACCGCGCAGTTTTTTCGTCAGTGGGGTAGAAAGCTTCTATTCGCAGTTCGTCGGTCGTAATGTCTTGAGGTGTTCCAAAGGTTGACATTACTGAAAATAAACTCAGCTCTAAACCGTCTATATTTAGCTCCAGCGGTAGCACCGGCAGCAAGCTTTCGAAATGAGGATCACTGTCGTTTACCGGTCCCGCGAGCTCGATATACTCGGAAAATGTCTGTTGAACAGCGGGATCCCCCAAAGCCAAAGATTCACTTTTCAGGCGCCGGACGAAGGCGGGCGCAACCTGATCCCAGTTAACGATAAAGGGTCTTAATCCCTGGGGGTGCAAAGTCAGTAAAGCCAGATTAAATTCACTGCCGCCACCGGATGCTTGGAGAAAGATCTCGGGGTCACCAGCGATTCCCAACAGCAAATCTGCCGCCTTGTTTTTCTTTTTTACATTCCAAAAACGATCTATTACCACAGCAGGCAATGGATTATGATGTTGCAAGACATGATTTAGCGCATCTAACACAGGCGCCATTGAAGGCTCGTCTAACTCTTTTTCGCTATAGGCTGCTGAGAACCCTGCAGATTGCAACACGCTGTTTCTTTCTCGCAACGGAATATCCAACGCCTCTGACAAACGTATCACCATTTCCCGACTGGGGAGACTTCGGCCCGTTTCCAACCAACTCACGTGCCGTTGCGAAACATTGGCTTCCAACGCCAAATCCAATTGAGAGAACTTTCTATATGCCCGCCAGTGACGGCAAATATGCATAAAATTTTGTGCAGCAATATGGGCCATAAAACGCTCCTTGAATAAATTTATTCTCACCCGACAGTGACTCACCTTCAATAACCTCCGAGGTTATTGAAGCTAGTCATATTTGAGAGAATAATAACCCGAACTTACATTAAAGGAGAGCACCATGAGCAACAAACGCACAATGAGCCTGTTAATTCTCATCCCGTTTAGCCTGTTAAGCCTCTATGCCGTTTCGGAGGTAGGCTTTATTGGACTTTTTGATTACCAACGCCATAGCCCGGCAGGCTGGCAAGTACTAGCCGACCTCGTCATAGCGCTCGTTCTCGTATTGAGTTGGTTAATCCCAGAGGCGAAGAAGGCCAATCGAAACCCCTGGCCATGGGTCGTGGCTACCCTCTTCACCGGCTCATTAGCGCCGTTACTGTATCTTGCGACCGGAAAAAAGCACTCTGCTGAAGCTGTTAAATAGTGGGATGAACGGAGGCTTGATAATCCTGCTTAAGATTAACGGGAAAACGCTGATCGGCAGTCGTTGTAATCATCAAATAACGGCGGCTCGAACAGCTTGAGATAAGCGGCTGCGGGGGAAAAGTTTTTCAAGCGACTCTCTCCGTGAAGCCGCGATATCTATAGACGTAACAGGGGTAATAAAAAAATATAAGGAAATCTAAGTGCCCAGAAATCGAAGCACTAAGAAACCTCACCACCAGGAAACCTAAGTGCGAAGAAATCTGAATACGCCTAAGCAGGCTAAACCGAATAATACATGCACCGATACAATCGGCGGCCAGCCAAACAAGAATATAACGTCATTAGCTAAGCTAGCCTTAAATGGACCACCTCCGAAGGCGAGTCCACGTGTGCCAAAAAATGTGTTTGCCATCGCCGGCAGCGTGAACAACCAGGCGGTGATCAAAGCGGTCCACCACAAGGCTTTAAACTCTCTGGCGCTAAGCCTCATAAACTGACCGCCAAAAGCCAAGGCCATCAATAAGAGACCTTGTGTAATAGCTTCCATATGCCCCATTCGAAACGCCCTGGAATCACCGGGTATATCCACTTCGATTTGAATCGGTAACGGCCACACTACAACTTCGCCCAATAGATGGAAAAACCATACCCAGCCAAATACAATCGCAACCACAAAGAGACCGAGACCATTTAAGAACAGTAAAGCCTGCATGCGAGGTGTAATGGTTTGATAATTTTTAACTGTTTGCGTCACGTTAGTCATAAGGTTTCCTTTCAATTCGGCAAAGATGCCGGGGAATCTTCATCAAATCGGCAAGTGTCTAGTTTTGATGTTAGCTCGGGATCAGCGTTAAACATGACAGCCCAGTCTAATGCCCACTGGGGATCCGATATTTGTTCCGGGTGATAACCCGGCCTGAAAACAGGCAGTAACCGTGGAATGAGTTTTTTGAAAATTCTCAACAACAAACCGGCGAGACGCCAACGGCTCTTGAGATTTTGCCACAGCCCATCTTGCTGCAGAAGGCGCTTGTAAGCTTGCCGACTGCGCCAAAAAATATGGACGGTTGCATACAAGAACCCCGTAATCCGCCAAAAGTAACTACCATACAGGTGATCGAATACATCAAAGGCAACATTCTTATGTTCAATTTCTTCAATAAAATGCCATAAAACGAGGGACGTAACCGTTGAGTCGCTATTCCCAAAAAGAAATTCCCGGTCCGTTATTAACATATTGCCAATGGCTAATGCCATAGATTCAAAACCCTCCGCATAAGCCAGCCGGAATCTAAGAGACTTTTTGTCTAAGCGTTTGTAATCGGCTGCCAATACTTCCTCAATCCCGTGTACACAGGGGTACTCAGAGGCAATACTATCGTTATATTTCTTGTGTTGCTGGTAGTGTTGACCCTCTTGATACACATACTGGTCCAGTTGTTCCAGCAGGATCGGATCGGTAATTTTTGGTCGGGCGCGGCGCATAGAGCGAATGAGATGAGGCTCCAAATAGGGCATAGCTAAGGATGCTGCATTAACAATCTGAGAAAACTCCGGCTTACCACTATTCCAATGCGCTTTACCGGGTTTCTCATAGGAAAAGGGCATGCGGCGTAAGGTCATACGTGGCCCATGCTGACTCTGCACAATTGAATCGGACATACTTACTCTCGTGGCTGCTTATTTACAATTAGAGGGAATACTCTAAATTTGATTAGAGTATTCCCTCTAATTGTGTCATTGTCAACCTTTCCACTGTACTGGGCTGGACTGGTACAGGAAAATAAACAGAAGGGTTTTGAATGACGAATCGCGAACGAATCATCGAGGAAAGCCGCCGCTTAATGAACGAACAAGGCGCACACAACATTGGCACAACCCAAATTTCCGAAAGCCTGAAAATTAGTCCAGGTAATCTCTATTATCACTTCAAAAATAAAGAGGACATTATCCAAGCCCTATTCGATCGATTTGAGATAGAAATACGTGCAGTCATTGCCGAGGACGTCGTCCCACCTATTAGCACGTCACGCTTCGTTGCCTTCTATCAACGCAGCATGAGCGTAGCCTGGAAATACCGCTTTATATTCGGTGGATTACTGCATTTATTGCGTAAAGATAATGCGCTCGCGCTAAGATATCGAGATTTGCAGGCATGGGCATTGGAGAACCTGGCAAGTATAACCATCCAACTGGTACGGGATGGCAACATGGTCAAACCTCGGGGGGAAAACGGCCATAATTCATTGGCGTTAAATACATGGCTAATCTGGAGTAACTGGATTCGTCACATCCAGATATCCTCGGAGACCTACCAGGTGGAGAGCACAGATATGGTTGCTGGATTGATCCAAATCTTCGATGTATTGTCGCCATACCTAGACGAACAATTCGAGCGTTCAGCGCGCCGTACGCTAGCTCGAAACGCCGCCTTAGATTTAGAAGATTAAACCGATCAAAATTCGAGTTTGAAAATGTCAGCGAGATCCCATCGTCGCACTGAACTACAAAAACTGTCATCTCTATTAAGCTTGGTACCGAAAACCCGGGGGGCAATGAAAAGCTTCATACCTCTATCACCGTACCTTCCAGAGCGAATCAACCGCCACTCTTTGAGTAATTTCCAAAATTTTATTTTGGAAATTACTCAACGCTGGAATGCCAGTGTGATCCAAGCCACAACATTAGACATGCGGCCTTGAGCGATATTTTGATATTGTTATAGTTAGCTTACTGGCAACAGAGGCATCGACATGAAAGTGAAGGAGCTAATTCTCAATCGTGGCAGCCGTGTTGCTGCAGCCTTTATGATATTAGCGATTATCACCGTGCAATCCGCAAAAGCAGACACAGTCTTGAAGCTTCAATTTAACAACTCGGCAATAGCAAACAATCTCAATTACAATAAGAAAGCCCGCAGGCTTCCCCTTGCAAAAGGCATCTATCTTGGCCGAACTAAAGTCAACGGAAAGAAGAGATTAGGAATTGTGATCGAACACAAGGGTGTTTCCTGGAATGTCAATAATCGCGGTATTTCAGTTCTGAAACAATTCTGATTGTACTCGAATTTGAACACCCGTTCTAAGCAACGACCGCTCTAATATAATGAGGCTGCTCAAGTGTTACAAAGTGGTTGGTATTTTCGGTCTTAATAATCTCAACCTCACTATTCAATTTCGCTCCAGCCAGCGCACTTGCCTCCATCGTCTCGTTCACCAACACATCATCGCGACACCCTTGAACTAATACCACTTTATGGTAGTTTTCATAAAGTGAGTGCGATTGCTGCTCCTGCCACTCCGGTATATTGACGACATTCGTAAGGTACACCCAATAGAACTTCGGCGATCGAAAATTCCTCATAATCATGGCTGTTTTTAATTCATTCGTCGGGCTCATCATAGGCATTTTCGCTAAACGCTCCCGAGATACTTTCGCGTAGAGATTGAATCCAATTGGCATCAGGTAGACCAGTATCGACTGACCTATTTTCCCGGGGTTTGGAGCAACTGTCGTGCCTTTCGGTACCACCGCCGCCTCCAATAGCGCCGTTATTTCCTTGCCCGATGTCTTCGTTATTTCTGGAAACTGGCGTCCAGCATCAAGTACCACGGCACCTCCTCTTGAATGACCGTGGACCACTATTTTTGAACCGGCTGCGTACTGGTCGATAATTTTAGCCAAATAGAAACCGTCGTATTCAATGGTGGCTACCTCGTGAGGATTATCTGCCCACTGCAGCGGAGTCGCATTGCCAAGATCGAACGGAGAATGATAAAGCGCGTTATTCACCAGAATAAGCTGACAGGACTCATCTTTATAAAGATCGGTAAAATAGCTCATTGTTTCAGTAAAACCGGGAAAACAAACAATGGTTTTCGTCGTATCCGCACTACCACTTCGAACCGCAAAAACAGTTTCTCCCACGGTGTATATATCCCCGTCAAAAGCAACAACAGGCAGAGCGGTTAAAGCCTTATTCGTAATGTGTTGACGGTAGACATGAAAAAAAAGCGCAATGACAATGAGTGTAATGATGATGTTCATAAATTTTTTCTTATCGTTAATTTGTTTGAAGCGTATATTAAGATGTTTTGTCAGAACATTCCTAGAGCGAAACCCAAATTATCACCGGTTCTTAGCAATTCGATGCTCTATTTCAGGTTTAATTCAGGTTTGGCTCTGGTTTTTCCCGTAGGAAGCCCCCACAATTGACCACAGACTATCATTGAGAAACCGCCAACTATTAACTAACGGATTCGCTCAACTATGAAAATCCAGCTCAGTCCTGAAGAAGCACGAATCATCGGCTGCCTGCTCGAAAAAGCAGTCACCACGCCCGATCAATACCCTCTCACCCTAAACGCACTGACCAATGCTTGCAACCAAAAATCGAGCCGGCAGCCGGTCATGAATCTAGAACAGCGTGAGGTACAAAACAATTGTCGCCAGTTAAAAGAGAGGCATTTGGTTGTTACCGAAGAGGTTTTCAAGAGCAATACCGAAAAATACTCGCAACGGCTCTGCAACAGCCTTTTAGGAGACTATAAATTCGACCCCGCTCAGTATGCGATCATCTGTTTGCTCCTGCTACGAGGTCCGCAAACGCCTGGCGAGCTACGAAGCCGTAGCGGACGTCTTCACAGTTTTAGCGATAACCAACAAGTGGTCGATACGCTCAATAGTTTAATCGAGCGCGAAGGAGGACCTGCCGTGGCGAGGATGGCGCGAAAAGCTGGTCGCCAGGATCACGAATATGCACATCTTTTTTCTGGAGAAGTTGAATCGAGTCCTGCGGAAGACATTATCGCGCGACGCGCGCCAGCCTCATCCAGCTCCCAAACGATTAGCCAGCTAGAAAACCGCGTAAACGCATTAGAACAGGCGTTGACGGATTTGGCCGAGCGCCTTGGTGAAGAAATCGACTTAGGGCCGTCAACGGTCGAGTGATTGATACGATTATGGCATGCAATTAATTTAAGCTTAGTTGGTCGATTTTCGGCAACAGCGTAAAAGAATAAAAGGGAAAATCCAAAGAGACACTCAGTCGAAGATACAGAGCCGCTGAAACCCGCTACACTCGGTAATCTAAAGTAAAATAATTGTCGGAGATTTAGGTGAAAAAGAAAGTTTTCTTATTGGTTTTAATAGCCAGCATTTTTGTCCAATTATCAGTAAATGCTTCAGAGCCCGCCCCGAAAGATCATACCAACTTCATCATCATACTCGCCGACGATATGGGTTATGGTGACTTAGGCGCCTACGGATCCACCCTTATCAACACACCGAATCTGGATAAGCTGGCTGCTGGGGGTGTGCGGCTCGATAGTTTTTACGCCAGCGCAAATGTCTGTACCGCATCCCGTGGTGGTTTGTTGACGGGTCGTTACCCCATTCGTCTTAACCTCGTGCAGGACGTCGCAAGACCGAGTAATGACATCGGTATTGACGCAAGCGAAATCACCATTGCCGAAGCACTGCAAGAACAGAATTACCAAACAGCACTGATTGGAAAATGGCATCTTGGCGAAGAGCCTGAGAGAAATCCAACATTACACGGCTTCGACGAGTTTTATGGAATGCTGCACAGTAACGATATGGCGCCAGTAGAACTATACCAAGGCACTAAAATGGTCGAATTTCCAGTCAACCAACATACTTTAACCAAACGTTATACCGATAAAGCCATCGATTTTATTAAGAAGAATCAGCATAAACCATTCTTCTTGTTCCTTTCTCACGCGTTCCCCCATGTGCCTCTCTTTGCCTCAAAAGACTTTGAAGGGAAATCCAAAGCGGGATTGTATGGTGATGTAGTCGAAGAGTTAGATTGGAGCACAGGAAAGGTTCTCGACACTCTATCCAAACTCAATCTGGATGAAAATACACTGGTCATCTTTACCTCGGACAACGGTCCCTGGTGGGAGGGCAGCGGCGGTCAATTTCGAGACCGTAAAGGGTCTTCCTGGGAAGGGGGAATGCGAGTTCCGTTTATCGCTCGATGGACAGGTACAATTCCAGCAGCTGCGGTATCGGGAGAACCTGCCATGAATATTGACTTATTTCCGACTCTGCTGGCTGCCGCCGACAGCGCACTACCTTCCGGCAATGAAATCGATGGGCGCGATATTCTTCCCATGTTGCAAGGCAAGACACCCAGCCCCCACGAGGCGCTTTTTTTGTTTGATAAGGACCGTATCGCCGGTGTCCGCAGCGGGCATTGGAAATTGGTCGTAGAATCAAAATACCAGACTGTGATCTCCAGCTTTGATCATCCCGATTCTTACTATGGTCCAGTCGGATTACTATTCAACCTTGAAAAAGACCCGTCTGAAACTTACAGCTATGCCCGTGAAAACCCAGCAATCGTTAAACGACTGCGACAACATCTCAAGAAAGGACAAGAAACATTGGGCTCTCGACAACTACCGGGGATGTGGAACCGGTAGTTTCACAGAGCCGGAAAGCCGATAAGTCATGCTCGATCAAACACTTTCGGGTGATAGAAACTAAACCACTGTCTTAACAAGCGATTGAATGGAGCCCATAGTATTTGAGATGAATCCTATAAATGCCAAGGCAGACACAGGCACCCCTCAATGAAATTGGGAACATTAAGCAAACTCGGACTTTGCTTATTATTAAGCGCTTGTGCGCAGGCGCCATCCAAGAATAAAGCCCTGTCACCGTCGACGAATATGCTAGCCACCAATGCCTCATTCCAGGGGTTGCCAGTGCAGGCGACGGAAGAAGCATTTGATCGATGGAAAAAAACGTATCGGGAACTGTCCAGTCCTAAGGCCGCTGCCATAGCGTTGGACACGGAAGGGAAATGGGTTATTGGCAGCAGTTCGGTAGCTCCCGGAACGCTGCCCGCAGCCGGTGCTGCCCTGGCAGACTGCGAACAGAAAAAAAACCATCAGAACATTAACGCGCCCTGCGAACTGGTAAGAGTAAACGACCACGAGTTTGAGCTGGGCCGTGCCCTGGCAAAACGTCTAGACCTCGGCGACGTTAGTCAACCGACGTTTGTTTGGCGTCTACAGAAAAATAATGCCGTCATTTACATTGGCGGTAGCTTCCATCTTTTTAAGCAAGGTTTTTACCCCTTACCTGCCGCCTATAACAAGGCATTTGATGAGAGTTCGCTGTTAGTTCTGGAAGTTAATCCCGCCGCGACCTCACCACAGGAACTATTGTCTTTACAAAAACAGTACCTATTCCTACCTGACGGAAAAACACTCGACCAAATACTGCCCGAGCCGCTACTCGCCAATGCTAAAAGGGAGTTGAATATACTGGGGATTGAGTGGCGTCAGGTCCAAAAATTTACACCAGCAGGTTTCGCACTGAATGTTATTAGCGCTTTATACATGGCTCAGGGCTTTTTACCGCAACAGGGGATAGACGCCCACTATGCCAATCTCGCCATGCAGCAGTCTAAAGAAATTGGGGAACTTGAGACTCTGGAATTTCAATTGCAGCTACTCGCCGATATGCCGTTTGATCTACAAACTTTGCAAGCGACTGATGTATTTAACGAAACTCAGGCGATCGACATAGTAGGAAAAATGGTCGATGCATGGCACACCGCCGATGATAAAAGTTTGGCGGCACTAATGAACGAGTCGAGCTCAGTGAGTCCTGCGATGAAAGCCTGGAACCGCAGACTATTAGATGAACGCAATATTGGCATGGCCAATAAAATTGCCGAGCTATTAAAGACTGAGGATCAAACAATATTCGTACTGGTCGGTGCCGGCCATTTGACTGGCTCGGGAAATGTAATAGAACTCTTACTAGACCACGGAATCATAGCGTCACAGCTGCGCCGGGATGGAAACCCACTATAGCCCAAATAGGGATTCCTTAAATTCGTATTCTATACGGGGACAAGCGGTTACCCGGTCGTCGAGATTGGGGCACAAATACTGAACAGCGAATCACAAAGCGCGTATTTATCAGACTGATCACCCATGTAGTCGTTATCGCGCGACATTATTGGTCGCCATTGTCGCGAACGTCAGTTTTCTGCATTTTCCGGGCTTCATTTACGGTGCGGAAGTCTCGGAAACTTTTAGCATTGGGGACACAGGATTAACACCAACGACTCGAACATTCACCATTTCGTAGCCGATGGTCCGCAAACAACAAAATCCGGTTCTGATTAATTTTTTTTAACGTGCTTGTGCCGTGAAAACCGTTTATTTTCGCTATCGGGATTATTTTCGAAATTCAAAATTGGTCTCACAATAAATCAATAAAAAACAATAATTCGTACGGCAAAAGGCAAATTCATGACAGACAATGCACTAAGAATCCCCGTTTTCACGAAAATGGCCTACGGCTTTGGATCGATAGCCTACGGCGTAAAAGATAGCGGTTTTAACTATTTCTTCCTGTTCTTCTATTCCTCGGTTATTGGTGTAGACGCCAGTTTAGTGAGCCTCGCTCTATTATGCGCATTGATGTTTGATGCTTTTAGCGACCCGTTAATCGGATATTTTTCAGACAATACTCATTCTAAATGGGGTCGCCGCCACCCATTTATGTACTTCGCCGCGATACCGGTAGCCGTTTCTTATTATTTCGTATGGAATCCGCCGGCCGATATTCAAGGTAACGACCTCTTCTGGTATTTGGTTGTTATAGCCATCGCGGTTCGAACGCTCATTACGCTTTATGAAGTTCCCAGCTCCGCCTTGGTGGCTGAAATGACCAATGATTATGATGAGCGCACCAGCGCTTTGAGCTATCGCTATTTCTTTGGTTGGAGCGGCGGGACTTTAATGGCCTTTTTTGCGACCTTATTCTTACTGGTACCGACGGACTCGATTAGCAACGGAATGTTTAATAAAGAAGGCTATTCACAAATGGGGCTTGTCGCAAGCTTAGTCATTTTTATGGCAATTATGGTTTCGGCTCTTGGCACACACCACTTGATTCCGCATTTAAAACCCGCACCGCCAAAAACACGGATTACCATTCGCAGAATCTATTCTGATCTTTGGGAAACCTTAGCGAATAAATCATTTGCCGCTCTTCTTCTAGCCGCATTATTTGGCGCTATTGGCACCGGACTCGCAGCCGGTCTCAATTATTATATCCAAACTTTCTACTGGGGTTTCGATAATCAACAGATCAGTATAATCTCCATTTCCGTGGTACTTTCTGCCGTTCTAGGCTTTGTTATCTCACCCATCGTGTCGCGTAAGTTCGGCAAAAAAGCCGGTTGTATCAGCATTGGAATTCTTGCTTTCAGCATCGCGCCGTTACCCGTCGCACTACGATTGTTTGACTTAATGCCCGACAATGGCGACCCGATACTTTTTCCAATTGTTGCCATCGTGACGGTTATTGACGTGGCTCTAATTATCACTTATCAGACCCTGATGGCTTCGATGATCGCCGACTTGGTCGAGCACAGTGAGCTGCAAACGTCGCGTCGTTCGGAAGGCGTCTTTTTCGCCGCTATAACTTTCACTCGTAAAATGGTCCAGGGGCTCGGGGTAGTCGCTGCCGGCACCGCGTTAACGCTGATCAATTTTCCCCGCGAGGCCGTGCCAAGCGACGTGCCTGCAGAGTCTGTGTTCAGCCTCGGATTGATGTACGCACCGGCACTCTTTTGTTTATGGATGATCATGATTGCGTTTATCTCAATGTATGGAATCGATCGATCACAACATCACGAAAATTTAAAGGCACTGGGACGAAATTAACCGTGCAAGTCCGCTCTCTCGCAGCGCAAACCTTACCACAATAATCCAAATGAGAACCTGAGATGACTTTACCTGAATCCGCGCACTGGCTCTCCGCTCTCGACATTGGTTCAGGAATTTTAAGAGGCGAATTTTCCAGTGAGGGTGTTACGCAAGCGATGCTGAATCGTATCGCTGCGCACAATCCGCGTCTTCGCCCTTACTGTTCCGTGCTGAAGGAACGGGCCCTGATGCAGGCTTCTGAATTAGACGCTGAAACGAGGTCGGGAGTCTCACGCGGACCGCTACACGGCGTGCCCATCGCAATAAAAGACCTTTGCGATATTAAGGACGAAGCTACTTTCGCAGGCACATCATTCTTGGGTAAACAAGGCAAGGCAAGCACATCAGCATGCGTTGTCGAACGGCTAGAGGCGGCCGGCGCTGTTATACTCGGTAAAGTAAAGTTGACTGAAGGCGCCTATACCACTCACCACCCCAGTGTAGAACCCCCCATTAATCCCTGGGTTGCCGATCGCTGGACCGGCATTTCATCCAGCGGTTCAGGCGTAGCAACAGCCGCGGGTTTAGCGTTCGCGTCTCTCGGTTCAGATACCGGTGGATCGATCCGATTCCCGTCTGCGAGCTGTGGCCTTACCGGCCTGAAACCAACTCATGGTCGTGTTCCCTTGCATGGTGTCTTTCCACTCAGTCCATCTCTTGACCATATCGGCCCAATGGCTCGCAACGCAGCCGACTGCGCCGCCGTTTATAACATTATCAAGGGCGGCGATGTGCGAGACCCACTAAGCCTATGGCCTGATGATTCCGATAAAACACCACTTTCAGCGACGCCAACATCTGTTCGGATCGGGGTTGACCGCAAAGCATTAGAATCGGGTGACGAGTCGATGGCCGGGTTAGTTCTGCAGACAATTGACGTACTACGTGAACAGGGAGCAGTGATTGTTGAGATCGAATTGCCTGACGTTTCAGTTGCGGCGAGTGCCTGGTCGGTCATTTGTGCGACGGATGTAGCCAACGCTCACGGCGACACTTTTCCGAGTCGAGCGCAGGATTACGGTTCGGATTTACGCAAATTACTCGAATTTGGCAATACAGTAGACGGTCGCGCACTGGCCATTGGGATCGCCCAGCGGGAAGCATACGCCATTAGCTTCGATCGATTATTCGACAATGTCTCTGCCATTCTCACTCCGGTCGTGCCCATTCCACTCGCAGCAGATACCAATATTGGCGGTCACGATCTTTCACCGGCCAACGCCGCTTTAGTTTCTCGTTTTAACATGCCGGTAAACATCGCCCGAACGCCTTCCTTAACAATGCCCTGCGGTTTCACTGCTGACGGAGCACCGGTCGGATTCCAACTAGTTGCGCGACGACTACAAGAGAACAGTCTGCTTGAACTCGGCGCTGCCTATCAAGCAGTCACTGCCTGGCACCAAACCCATCCCAGTGACTCAACTGCGTAAAAAGTCGGCCCCGTTAAGAAGTACGAATATTGGCATTAAGCCGAAAAATATTGTCTGGATCGTATTCTTTTTTAATATCTAACAAACGAGCAAAGTTGCCTCGATAGTTTTTGTTGACCAGTTTTGCACTATCATCATCGGCTTCATTCACATAAAAACCGTCGGTAAAAGGCATCAGGGTTTTCCAGCTTTTCTTGATAGACCGAACATGATCCTCTGCTGAGGCGTTCGGCTTCCACCCTACAGTAAAAATCATATTGTATTGAGCATAACGATGTGCGAACGCGGTCGCGTCGGCGGGTACACGGGAGATCGCACCACCGGCCTGCTGAAATATCATTTGCACAGATCGGTCGGGATTCGGCTGTAGAGCCTCTTCTAAAGCAGCGATCAATTGCGGCGTAATTTGTGACACGAAACCACCTTTCAGATAAGCCGCCGTCGACCGAGGTGCCGTATTATCGCCACTGCGCTGCAAGGCCACATAATCTACTGATCTAATGCCTCCAGCGACCGGTTTGCCAAGCGTCTTGATCGGAGCCATCACTTTGTCGACATTTTCACCCGGCCCGCTGTAACAAAGAGCCAATACGACAAAACCTTTGGTATCCCCAGGACGGTATCCAGCGATTAAATCTGCCTGTAACTCATCGGGCGCATTCATTGAGAAGTCACTGTAAAATTCCATAACATCACGAAGGCGGCTCATGGGATAAACAAAACTACCTGCCATGACCTTCCGGTTCATTTTGTGAAGGTTAAATTCGAAGGAGGTGACCACCCCGAAATTTCCTCCGGCACCGCGCACGCCCCAGTATAGGTCGCGATTTTCGTAAGGGCTCGCACGGCGCAATTTGCCGTCGGCACTGACGATATCAAACCCCCTAACATTGTCCAGGGTCAGGCCATAACGGCGGGCAAGACGGCCAAAGCCACCACCGGTTGTGAGGCCACCCACGCCGGTATGGGACACCGTTCCAGACACCGTCACCAGTCCATGATTCATGGATTCGTGATCCATTTCCCCCAGTAAACTGCCACCTGACACGTAGGCGACCTCTGATTTTGGATTGACTCTTACGTGGCGAAAGCGAGATAAGTCAATCATCATTCCGCCATTGCACGTCGATTTCCCCGACGAGCTATGGCCACCACATTTCACCGCGATCACCAAATTATTGTCCCGTGCAAACTGTACTGCAGAGCTAACATCTGTAACGCCAGTGGGCTGTACTATTAAGGCAGGGCGTTTATCAATGGCAGGATTTAACACTTGTCGCGCCAACTCGTAAGTCTCGTTACCGGGCAGTATTAATGGGCCTCGCAAACTATCAGATAACTCTTGTACGGCGGCTTGGCGTAGCGTTGCCTGCTTGCCCGACATAGTCACTGCATCCAGATCGCCCATAACTTTTGTCATCGGCGAAGCTAAGCTGAGGTTTATCGGTAAAAGCGCGGCCGATGTGGCGGTAAACATGGCTGACTGACAAAATGACCTGCGGTTCAGCATAAGAACTCCCTGTTGACTCAATTATTTTTGGTCTGAATCGAAAGCGTAGTAGTCATTTGAGGAATTGGCCAATGTGCAGTTTGTGTCACAAAAAAATTGCGAAAGCACCCGAATGAGTACCACTGAGATTTGGAAATAAACTCTGAGACAAGTTAGGTGCGAAAGAGGTTACAGTAACGGGAACGATTGGAGCGGTGAAGTGCAGAGGCGAAATGTCACTAGCAAGTTTAACTCGCTTAAAATAGTCCTGCGGCATCCGTTCGTTTTCCCGAGCGGCCAACACAGCATTTTTCCGATCCAACAATACGGTCATAAAAAGCAACGCGACTTGAACATGGTGCAGTACTAGATAAACAGAGCAAGGGAAATACTCTCTCTTAATTCAGCCGGATCTCCGAACTGCGGCTAGCAATGTTCTTTGATCCTTTTTTCAAGATGGGTGTTCCAAACAGTATTCTCGACAAGTCTTTTGCAGAGACATCGCTCTCAAGGATTTTCATTTTAGCACTCTCGGAATAATAGGTTTTTTCCAACACCTGTTCAAATTTTTGTACCTGCTCGGGAGCAATACGATCCCGCGCGGCGCTGTCCTTTATGCCATGATAAAACAACGCCATAGACGCAGTGTGATCCCCCGCCGCCCACAATGTAATGACCTGGCGCCGGTGTTTTAACTGACGGATGTTCTCTTGTATCCAGACGTTGTATTTTACAAAGTAAGATAGACTAAGCAGTAAAAATATAACGGCGGCGAACGCAGCCATGACAACAGCGACTCCTTGACCACCTGTACTCATGGTCGCGTCTACATCTTCGTCCGACGCCTGTTCTGAGATCGTTCCAACGGTATAAATCTCTCGCTGTGGGAAATTAATTTTCTCGGCTCTCTGTAATTTATTATTCCACCAAAGAAATTCTTGCTTTGGCAATGTGTATCGTCCGGCCTTCTCGATGACATAAGTGATCAGGTCCCGACGTTTACTGCGGGTAACGCCACGATTCGTTTCATCGGTCAGTACCGGAGGGTTTTGGTAACGGCCTAACCCTGCAATCGTTATTTCAATGGGCGGTGGTAACATCATAGCAGGCACACCTTCCGCTCGAGAAATAATCGTCTGTTCAATAACATCGCCCACTTGCAATTCGGTAAGCGCGCTTGAAAAGCTTGTTTCAATAGAAAAATCTTCTGCATTAAGCCACTGGCCGACCGCTTGCATTTCGGCTGGCACTGACGCTTTTACCGGTAGTGACTGGGTAAAAAGACGCCCCTTTATGACAGCGCCTTTTTCTCCCGCGACGGTTATATCGACCGCAATCGGTGGAATAGTCAAGGGATCAGCGTTAAGCAGGAAGACATCTCGCGTCCAATGCTGCACCGTCCAACTGACTCCTTTTTCACGACGAGAAAAATTTGTCGCAAAAGCGCTGAGCGGACCAACGACGACATTATGTAGATCCAATGGACCGATTCTGGTTCCGCCTGCAAACCACCGCGTCGTCGCGATTTCTATAGTTAGCGTGACTTTTTGTCCTACTGTAATATTTTTAACAGGCGATAGAAAGGCCCTTAGGCTTAACTGATTGTCATTGAGCAGAATTTGTAAGTCACTACTGCCAATGCCCTGATTTCGACCCTGACCATCGATATTTTCAGCAGCAGCCATGCGGCTAGCTAAACCAATACAGATCGACAGCACAACAATCCCGGCCATTAACAATCTTGCACAGGGGAAGACAAAATACCTCATGGCGACTTTCGCCCTTCTTGCTGCATTAAAAACTTAACTCGCAGAAAATTGGCTGGATCCGGCTCTACCTGCCGCATCCATATTTCGTTAAGAGCAGGATTGTCGAGAATGTCCTGCGCTTTATACTGTGTGATTTTTTGAGTGTCAAAATTTAACTTTTCTGCGCCCTCGCCTGTTTTGGGCGCGCCTCCCAATTCCTTTGAAGATTCACCCTCTTCAGGTTGCTGCGCTTCGCTCATCTGATTAACTTCGTCGATGATCACCTGAATATGGATTTTGTTTTTAAGCGCTCCCCTATGCTGTGGTTGGCGCTCCAGCACACCGTTATAGGTCTTTACTGCCGCGACATACCGCCGGGCGTGCGCCAAAGCGTTCGCGCGATTAAATAACCCTTCGACACTGTCAATTTGCGAAAAAACATCGGCGGCTGCATCAAATTCTTCAGCCAGATAAAACGCGCCACCCTTGCGCATAGGATCCGAAAAAACCGTTGCTGCTTTCTTAAATTCCCCACGGCTGGTAAAAAATTGACCTTGCTGATCCCTGCTCATCCAGAGGTCAAGAAACCCTGTTTTCGCATCATTAAGCGTGCGGGTCGACAATTCACTAAACCAGGCGATAGCAGCCGGGAAAAGCATGCCACTTTCGACCTCAGAGTCCAGGTCGTCGGCATAGGACGAAGAACCGTCAAATGCTGGCGTAACAAAGATAACCAATAAAACCCAGTTCAGAGTCCAGCCACTGCGAAACCAAAACAAAGTAAAAAAAGCCAGTGGAAAAAGAACGTAATAACCTGCGTCTAACCAAGGGCGTTTATTGTCGTCGCCAGAGGTGAAGTGTCTCTGTAATTCTCGATCGAGCCTTTCGACATCGGTTTTGTCTACGGTCATTGCCTGAAAGACACCATTACAGGTGGCGGAGAGTTCCTGCAATACTCGACTATCAGTAGGAATAGCTGCTGACGATAATCCCGCCGCTTCAATACTGTAGATTAGAAATCGATGGCTGGACGTTGCGCAAAAGCTTCCAAAACCTTGCAGACTGTCTGCCCCTAAACCGTCCGTCACGACCAATATATTGCCACTGTTTCCCATTGTCTTGTCGATGGAAGCAATGGTTTTTTCCAGAAACTTGCCGGGAACAGGCATCAACTCAGTATTCAATGACTGTATTAGCATAGTTATAACGTTAGCGTCATCAGTTAAAGGGATTACCCGATGAGCAGTTCCCGAATAGGCGATTAATGCCGTGGGCGAATTAGCCCGCAATGCCATCAAATCCTGAACTTTTTGCTTTGCTCGAATTAAGCGGCTCGGCTTCACATCGCGCTGATTCATGCTGCTTGATACATCGAGAATAATCAACAGAGGTGTATTGTCTTCGGCAAAAGGCGAGATTTCCCTCTGCCAACTGGGTCCGGCCATAGCAACAACCGTTAATAGATTCACCACCAAGAAGACGCTGGTGGGATGAAACAGACCAAAAGACTTTTTGCTTTCCAACAACTTTATCAGCAAGTGTGGCGCAATAAGATTCTGCCATTGGGATTTTTCTAGCGTTCTTGTTTTTACGACATAAAAAGTGAACAAGCCGGGAATCGCTGCCAACCACCACCAGGGACGTAGGAAATGAAAGTCGGCGAGTGCAGACCATTCATTCATGACTCTGCGCCTTGACGACTTAAAGCTCTCAAACTCAAAGTGCTATGGAGGATCATATATAACAATGCGACTAAGCCCAGCGGATAATAAAACAGCTGCGATTTAGGGCTGTAAGCAATCGTTTCATATTTTCTCGGTTCAAGCCGGGAAATTTCTTCATGTGCCTGAATGAGGTCCGACTGACTTTCTGCTCGGAAAAACTGACCGCCGTTTACCTGCGCGACCGCCTGCAGCGTGTCGACATCCAAGGCCGTTTGCTCGTCACCTTCTGGCAAGCCTATGGCTATCGTATGAATTTTTATATTAAACGCACGAGCAATTCTGGCGGCTTCTATCGGAGGCACTTTACTACCGGTATCATTGCCATCGGTTAATACAATTAAGACCCGATCTTTCACTGACGATTTCTTAAACAGTTTGATCGCCAGGCCAATCGCATCGCCAAAATTGGTACGTGAACCCGCCATACCGACGGCGCTTTCTCCCAACAACTCAACAAATACATCAAGATCTGCGGTGAAAGGAACCTGCAAGTAAGGCGCAGTTCCAAATAGAATCAATCCGAGTCGATCGCCATCGCGGTTTTTAGCAAAATCCGCCAGTATGGCTTTCACTCCATCTAATCGCCCTTGAGGCTGACCGTTTTCGTCGACAAAATCTAAGGTTTCCATTGACCCTGATAGATCTACCGCAATCATCAAATCTCTGGCGGATTTGTTCTGAACAATAGGCTCACCTACCCATTCGGGTTTTGCTAAAGCTGTGACAATAAGTAGCCATGCGAACCCCAGCACGAGTCTTTGAACCAGTAGTCGCTGTGGCGTGGTGGCCCCTTTTTGGGGAGTCTGACCCGTGATGTCGGCGAGCCGTTGGAAAAAAGGAGCTTGTAAAGATGCTCGCTCTTCCAGGTGATGGGGAGCGATTAAACGCACGACAACAGGAAGCACTAACAAGAAGAACAGCCAGGGGTAAGCGAACTCAATCATGAGCAGGCCTCCGATGAGCGCTAATCCAATGACGGGCAAGGCAAAGTAGTTTTTCTGCGTCCACCTCTGAAACATCTAAACTATGAAAATTTTGATAACTAAGCGCAATGAATAGACGGCCTATCGTACCTGTAAAACCCTGCGCCGGTGCAGACTCAGAATGCGGCACCGGTTTTAGCTGTGGTAGCGATTCATCCAGAAAACTCAGCCAGTTCTCGCCATACAGAGAAGCTACGGGTTCACGCCCGAATGTGGCTATTGCCGTCGATTTTAACAGGGCCGGCAGAATTCGTAAGGCCTCATCGCGCGGCACATTACGAAGCGCCGCTAGCGCTGTGCGGCGATAGGCATTTGCCTGCCATTTCCGCCAGAGGTTAAAGATAGATAACGCGAAAAAAACGATTAAAAAGGTGAAAAGATAGGGCCAACCGGGAGCATTAAAATCCCAAGGAACAGCACTTAAGGGCGCTATTTCCTCAATCCCCTTCAACATATAGTTACCGAAGCCAGCGGAAGACGACATTAACTAAGGCCCCGCTGCAGCTTTGTCCAGACCGATAGCGCTGCGTAATTGAGTAATCGTTGCGCGACTCGTCGACAAGGGAAGAACTGCAATGCCATGTTTGGTCAATGCCGCGTTGAGTTGCGCCCTATCGTTAAATTGATGCTGCTCGAAGCTGGCTCGCGTGCTTGAATCTCTCCCATCAACATTAATTTGAAGATGTCCATCGCTCACAATCAAACCGGACTGATTCGGCAGATGACGCTCAAGTTTATCGCTGACCTGCGAAATAACCACATCGTTATGCTGCGACATTTGTATTAACAGCTTGATAGTTTTTTCATCCCATCCCGCGAGATCGGATATAAGCACCACCAAATAATCATGGGTAACCAGATGCTTAGCTTGCAAGAGGATTCTGTTCAGGCTGTCTACCGACTGCAAATCCTGTGGTTGAGCTTTTAGTAAATGGTTGTAGCGCTCTATCTGCTTGAGTATATTCAATACATCCGAGCGGTGGCGACCAGGCTTAATATCTTTCGAGTGAGAATCATTGAAAATCAATGCGCCGATACGATCCCCAACGTCAATAACCCGCCAGGCAATGAGTGCCGCCAGCTCCGCAGCTGCAACAGATTTCATTTTATCAACAGAGCCAAAAAACATTGATTGCCGTTGATCCAATAAGAACAAAACAGGACGTTCACGTTCTTCCGAGTAAGCGCGAACATGGGGCCTACCCGTTCGGTTAGTGACTTTCCAGTCCATCGTCCTTATATCGTCGCCGGCCCGATACTGACGAATTTCTTCAAAATTCAAACCGCGACCACGGAGGCTGGACATGCGACGTCCCGTCAATTTACTGCGAACTGCCTGTCTGGGCAAAAACGAAAAACCGTGCGCATCGCGCTGCATAGCAATCAAAGACCGTAACGTCACATAAACCCGCGTATCAATATCCGACCCATTCTTGCGATCGGTATTGGTCATGCTAAAGCCACTGTTCTTAATATTTCAGCAACCGCATCGTCAGCGGTTATCCCATCGGCGATAGCGTCATAACTTAAACTGATTCGATGACGTAAAACCTGCGGAGCGATAGCGCGTACATCGTCGGGGTCAACAAAATTCTTTGTCATCAACCAGGCATGGGCCCTGGCGCATTTATCCAAACCATTTGTTGCCCGTGGGCTGGCACCCACAGCAATCCAGTTCTTTAAGTCCGCACTAAAGCGCTCCGGATCGCGGGTCGCCATGACCAAAGCGACGATATAGTTATCGATATTCTCAGACACATGAATTGATCGGATTTCTTCCCGCGCTTTAAAAATAATCTCGGGGTCAATCTTTTCAGCGTATTGAGAAACTTGCGAAACTCCTTTTACTACCTCTTCATTACGCAACATACGCATAATGGCCAGCTCCCCTTCCTCCTTCGGGTAGTGGGCAAAAATTTTCATTAAGAATCGATCGACTTGTGCTTCCGGTAAGGGATAGGTGCCCTCTTGTTCTATCGGATTTTGAGTTGCCAGCACCATAAACAGATCGGGCAGCGGGTAAGTTTTCCCGCCGTAGGTGATCTGCCGCTCCTCCATTGCCTCTAACAATGCAGATTGTACCTTGGCGGGAGCCCGGTTGATTTCGTCCGCGAGAATGAGATTATTAAATACCGGCCCCTGCTGAAAAGATAAATGCGGTTTACCGTTTAACTCTTGATAGATCTCGGTACCGGTAACATCAGAGGGAAGGAGGTCCGGCGTAAATTGAATACGCCCGAGATCAACGCTTAAGGCTGCTGCCAAGGTTTTAATGGAACGGGTTTTTGCCGTTCCCGGTAAACCTTCCAATAAAACATGTCCGTTGGTTAACAGAGCAATTAATAGCGCTTCAACAACGTGCGATTGCCCCAACACAGACTTTTCCAAGGCCGTTGATATTTTTAGAAATTCTTCTTGTGTGCTCATAACCAGACTGTGCGAGTATTGAGTAAGGGATTAACTTTGTCGTGATAAAAAAGGCCGGGCGCGAATGCCCGACCTTGTAACTGCCTAGTTCCCCGCTTTTTGCCGGGCTCTTTGTGCGGCTGCCATTTGGCGGCGGAATGCGTTGACCGCTTGGTCGATGGTAAAGGTAGCGGGTGTCATACGCGGAGGAAATTGCAAAAATGTTCCCAGGAACTCGCGAACAACCTGTCCTCCCTCACCTACTCTCGGCACTCGATCGCCCCACCATTCGTTGTAGGCATTGCTATCGGTATCGGCGCGTTCGTAGGGGTCACGGCGCAGATTAAACAACTTGGGAATACGCAGGAAAACAAACGGTTCGCGCCAAACATCGAATCTCTTCGCACGTTGCTCTGCAAACACGGTTTTCCAGGCACCCTTTCTCACGCCAACGGGGAATCCGTCATCGCTGATATAGATAAAACTATCGCGGGGCCCCTTGTCTGTTTTGCCCGTTAAGTAAGGCAGTAAATTGAAGCCGTCCAAGTGAACCTTGTAAGACTTGTTGCCCGCCGTGTGGCCCTTAAGCAGTTTTTGGGTGATATCCGGGACGCCAGCAACCGCCATTAAGGTCGGATACCAGTCCGTATGGGATGTGATTTCGTTACTAACGGTACCGGCTTTAATCTTTCCGGGCCACCGCACCATGGCTGGCACTCGGTAACCGCCCTCCCAGTTAGTATTTTTTTCGCTACGAAATGGCGTAATCGCTGCATCCGGCCAGGCATTAAAATGGGGGCCGTTATCGGTGGTGTAATAGACAATGGTATTGTCGGCAATGCCCAGCGTGTCTAATTTATTTAACAGGACCCCGATCCGATCGTCGTGATCCATCATTGCGTCGTTATAAAATCCCTGCCCGGAGCGACCCAGTGATTCTGGCTTAGTATGCGTACGGTAATGCATGCCCGTGGTATTCACCCAAACAAAGAAAGGTTTTTTGTCTGCATGAGCTTTGTCTATGAATTTTAGCGCACCGGCAACAATTTCGTCATCGACAGTCTCCATACGCTTGCGGGTTAATGCACCGGTATCTTCAATTTTTCCATCGCGATAGCTGTGAATGACTCCCCGTGGCCCCGATGTTTTACGGTACTCCGGGTCTTGCGGGTAGTCTTCGTGCTCTGGCTCTTCCTCGGCGTTTAAGTGATAGAGATTACCGAAGAATTCATCAAATCCATGATTGGTCGGCAGGAATTCGTCCCGGTCTCCCAAGTGATTTTTACCAAACTGCCCGGTAACGTAACCCAAGGGTTTCAGCATTTCTGCCAAGGTAGGGTCTTTAGGGCTGATACCGGTATCGGCACCGGGAACACCGACTTTAGACAGTCCCGTCCGCATAGGACTCTGGCCCAAAATAAAAGCAGATCGACCGGCGGTACAACTCTGCTCTCCGTAAGAGTCCGTAAACATCATACCTTCAGTGGCAATTCGATCAATATTAGGGGTCGGATAACCCATCAAGCCGCGGTTATAAGCGGAAATATTGGAAATGCCAATATCATCACCCCATATAATCAACATATTGGGTTTTTGAGCCGCCAGAGCGCCGCTCGCAAAACTAGCGATAAGCGCCACCATTGCAAACCTCAAAGAAACGGGATTGAACATCTTTCTCGACATAGGGAAATGCCTCCTGTTGAGTTTATTCTACTATTCATATTATTTTCTTGTGATTATAGGCGGTGCATAGGGAAAGGAAAGAACAATCATCAAGTCTGACGATTTTTTAATCGTGGTTCAAGTTAATCGAAGCTCACGACCCTTCGCATAGCGACTGCGGCTGAATTTCCGGGTGATTCTTCCGTTCCACCGGCCCCGATAATCCGTGGTGCCGCTTCGTTATATCGTCAGCTACCATGTGAGAGCAAGCATAAGGCTGCGGAGAAAATATAACGCGTTCGTCGACAACGCCCGGCACTGCAACTCGGTTTTCCAACGCAATAACAAGAATCAACACATTGTTAATCCGTAGATATCATGTTAGTTTTCAGAAAATATCTCGGAGTTAAGAAGTGTCATTGCAGCTAGAAAACCTGTCGCTGACAGTTGACGGTCAGCCACATATTTATACGACGAACCTGACCTTAGAAAAATCCACCATGAACGTCTTGCTCGGCCCAACTCTGTCGGGTAAAACGAGCCTGATGCGCCTTATGGCGGGACTCGATAAACCTACCACTGGCCGCATTTTGTGGAACGACCAGGATGTCACCAATACTCGCGTTCAAGACCGCGATATCGCGATGGTGTACCAGCAGTTCATCAACTATCCATCAATGAGCGTTTACGAAAACATTGCTTCGCCTTTGAAGCTCATGAAAAAAAGCAAAGCTGAAATCGACAAAAGAGTAAAAAAATCGGCCGACATGATGAAGCTTGGCCCCTATCTCGACCGAAAACCACTGGAATTATCCGGGGGTCAACAGCAACGCTGTGCACTAGCGCGAGCACTTGTAAAAGGATCGGGATTGGTATTATTGGATGAACCCTTAGCGAACCTGGATTATAAATTACGCGAAGAATTACGTGCGGAAATCCCAAAAATATTCGCAGAGTCCGGCGCAATCTTTGTCTACGCCACCACCGAGCCGGAAGAAGCCCTATTGCTTGGCGGTAATACCGCAACCTTAAATGCAGGCCGCATAACGCAGTTCAGTAAAACCAGCTCGGTTTATCATCAACCGCAGGACACCATCACCGCAAAAACTTTCTCAAACCCGCCGATGAATTTTTTAAAACTGAGAAAAAAAGACACAACGATTACCCTTGGCAGCAGCGTGCAAAGCGAAGACTTTACGGCAAAGAATGAACGCCAGGACCAAATGGCAACAAACTCAACACTCACGACCTCAAGTCTTCATTTTGACGGCTTGGCAGACGGTGATTATATAGCAGGTTTCAGACCTAATCATTTGGAACTCAGCCAGCAGAGCCCTGAATCTATCGCCTTTAACGCGACCCTAAAAATTACGGAAATAACTGGCTCGGAAACATTTCTTCACATGCAATATGACGATGATCATTGGGTTGGACTTGTCCACGGTATTCACGACTTAACGCTCGGGGAGAACATTCAGGTCTTTCTCGACCCCTCTCATATTTACACGTTTGACCTGGCAGGCAAAATTGTCTCCAGCGCTTCCTACGCAACAGAGATCGCTTAGTAAATGGCAAAAATAACGCTGGCTAACCTGGCTCATAGCTACTCAGAAAACCCCACATCGCCAAATGACTTTGCACTGAAAACGCTTAATCATGTGTGGGAGGACGGCGCCGCATACGCCTTATTAGGGCCTTCAGGCTGTGGAAAATCCACATTACTAAACATCATTTCTGGTCTCTTATCGCCCTCACAGGGGAAAGTATTATTTGACGAAGAAGATGTAACCCACGCGAATACGTCAACTCGTAATATCGCCCAGGTCTTTCAGTTCCCGGTCGTTTACGACACCATGACAGTGAAAGAGAATTTGGCTTTCCCGCTTAAAAACAGAAAACTGAGCGCTAGCTATATTGATTCGCGGGTTACCGATGTCGCCAATATGATCGGTATGCAAGATGTCTTAAACAAGAAGGCCAGTGGTCTTACCGCCGACGCCAAGCAAAAAATCAGTTTAGGCCGCGGTATTGTCCGCGAAGATGTAAACGCCATTTTGTTTGACGAGCCACTGACGGTGATCGACCCACAAATGAAATGGGAGCTCAGAACCCAGCTAAAGGCCCTGCACCAGCAATTGGGTCATACGATGATCTATGTCACCCACGATCAGACAGAGGCACTGACCTTTGCCGACAAAGTGGTGGTTATGTCTGAGGGTGAAGTTGTGCAAATCGGCACGCCAACAGAACTGTTCGAACGCCCTGCTCATACCTTTGTCGGCTATTTTATCGGGTCGCCAGGAATGAATGTATTACCCGCACAAATCATCGGCAACAAAGCCATCATCAGTGACCGCGATATCCAACTCCCTGCGACTTACCCCAAACTACAGGGTAAAACTGAGATCGGTATTCGCCCGGAATATATAGAGTTGTCTGATGATCCTACCGGACTAGCGATTACCATTCATCGCGTCGAAGATGTGGGCCATTACAAGATTGTCAGGGCCAGTCACGATACCCAAGGCCAGTCCATCGACATCGATGTCATTGTTAAAGAAGGCATAAAAATAACGGATGAAATGAACTTCGTGGTTTTTGATAAAAGTAAAATCAACGTCTATGCGGATAAATGGATACAGGACGGGGACGATCAAGCATGAAGAAAACGCACAACCAAAAAGCCTGGTTTATGGTTTTACCGGTTCTCATTCTAGTCGCTTTTTCTGCCATTATCCCCTTGATGACGGTCGTCAATTATTCAGTTCAAGATACCTTTGGCAATAACGAATTTTTTTGGGTTGGGCTCGAATGGTTTGAAGAAATTCTACACTCAGAACGCATGCATGATGCTCTCATTCGTCAGACAATTTTCACCAGTATTATTTTGGCCATCGAGATCCCCCTGGGCATTTATGTCGCATTACATATGCCGAAAAACAAAGGCTTCTGGTCTTCACTCTGTTTGGTACTAGTCGCGTTGCCTCTGTTAATTCCCTGGAATGTGGTCGGGACTATTTGGCAAGTCTTTGGACGCATAGACATCGGCCTGTTAGGCCATACACTCGACCAGCTCGGCATTACCTACAATTACACGCAAGACAGCACGGCCGCTTGGTTCACCATCATCATTATGGATGTATGGCACTGGACCTCGCTAGTCGTATTGCTCTGTTACGCTGGCCTGCAATCTATTCCCGATGCGTATTATCAGGCAGCCAAAATAGATCAAGCCAGCCGCTGGGATGTATTCCGCCACATCGAGCTGCCAAAAATGAAAGGGGTTTTGTTAATCGCTATCCTCTTACGTTTTATGGACAGCTTCATGATTTACACAGAGCCCTTTGTCGTCACGGGAGGCGGGCCGGGCAATGCTACGACTTTTCTTTCTATCGATTTGGTGAAGATGGCGATTGGACAGTTTGACCTGGGGCCAGCGGCAGCCTTCTCCCTCATTTACTTCCTCGGCATATTACTGGTTTCATGGGTGTTCTATACCATTATGGTCAACAGCGACAAGGAGGATGCGCAATGAGATCCAATAAATCTGCGTTCGTCATGACGCTGTACATTCTCTTTCTGATGTTGCCTATTTACTGGCTTATCAACATGAGTCTGAAAACGAATCAGGAGATTTTGAGTTCTTTTTCGCTGTGGCCCACCCATCTCACCTTTGACAATTACAAAGTGATTTTTACCGACGCCAGTTGGTATAACGGTTATCTCAATTCAATTACCTATGTGGTGATGAATACGCTGATTTCATTAGCCGTCGCCTTGCCAGCCGCGTACGCCTTTAGCCGGTATACTTTTATGGGCGATAAACATTTATTTTTCTGGCTGCTCACTAACCGCATGGCGCCCCCCGCCGTTTTCGCTCTGCCTTTTTTTCAGCTGTACTCCAGCGTCGGCTTATTCGACACACATATTGCTGTAGCCCTTGCCCATACCTTGTTCAACGTGCCGCTTGCCGTCTGGATTTTGGAGGGGTTTATGCGCGGCGTGCCAAAAGAAATCGACGAGACTGCTTATATAGACGGATACGGGTTTTTTGCTTTTTTCCGAAAAATATTTATGCCGCTTATCGCCTCCGGAATCGGTGTTGCCGCTTTCTTCTGTTTTATGTTCTCCTGGGTAGAATTGCTTTTAAGCCGCACCCTGACATCAGTCGATGCGAAATCCATTGCCGCGACCATGACCCGCACAGCATCGGCCTCTGGACTCGATTGGGGAGTGCTTGCTGCAGCGGGAGTATTAACTATTGTGCCGGGCGCCCTAGTTATCTATTTCGTTCGCAATCACATAGCCAAGGGCTTCGCCCTTGGCCGCGTATAAGGAGATAAACCCATGGATCTTTCGTGGATGGGATGGACCATACCCACTGCAATTTTCTTTTTATCCATTGCCGTCGCCTTGGTACTTATGATTATATGGGGAATTAAGGCCCCGCAGGCACCTAGACTGGGGTTATTGAGAATCGAAACAACTCCCGGTGATCGCCTGTTTATCAGTTTACTGGGATCAGCCTTTATATGCCTTACCTGGCTTGCACTGTTTGGCGCACCTCTTTGGGGTGCATTAGCGGTTTGTATGTTTTACGCTTTATCTGTTTTTAGATGGGTATAAAAATAAAATTTTGGAGATAATAATGAAGCAAAAGTTTCAAGCAGTTCGCGCTGTTGTTGCCCTATGTGCGGGTATTAGCGTCTGCGCAGCAATCAGTATGGGCGCCAATGCCGATGCGACAACCACCAATAAATGGATCGAGGAGTTTCAGCCGTCGAGTTTGACTTCAGCTGAGCAAACCAAAGAAATCAATTGGTTTATTAAGGCCGCGCAACCCTTTAAGGGCATGGAAATAAAAGTCGTCTCTGAAACGATTGGTACCCATGAATACGAATCGAAAGTACTGGCGAAAGCCTTTGCAGAGCTCACCGGCATAACGGTTATCCATGACCTAATCGGCGAGGGCGACGTCGTCGAAAAACTGCAAACCCAAATGCAATCAGGGCAAAACATTTACGACGCTTACATCAATGATTCAGATTTAATAGGCACCCATTGGCGCTACCAACAAGCGCGCAATTTAACTGACTGGATGGCCGGTACCGGTAAGGACGTTACCAACCCCGACCTGGATCTCGAGGATTTTATCGGCACGGATTTTACCACTGGCCCAGACGGGAAGTTATATCAGCTACCGGACCAGCAGTTCGCCAACTTATACTGGTTTCGCTATGACTGGTTCACCGACCCTACCATTATGGCCGACTTTAAAAACAAATACGGCTATGAACTGGGCGTTCCGGTAAATTGGTCTGCCTATGAAGATATTGCCGAGTTTTTCACGGGCAAAGAAATCAACGGCAAGAAAGTTTACGGACACATGGACTACGGGAAAAAAGATCCTTCTCTCGGATGGCGCTTTACCGATGCCTGGATGTCGATGGCGGGTATGGGGGACAAGGGCGAACCGAACGGTTTACCCGTTGATGAATGGGGGATTCGAGTGAACGAAAACTCGCAACCCACCGCTTCGTGTATGGCTCGTGGTGGCGCAACCAATAGCCCTGCGGCTGTCTATGCTGTACAAAAGTACGTGGACTGGTTAGAAAAATACGCGCCTCCAGCGGCAGCTGGCATGGTATTCTCAGAGGCGGGCCCCGTTCCTGCACAAGGTAATATTGCCCAGCAAATATTCTGGTATACCACCTTTACTCCAGACATGGTCAAGGAAGGTATCCCGGTCGTTAATAGCGACGGTTCGCCAAAATGGCGTATGGCTCCATCGCCACATGGTGCGTACTGGGAAAACGGGACTAAAATTGGCTATCAGGATGCCGGTGCCTGGACTTTGATGAAATCGACACCGGATGATCGCGCAAAAGCAGCGTGGCTTTATGCACAGTTTGTCGTATCTAAAACCGTGGATGTCAAAAAGTCACATATAGGACTCACCTTTATTCGAGACAGCTCAATCAATCACCCCTCTTTTACTGAACGCGCACCTAAGCTCGGAGGTTTGGTTGAGTTTTACCGCTCCCCAGCCAGAGTTCGCTGGTCTCCAACCGGCACTAACATTCCGGACTACCCAAAACTCGCGCAATTGTGGTGGCAGAATATCGGTGATGCTTCATCGGGCTCAAAATCGGCTCAGGAGGCACTCGACTCATTATGTAAAGCCCAGGAGAAACTATTGCGGCGGCTTGAACGATCGAAGGTACAAAAAGAGTTTGGTCCGAAACTCAACAAGGTCAAAAGCGCTGACTATTGGCTCGGTCAACCCGGTGCACCCAAGCCAAAAATGGCGGATGAAAAACCTGCACCGGTGACTGTGAGTTATGACGAACTGATAAAGTCCTGGCAGTGAGTACTACCCTAAGGCGTAACCCGTAAAAATATGGATGCGCCCCGCGCGGCACAATGGAGGGTCCCATAGATCGCTATGTCAAGAGTTCACTAGGTCAAGAAATCAATAGGTCAAGAGCCCTTCCTCGGGGCTCGATTAAGCAGTAATATCAAAACTCTGGGAACAATGAGCATGTATTGACGTCCAATCCTGACTTTATCCTGCCCTTTCAACGGTCCGTGTTTTACTCATATGTTAAAAAAACAATCCCTAATACTCAAAGCCGTGTTATTAACAGCCGTTTTCACAGCGATCGGTCTAGCTTATCACTATGATATTTTGAGTTATATGACTCTGGAAAATATCCAGATTTATCAGCAAAAATTGGGCTGGTGGGCTCCGGTTGCTTTTATGCTAGCTTTTGTTGTAGGAGAACTGATCCAATTCCCGTCGGTATTATGGATACTATTTGCCGGCTTGATCTGGCCGGCCTGGCTGGCTCTGCCGATCGTACTGATATCTGCCTTGTTGGCTGCCACGACTATTTTTCTAATTGCTCGATACTTTCTGGGTGATAGCTTTCACGAGAAGTTGCCGCAAAGCTTCAAAACCCTCAACCGGAAAATAGAACAGAAGCCAATACGTGCGATCATCGTTGTACGTTTAACCACATTTTTACATCCAATAATGCACTGGGCTCTGGCTGCATCTTCAATAAAACTACCCGCCTTTTTATTGGGTACGCTTATTGGCATATTTCCGCTAACTCTAGCTACGATTCTGATAGGAGATTTGTTTCTGCAGTGGTGGGAACAATATTCGAATATCCTGCTTTGGGCTTCAATAACGTCGGTTGCCGTATATTTGATCTATGTAAAAAGAAAGAGACTGCAGGCCGCCAAATAGATCGCAAGAAAACAGGGCCGCATCACAGCCGCCAAAACCCCTGCATTTCGGAACTCAAATTCAATTGTGAACGATTCCCTACGATTTTCTAAAAAGTAAATCATTGCGAGTGCGGCTGCCGTATTTCTTCAGTATTGGTGTACTGTTTCCTGATGCCCCGCGCAACGAAGTGTTATTTTCTCGAAGAGTGAACAAATAACATCAATAACCATTCACGTCGAATTAAGCGCTTATCCAACATGGTTAGCGCGTTGAAAACCCTTACTCGGTACCATCCAACCGGGCCTGCATTCCTCTATTCATTTCCGCTATGACCTTTGCGGCAATGTCGTTCTCCTGAATTTTCTGCCAATAGGCGGCAACCTTAGGGCTGTCGTCCATAGGAGCGGGGACATCGAGACGAGGGACGGTATGTTGACACATCCACAAGGCGGGAACCAAGGTGCAGTCCGCCATAGTCAGAGTATCACCAACGGCGAATTCTCCGTCTCCAATATGACGTTCGAGCGCGCCCATACCTCTAGTTATCTGAGCCGCGAAAACATCACGGACTGCATCAACTCTCGTTTTACGATTGAGCTGCGGCAATGCCATAAATATATTGTTCATAAGGTAGATGTCGGCGATGCGGGAAATTGTTCGCACTTGCGCTCGCACCTCGGCGTCCGCTCCCAGCATTGAGTGTTCTGGATAGATCTCCTCCAGATATTCAGCAATGACTTCCGACTCGGGAATGACATTGCCCTCTGCGATTTCCAATGCGGGTATGCGGCCAATCGGCGAGAAATCAGAGAACTTTCCCTGGCGAAAAGATGGGTCGAGATCGAAGCTGATATCCGTAATTCTCTTTGCATAAATTTGCATGCGCACTTTAGCGGAGTATGGACTGAGGTCGGCGGTATGGAGTTTCACAACGGAATCCTTTTATCGGTAATATAGAATCATTATTCAGAACAATCCGATCCCGGAACGTTCGCGATTTAGCCAGTGGCAGCCACCCCTTTTAACATACGAAAGAGTTTGAGGAGGCACACACAGTCTATCGGTTTTTTCAGCGAGACAAACAGGGAATCAAGCGTGACCAAACTATACTGCATTTTTTGAAAGCGATGCAATTGAATTTATTTGGCGACAATTCGAGAAATACCTAAATTGAAAATCTGTGTATTAACTTTAAGAAATCGCAAGCCCCATCGTCAATCACAAAAAACAAATTCGTTAGATCCAATAAAGACCTAACAATGGTTATCAATCTTATTTCAACTTGGGTAGAGACAACGACTTAATGCACGGCAGTTCGGATAGGAAAAAATAACAGCAAGCGCTGCTTTTCGCTGACGAGACGGTGGATAAAGACCCGAAGCGTTGTTAATAGTCAAATACCATAGCGCGGGAGAAAAATTCACTTCATTCAATTCAATTCAATTTAATTTAATGTCGTGAATCCGAACGATTGCTAAAGCCACTATTTAAGTAAACGCAAATATGAAATCCACTGTGACGCTGCATTTTTCATCGGCATAATACTTTGGTGAGTTTTAGATAACAATAACCCGCCCTGCAAGATACAGGACATACCGTCGGCTAGTGCATTCAAATCTGCATCTGCCTTGATTTCACCGTTACTTTGAATTCTTTGCAAAACAACTAAATAAGCCTGTTTCATTTCCTCAAGCTTTTCCGATAATAAGACCTGACTATGCGTTGATGTGGGCGCTAATTCGTCCGCTAGCATCGCCATAGGACAACCCAATATCGGGGTATTGTTGAGAAAAGGCGACGTACTTATTACCGTATCGGACCATTGTTCAAACTCATCAACCGTGTTCACGGTCTCAAGGCTAGCCAACATAGGGGTCAGGTAATTGTCGTTATGATGCTCAATAACCGCATCGATCACAGAATCTTTGGATTTAAAGTAGTGATAGAACTGACTTTTCCCCGCTTTCGAAGCGGCAATGATTTTATCAACCGACGTACCGTGCACACCGTTATTGTGAATTAAGCTAGCCGCCGCCGCGACAATTTTCTCAAGCGTACAACGGCCCTGGGCCGTTTTGGGTTGTATTTGCATCAGCTTTTGCTCTTTTTATATTTGCTGTCGTTCTGCATGTGTAACGCGCCTTTCATGTTTCATCGCACATAAAACTTTTTGATCACTACTTGAACAGCAGTATAGCACTATTAAAACCGCCTAAGCACCACCACAGAATAATCTGAACTATTTAGTACAAATTAATTGCAATGTACCAAACAGTACACTAATATATCACTGTACCATTCAGTACAGCAACATTAATTTGGTCGTAATGATAGACGAAAAATCTTAAAGACTAGTTAATGCGAGGGGCCGAACCATGCGAAAACGCGACACTTTCATTCGAGTTCATGGCCGATGCCTATTTTCCGTTTTTTGGTTACTTTCCAGGAGTTCGAAATGAACAACATATTTAAATCACTATTAATTGCCGGCGTATTATTTTCCAGCCACTCAGCTTTCGCAGGTTTAAGCAGTAGCGAAGCCTATTCAGGGTGCAAACAATCAGTAAAAAGCTTTTACGGAAGTGACGCGTCAGTTAAATTAGTGAAAGTACGAAGTGCTAAAGGTGGCATGAAAAATGTAAAAGTACGCGTAAGCTTGAACGGCGAAAGATCAGTTTTAACTTGCGGTATGGATAAAACCGGTGCAATTTTAGCGGTTAACAATACCGATGGCTCTCCGGTAGCAGGCTTCATCAGCCAAGCTCAGTAAACCATTAGCTCCCGTCTCCTCCCGTCGAGCAGACGGTTCCCCGCAGCGAAGCAATGTACTTAATCCCTTAAGTTCAACTTCGCTGATTGCTGTTCCACCCAATTTCCCTGCCACCCGTTCTGGTAATGGTCGTTCTGGTCGTAATCTTTCTTGTAGCATCTTTTCTTCTAACGTTCTTTCTTACCTCCTTCGTTCTTCCAATAAGCCATAAAGCTCGAAGTTTAGAAAAAGAACTGCCGACTAAAAAATACCGCACGGACCACCCACTCATAACTTTAATTTGCCGGTAAAAAGGGTTCGCTAGAAAAATATTTCTTTATCGGCGAAATATTGAAACTTGCAATTACGAGCTCACAACGCTAAATTAACTGTATATGTATACAGGTTTTTGATTTATGAAACTCTATATTGCTGAAAAGCCGAGTCTGGGCCGTGCTATTGCACACGTTTTACCGAGACCTCACAAAAAGAAACAAGGTTACATTACCGCCGCCAATGGCGACTGTGTCACCTGGTGCGTCGGTCATTTGTTGGAGCAAGCTGAGCCACATCACTATGGCGCACAATACAAAAAGTGGGCAATGATCGATCTACCTATTATTCCAAAGCAATGGCAACTCAAACCCAAACCGCAAACCTCGGCACAATTAAAAGTAATCCGAGCCTTGTTGAAGCAAGCGGACGAAATTGTCAACGCGGGCGACCCTGACCGCGAGGGCCAACTGCTGGTCGACGAAGTGATCAGCCATCTGAAAACCCCGATAACAAAAATCAAACAAGCAAAACGATTGTTGATAAGCGATTTAAACCCCAGCGCTGTTGAAAAAGCCATCAAAAATCTACAACCAAATCAGCAATATGTAGCACTGTCCACCTCCGCACTTGCTCGGTCTCGAGCGGACTGGCTTTATGGAATGAATATGACTCGAGCCTATACGCTGCAAGGTCAAACAGTCGGTTATTCAGGCCTGTTGTCTGTGGGAAGAGTGCAAACGCCCGTGTTGGGGCTGGTAGTTCAGCGCGACGAAACTATTAAAGACTTTCGTAGTAAGCCTTTTTATGAAGTGCTGGCAAACCTAAGGACCTTAGAATCGCCGGAACAGTTCTTCAAGGCCAAATGGCAACCCAGTGAAAGCTGTCAGCCTTACCTCGATGAAGAAGGTCGATTGGTCACAAAGGGTTTAGCGGAAAACGTCATAGAACGAATTGAAAACAAGCCGGCGGAAGTGACAAAGGTTAAACAACAAAACAGAAAACAGTTTGCCCCTTTACCCCACAGTCTATCTAGCCTGCAAATTGATGCCAACAAACGCTTCGGGATCAATGCAAAACATTGCCTGGACAGCTGCCAATCGCTTTACGAAAAATATAAATTAATCACCTACCCTCGCTCAGACAGCCGGTATTTACCGACCGAGCATCGACATCAAGCTTCCGCTATCATAACTGCTATCGCCAACAACAATAATGAGCTACAGCAAGCCTGCGCAGGGACCGATTTAGGCATAAATAGTAAAGTCTGGAACGACAGTAAAGTAGATGTTCATCACGCGATTATTCCGACCCTGGCAAACAAAAAAATCGACATTTTGACTAAGACCGAACAACAAGTTTATCAACTCATTTGTCTCCAATACTTAATGCAGTTTTATCCCCCTTTTCAGTACGTCGAAACACAGGTCGACGTTTCTGTTGAAAACGGCGCTTTTTCGGCAACGACGAAAAAAACGGTAACTATAGGCTGGAAAGCTCTTAACCCCGAAAAACGGTCTAAAAACAAAGAGCTAAATGACAATGAACGAGAACAGAGTAAACTGGAACAACAAACTTTGCCGACGCTGGTCCGCGGTCAGAAACTGCACTGTGATAACGGCACATTAATTACGAAGAATACCGCCGCGCCAAATCCCTTTAATGATGCAACATTACTGAGTGCAATGACGGGTATTAATCGATACGTTAAAGACCTGAACATCAAAAAAATACTCAAAGAAACTGACGGGCTGGGTACTGAAGCAACTCGGGCAGGTATCATCGAATTGTTGATTAAGCGTACATTTCTACAGCGCCAAGGTAAGAACTTAATTTCAACACCTGCGGGCCGAGGTCTAATCGGAAGTTTGCCAGAGTCCGCTAGCAGTCCAGACATGACGGCTTTGTGGGAGGCTGATCTGGAAAAAATAAGCCACAAAGAACTAAAATATAATCAGTTCATCACACCTCTCGAACATCAGATAGAGAAGTTGATTGAGAACGCAAAAAACGTGAAACCTGAAAAATTGAGAGGTGTAAAATCCGAGAAGCCAAATTATAAAAAGCGCTCTAAAAAACGTAAAACCACTTCGAAATCAGCCTAGAATGCTACAAGTCGCTTTATAGCGTACGTAACGAAACCTATTATATCTGCATCTGAATTGATACTCAGGCTAACTAGTGCCTATCCATAAACTAACAAGCTCAGTCATTGCGAGCGTTAGCGCGGCAATCTCATCCAGCATTGGCGCGGGCTGCGGGAGATTGCCGCGCTTCGCTCGCAATGACATCGTTGAAAACACCCATTTCTGGATGGGCACTAACTAGAGCCTATCCAGAAACTCGCCTTAGCGAACGAGCCGTTTGTTTGCAAAGACATCCCTGAAAGATAATTTTTTCCGGACGGGCAGCAAGCAAGCGCCCTAACTAAATAACGAAGGTGCCATGCCGGAATCCAAAAACAGAGCCCGGCTTTAGTCTCTGGTCATTAAATTGCAAGCATTGAACTAGTTGGCGTTTCTATCCAATAGTAATAGTGCGTCTAAAACAGGAATAAAAACTACAAAATGAAAGGCGATCGCCCGTCATTTCTGTCCGGTTTCATCCTCTTTCTATTGATCACTCAAAGCAGCAGTAATCTTGAGCAGCACTCAGCTGCTGCGACCTAGTGAGTCAAAAATCTAGATATTCAGAACCGAAATCGCTATGCTCTCCGACGCAACAACTAACCCTTTCCTAAACAGTCCTCCGTCAATTCAGACCCAAATACTATGCTTTCTACCGCAGGTCGACTAATAAGCCTTTCTTTCAGCATTCTTTACTTTTGTCATACGGCCAACGCTGAGGATACCCCCTTGCCATGGGCATTAAATATTTACTTTGAAAACGATCTCTTCGGTCAATCTGATAGAAACTATACTAATGGTATTCGTTTCTCCTGGATTTCTCCGGACATAAGCTCTTATGAAAATGACGAAGCATTACCTAAGTGGCTTCGAGACACTAATGATTTCCTGCATTTTTTTCACGATCGCAGTCAATTAAAACGCTGCTCTAAAGCCCGAACAGAAAGATATGAAGGCAATTGTCTCAGTCGAAATCTGGTTGTTAGCCTGGGACAGTTAATCTATACGCCAGAAGATGTTCAATCAAAATCACTGATTAAAACTGATCGTCCCTATGCCGGGTATCTATACTCACAGTTTGCATACCACACTCGTAGCGATAACAGGCTGGACAGCATAGAATTCAGTATTGGTTTGATTGGCCCAGCCTCTTTAGCGCAGGCGTCCCAAGACTTTATTCACGACTTGCGCGACTTCGACAAGTTTCAGGGCTGGGATAACCAACTAGACAATGAACTGGGTCTTGGTATGTTGTATGAGCTCAAACAGCGCGTCTTTAGTCAGCCCCTTTCGCAAAATAGACTGCAGCACGATCTCATCAGCCACGCCGGTTTAAACCTCGGCACGGTCTCTACCTACATAAATACCGGATTCGAATACCGAATAGGCCGCTATCTTCCCGATGACTTCGGAACAGCATCAGTTCGACCGGGAGGTGACAGCGCATCTCCAGGTCGGCAGGACCCAAGGCTTCGGCGCAATTTTTTAAGCGGAGTCCATTTTTTTATTGCCGCCGACGCGCGCTGGGTCGCTCGAGATATTTTTCTGGACGGTAATACTTTTGAGGACAGCCATAGCATTAGTAAAAAACGGCTGGTTGGTGACATTTCAATCGGCATGAATTTTATTAGCGGTCGATGGAAATTTTCCTATGCACAAGTCTATCGCAGCAAAGAATTTCACAAACAGCCGCACTCACACGAGTACGGATCAATGACTATTTCCTATGTGTTTTAATGACCCAACTAAAAATGACCAAAGTTTTCTGCGAGGTGCGCGACACAAATGACGCTCACGACGGCATCGTTGAAAAACACCTATTGGGTAGGCACTAGTTAGGAACGGCGACTACAGCAGAATTAAAGACCTCTCGGGAGGGATAACCATCGGCGACCAAGCCGTTCGCTAATTGAAAGCCCCGCACGCCTTTGCGGGTGGCGGGACCTAAAATACCGTCGGGTTTACCCACGTCAAAACCTAATGCATTGAGGGTGGTTTGCAGCTGTTGCATTTCAGACAGCGAATAACTGGGTAATTTCGGTAGAGGTTTTGAAAGAGGCCTTTCACCCGCAATCCGATCGGCTAAATGCCCAACCGCGAAACCATAATATTCAGAATTGTTCCAACGTAAAATGATATCAAAATTGTCATAGACCAAAAATGACGGCCCCCTGCGCCCTGCGGGAATGAGTAGCGACGATTGCAATTCTGAGCGACCTAGACGATCGCCGTTAGCGCGAGTTACCCCTTTCTTTGCCCAAAATGATAATGATTGACGACTGCCTTTACCCGCCAATTGAAAATCAAAAGACTCTGGGAGCTGCACTTCTCGGCCCCATTTGAAGCCTGTTTTCCAACCGAGCTGAATTAAAAAATTGGCCGCCGATGCCAGCGCATCAAGCTCGCTATTCCACAAATCTGTTTTACCGTCCTTATCTCCATCTTTGGCATATAACATGTAAGCAGAAGGCATAAACTGAGTGTGCCCCATGGCTCCTGCCCAAGAGCCCAGCATATCCTTAACGTTAAGATTTTCTCGGTCTATCAACAATAATGCCTGGATCAGTTCGCCGGAAAAATATTCCCTACGCCGCTTATCACAGGCCAAGGTGGCCAATGAGTCAATTATCGGCATTTTACCTTTATAGGTGCCAAAATTAGTTTCAAGCCCCCAAAAAGCAACAAGATAGGGAGCCGGAACACCGTATTTAGCGGTCAATTTGCTGAGAAAAACATTATGCTTTGCCAGCATTTCACGACCTTTATCAACTCGCCAATCGGTCACTCTTTTATTGAAATAACCGGTAAACGTTTGTACAAACTCAGGCTGACTGCGGTCGTAGGAAATAATCTTATCGAGGAAACGGGCTTTACCCAGTACCTCAGTCGCAATCTTCGCGGGCACACCACTTTCGATTGCTTGGCGTTGCAGATTCGCAATACATTGCCCAAACGGGGGAATTTCTCGATTTTGGACCGCCTGTGCTTCTATCGCCGGTGCAGAGCAACAAAAAAATAACAATAAAATAGTCAGGTGATGACGTGATCTAAACAAAAACAATGGTTTGTTCCAGAAAAATAGTATTAAACCAGATGCTAAACGAATGCTGGAAAATTGATAGTCATTATCCGAAAAAGGCGTAAATATTTCACCGCCTGATCGGACCGCCTAGAAAAACTGCACCGTAAAATATAGCTTGTTCTGCACCTACTATTATTTCTCGTCGCGGTTAAACTCTTCGCACAGAACACTTAAGACAGCGCTTCAGCCCTTACTTCAGACCGTGCTTCACGATGTATCAGGCAAAGGTGCAACGAACAATGGTGATACCCCATGAATTATATGGCCACAAGAAAACAGCCGCGAGACTTTGTTTACGTGGACGAGCTGTGGGATGCCGACAGCGATTGGTTGCACTATTTTTTCCAACAAAAAATCTGGGTCTATGTTGATGAATACCGGGCAGATTTAACAGGAGATGAAGATTATAGTCGTATCGTTATTCATTCTGGCCACGACCAGGGCTGGTTATTCAGCCGCCCACTCAACAAAAAAAGCGTTGTACACAGCACCTTATTCGATATTCACACACCGGTTTCCGAGCGGCAGCTTGAAACACTCGGATTTGTTCGCTGGAAGGACAATTATATCTAACAAAGCGCTTTAGACATCATCACACGCATTCAATCGAGTGCCGCAGCTTTGCCAACGCTCTCGCACTACTGATCTCTAGTCGTCTGCGCAACCGCTCGTATAACGGGTTTCACTCCCGGAAAACCGACTCCCACCGCAGACACCGCTCGAACTGGTTGTGGTGCATCATAAAGGTTTAACCACAATCGCATCATCAACCTTTTCTTACTCACATCATCACTGTCCTTAAATGCAGACCTTTTATGCATCAAGGCAAAGTTATTTATAATCACTAACTCACCTGGATTTAACCGGAAAGAGAACTTCATATCATCTCTCTCAGCAATTTCTTCGATACATTTTAATGCGGCCAACTCTCTAGCGGTGTAATCACTATCGGCTACTTCGCTAGCAAGCTCCGCCAGTTTCAAATTTAACCACGCAGTCATACGGCCTTCAGTCTCCGAAAAAGTCGGAATACGAAAGTCCGTCACGGCTCCTTTCTCTTTGCCGTCACCGGATTCTTTACGCAGATACAAAGGGAAGCCCCGGTGCAATACCTCCAGATGTTCCGGGTAATTATTGAGCAACTCATTGTAAACGCTAAATAGACTCACGATTGCATTTTCACCGCCTTCAGGCGCTTGTCGCACACAAAATAGCGCCGATACACCACCTCCATCGCAATGAAAACGCAGTTCGTCGCTACTGGTATAACCGCGATCATCGTTGCCGCGAGCTCGTCCGCCAATAAGGTCCTCGACGTAACCGATTAATTCTCCTTTCGCATTCTGGGCAACGACATTGCCGAGCATGACTGCAATCACCCAATAAATACGGTGCAACATATCTTGATCGTAACGAGAACTATCAAACCCGCTAATTTTCGAAAACCCGAGACCATCCCCTATTTCAGCCCGCATCAGCGCTATTCTTTTATCTAAATCGGGCGCATCAATCCCCTCCCGATCAATATCGGTCCACTGACTGGTATCGGCAGGTAAGGACTTGGCGGCCTTTTCAAGCTGAGCAAGTTCTAATTGAGAAAAACTCACTTCCCAGCCACGATTAACATCGAGATCGGATCGTTTCCACGCCCGGTTTGTGGGGACTAATTTCCCAAGGCTTTCAGTCACAGCATTCTCCTCTTTATACCGAGATACGACTGCCCGGGATATGACAACCCGGATATGATTCTGCGATGAGTCAACATACGAAACACCTTTTTGAAGCGACAAAAAAATTTGCGTTTTTCTTATGGTGCTACCGGCCCGTCAGTTTTAATGAACTTTGTTGTTGATGCTCACTCAGTGCTAAGTCGATGAGTTGATTAATTAGTTCAGCCGCCGATAAACCTGATGCCTGCCATAATTTAGGGTACATACTGATTTCAGTAAAACCAGGAATTGTATTGATTTCGTTGACATAAACACAGCCCCTGGCGTCGAGAAACATATCCACCCGCGCCATACCTCGAACTTCCAGCGCTTTAAAAGCGGCAATCGAAATAGCCTGAATTTTCTGCACAATTGCAGAGTCAAGATCAGCTGGAATCTGGAGCTTTACACCATCTTCGTCGATGTATTTTTTCTCATAAGAGTAAAAACTTTCTTCTCCAATAATTTCACCCACCGCTGACGCCGATGGATCGTCATTACCTAATACCGAGCACTCGAGCTCTCGGCCGATAATTTCCTCTTCAATTAAAATCTTCGCATCGTATTGAAATGCGTGCTCAACCGCCTCGAGTAATTCCTGCTTATGCTTAACTCTCACTACGCCAACGGAAGACCCCATATTCGCCGGTTTCACATACACGGGAAATCCAAACTTTTCTTCAACCTCGTTTAGAATATCCTGCGACAAGTCACTCTTTCGAAGGGCGATATGGCCAGCGACCGGAATACCCGCATCACGCAATAATCGTTTCGAGACGTCCTTATCCATGCCGATAGCGGACCCCAACACATCACTGCCCACGCAGGGTACATTGGCGAGTTTTGCCAGTCCTTGAATACTCCCATCTTCGCCATAGGGCCCGTGCAATACGGGAAAAATGACATCGACCGCCGGCAATAACCGATCACTATTTTGAGCTATTAAAACACCGGATTGATGGCCTGGTATAAGAGACACCGGATCGCCAATTTTGTTTAGGGCGATGAGCTGAGGGTTCTCTGCATTTAGGAGCGGTTCCGATTCTTCATTTAGGTACCAGGCACCCTCTCGGTCTATCGCGATTAAAGTGACCTCATAACGTTCTTTATCCAGAGCCTTAATGATGTTGCGGGCTGATTGAAGCGAGATCTCATGCTCAGCTGACCGTCCTCCAAAAAGGACTGCGACACGAATCTTCATAACTACGTTTCCTACTAAAATTTCAAAATATTATGGCGGGCATTATTACCATATGTTTGCGCTCAGTATACTTATTCTTTTTCGATATTGCAGGAGCTGTTTCCTATTACTTATCAACTATCAATTCGTGAGCCAGCGTACCGATTGTTTTGATCGCCTCCTCAATCTCACCCGATACTTGTCCGTAATTTAGCCGAATACAATGGTCGTAATTGGTGGTTGACGAGAAAATGGGTCCCGGCGCAAGATTGATACTGTGCGCTAAAGACTGTCGATAAAGCTCGAGTGAATTGACGGATAGGGGCAGCTCAACCCACAAAAAATAGCCACCTTTTGGCCTCGTCACTTTGCATCCGGCGGGAAAGTAAGCACCGATCGCTTTCACCATTTGGGCCTGCTGACTTTCAAGAGCTTGCCGAAGTTTACGCAAATGGCGATCGTAGCTTCCCTGCTGCAGGTAGTCCGCGAGTGCTAACTGCGCAGGCACAGATGCAGACAAAGTGGTCATTAACTTTGCGCGACGAACTGACTCATAATATCGTCCCGGCAAAATCCAGCCAATCCGATAACCGGGTGCGAGGGATTTCGAAAAGGAACTACAGTGCAAAACAAGCCCCTGCGTATCAAAGGTTTTGGCTGGTCGGGGATATTTACTACCAAAATATAGCTCTCCATAGACATCGTCTTCAATCAACGGAATCTCATATTTCGCCAATAGACTGACCAACGTTTTCTTTTTTTCCTCAGGCGTACTGGAGCCTAAGGGATTTTGAAAATTGGTCATGCACCAACAAGCACGGATACCGTGATTATTTATAGCATCTTCCAGAGCACTTAGATCTAATCCCTCGTTAGGGTCCATTGGAATTTCAATGGCTTTAAGGTTCAAGCGCTCTATCATTTGCAGCGCCGCGTAAAACCCCGGGGACTCGATAGCTATCACGTCACCGGGTTTCGTAATAGCCTGTAGCGCCAGACTAAGTCCCTCCAATGCACCGTCGGTAATAATAATATCGTCCGCTGACACCGACACTCCAGCGGTCATGTAACGAAGCGCAATGGCACGCCTTAAGTCTTCATTGCCGGGCGTAAGGTTTGCACCCCGGCTACTGGGGTCACTATAGCGATTCGCGCGAGCAAGGGATTGGGCGAGCTTTTGCAGAGGGAACAGCTCAGGTGCTGGAAAAGCCGATCCGAGCTGTGCAATGTCGGTGACTCGCATGGCCTCTAAAACCGAAAAAACTAAATCACTGACCTTAACATTGGTCGATAACACCGCAGGCCGAGTGGGACCCGGTTCAGGTAAAAGGTTTTTTATGTTTTCGTTAACATAATAACCCGACCGTTCTCGAGCGCGGATCAAACCCCGACTTTCTAACAGATAATAAGCCTGAAATACCGTCGAGGGACTGACGCCATGCTGGACACTCGCTTGCCTTATGGAAGGGGCTTTATCGCCACCGGTGAGAACACCAGATTGAATCATCTCCTCAATTTTTTCGGCCAGAGCTTCGTAACGCTTCATAAGTGATCCTCACAACCACGAAGACTCAAAGCTTTTCGATGTGTTGGAGTTCCTCGCGTTAACAAGATGGGGTGGTCCCAACTAGGGCAGAATAACCTTTGATTCTGCCAGGCAGACAGCTCATTTTTGATTAGCAACATACGAAACCTTTTGTCCAGCCCCACACCAACGCACTACATTACACGACTGAGACCCAATCTGATATGGTATAAATTCAATTTTCTGATGCTGTTCTATTTTATTTGTTTTGGTAGCATAGCTATCTCGATCCAAGCGACTGTGAGGAACATAGCATGACGCATCCGACTAAATCAGGTACCACCACGACCAAGCAGACGGAAGATGAGCAAGGACTATCAGTCTTTCAGATATTTGGAAGTATCTTTGCGTCGTTCTACGGTGTGCAGAGTTCAAAAAACCGTGAACGAGATTTTAAACGCGGTAAAGCCAAGCAATTTATTGCAGCGGGTATTGTGCTGACATTTGTCTGGTATTTTGGAATATACCTATTGGTCACCACCGTTCTTACATTGAATGAATAGGCATCGGGTAGACAATCATTGAAAGAATAGCGATGCCTAAAAACTGACATCGTACAAGTAAGGAGAATGGCATTTCGAACTGTAATCAGTATCCACAAAACCATTGACACATAAAGCTATTCATTCAGACTAAATATAACGGAAAAATCAGCAAACCCTCCGTCTCCCAGCTAATATAATGTAAACACTCACTTACCATAAGAAGATCCGTAGCCGGTAATAATGATATTCAGATTTAGGCCGGCCCACCATTCTAAAGCTCGGAAGCCGCCGGTCAGCGGGAACGCGAAAAAATTGTCCTGAGTCAAGATAACCCTCCCTTTATTTGCTAGTATAAACGTATCAAATCTGGGTCCGGTCATTAGTGCCAACGACACTTTCGCGGAGACGGCCAAAGAGTGAAAGAACAATATCCACATTTAGCGACGAGTTCACTCCATGTGATTAGTAGCCTTGAGTCGCTGCTAATAATGCTATTTCTGGCAGCCATTCCGGCGGCACTCGGGTATATCATTATCGGTGAAAACGGCCTCTTACTCGGCTTTACAATTAGTCTGTTTATTCTAGGCACATTACCTCACCTACCTCCCTCCACTGTAATGAGTTCGTACCGGGCACAGTTGCTTACCCAGAACCAACATCCCGAGCTATTTTATTGTGTATCCCTACTTGCCGATAAAGCCGGACTAACGTCCACCCCTGATGTCTACTTACTGCCATCCAGTAATTTACAGGCCTTCACCTTCGGTAACGAACATGAATCTGCTATTGGTATCAGTCATGGCTTACTGACAAATCTCACTTTAGGAGAGCTAAGCGGCGTGCTTGCACACGAAATCGGACATATAAAAAGTCACGATACCCGCATAATGATGACGGCTAATATTGCCCAATTGATCACCGAACAATTTTCCTTTTTGGGAAAAATTCTATTTGTACTGTGGATTCCCGTTTTTGCCATACAGGGAAATATTGTTTCGGGTATACCCATCTTTCTTTTTGTTATTTTGTCACCCATTATAACGGCCCTCCTACGATCCTCCCTCTCTAGAACCCGAGAATTTAACGCCGACATATTCAGTGCCGAACTAACCAACAATCCGCTGCAATTAGCCAGTGCCCTTATAAAAATGGATAATTTACAGCGAGGTTTAATCGCGAACATTTTTCACTTGCGACGCCAATCGGCGACCAATTTATTGAGCACCCATCCAGATACCCAAGTGCGCATTGATCGACTGATAGCCCTGTCAGAACAGTCGACTAAATATTAGCAAACGGTTAAATGAAACCTGTAATCCTGCCTACACTCTACAACCAGTAGTCGGGAGATCTGCCACAAAACAAATGATTGATCTGGTCGATATGGTAAATTGCCATCTGAAAACAAACCTAAGATACTGGCGTAATGAAACCCTTTTTGACTATCGAGCAGACTCGCCGTGCACTCATTAAAGAAAAAACTGACTGCCATCGACCAGCTCGGCTATAAAGCCTACCAGCAGCTAAGGGGGCAATACCGGTTTTCCTCATTCGAATTATTCATTGACCACGTGCAAGGAGATCCTTTCGCAGAACCGTCTCGCTGCCGAATAGTTGTAAAAGCCGACTCTCTACACATTCCCGATAATCTTTATGACACCCGCATACGCCGTATCGCATTAGAAGACTTTCTAGGACGAAGCTTCTCCAAAGCAATTAAGGTAGCGGTACAGGGCAATCGCGGCGCAGGAAGAAGCGGCGCAGTTTCCGTTGCAACTTACGGTCAGGAAATCCTTGAGCGAAACAGCGTTTTAATAGATAAGGGAAATCTGGAGCTGCGACTGCAAATAGGATTACCCGCCGAGAAACGTCTGGTCGATGCCGAACAAGCGTCCATTATGCTCTTTGAGGAATTGCCGAAGCTCATAACACTAGGCCTGTTACCACTGCATAAGAATTTGGCGGCGGTACGTGACCACGTACATTCCGCAGAAAATCAACAGGCATTGCGCCAGCAGCTGACAGACAAAAACCTGGTGGCCTTTGTCGCTGACGGCTCTCGCCTACCGCGTTTGAACGGTGTTGATAACACGGTGTTACCGGGTGCGATCGCCTCTGTTGCACCAGACTCACTGGCCGTTTTCTTACAACCCATTTACGGTGAGCCTATCCGGGGCCTGGGAATTCCTACAGGGGTGACGCTTATCGTCGGCGGGGGATTTCACGGAAAATCGACTCTATTACACGCTCTGGAACTGGGTATCTACGACCACATTTCCGGTGATGGACGCGAGCGGGTTGTGACCGTAAACGAAGCCGTAAAAGTGCGCGCGGAGGATCGTCGAGCTATTTCTTCTGTCGATATCAGTCCTTTTATCAATAACCTTCCGCAGGCCAAGAATACCCATTGTTTCTCCACTCAAGATGCCAGCGGCAGTACGTCTCAGGCGGCAAATATCATGGAAGCATTAGCAACTGGAGCTAAGTTACTACTGATTGATGAAGACACATCTGCGACCAATTTTATGATAAGAGACCAACGAATGCAGGCCCTGATTTCCACGGACAAGGAGCCTATCACCCCGCTTGTTGAGCGCGTCGAGGATTTATTCCAGCAGCTTGAGACGTCGGTGGTATTGGTTATGGGGGGCTCGGGCGACTATTTTGGAGTTGCTAATACCGTTATCATGATGGACAACTACCTTAGCAGAGATGTCACCGAACAGGCGCGACGGCTGGCAGATAACACTCCAGCCAAAGAGTCCCCCCATAGCGGGTTTGACATGAGTCGGCCACGCGTATTCAATCCCGGGGCATTAAACCCCGTCTATCAAGCCCATAAAGAAAAAATCCAGGCATTTGACAAACGCCTGCTACGGTATGGTCAATCTGATATTGATTTGTCACGAGTGGAACAAATTGCAGACAACGCGCAGCTAACGGCAATTGGCTACCTCATTCGCCAATACTACCTCCATACCGCCAGCCCGGATTACAAAAAAGAAGATATAGTTGATGCACTAAAAAAAATATTGTCTGCCGCAGAAGACCAGGGCCTAGACTCACTAACACCCTACATAATGGGCACACTTGCAATGCCGCGCTTATACGAACTGGTGGCAACGATAAATCGCATGCGTAAGCTGACAAACGAGTAAAGGTATCTGGCCACCGTAAAACTGAATTAAGAATTACTCTGTCGCTGAGAAGAACCACTGCGGCCCGCCTATACGCCGCATCGCCTGCATTATTATGTTAGGTCCAGTAAAAATATATTTCCTAATTTTGTTGACAGGACGACCACTCCGATATATATTTTGGAACTTCAAGCGCACTACCCCAGTGCCCAAAGGAAGATTCAAGCATGTTAATTAAAATCCGCGCCTAGACCTAACTGGTAATCGGTTTTCAATTCATCGGTCATGAATGTTTTTCATGTGACGTCAGTCAGTGTTATGTCCGAAGTGTTTGTTCGTTTCTTTTTTTGAAAAATAAATTACGTAAAAATCCTAGCAGACTTATTGACAGTGCAGCTGTCAAATTGCTTTTTTTACATGATTTTTCATAATCCCTCTCCAGGCGAGCTTGGGTAATTTTAACGATACAACCACCACGCGACCTAACACGGACAATCTCGTGTGAAGCTGCAAACTCATCTTTTGAAAATCAATCTACCCGCTAACAACTGTTCGCTCACTGTGGCGAACACCTATAAATACACTCTATGGATGATATTTTTCGCTCCAGCTAATCGCCTGTGCCTGAAATAATCGTACCGAAAAATGGAGATCGTAATGAAAAACTTTTACTCGAAAACCAAGGACAAAAATCCTCCCAGTGAAAGCGCTGATCGCAATGGGAAAAACCTCGAGAAGCTGTCACTTTCCAAAATCGTCACCGCGTCCACAGGAATACATTCGCTCGCTTGTGTGACTCCCGCGGATCGCGGTCAAACGACGGCCGATAAACCAGCTGCAGTAGAAAATAATGGGAGAGAATCAAAAAAGAAAAAAGGAAAATATAACAACTATGTTGAAAAAAATACGCTTAAATCAGCAGCCTATGCAACGAAAAAAAATTACCATCACTTAAGATAAAAGTGGCAATCACCTTATTGCAAATCTGTACGGTCGGCAAGTTACATTCAGTGCCGACCGCTTTTCGATTTTTTGGGGAGGCTTCTTTAGGAAGTTTCTTTGGGAGACGTTCATTCGGAGAGAGTTTATCACCGAACAGCAGAAAATTATCCGCTGGTAGCCCCCAAGACTTTTGCAAGAGAGGAACGGGGCAATTGTCCTTGTAGCTCACCCTCTTTCCCAACAACGGGAAGCGGGTAATCCGCCTCGAGGGTTTCAGGTATAATTTCCTCGAGAACAGAATCTGGAGAAATGATTTCCACTTCTTCCATGAACTCTTTGTCAATTTGAGCCATGGAGTCTTTCTTAGCTTCCTTCTCCAGCGTGGTCTGAAGAATAACCCCCTGATAGCCATCATTGTTGACAACATACCCATAGTCGTTGGAGAATTTTTTCATCTGTGCCAATGCCTCTCCAATGGAAGTAGCAGTGATCCGATCGACAGGCGGTTTCATGACATTTTCTACCGTAAGAGCTCGAGCCCTGTTTACATCTTTAACAAATGCTGCGACATAATCATTCGCCGGCGACAGCAGAATATCTTCCGGTGCACCTTCTTGAACAAGCTCGCCATCCTTTAAGATGGCGATACGATCACCCAGACGCAGAGCTTCGTCCAAATCGTGAGTAATAAAAACGATGGTCTTGTGTAACTTTTCTTGCAGCTCAATCAACTGATCTTGCATTTCGCTGCGAATCAGCGGGTCCAGAGCCGAGAAAGCCTCATCCATAAGCAGTATGTCAGCATCGGTACACAAGGCACGGGCCAAACCGACGCGCTGCTGCTGCCCGCCAGATAATTGAGAGGGGTATTGATTTTCGTAACCAGCAAGCCCGACGGTATTAAGCCATTCTTTCGCTTTGTTTTCTCTTTCCAATTTTGGAACACGCTGAACAGTTAATCCATAGGCGACATTTTCAAGAACGGTGCGATGGGGCATCAAGCCAAATCGCTGAAAAACCATGGACATTTTGTGTTTACGAAAGTCCTCCAGTTCGGCCTGAGACAACTGCATAACATCTGTGCCATCGACATAAATATGACCTTCAGTAGGATCGATGAGCCGGTTTAAATGACGAATAAGCGTAGATTTACCCGACCCCGACAAACCCATCACAACAAAAATCTTCCCGGATTCAATGCTTAAATTAATGTCTTTTAGTCCTACTGTGTGGGCGGTTTCAGCAAGAATTTCATCTTTATGTTTTCCCTCTTTTACCAGCGGCATTACTTCTTGAGGGTTATTCCCAAAAACTTTATACAAACCTTCAATACGAATGAGAGGATCAGACATTAATGAGTACCTTCCAAGTGTCTTTGCGTTCTTTTCGCATAAGCTTGCGAAACCCGGTCAAAAATTATTGCCAAGGCAACAATAGCAAGACCATTAAACAACCCCAATGTGAAATATTGATTCGTAATAGACTTAAGTACCGGCTGCCCCAGCCCTTTCACACCAATCATAGATGCCACAACGACCATCGCTAACGCCATCATAATTGTTTGGTTGATACCGGCCATAATCGTTGGCATAGCGAGCGGTAACTGCACTCCCCACAAGCGTTGTGACTTATTGGCCCCATAAGCAGTAGCAGCCTCCAGCACCTCCTTGTCCACTAACCTGATGCCGAGGTTTGTCAGTCTAATAACCGGTGGGATAGCGTAGATAACCACGGCGATAACGCCCGGAATTTTGCCAATTCCGAGCAACATGACCACAGGGATAAGATAAACAAAGGCGGGCATAGTTTGCATAATATCCAATATCGGACTAATGATCGCTTGCACTCTGTTAGAACGAGCCATCATGATTCCAATCGGAATACCCAGGCCGATAGAAACCAAAGTACAAACCGTAATGATACTCAAAGTCCGCATCGTGTTGTCCCACATACCAAAATAACCGATAAGACATAAGGCCAGGACAACGCCGATAGAAAGCTTTACGGATCTAGCCGTAAGGTGAACAATTCCGACGACCGCAATAATAACGATCCACCAGGGTGTTTCGAGAAGAAGTTTTTCAAACCATACGAGGAAATAAAGTAAGGGGTCAAAAAAGGATTCGATGACCTCGCCATAACTGCGAGAAAACTCGCGGTAAGCGCCGTCGAGGCCTTTCTTGATTGCAGTCAGATCTTGACGATCCATTTCAGGAAACTGTGTTAGCCAGGATTCTTTGGCCATACTCGTGCTCCGCTCGTTTTCAAAAAGTTGAGAAAAATCTTGTTTCAGTGGAGCCCGTTATTTCACAACTCAGCGAGTGCCTTTTTCACTTTCATCGCTACTTCAGATGAAACCCAAGGCATCCACGTGGATTCGTAATTGTTCAAGAACTCTTCCATTGCTACATCTCCTTCTGCCTGATTTTCTTCCATCCATGCAAGTAAGGTGTTCATTTGAGCATTCTTAAAAGATCGTCGGGACAAATACTCAAATGCGGCGGGGGATTTAGACGCAAATGCTTCAGTGGTAATCGTGTGAACGGGTGCCGGAGGATACATAGTCGCTTTCGGGTTTTCACACTCCTCTTGGGTTGTGCAAGTGGTGAAATGATCAAAATCCACACCTGATTCAAAATCCACTTTGACCATTTTGTATTTTCCAAGAACAGCGGTCGGAGACCAGTAATAACCAAACCAGCTTTCGCCACGCTCGTAGGCTTTTGCAATGGAACCTGCCAGCCCGGCACTAGAGCCTGGATCAACCATTTCAAATCCTGCGTCCGCCAGTTTTAATGCATCGAACAGATGCGCGGTGCTAGTTTGACAATTCCAACCGGCAGGGCATCCAAAAAAACCCGAGATTGATGGATCTTCCGGGTGTTCGAATAACTTTGCATTGGCGATAACGCCTGAAATAGTCGCTAAGCTAGGATCTTTTTTTACCATATATTCGGGAACCCAGAAACCTTCTTCACCACCATCCGATAAAGATGACCCAGCAATTCTTAAGCGTTTTTCAGCGACTGCCTTATCTATTGCCTCTCTCGCTGAATTACTCCACAGCTCCGGCGCAATGTCCGGCTCACCTTTTTCCATCATAGATATGGTGGTAGGCATGGTATCGCCGGGAACAAGTTCAGCGTCGCAGCCATACCCATGCTCTAGAATAAACAGGTCGACGTTGGCTATAAGGGTCGCAGAACTCCAATTCATATCGGCTATGCTTATTTTACCGCAGGGCTCGCTGGCTTGGCCTGAAGTTATCATTCCAAACAAAACTATTACAGCACCAACTAAACACTTCATTTATGTCCCCATCTGTGATTTCTGAATTAATAAGCCCACGCAATTAGCCCGCGGTCTATGACTTAGCTCTACAACCCAACTCTTACGAAAATCGTATTTGATCATCATTTATGTGATTGAGATACAACTGAACTATTGTACCGTATAAACAACAAGACATCATGGAAAACGGGGTTTGCAGCCAGTGGCTGCAAATTATCGAAGATTAGTTCATCTCTATAGTTTTGAGCATGCAAGCAGTAAAACAGCTGCGAATCTCTCAACGGCCGCTTCAACAAATACAATGTTCAACTTAAGTCAACAGAATTGAGCAACAATACCGCGCTGAGAGGTACGGTAAGGCTCAAGCGTCTATAAGCTGACAGTTTCCAAAAATGCCAAAACATCCTTGGCCGATCGACCGGGAATTTCTTCCATCGGAACATGCCCAATGTCGTCATAAATAACGAGAGTATCATTCTCAAGCGCTTCGGAAAATTGGTAGGCTACCGACACGGGAATCAAGGCATCTTCTTTTCCCCACATGATAAGAGTAGGTACGCTAAACATAGCAGGGTCAACCCGCTCGACATCTCGTTTACCGTAGTTAGCGAATCGACTCAACGTTGCGACACGACTACCTTCCCTTAAGGCCAGCTCGTAATACCGCTCAATCAGTTCGTCAGTCACAACAGGTGAATTGTTATAGGCTGACACTAGCCCTTGCTTCGTAAACCAATAGGGATCGAGATATTGCGCTAACGCTCTAAACCAGGATTTGCGCATCAGGGCGAATATCATTGGCCCATCTTTCCTTTCAACCTTGGCTTGTTCTACACTCGCACCTGCCTCTTTATCACTTAGGGCCGCGACTTTTTCTCGTGAAAATTGTGGCAAGCCACCGGAGTCAACCAAAATCATAGCCGTTACTTTTTTAGGGAATTGAAGTGTATAACGCCAGGTCACTCCTCCGCCCATAGAATTGCCACCCAGGACAAAGTGGCTAACATTCAGGTGATTAACGACAGCCTCGACGGTGCTCACCTGCGCTTCGGATGAGTAGTTGTTATCGGCTGTTGCACCTGTTAAACCATGGGCTGGCAGATCCATACTAATAACACGGTAGTGCTCGCCCAAAATCGCAACCCACGGCTCCCATGTGTGAAGGGATGCATTTGAACCATGGACTAAAACGATAGCAGGCCGGGTTTCATCCCCTTCGTCCCGATAGTGCACTCTGGCACCATTCGGCATTAATAGAAATTGAGATTGGCTATTGGTGTATTTGTCATCGACATACTCTTTCGACAAATCACCTTTATAGAGAAAAATGCCACTGACTATAAACAATACAATCAACACCACCAAGCCCACTTTAAGTACTTTCATTGAAATTCCGCCATTTAGAGTTGTTTTCTTTAAGCATACCTTTATTTTAAGCCCCGCGCCTGTATGCTTGTCGATTTGAAATCGAGGGAAGAAAATGAGTATTCAAGGTAGCTGTCTATGTGGCGATATATCTTATTCCTACGGGGGAACAATCACAGAAATTGCGATGTGCCACTGTCAGCAATGTCGCAAGGCGCAAGGCAGCGCTTTTGCCACCAACATGGTCATTGATGAGAATCTTTTCACGATGCACGATGACAACGCAATACTGAGAGAATACGAATCTTCGGAGGATAAAATTCGTGCCTTTTGCTCCGCTTGCGGCTCTCCTTTATACAGCTATCGACAATCCATCCCGGGCATACTTCGCCTGCGAATCGGTACGCTGGATACGAAAATCGATCAGCGAGTTAATTACCACGCGTTTTATGATTCGAGAGCCGAATGGTATGAGGGCACCGATACACTGAAAAAATTTCCGGAAGGGAAAATGTAAACGAAGAAAGAGCCAAGAGAATAATGTTAACTTATTTTTTGCCAGTCAACGATAGCTCTCTGCCGCAATTGCTGCGTTTGCGGCAGACAGAACAAGGTCCTATTTTGGGAATTTCCGCTGATACCAATGAAAGATGTTTCGTCCAATAGCTTCGGGGTTATCCTCTTGAATGTAGTGGGCTCCGTAGCCGACAAACACGGACTCAAGGTTTCTGTAATTATCTTGCATCCATTGGGCTTTGTCAGCGTTGACTAAAGCGCCCGGCAATGCATACAGTAGTAACTTCGGTACGCTGGATTTTTTTAGCCATTCGCCAACCTTCTCAACCGCAACGACATTGCGCTCGGGAACACCACCGATCGGTAACTCATTCGGCCAGACATAAATAGGCTCCCGGGTGGCCGTATCTAAAAACGGTTCACGATAGGCATTTTTTTCTGTTTCGCTTAGCTTTCTGGTGACCGCGCCATTTAAGAGAATGCCTTCAATAAATATATTTTGCTCAACCAATAACTGCCGGCCAATTTCCGGGGTACGAAAGTTTTTGAAAGTCTCGCCAAAGGGTCCGAAGTCCGCGTAGCCGGACATGGGAAATGTTGGGGGGATAATCGCTTCCATCATGGCAATCGCTTTAACATTTTTCTCGTTGCGCCGCGCATAATCCAAACCTAACATTGAACCCCAGTCGTGAATCACCAAAGTAATATTCTTTAACCCAAGCGCTGCAATAAACCCGTTAATATAGTGACTGTGAGTTTGGAAAGTGTAGTCCAGCTCGGGTTTGTCAGATTGTCCGAAACCGATAAGATCAACCGCTATAACACGCCCAAGGGGCGCGACATGAGGCATGACGTTCCGCCACAAATAGGACGAGGACGGATTCCCATGAAGGAATAAGAATACGGCGCCGGATCCCGAATCAACGTAATGCATTTTCGATCCGAGAACGTCTATAAACTTGGACGGATACGGCATCGATGTTGATATAGCAGCTTCCATCGGTGTTGGCGGCGGACTCTCTTCGGCTATAGAAAAGAAACTACAAAGGAACAATCCAATCACAATCGCAGTATGAGTACATTTCATTAAACGCTCCCTTCATTCGGCAGTTAAGTTAAGGCAGCGTAGACCTTTTGTTCAGAAGAAATCACTGCCTTTATTTGACAAGAAAAAGGCCAAGCACAGAGCTATTTGAAAACCAGGGCAGGTTCAGACAGCTCGTCAGTCATTGGACAAAATTGAAAAAAAGAACCCCACGCAAAACAACAGCGGCCCAAAGAAAAACTTCAGGTCAGGACATCCTATTCTTGCGAACTCAAGAAACTGCCGAGCTGTCGATCGTGCCGACTCATCGCCGATCGGCCTTCCTGTTGAGTCCACGGCGCCCAGCGGGGACTGGCACCTTCCGGACGATCGCCCACAATGGTCACTCGCTGTATAACACGCTCTTCGGAAAAGTCGTTTAATACGTAATGTTGGGTGCACCGATTATCCCACATACCAATCGTGCCTTCAGTCCAGTGATACCGAACGGTAAAGCGAGGATTTTGAACCCATTGAGTCAGAAACCGCAGCAAGTTATCGCTTTCAACGGCACTCATTTCGACAATGCGACGGGTAAAATGCTCACTCACATATAAGGCTTTTCGTCCGGTTTCCGGATGGATTCGCACCACCGGATGAATGGCCATTTGCTCCGGGTGGCCATGGGGGTGAGCATCGTGAAGAGCGGTTAAGCCCTCACACATTTCCTGCATTGGCGGTGATAGAGCATCAAATGCAGCACAAAGACTTGTCCACATAGTGTCACCCCCACTTCGCGGGCATTTCACCATTTTTAGTACCGACATCAAAGCGGGCTCTTTCTGGAACGTAAGATCGGTATGCCATTCATCGGCAATTCCGCCCTTACTCGCCACTAACTCAAATAATTTGGGGTGTACCCCGGCATTAGCGAGGTTAGGATGCCCCTCCAAAACGCCGAAGTTCTCGCCAAAAGCGACGTGCTCATCAACGCTTAAATTCTGTTCGGGGAAAAACAGCACCATATGTTCATTTAACAATCGTTTGACTTCGTCGATACCAGCACTTCCGGCCTGCGCCAGATTAACGCCGCGTATTTCTGCGCCGAGCTCACCCGCCAGTCGGGTCACTTCCCATTCCTGCGTAGTCAATTGCGATGCCATATTAATCCCTTGTCAAATTTATTGGGAGCAAAAGTATAAAGTATGAAAATGAGAAACACCAGATCGCAATCAATGGCACTTAACCGAACCGGCGGATGACATGCCAAGCTCAATACCCAATGACGAAAACCATTCATCAGCGTACCGAGCCGTTGTGGTACAGGGATTGTTATCCGTTTTTTCAGGCCTGCTCTACCCTGGCGCTTCGAGAACTTCCAATCGGACACTAGAGCTACAGCTTATTACCGGCCAAGTCGCTACTGTGACTGTCGACCGCCCGCAACGGCTAACCACAGGGCAGCTAATACAAAAGCAGGCAGCGGTGCAACGGCGAGTAAAGACTCAATGTCAGAGCGATAAATATTCATATGGTGGAGATGGTACCAGGCATGCGGAACCTCTAACACCAGCCAGGCAACACCTGTTGTTCGAACCAGCAAGCGATCTCCGGTAATCAACGCGACAAGGGTTATCACTAAAATAGCAAGGTAACCTCCACCGACATCACCAATGAGATGTACGTTGTAAGGACCATCAATAGATATCCAGGTCATTCCAAAGCCAGGAAAATCTTCATAAAAGGAAGCTGGAAAAAACTGCGCCCAGATACCAACGAATACTGCCATTAGTGCAAACAAACAGAGGGCAGCTTTTTCAACCCAAATCTTCTTCATCTTATTTTCCTCACTGATTAAACGTTTCGCCTAACCACTTAAGCGCTTTGTGGGTTTGATCCGGATGAACTTCAGCAGCAGCCTCTTTATTAAGGTCCGCTATACTGACGGACTTCAGTTCTTCAGCCCAGGTTTGATCGGCGCGACGCATGACTCTTGCAATACCGCAAGGCTTGGAATAAGCCTCGGGGCCCACTCCGCTTGGGCCTCTACGCCGTATTTCTGTACAGGAAAATGAAGGCCCCGCTTCACCGAGCGCACGTAAAACATCAAACATTGTGATTTGTTCGGCCGACCTCGCGAGACTATAACCACCGCCGGGACCTTTTTTAACCGACAACAAATTGGCAGCCGACAGAGATTGCAGATGTTTTGCCAGATAAGGTTTCGGGAGATCGAAGAATTCAGCCAGTTTTGCTCCCGTCAATGCTTTACCGGACGGCAATGCTGCAAGCAAGGTGCACAGGTGAATAGACCACTCTATGCCTTCAGACAATTTCATAAGCACTACACTAAGATTAATTTAATAGTGGACACAATGTATCCACTATTATAATGTAAGTCAACTGAAACCCACATAAGGAATGAACATGAGACTAGAACCCATTAAAACGTCCCCGTCGCTACTGGGTAAAATAATGTCATTCGCCATAAAAAAAACCTATGGCAAAGCCTTTATATCGACCCAATTAATTTACAATCGAATTTCCGGTATGTGGTGGATGATGCTGATCACTATGCGAATTGAAGCGAAGCTGGAAATCGAAAGAGAATTAGCATTGCTTATTCATACTGCAGCAAGTACAGCCAACGGCTGTCGCTTTTGTGCAGATATTTCGAGAGCCCAGGCAGTCAAGGAGCGCATCGGCGTGCAGCGATTTAACGCATTGCTGGAATGGGAAAAAAGTAGCGTATTTACACCAGCAGAAAAAGCAGCACTGGCCTATATCGAAGAAATTAATGTCAGCCGCAACGTTTGTGACGCTACCTTTGCCTTGTTAAAACAACACTATTCTCAACAGCAAATCGCTGCAATAACTGTACAAAATGCAATTGCGAACTTTCACAATGTCATCAACATACCGATGGATTTAACCGAGGATGGACTAGAAACAATGGCCCTGGAAACACTTGCGCTGGAAACACGGACACGGTAATCACTGTCACCGAAAACACCGCCTTCAGGAACACAGCAAGCAGAGAGAAGGAAATAAACTGATTGAGGTAGCTTACCGCAAATGAGAGGGCTTCCTTAAGACCTCTCACTGGAAACGACATTGCGTCGCTGACACTATAACAATTCGTTCAAATTGAGTCTCGAACAAAAATTTTATAGTAATGTCTTAATTTTTCTCGCAATAGATTTCGGTATATCAGTCGGCGCATAACGAGCAACCACTTCACCTTCGCGGTTGATAAGAAACTTGGTGAAGTTCCATTTGATATTTTCCGAACCCATAAATCCTTTTTTGGCCTTTTTTAAGTGCTTAAAAATGGGGTGTGTATTCCGGCCATTAACATCAATTTTTGCAAACATTGGAAAGGTCACGCCATAATTGACCTGACAAAATTCTTCAATGTCGCTTTCACTGCCCGGCTCTTGACCGGCGAACTGATTGCAGGGAAACCCGAGTACCACCAAGCCCTGGTCTTTATATTCTTCATACAATTTTTCCAGCCCTTCATACTGTGGCGTTAAACCACACTTGCTGGCTGTATTCACGATTAAAATCGGCTGACCTTTGTAATCGCCAAGCGCTACTTTATTGCCGTTAATTGTCTCGGCTTCTAAATCATAAATGGGAGAAGTCATGCGAATTCCTCTACTGTGCGGCTATTTACTGTGCCGCTATCTGTTGTACGGCTATTAGAGGAACATAATACAACACACTTATGTTGCATCGCAACATAAGTGTGTTCAATACTGATACATTTATTTAAATCGTTATCGACGTAAATAAAAAAACACCCGATAAGAAACTATCTGGCTCACGCAGCGGAGCCAGGCTAATCCTCCGCGATAGACAAGATGTAACCGGTTTCAGGACTGAAATTTCCAGCGAGCACCGTCTGATAAACACGCTCAACAGCATCGGCGCCGGCATCTTGCTCCACCTTCATCCAACCGCCCACATACGTAACAAAAGTTAACCACACTTCGGCAAGACGCTGCTGAAATCCTTGACCGCCCCATTGCTCTATACGTTTAGCCGCTTGCGATGGCGCAAAAAACAACTCCGGTGCGGGCCCTGCCAATTCAGCGGGCATGCCAGCACGCTGATCCCAATGAGATGCACCAACCATACAGCTGTATTGGAGTTGATCATTAAAATGGGAATGCAGTTGACCCAGAACCTCACCATTGCCCGCAAAATCGACGGTAGCAGTAGGTTTGCTCGCGTCTATCTGGCTAATTTGATCATAACCCAAGACCCGGTCATAACAACCGAGGCCTTCGACGAACTCTATATTACCGGGAGAGGTTAATCCGACTATTTCGTACTTTTGTTCGCGCTTACCGCGATTGTGATGCAATAAAAAAGCCATTCCGAGCGCTGTTTTACTGGAAGCACTGGTCAGCACAAGCGTATTTGCGCCAAAAAATTGATTGTCATCAAAAAAATCATCAAGCAAAAACGATGTCGTAAACAAAGGTCGCAACAACATCTGTAGGGCCTCTGTTTTAACATTGTATAGCGGGTCCGTCGCGCAACGCAGATATTGGTTATAAACCAGAGCCAGAGGCTGACGATGATCGGCACCGTCAATAAAACTCGCCCCATTGACTTGCTTCGGTGTTACGACCAAATGCGTCGACATAGGATAGTAACCATAGATTCGCTCACCCACTTCAATCCCTTCACACTTCGAGGCTTGCACATCGGCGAAGCCCCATACCGGTACGATTCCCTTACCGTCAGCAGCGGGAAAAAACTCCCAATACCGCATCGCGTCTCCCATTGCCGCATAAGTGATATTATTGGCAGTAAAAGCAAATGTATCTACCTTCAGCAGCACCTGGCCTGCCGACAATTCAGCCTCACTTATCTTTGCTCCGGTGGTAAATTCTGTGTCGGAAAGCTCATCGCGATTTAACAAAAATGTGCTTGTCATAGTTATACCTTCTAATCGATTATTTGCGTTTTCGTTATAGAATAAAATGTTATCGCCCATCCTTCTATCCCGGCCTCAACATTAGGGAAATACCGTTATTTTTCTCTGTCGTACAAGAAACTGATAGTCCGGAAATCCCTTCCACTATCAATGTATTAAACTTCGCACAACGCCCATAGCTGTATTCATCCAGCGGTCACTGTCCGTATACTTGCTGGTAACCAACATACCGCTCATCAGAAAGCCGAGATGAGCAGCTTGTAATTTCGGATCGAGATTGATGGGTAGTTGTCCTGCAGCCTGTGCACGTATCAATGCTTTTTTAATACCTTCAGCGGACACTCTGGAGCCGACAGCTAACTTCGCGCGGACAGCTTCATCATGAGGACCCAGCTCGGTCGACGTATTCACCAATAAACAACCGATGCAATCTTTATCGACTCGTGCCTGAAAGCTGTCGTAAAAATACCGCTCTATCCCATCAATAGCATCGCCAGATGACAGAAAGCGCTCAACCCGACCTGCAACTATCTTTTCGATGTAATGATCTAAAACCTGCAGAAACAAACTGTCTTTTGAACCGAAACTGTTATAAAGGCTTCCGGCAGTCAATCCGGTACAACCTTGCAGGTCCTTCATACTCGTTGCGCAATAGCCTTTGTGCCAAAAGCAAAGCATCGCAGCATCAAGTACCTTTTCTTCATCGTAAGCCTTTGGACGCGGCATAAAGGGTATCAATATCTATTTTAGATCGATCATTCTAAAATAGAACGAACGGGCGAACAAGGAAAGATGAGATAAAAAGCAAACTTCTTGACGGGAGGACACCCAGGTCGCTATGAATCTGAAAAGATTATGCGACGGACAGACGCGTGGTATCTAGGCCGCTTTCAGACGGGCTCGCAAGAAATCTACCGCGACCTTAATTTTGGGAATCACATATTGAGGACGCTGATACAACAAGTAGATACCCGTCGCTGGATTAGTCGCGTTAGAAATATTTTCGGGCAACGACACAATCTCCACATTCCCTGATTCCAACGCCTCTTCCATACACCAGCGGGGGAATAAGGCCATACCTTTACCTGATATTAGCGCCTCTTGTAACATTCGGCCCCCGTTGCTGATCAATGCCGTTTGGATGTCAACCGGCGACCAAGTGCCCTCCGACTCGACTAACCAATTCAAAACCTTGCCGGGAGCGCGATATAAAAGAGCTTTATGCTTAGACAAATCCGCGACCGTTTGCGGCACGCCATACTCCTTCAAATATTGCTTCGATGCGCACAACAAAGGCGTATTATCATCAATATATTGCGCAATAACACGCTCGTCCGGGACCCTACCACCGCGAATGGCTATGTCGATTCCATCGCGGCTAAGGTCCGTAACCTGGTTAGAGTAATCGAGATCAATTATTATTTCTGGATAGGCTTCCTGTAGCTCGTCGAGAATCGGCAATAGGCGCACATCCGCATACAAAGGCAATGCACTAATTCGCAATACCCCTGAAGGAGAACTCTGATAACTACCGACCTGACCATCCGCACGGTCGATGGCCGCGAGAATGTCTTTACACTGGTCAAGATAGATTTGTCCAATTTCTGTTAACACCAAATGCCGGGTACTGCGTTTGAGTAATTCAGCGCCCAGTTCCAATTCGAGTGCCTGAATACTGCGCGACAACGTAGAAACAGGGACCGATTCCAGCCGAGCGGCACCGCTGAAGCTGCCACTTTCTTCTATGCGGCAAAAGTAGCGCATTGCTTTTAATTTATCCATTATTGCGTTTCCAGCAAAAGTATTTCGTGATTTTACCCTCTTATCGCCATTTTTGGGAAGATGTAAACTCCCATTGATCGCTAACACGCAGATGTCCCATTAAATTCGTGATTAAAAAACGGCTCAGATAAGACAAAAGTCACTGACAATAAACCCTGCGCTAGTGACGTACACTACGACGTCATCGACCGCGAAATATTGATTTTTTCCGGGTGCGATATGGATTGGATTTGAACAATCTTTCGGCTGTGCCTCAGTTAGTGGCAAAAACGATTGGATGTTGATGGCTAGCATCGACTAGCCGACACGCGTCAAACAAACCGTCGCTAATTTACCGGCAGGCAGACGAAACTTTCCGCAGCTCGATAGGAGAAATAAAATGGCAGACCACACTGGCTCGACTTTACAGATCGACATCGTTTCTGACGTGGTTTGCCCCTGGTGCACAATTGGTTACCAGCGACTACAACAAGCGCTCAAGAAATTTCCCGACCTCAATGTCGAGCTCACATTTCAGCCCTTCGAACTCAACCCAAAAATGCCGCCCGAAGGACAAAATATCGACGAACATATCGCAGAGAAGTACGGTTCGGACAAAGCCACAATTGCCGAAAACCGCAAAAATTTGCGGACCCTGGGAGAAGAAGAAGGTGTGAAATTCGATACTCATGATGAGTCGCGTATTTACAATACCTTTCTTGCGCACAAACTTCTGCTAAAAGCGGAAGAGATAGGTTCTCAGGAAAAGTTGAAACTGGCGCTTTTTAACGCCTACTTTGCCGAACGAAAAGATATTTCAAAGCCAGAAGTACTCTTACAAATCGCGATTGATAACGGTTTTTCAGGAGAAGAAGCGCAGACAGCAATCACCGATGAGACACTGTCAAAACTAGTACGCGAAAAGGAACAGTACTTTCTCGACCGCGGAATACATGCAGTTCCCGCCTTTATTTTTAATAGCCAGTACCAGGTTAGCGGTGCTCAAGATTCGGCGGTTTTGACTGAGGTAATTTCAGAAATAATCGGCAAAAACGAAAAAATGGCCTAAGAACATTAAGAGAGCCTAAGCACAATAAAAGAGCCCTTGGTGTTTTTACTCATTCGAATGCCCCAAAAGTGTCGCACGTAGACGCTGCGATACGGAAATACACTATCGATCTTTTGATGACAAAAAATAACGATAAATCTAAGACCCACAATACCGGAGAAAAACAATGAAAAAGTTACTTATCCTAATCACCTCGATAGCATTTTTAAGCTATTGGAGCTCCACGGTTCATGCCGACATGGCGCCGAAGGTTTCCGCCAAAAAATCGATGCCCGAGTTGACCGTTTATCATCTTGAGGGGCGGCGCTCTGAGCGCATCGTCTGGCTCATGGAAGAATTGAATTTACCTTATAAACTCGTTTATGTGCGCGGTAGTTTGGCCGGCTCTATGGCAAAAATAAAAGCCATTAATCCCGATATGCCGATGGCACCGACCGTCACTGTAGGCGATCAGGTGATGGTCGAATCCGGCGCTATAATTGAATTACTGCTCCGGCGTTACGCTCCGGGCGAATTGCAACCGGATATTGGCAGTAACGAATACGCCAGCTACCTGATGTGGATGCACTATGCTGAAGGCTCACTAGCAGCGCGCCTATTCTCCGATTATCGAACTTGGTTAAAAGCACCCCCCACCAAACGCTCTCGTCTGGTCGACTCAGAAGCAACAGTACAATTCGCTGAGAATTACCTGAACGATCATGCATGGTTTGGCGGCGACGAGTTTTCCGCGGCCGACATTATGATGATGTTCCCACTTAACGTAGCAACCAAACTAAACATTGTCGACGAAGCACAATTCCCGAAAGTCGCATTATGGAAAGAAAAAATTGTCGAGCGCCCCGCCTATAAACGCATGTTAGAAAAGGCACGTCCCGACGGACTAATTGGCGCTCTGCCTGTATTGCCTAAGCACGCACCGTCTGGACCACGGAAGTAATTATACCGCTATTAAGATGCCGCTCTTTTTGTATAGCGGCATCATTCGAGTAATTAATCGGAGGCCGGGGTCGACCTAAAAAGAACAGCGTCGACTCCGTGGCCACCGCTTCTATTTAATGCACCCAAATAGACTTATTTCGCGATAGTCGGAAAATCGGTAAACACAAGCACGCCATGCCATGCCACCGAAGCCTTGCTGAATTTCTATAAACAGGTAACGTGCATTGCTCCCTTCCTATGCAGAAACGTTGCTAACAATCCAAAACAGACGCTATAACTCCAACAAATCTAACTGGACAGTAGGCATCAAACCTAAACCGTCGAAGACTACTCGTGCGCAAATTTTTCCATCGCCGCTATCACTTGCTCCGCCTCATCAAAAAACGGAGTATGTCCAGACCCAGGAATGACGGTTATGCGTAAATCATCGACATACTTCGGAATTTCATCCAGCATTGCGGGGACGAAAGTGGCTTCGTTTTCTGTCCAAATTAACAAACTGGGCACTGTAACGCGGGACAATTTAGCGGGCCAATAAGTGGAGTCGTTAATCTCTTTCAGCGCCGGTATGTTCGCACGATACCAGTTCACTGCGCCGGTAATGGCACCAGGCTGACTCCAGGCACTGAAAAAAGCACCCTTAAATTGATCGTCAAGATGACCCTTGGCATAAGCCCTATCAAACCCGTAGCCCCATAGTAGCTGTGGTCCATGCTCGTCAAATACTTTTTCCATGTTAGGACTTTTCAACTTTTCCATATAAGCGGATGACTTTTTTTGCTGTTCATTATTGACGATCATATCGAGAAGAACATTGTATGGCGGTGCATTAATAACCACCAATTTATTCACCATTTCAGGGTACTTTTGGGCAACCGCCCAGGCCAGCGCTCCACCCCAGTCGTGGCCAACCAACGTAACTTTTTTATCTGTGGGAAAATGCTCAATTAGCGCTTTTACATCTTCCACCAAAAACTCAATTCGATAGTTTTCCACGCCCTTTGGCTTAGCAGATAAGTTGTAACCGCGATTATCCGGAGCAACGACATGGTAGGTACCCGCAAAGTGGGAAAGGAGCTTGTCCCATGCTGCACCAAAAAACGGGTATCCATGCAAAAACACCATGAGATCACCTTCACCTCTATGCACGTAGTGAAATCTCAACCCATTAAGTGTGGCAAACTCGGAATCGTAACCGAGCGAACTCACCTCAACAGGGTCACCTTCAGCGCCTATCATAGGCGCAACAAGCATTGCAGCAGAAAAAAACAGGCTCAAGATCAAATTGGGCATGCTGAAGTTTCGTTTTATCATCATGATTTTTCTCTAGCAACTTACATTTTGGTAAACGGTTAAAATGGTATCTAAGGTACAGCACTGGCTGCTTCCCTCCTATTATTGCAACCAGACAGCTACCGCCTGAATGCAAAACGTTATAAAGCCAACCCTGCGATATTCCGGCAACAGACATTAAGAAAGCAAGAAAGCAAGAAAGCAAACATTTCTCTGCTTTCGCCGTTACCCCCAGCTGCCAGATACCGCACGAAGAACATAATCGGGATTTCTAATGCCCAAAATAACCTTTATTGACGATTAATACAATAAATATTAAGATAGCCGCTTTATTAGATAAATACTCGTAATGTGAGGCAAGATCGATGGAGTTGGGGTTAGACAAGAAAAAAGTCATTGTCACCGGTGGCAGCAGAGGTATCGGTAAATCGATTTTACAAAACATGGTCGATGAAGGAGCGGCTGTAGCGACTTGTGCACGCGGCGAAGAAGCGCTTAATGCCGCGCTGGAAAGCTGGCGAGCATCCGGAGCGAAAGCCTATGGCTCAGCCCTGGATGTGACTAATGAGCAGCAGTATAGCGACTGGTTTTCTCAATCACTCGAACAACTAGGCGGCTTAGACGTATTCGTGAGTAACGTTACCAGTAGAATAACAACCAAGGGAAACCAGCGCTGGCAAGACACTTTTGAAGTCGATCTAATGCAACATATCAGAGCGACTGAGCTGGCCATTCCTTACTTAAAACAGGGTGACAACCCTTCTATCGTCTATATTTCCTCGATCGCTTCAGTAATGACGACAAATATGCCGACGGAGACCGAATATGGCGTGATGAAGGCCGCTCTAATTTCCTACGCCACACAACTGGCCACCAAACTGGGTAAAGACAATATTCGCGTAAATCTGGTATCGCCAGGGCCTATTTATCACGACGGTGGATTTTGGCAAATGGTTGAAAAAAATCAACCTGAACTTTTCACTCGAGCGAAAGCGGTTTCAGTTTTTAATCGACTCGGCACAGCTCAGGAAGTCGCAAATGCCGTCACATTTTTAGCCAGTCCAGCCGCGTCAAATATAACTGGAGCAAACCTGAGAGTAGATGGCGGCGCTATTAAGACTGTCAATTTTTAATATGACAGGGACGACCATGTTTACTGTGCCGCAGCGGTCAACATAGTCGGTGCTGCATACCAATTGCCGAATCGTCAGTCGCTCCGAGTTTGAATTTACAGCACAGTAAACCGAGCCAGATTAATCCTAGATCAACACTATTAACTATTAGTTTAATAAATGGCGATAATGCATGACGAAAGCATACTATTGACGATACTGTGCTTTTCGATACCAGTCTCGCATTGAGCGACTGTAATGTACGTCCTGCGAGTAAACGCTCCTATTTTTCCTACATATCCCTTTACGGTGTTAAAACGGTCGACAATAAAATTTGGCTAACCGGGATGTCGTCCAGATGCAGGTTCTTTTGAAAAAAGTCGGCGACGTATACCCGCAAGTGATGCTCTGAGGTCTATAAAAGAATTGGGACATAAAAGGTTAAAAGCGCCTGTATATCAGTTCAATCTCATCATAGCTATCCCATTTTTAATAGCGATGCTGGATTCGGCCACTGGGTTCGCGCCCTAATTACCGGGGAGTGTGACTAAAAACCGAGGGAAATCTTTTTCTATTGATTTGAACTATGAGCGATCGCGTATCTATCTTTCGGCGATTTCTCTAATACGTGTTTGACATGACTACTCTATCAAGCAAGGCGATAGGGGTTTTAACGTCGTACCTAAAAAGCATATAGACGATCAACCTTTGCGCTAACGGATTACTCGCTTGGGCGCTGAGCCTTTACACAGCGAAAAGATAGATTGTAGGGCAGATTTCGACTCTATATTTGAGTTGAAAAACTATAAATTTAGAAGACTGGAAAATTTGGAAAACTGATATTTACATTCACAAAAACTATGTCGTTAGCCTTGTCTTATCCAGTTATTTAGTGGTTCTTCAGCGATCTACGGCGACTAACTTTTGACTTTCTCTCGGCTATTTAATTCTGAAATGTCTTTGCCTATGAGTTACCCCCAACGAAAAGAGCCTGGGAATTAACCAATGGTAATTAAAGAAGGTTGATTAGTAATAGCATAGTATCTACTATCAAAACACCTTCGTTCGCAAACGTCGAACGCCAGTAGTAAAAAGACCATTTCACAGGTAGCGAAGAATGAAGTACTCAACCTCCATTGGCATTCCCGTTCTTGTTATTTTTGGCGCGGTAACGATTGCCTGGTTAATGATCTCCGCAAGACCTGAAGCGAGTCAAACTCCTGCTGAACAACCTACGTTATTGGTCAATAGTTTTGTCGTTCACCCACAAGACATTGAAATCGAGATTTCAGCCAGTGGCACCGTAGAGCCCCACACAGAAACATTGTTAGTTTCAGAGGTTCCCGGAAGAATCCTGGAGGTATCAGCCAATTTTTTGAACGGTGGTTTTTTTCGTAAGGGAGAAGTGATATTGCGTATCGACCCGCGAAATCATCGAGCCGAACTTAAAAGAGCCGAAGCGGGGTTAGTGAGAGCGCGAACACAACTCGCACAAGAAACATCACTATCAAAATACGAGCGCGGTGATTTCGAAAAGCTAAAAGCACTAAATCCAAATATAGCTGAGTCTTCCTCGTTGTCGTTTAGAAAGGCGCAATTAACGAAAGCCGAGGCTGAAGTTGTCGCTGCCGAGGCACAGGTCATTCGTTCTCAGGGTGATTTGGAGCGTACAGAAATTCGCATGCCTTACGATGGGCTAATCAGAGAAAAAAGGGCCGATTTAGGGCAATACCTTAGTCCAGGTACTGCGCTGGCAATGATATTCGCTGTCGACTTTGTCGAGGTGAAGCTGCCCTTGAGCCCACCACAAGTCAGAAAAATAAATTTACCAAATCACTTTTCCGACGAGGGCATATCGAAGGCAGACGCGGTTCCCGTTACGATTTCAATCAGCGACAGCGAACAGACCTGGCCTGCTGAATTGGTGCGGACAGAAGGCGTACTCGACACAAATACACGTACGCTTATTGCTATTGCACGCGTACATGACCCTTACGGCCTAATATTAGACCGAGATATCGAGCCCTTGAGAATCGGGACATTTGTCGATGTTGCCATTCGCGGCACGATGTTAAAAGACGTTTATTCTGTGGAACGACACATGTTGAAACCGGGCAATCTCATTTGGGTTATCGATGAGGAAGAGCGAATTAGACCTCGCACAGTAAGCCTTGCTTATGCCGATGAAAAATACGCCTATATCAACACGGGATTACTCCCGGGCGACCGCGTTTGTATTACTCCCATCGAAAACCCGCTACCTGGAACACGAGTTCGTATCGTGGAGGAGAATGGAAGCAATGACACCTGAATCAAATACGGGGCTGATTAGTTGGTTTGCCCGCAATCACGTGGCGGCCAATCTGTTAATGGTTATGTTGATCGTCGTCGGTGGCTATTCTCTGATGACAGTGAAAAAAGAGGCCCAGCCTCGAATGCCGGTAACCAATATAAGTATATCCGTCCCTTTCTTCGGCGCTGCACCTGAAGAAATCGAACAAGGTATACTTTTGAAACTGGAAGCAGCGTTAAAAGATGTCGAAGGTATTGCTGAACTAAACACTTACGCAACAGAACAAGGGGGCTCTGCCAGGATTCGCGTTGCCACCAACGAGGGTTACACCGTTGAAACAGTGATGGATCGCGTCGAACAAGCGGTATCAACCATCAGCCGATTCCCGTCTGAAGCAGAGAAGCCCGTTATTACCCCTTCAAGTTGGCAGCACGCGGTTTTGCGGATTCAACTCTCGGGAGACATGAATGATCGCACCCGGAAACAGCTGGCGGAGGAAGTTCGAGACGATTTACAACAATTACCGGAAGTGTCCAAAGTCAACATCCAAGGTGTGCTACCGACAGAAATCGCCATCGAGATCCCGGAAAGACAATTACGTCGCTACGGATTGACGCTCGATCAGGTCGCTTCTGTCATCAGAGCCAGCTCTATCGATCTGTCAGGTGGTGCAATTGAAAGTGGCAGCGGCGATATCCGTATCAGGACCCTGGGCCAAGCTTACCTTGGCGAAGATTTTGAGCGGATAACACTGATTACTCGACCAGACGGCACTCGAATAACAGTCGGCGATATTGCCACGGTTAGAGACTCCTTTATAGATGTGCCCTTTTACTCGATGTTTAACGGCAAACCGAGCGTAATGGTTGAAATATATGCAGTCGGTGAGCAAAGCCAGCTGGACGTAAGTCGTGCAGCCAAAGAGTATGCTGAGAAAAAAGCTACTACCCTACCTGACGGAATAGAGATGAATATCTGGGGGGACGTTGCAGTCCATATCGCCGAAAGCGTCGATTTGATGACTCGCAATTTAATGGCGGGAGGCATTTTTGTATTCATCATTTTGGGTATTTTTTTAAGACTGAAACTCGCAGCGTGGGTAATGGTTGGGATTCCAGTCAGTTTCCTCGGAGCCGGCATGATGATGCCTTTACCCGGTTTTGACCTGACAATAAACATGATGAGTATTTTCGGCTTTTTTATAGTCCTGGGAATTGTGGTCGATGACGCAATCATAATTGGTGAAAGTGCTTATACTGAAATCGAAAAACATGGGCACTCAATAGACAACGTTATCGTCGGCGTAAAAAGAGTTGCCATACCCGCAACCTTTGGCGTCCTGACAACCATAGCAACCTTCGGCCCCATGGTATTTTCTGGCGGTGATTTTAATGCTTTTAGCCGGGTCATTGGTTTGATTGTTATCTTGTGTCTATTTTTCTCTATCATCGAATCAAAACTAATCCTCCCCGCGCATCTAGCCCATATGTCAGAAAAACCACCCCGCGGAACACTTGCAAAACGATTGATAGGTTTGCAAGAATCAACTGCCAATGGACTACGCCACGTCATTCAAAATTTGTACCGCCCCTTACTCATCTTTTCGATTAAACATCGCTATACCACATTAACCGTCTTTGTTGCCTTGCTCATTATTGTCGGAGGAATGTTCGCGGGAGGTATTATCCGTTATGTGTTTGCACCCTCAGTTCCTGACAGGTTTATAAAAGCGGAAGTTGAGCTGGTTGAAGGAGTGCCAAAAGAATTGGGGCTATCGATCGCCAAACGGCTTAGAGAAACCCTACTTGAAGCCGGCTTAGACGTTAGCGGGAAATACGGAATAGAAGAGAATATCGTTGGGAACAACATATCTATTTTGACCCCGCAAAATACGATAATTGCAATGGCGGAACTGGACCAGGGAGACAATGACGATATTGATCCCGAAGAACTCGCTGCCGCGTGGCGGGCATTGGTAGGAGATATTGCAGGAACGACATCGATGCGTATCCGATCCGGAAATCGTTCCGGCGGCCCGGCTCTAGCCTTCAAATTGTCAGCCAATGATACAGATCAGATTGAACAAGCAGCCACCGCGCTGATGGCACACCTGCGCGATTATGACGGCGTTTACGAGATAGAAAGTTCGCAAACGAGCGGTCCCCGTGAGCTGCAACTGCAAATAAAACAAGGCGCAGAAGCGCTAGGATTAACACAGGCTGCGCTGGCGACACAAGTTAGGCAAGCATTTTATGGCGTAGAAGCCCAACGAATAAACCGAGACCAGGGCGAAACACGTGTTATGGTTCGCTATCCAAAAAACGAACGTCAGTCGGTCGGGAACCTCGAAGCAATGTGGATTCGTTCCCCTTCAGGTAAGGAAGTACCTTTCGATCAGGTTGCAACGATGCTTTATGACGATGCCCCGGCTAAAATATATCGTCAGGATGGCAATAGAGTCGTTGTCATCACAGCAAACGTTGACGAAGCTGTAGCGACTCCTGCAGAAATCACAAAGTCAGTATATCGTGATTTCGACTATATATTGAAAGCGCAATTCCCATCGGTAAAAATACAACAGACCGGCGCTAGTAAACGAGAGCAGACTACGATAAGTGAATTTGCTAGAAATTTTGGGATATCCTTACTACTCGTTTACGCCTTAATGGCTATCCCACTAAAGTCATATCTTCAGCCGCTCATTGTCATGTCCGTCATTCCCTTTGGTTTAATCGGCGCGTTGCTGGGCCACTATATTCTCGGCTATGCGGTTAGCAGCGTATCGATAATGGGCTTAATAGCGTTAACAGGCGTGGTCGTAAACGACGGTATTATCCTCGTTGATTACGTAAACAAAGCCGTCGCTGGCGGAGCTTCAAGACGTGACGCTGCTGTCGAGGCTGGAACGGCAAGATTCAGAGCGATTTTACTCACCTCCCTCACAACATTCATCGGCTTATCACCCATGCTCACAGAAACGAGTTTTCAGGCCGCTTTGATGATGCCGATGGCTATCGCATTGGCGTTTGGCATTCTATTTGCGACCACAATGACGCTTATTCTGATTCCCTGCCTGTATATTATTATGGATGACCTGCAGTCGATATTTGGGTTTAAGGACACCGCCAATAGCCGTGAAATACCGGTCTAGGTGCCCTTCATCTCATCAACCCAACACCGCTTCAAAATTACGGCAGATCAATTGATGAAAGCGAGTCAAATGGACGGGCTTCTCAGCCTGATAGGCATGTAGCGTGTAAACAGGCCAAATCGGACCAATGATACTACTGACGATATGAATCAGTTCCCCCGACTTAATTAAAGGCTTGGCTGTTAGGTCGGGCAATAATACAAAGCCTAAATGCCGCATCGCTAATTCAAGGGCGCTGGGCAAGGTATTCACACGTGCAAATTGGTTCAATTTGAGTGTGGATTTAGTGTCGTTTGCCAGCTCATATACGATCATTTTTTGCTGCTGCCACGAGGTTGAAATCCAGCGTAAACTAGTCAGGTCTTCGGGGGTCTTGGGCATTCCGTAGCGACTAAGGAAAAGAGGTGTCGCACAAAACACTTCTTTTATGGTGCCTACCGGCAACGCCCGATAACTACTGTCAGCTAATTCCCCAGCACGAATTGACACATCAAGATTATTCTCGACCAAATCCATACTGCCATCACTGACCACCAATTCAGGTTCTAAGCCCGGATATTCTCTGCAGAGTTGTTCAATAGAAGGCATCACGACTGTCGACTCTAAGCCGTGAGGAAAGGTGACTGCAAAACGGCCACTAGGATTGTCCCCCGCATCGGCAATATCTGAAAAGGCCAATTCAACCTGATCCTGAAGAATTTGGCAACGTGCATATAGCTTTTCGCCTAAGGCAGTCAAGGAAACCCCTCGCGTGGTTCGATTAAGCACACGAATACCCATATCCCTTTCGAGCCCTTTTATTTGCTGACTGACAGCAGACTTAGTGATACCCAGCGTGTTCGCTGCTTGCGTAAAGGAACCTTTTTGCGCGACACAGAAGAAAACCATTAATCGCGAAAGTTGCTTGTGATTGTTCATATTAACTAAACAGTAAATGAAATTATAAGATATTGTCGTTAATTTTAACCTTCTATATGATTCAGTCAAGCCAATAATGGCGCAAACTAGACCGTTGATGCGGTCGACCAAGGCCAAATTTGGCCTGATAGAGGAGATTCAAATGACTGCTTATATCATCGTCGGACTGACTGTAAAAGATAGCGAGAAATTCCAGCGTTACGGCGCTTCCGTACCACCGACATTAGCGAAATACTCCGGAGAGGTTCTGGCAAAAGGGCCAGCGGACAGCTTACACGGGGTCTTTCCTTTTCAAGTTCAGGTTATCCTCGCTTTTCCGAGCAGGGAAGACGCTCAAGACTGGTATCAATCGGAAGATTATCAGGCGCTGATACCTCTTCGAGACGAAGGTATAGACAGCCAATTTCAACTAATTGGCTAGTGGTCAAGCAAAAAAAAACCGAAACAAATACACGATGGAGAAAGGACAATGACATTCCAAATACACACTATTGAGACCGCCCCGGAACAGAGCAAAGCACTGCTATCTGACTCGTTAAAAGCCTTTGGTATGATTCCAAACCTGCACGCGGTAATGGCCGAGTCACCAGCAGTACTCGAATCTTACAAAATTTTGCACGATAAATTTCAGAGCACAAGCTTCAATGCTGAAGAATTAACGGTGATATGGCAAACGATTAATGTGGAAAATAACTGCCACTATTGCGTACCTGCCCATACTGGCATCGCGAACATGATGAAGGTCGACCCCGACATCAGCGAAGCACTGCGGAACCGCAGCAAACTACCGAACGAAAAACTTCAACAGTTGCACGAAACAACGCTGAAATTGGTGCGGGAACGGGGGATTCTCAGTGAGAAAACACTAAATGAGTTTTTTGAGGTCGGCTATGAAAAACGCCACCTGCTTGAAATCGTCCTGGGTATTTCGCAAAAGGTGCTGAGTAATTATATCAACCACTTAGCTGATACACCGGTCGACAAGGCCTTCGAAGCGTTCACATGGCGTAAATGATGGCTTAAATAAATTGAGTGAAGCCACTGCGTGAATATGGCAGTGGCTTACGCCCAATTCGCCTCAGCTAAGGTCCGACGTCTTAAATACAGCAGCGCGTAAATGGCACTGTACAGTGCGATAACCACCAGCCCCACCCATTCCATTTTGAGCGGAGTGAATTGATATAACAAAATCAGAGTTAGCATTACCAGCGTATTCCCCACCACATAATTTCTCTGACCTATTTCCTGTGGCGTAAGCTTTAAGCTAACAGTGTACAGGCGAATGAGCGAGTCCAAAGAATTTATTACAAAAATTACGCCGACGATAACCAGGCATGTTTTGAGAATTTCACTAATCTCCAAGGCATAGACATGGTAGTGATAGAGCACAGAAAACCACACGGCGATGGGAATTGAAGGGATAAACAGCAAAGCGAGTAGAAGCTGCCAGGTTTTCAGAGGACTGAGAAAACGAGACACAAACTGCCCGATCATAATGCTCCAGGAAAACCACCAGAACAGATAGAAGGCGTGCAAATCGCTAATAGGTGCAATAAAACGGTGAATATTGCTGAAATACTCGCCTAGATTTAAGGCGCTAACGCCAAAGCCAATAAACCCCATATCGGTGGTCACCCACATAAGCGCAATCAATGCGAAGAACAGCCAGGTGGAGGCGACGCTGAGAATTTTAACGTATTTAATATCACTGCTGGAAAAGACCGCCGACAACACCACCACCGCCACCAGTCCGTATTGTGCTACCGCACTTATTCCCTCGACGTATGTCGGCAAATAACTCAGAAACAAAAAACCGGTGAATGCACAGGTGGCAATGACGACAAAGTTGTTAACAAATTTCACCGCGGGAATTTCAAAAAGCCTAACATGCGGCTCAACTTTGCAAAAATAAAACGTGGTAAGAAAGTAGAAGGCCCACACTAAAAAACCCCACATCCCAAATTCAACCGCCAGTGGATTCGCAAAACCATAAACAGCGTCCTGCTCGTATTGGGGGAATTCGGTCAGGGGGAACATAATGAGCCCTACATCCAGCCCCGAAGTAAATAATATCGCACTGAAGGCAAATAGATTGGTCGGCAAGTTTCCCTTGCAAATAAGATTTCCCCAGCGCACAACAATGACAACTGAAGTCAGTAAGGTGATGCCAATAGCAACGATTAAAATGGTGTTCATTTAACTTTCCCGTTAACAATCTTAATTCGGAAACTCAGCATGCAGAATCGAAACCTCCTGCCCTGAACGGTTTATTACTTAAGAACTCGGCGCGGCTCATTAGGTCGCTGGCGTTGTTTCCATTGAGGATCGATCCATGGCTCTACGCTTGCCGGGACCAGCGGTTTATTATCCATGATTATGTCCGCCGCTTTTTCAGCCAACATAATCGTCGGCGCGTTTAAATTACCATTGGTAATACTGGGCATAATTGAGGAATCGACGACTCGCAAGCCATCAATACCACGTACTTTACAGCGGCTATCGACTACCGCCATAGGGTCATCATCTGCGCCCATTTTACAGCTACAGGAAGGATGATAGGCGCTCTCGACATTGTCCCTCACCCAGGCATCGATAGCCTCTTCTGACTGTATGTCGACACCGGGTTGAATTTCATCACCACGATAGATGTCCATTGCCGGCTGGTTGATTATTTCCCGGGTCAAAAGAACACAGCGGCGCCAATCTTCTCTATCTTGTTCGTGCTGTAAATAATTAAACAATATGCTCGGCTTATCCCTCGGATCATTACTGATTATCTTTATCTGCCCGCGACTCTTGGGTTTGTTGGGACCGACGTGAACCTGGAACCCATGCCCGTCTACCGCGGAGGCGCCATCATAACGCATTGCCGCGGGCAAAAAATGATATTGAATATCGGGCCATTGTAAACCAGCTCTGGACCTAATAAACGCGCATGACTCGAAGTGATTGCTCGCGCCCAAACCATTTCTGAACAATAACCAACGCGCTCCGATCAAGCCTTTACTTATCAAGTCCAGTTCGCCATTTAATGTGATTGGCTGTTTGCAGTGAAACTGAAAATAGACTTCTAAATGATCTTGTAAATTATTTCCAACTCCTGGCAATTCATGTACTGGAGCAACGCCTGCTTTCGTTAATACCTCAGTCGGACCAATTCCCGAGTGCTGTAACAAAGTCGGCGAGCCAATTGAACCCGCGCATAACAAGACTTCTTTTCTGGCTTTGACATGAACCGGATTGCCGCGTTTTTCGTATTCGACGCCTATCGCTCGCTTTCCTTCCAACAATAATTTCCGGACAAAGACTTTACTTAACAGGGTGAGGTTTGAGCGTTTTTTCACCGGGTCCAGATAAGCGTTTGCCGCCGACCACCGCTGACCGTTTTTAACAGTCATATGCATCGGCCCAAATCCTTCCTGTTGTTGAGCGTTGCTGTCTTGGGTTGCCGGGTATCCTGCGTCCACGCCCGCATCTATAAAAGCTTGGTACAAAGGATTAAGCTTCATGTCATTACCAGCACAGGTCGCCAACGGCCCTTCTCCGCCGCGGTATTCATCAGCTCCACCAATCCAGCTTTCGCTTCGTTTGAAATAAGGGAGGCAATCGCTGTAACTCCAGTTCTTTGCGCCTAGTCGTTCCCACTCATCAAAATCGCAAGCGTGGCCCCGTACATAAACCATACCATTGATAGAGGAAGAACCACCGAGTACTTTGCCTCGGGGACAATGGAGGGAACGACCGTCCAACGCGGGTTCCGGTTCGGAATCAAAGAACCAATTGAACCGCTTATTGTTCATCGGATAAGATAAGGCGGTTGGCATGCGAATAAACAGGTCGCGGTCGCTACCCCCGGCTTCGAGTAGCAATACCGAATTTGTGCCATCCGCCGTCAAACGATTGGCCAACACGCAACCGGCTGAACCGGCACCGACAATAATATAGTCATATTCCATGTTAATCATTGAACCGTTTTTTACCTCTAAAGTCGTTTATTAATTAAGTCTGTCAGTCACTCGAACAGCTTCATCATTTCTATTTTACGCTTATGCAGGGGCGAATCAGCGCGACAAAAACACGTTTTTTAACGATCAGATCACCTCTAAATACTCAGCAAACAGCCGAACTATGCCAATACGACTATCCAGAAAGCGATATGCTTTCGAGATTATGAACCACCAGACCAAACTTTATCCTACAGTAGGCCACCGCCAATAATCGACTATCGCAAGCCCAATTCTTTTTACTGGAGGAAAGGATTGCTGGAAAGACCCTACAATCCAGTCTGCGCTTAAGAAAAACTGTTTTTCGAACAGTAATTCTTTCGGGATGATTATAAACTAATCGCTATATGTTAGTCTTTTTCCGCCACTACTACTAACATCTATGCAATTAAAGCAAGTTGAATTAGCCAAAGCTGCCAGCAATTCTACATAAACGTTTTTGATTTGTTGCAGCGCGAAGTCAATATCATAGGAATGGAGCAAGTCATGCAATTCATGATCACAGCCTACGACGGCACTGACGTAGAAGCACTAAACAGACGTTTACTCGTACGTGAGGCACACTTAGCCAATGTCACGCCACTCCAGAAGTCGGGCCAATTTATCGCTGGGGGAGCCATCCTCGACGACGACGGAAAAATGATTGGTTCCACCTTGTATATGGATTTTGAAAGTAGGGAAAAACTGGATGAGTGGCTGAGCAACGACCCTTATGTTGTCAACGACGTATGGCGGGACATTAAAGTTGATCCGATAAAACTCGCACTGCGATAAAGCCATATACAATTAAGAGCAATAACGATAATTCGAAATCTCGTCGATAATAATTCGCAGGGAGACACAAACAATGACCGGAACTATTGATAACGTCGATCATACAATGGTACCCGTCCATAACCTGGACGAGTCGGCACGCAAAATGCGGCAATTAGGTTTCACACTAACGCCAAAATCTGTTCACAAAGGCCTGGGAACAGCCAATCGATGTATCATGCTAGCGGAACAAAATTATGTTGAAATAATTGCCATAGACTCCATTGATGCGCCCCAGCCTCCTTTTGCAAAAAGCTTACAAAATCGGGAAGGAACTTATGCTGTTGCTCTGGCGAGCGAAAACGCCGCAGCGGCGGTGGTGGCATTTCGGAAAAATGGCATGATTGTGAACGACCCGTTTACGTTCTCGCGAATGGCGACCACCAGTAACGGCGAGACAGAAGTCAGCTTCACCGTCATCATGATAGACCCGAATGAGCTACCGCAGGGAATGATGTTCATTTGCCAACATCATTCCCGGGAAAAACTGTTTACCGACGACGTTAAATCCCATTTAAACGGGGCTTTGGGCATTCACTCCATCACAGCGATCGTTTCTGATCTCGACGTTGCCGCCGACAGTTATGGGAAATTGTTTGGATGGGACCGTATCGCACGTTCAGAAGATTTTCTGACTGTCAGTACCGAAAAAACATCGCTGATTTTTATGACGGAAAACTATTTTATCTCTCAATATGGCGCAATCTATCAACCGCCGACTTTACCTTGCTTTTGTGTATTGAGTTTTAGTGTGGCCAGCCGACTCCATACCCGCGAGTTTCTCCTTAACGCTGAAATCCCTTTTACTGAAGGCTTGGACGGTCAACTTCGAATAGCGCCACAGGAGGGCTGCGGCGATATTATTGAGTTCATTTAACATTTAGCTTTAGAATTCAGAGATCTAATCTGAAAGAGAAAAGAGAAATAACTGAGCTCTAATCTCATCATCTTTCAAATCGTCGTCACCCTTCCACCACGGCCGACTCAGATTTTGTGTGGAATAAAACGAATTCACTGCGCTTTCCAAAGAAAATCCGATTAACGACTAACGCCAATGCAATGCAGGTAAATAGAGTCACTGCCATCAGATGAATATAATGAATCGGCGTCCAGACAAAGGTGAATACTGCATACAAGCCAATACCAAATCCGACTGTAATAATAACCGCTCCAGCGTCGACATTTCTGAACATTAACCCAACAATGAAAGCGGATAGAATGGGCATACTCAGCAGGCCATTTAACTGCTGCACTAAATTGATAATACTATCTGCCCCGCTATAAACAGGCACTAAAGCCACCGCTAAAATGACGAAAGATATCGAAATTACAGTATTCAACTTATGCACATCCGTTTTTTCATTAATGTATTTCTCGTGAAGATCACACACATATAAAGCAGCTGAAGAATTTAAAACACTATTAAAACTCGTCAAAACGGCGGCGGCCATCATTGCCGCAAAAACACCAGACAACCACCCTGGCAACAAATCACCGACAATCCGGCCGTATGTCGCGTCGCCAATATCGCCGTACAGTTGATAGGCGCAAACCCCAGGAACAACGATAATCAGTGGCACTACGATCAAACGGATTGCCGCAGCCAAAAACACCCCTTTTTGAGCCTCTTTAACACTGGGCGCTGCCATCGCGCGCTGCGTTATCGTTTGGTTAGTACTCCAATAGAAAATTTGGATAAAGATCATTCCCGTGAAAAGCGTAGGCCATGGTATCGGTGTTTCAGGACCGCCTATCATGGTTAATCGCTCGGCGGGAATACCCGAAAAATCAAAGTTAATCGCGTCGAGTGCCAGGTAAACAATGAGCAGGCTTAGTATCAACAGACCGACACCGCTGATCGTGTCCGAAACGGCTACAGCTCGCAAACCTCCAAATATGGCGTAGGCAGATCCGACCACAGCAAAAGCACCCGCGATAAACAGTATTGGAATATCGACGTTAAACATCGATTGCATAAACAGGGAGCCCGTATACAACATGATCGGTAAATAGAGGAAAACATTACCGAGTAAAAAAAGTATCGCGACCATGGCTCGTATATGTTTACTACCGTAACGTTTTTCTAACAATTCTGTAGTTGTTGTACAATTATACTTGTAATAAATAGGGACAAAAACAGTCGCGAGAATGAGTAAGCCAACCACGGCCGACAACTCCCACCACGCCAGCAAAAACATCTGGTTACCATTCATTCCGACTAATTGATCAGTACTTAAATTGGTTAAAGTGATTGAGCCTGCAATGAATACCCACGACAGCCCGTTACCAGCAAGAAAATACTCTTTATTCGAATCGCTAACACGTGCTACACCACGGCATTGTCGATAGGTCAGCCAACCGATCAAGGCCGTTATGCCAAAAAATACTGCCACTTGAATTGTATTACCCATCAATTTATCTCAATTCGATTATGAAGATAGGCTCCTGTCTGGACCCTATCTATTGTTATTATTGTTGACTCATTTAGTGTCAGAAGCAGGTGTCCGCACTATCATCGTCTGACTCGCTGTTGCCAGTAAATTGCCCCGTTCGCTCCACATATGCATCGTACCGTATGCGAAACCGTTGCCGACAAACTCCATTCGATTGTCGCAAAGTATCCATTCTGTCATCTCTCTGTTGGCATAGCGAATGGTATTATCAATACTCGTGCAATGCATAATTTTGCCGAGCGCACTGCCCAAGGCAGACGGCATATAATCGGCAATAATGGCCAGTGCGCCAGCATCGTGATCAACGTTTGGCATGCGGGCCCATAATAACGACCTCCCATCATCTCGAGGCTCTCCCATTCCCGAAAAACCGAACATGCCGCTGGCAATACGAATATCGACGTTATCATGCATGCTGGCGCTTTCATTATGCCGCCCGATGTCGCGGCAACTACTGGGGTTTGCCGCTTCGGGACATTGTAGCCACATGCCTGCTGACTCATCCGATCTTTCACCAACAGCGCCCAATATAGTGATAATTTCCTTATCGCCCAAATGACCCACTACTCGCCCTTGGCTAACATTGCGACCTACGGCCGGTAACGTCACTTCGAGATCGAGTGTCACTGGCTGCTGAATAATTGAAAGGTACTGCCCCGTCGCCCATATCACCGGTTTTTCGGTGGCCTGTTCGAGTGCGACGATCCCCGCCGCTAAGCCTGCACCACCGAACAATGAACCGCGTCCCCCGGTGAGATCGGCGGTTATAGGCAATTGCCAGCGATGCGTATCGACGGGATGCCCTAGATTTAAAAATTGGGTCGATGAAATTTTCATAGGGAATAGTCACTAGTCCGTATTAATTGGACCGTTATTCTATGCAATCAAGACCTGCCTATAAAGCACTTGTTACTCACACGGGCAGCAAATCCTTACCAAAGAACCATCTTCAAACACTTCTTTATTCTCATACAGAACAATTGTTTCTAGAGGCGCTCCAGTCTTCATGGTAGTTTAAGCGCTTAAATTCATTTTCAAAATTTCTCGTTAAAGCAGAAGGTTATTTTGTTTTTACTCTCTAACAGAGTTCGTTTCTTAGGCTGGCGCATGGTTGCGGTCGCATTTTTCGTCGACTTCGTAGCCGTTGGTTTTTTCTTCTACTCCTATGGCGTTTTCTTTAAAGCAATCGCATCCGAGTTTGGAAACTCCCGACTGGGAGTGTCGCTGGGACTGACTGTCACTGCAACAGTCGGAGCTGTCGTTGCGCCACTCGTGGGTAGAGCATTGGATAAATATCCACTCAAACGAGTTATCGGTACCGGCGCTATTTCGATGGCCTTAGGCTTTTTTGCCTTGAGCCGAGTAAACACCCCAACCGAGTTCTATCTCGCGCTGGGCGTATTCATCGGTTTTGGCGCAAGCGCAATGGGCGGCCTGGCGACGGCAAAACTAGTTACCAATTGGTTCAGCAAAAAACGAGGCATGGCTCTGGGGATTGCGGCGACCGGAATTTCATTTTCAGGCGTTGTGATGCCTTTTATCAGTGCAGCTTTAATAGAAAACTATGGCTGGAGAAGCGGCTTTCTTTTGTACGCGTTGTTTACTGGATTTGTGGTTGTTCCTCTCGTGCTAAGATTGGTTATTTCCACCCCCGAAGAAGTGGGCTTGCTGCCAGACGGTGATTCGCAGCGTCTCGATCTAAATCTGACACCAGACCCGAACATTCCGGCCAAGACCACTACTCCCGTACTTAAAGAGCGAAACTTCTGGGTATTAGCAACGACGGTTGGGCTCCTATTTTGCTGCCAAAGTGCAACGCTAACCCATATGGTGCCACGAATTACCGATGCAGGCTTTTCTCTACAAATGGCCTCCTTCGTGATGTCCCTATGCGCGGGTTTCGGTGTACTAGGGAAACTTGTTTTAGGTTGGCTCGGTGATCACTGGAGCCCTCGTAAAGCACTATGGCTAACCATCGTGACCCAGATCATCGGACAATTGGCCATGTTTATGGACTCAAACCTTTGGGTATTTGGCGCGGGCGCGGCTTTCTTTGGATTTGGTATGGGTGGCGTGGTTCCTCTGCAGTCGACTTTAATCGGTAAATTATTCGGCCGGGAAAAATTTGGCCAAGCAATGGGACTCCTGCGTCCAGCCATGTTTCCCATTCAGATTATCGGCGTGCCATTGGCAGGCTGGGTCTTTGATACCACCGGCAGCTACAATCCAGCGTTTATCACATTTGTCGCCTTATATTTTATTGCAGCTTTGGTGGTGTTGGGATTCAGGCAATTCACAACAGATTTCGATGAAGAAACACAAGACCTAACAGCGAAAACGAGGGAAGCCAGCTAAACCCGTTTCCGCCTTGAGGGAAGGTCCCCCACTCCGCGGCAAGTACGTTCACCTCACATTGGCGCTCGTAACCCAGCGCTGTTTCATTAAACATTCTTCAGTTGACGCTGCGCACTTTTTCTGGAATCTTTCACTCTGTTGTTAAACACCGAAACCGATAGGATAAAATGATGAGCGCTCTCGAAAATATCGAAATACCGCCAACCAACCCCAATGCCGACGCCGCGACAATGAATATCGACGATATCGATGTCAGCCGTCCCGAAATCTATGAATCCTACGCGCACCACAAGTTCTTTGACCGTTTGCGCAAGGATGACCCTGTTCACTTTTTTGAAAACGAAGAGTTTGGACGATTTTGGTCGGTGACCAAATATAAAGACATCATGGCCGTCGACACCAATCACCAGGTTTTTTCTTCGGAGCCGAGCATTTTTATTACCGAGCCGGATGTCGAGTTTTCTCCCGAGACATTCATCGCCATGGACCAACCAAAACATGATGTACAGCGCAATGCAGTAATACCTGCCGTTGCACCACCACGCGTGGCTGAAATGGAACCTTTAATCCGCGAACGAATCGGTACCGTTCTAGACAGTCTGCCGATCGGAGAAACATTCAACTGGGTCGATAAGGTATCCATCGAAATCACTACCCAAATGCTCGCAACCTTATTTGATTTTCCCTTTGAAGACCGCCGTAAATTGACGCGCTGGTCAGACGTCACTACAACACCGGCTGAACTACTGGGCCTCACGATAGAAGAATCCAGAGCGGAGTTGATGGAATGCCTTGAGACCTTTGGCAAGATGTGGACGGAGCGTGCGGCTTCCCCGCCACGCAATGACTTCATTTCCTTGATGGCTCACAACCCCGATACAAAAGATCTGGAGCCAATGCAAATTTTAGGCAATCTCATGCTATTGATTGTTGGCGGCAACGATACAACTCGCAATTCGATGTCTGCCAGCGTACTCCTGATGGATGAAAACCCCGACGAATTTGCGAAAATCAAAGCCAACGAAAGCCTGATAGGTAATATGGTGTCAGAAGTTATTCGCTATCAAACGCCATTGGCATACATGCGCAGAACCGCCTTGGAAGATGTGGAATTGGGCGGCAAACAAATTAAAAAAGGCGACAAGGTCCTCATGTGGTACGTCTCGGGCAACAGAGATGAAGAAAAAATCGAGAACCCTAATGAATTTATCGTCGACCGCAAAGGCGCTCGTAACCATTTATCCTTTGGTTTTGGCATTCATCGTTGTATGGGTAATCGCATCGGAGAAATGCAGGTCCGCATATTGTGGGAAGAAATCCTCAAACGTTTTGAGAAAATTGAAGTCGTCGAAGCTCCAGTAAGAATTAAGTCTCAATTTGTTATGGGCATTGCCGATCTAAATGTACGCCTGCATCCGCTGGCAAAAAACTAAATCGCTTTTAAACCTTACCGAACCTAATGCCGGGTCTCTCATAGAGACTCGGCATTTTTTTTGTTACTCTATTCATCCAATGATTCTATGAAGAGTGTGCCTATATGGAAAAGCTAGCGGAAGGTTTTGGCTTGATAGAAGGGCCCGTGTGGGATGCAGAACGCGGCCTCCTTTTTAGTGATGTGACCTTTGGCGGGGTTTTTTGTCTGGCACCGGATGGAACTATAACGACCGTCTTCGAACACCGCCGAGGCATAGGTGGCATGGCGACTCACGAGAATGGCGGACTGTTGGTGAGTGGACGTAATATCTCATATAAGCCATTTTCCGGAGAAGCTACCGTCACGGTACTCGATAGAAATGAAGAGCTCGGCAACGTGGGTTACAACGATATCACCACTGATCGGCAGGGAAGAGTGTACGCTGGATCTTTAGGATCCAGTCCCGTTTTTGACGATGGTCGCGAACCCGCCTCTGGTGATCTCTACCTGATCGATATTGATGGCAGTGAGAGAATAGTTGCGGAAGATATCCAACTCAGTAACGGCCTCGCTTTTTCACCCGATGGGTCGGTGTTATATCATTCAGATACACGCCGTAAAATAATTCATTGTTATTCGGTCGCAGACAACGGCAGCTTGGGAGAAAAAAAGGACTTCGCGATCACCACCCGAGGTGTTCCGGACGGTCTGGTGGTGTCTACCGATGGTGCAGTTTGGGTTGCACTGGCCGGTGGTGGAAAGGGTGTCTGTGTATTCGAACCCTCAGGCGTTCTCAGAGAAACAATCGACATTCCCTTGCCTATGTGCACCAGTCTTTGTTTCGGAGGCGACGATTTAAAGGACCTTTACATTGTCAGTGGTCCGGAAGGTGCCGATTCTGACCGTGCCGGCTCCATCTTTCGATACCGTAGCGACATTGCCGGGTTACCGGTGGCTATAGCAAAAGTTAAAATTCCGTCATAACATTTATCTGGGAACACAAATACCTTACGCCGATAGGAACTGCTATCTATCGGCGAAAATCGCGTATCTTGTCAATCCGGCCTTACTGTTCGTCTAAAAGATCTTCGACTAAATCTTCAACAATTTCCTGAGCCAAACCCTCGACATTTCTTTCGCTCGACCAGAAAAAATTACTGACAACGTCTGTGCGACTTTGAGCCCACAACACCTTTCCGGAGTGCACGTCAACTAACTGCACACTGATCGCAACTGCCGGATCACTAAACAAGTCATCGCCATTGCCGTAGCGACTCACCGAACCAAGCACCAACCGGTCAGCTTTGATTTTCGATCCCAACTCTTGAGCAGAGATACTGTCAGACAATCGATCGACATTGATGTCATTATTTTTCAACCAGCTTCTCACCGAGTTTTCTTCGACTAAGTTGACTGTCTCTTCGCCAAATAACTCGGTGTAAAATAATTTGGAAATTACAAGTCCTGCCGTGCGTTGCGGAGTAAGGTTTTCAAAGGGCAGAACGGCCACAGTCATAACCGGTTTCGGAGCGGATTCATCCAATAAACCCAAAGACTCCATACTTGATTCCAGCGCTGCACAAGCGGATAGCAGCGCAATCATGGCACCGAGTATCACGGCATTTTTCACTTTTTTAAAATACATAATCTATCTTTGCCTTTCAAAATGAATTTAAATTATTACTCCAAACACCGAAAATATCTCAGCCTGGTAGCGTGTAATAGTTGGTTTTTCGAACCTCTGCATATCAGTACAATGGTCGATATGCGGTGCTTTTAGCAACCGGCGGCTATTCTACCCATTACTGCCTGGTATGGATACTGCTATTGGTTACTAAAAGAACAATCGGCGCCTCAATGAGGCGATACCTTGCGATATAGTTTCAACAGAAGAATTTGTGCGAAGTTCAACAGCAAAAGTCCCATTTCTTTCGGCTAGTCACGAGGTGACTGTCGCCCAATCCAAACAGATTTTGCGCAGGCCAGTAAATTTCCATCGCGGTCGTGAATCGCTGTTCCGGCGAAGTGCTTTTTCCCTTCAATACCGATTCGCCACCCGGATACCAAATACTCTCCGCCCGCTTTAACCTTTTGGTATATCTGACCGGTTATCCGGCCCAACAATCCCGTCATAATATCGTCGGCCAGAAAAGCAAACTGGCCAGGACAATCCAAGGCAGTCCATAAAAATGAATCTGGAAGATAGCCCATTTCATCACCCCACTCTTTACTGGTCTTCCAGACTGCGGCTACTTGTTCACCATTTTGCACCGGCGCGGCAAATACTTTCAAACCCTGATCATGATCGGCGCCGCAACAAAAACAAATGGGATGAAAACCGGTACCAGCGAGACTTTCAGAGTGAAAGCGTTCTATCAAGGCCGGTGATTTCGATTCAGCTGCTAAGGTTTGTGACCAATCAGGTGGAGCTGGAATTGCCATTTCGAGCACCGATTGTTTCACTTCCGCGATGAGTGTTTCACCGTGCCAGATCGTCGCAGCACCCTCCTCTGAATTTAAGTTCAAGGTCATCGGGTCATCAAGCGGTATCGGGGACCTTAACGTGACTTCAACAGGATCGGTGGTACCCAGAAATTCCGCAGCAGAACCCGCGACATATCCACCATTGCCAGAAAATGGAGGGCCACGAAATCGATCGGCGATAATAAACGTTTGCGACGCGGAATTTCCAACAACTCTATCTAAATCTGGCACGTAAGCTCCTATTTTCTAACGTCTTTGGGTTCTCAGCAAAATCACTAAGATCAGCCGCCTAGTTTAACACTGTCAACCGCAAGCCTCCCACTTTTTGTTACGTACGAAAGGCAATTGAAAACAGGCAAATCGATCGTCGACGCCATTCCAGAGATTATTTCACTAACCTCAGCCATTGACATAATGGCAAGTATGGTCCACATTAATTGCAGAGCGTTTCGCTATGGGTCTACCAGGGGGGCAGTAGCGATAAGATACACACCCTGACAATAGGAGGTGATCATATGTCTGAACCACAAGTAAGGCGAACTCCCGAGGTGGCTTGCTGACGCCAGGTTACTGGCAGAGTTTGCTCGATACCGAAAGGCCCGTCGCAAAACGACAGGGCCTTTCTCTTTTTGCGGACTTTTACTTTTTGGAGGCTTTCACTTTGTACGGCAAGGTATCACCGGCCTAAATGACTTGGCCCAAACAACAATAAAATACGCCCGATTGACCTAGGTCTTTGTCATATAACTTTTCGTAAAATAGCGCTGTTTCGCCGAGATTTATGCACCTTAGATCTAAGCAGTTCTGCTCTAAGCAATCCCAATCCAGCCCCAAACAATCCGGTCTAAACAATTCAAGTCTAAACAATCCAAGTCTAAATAATTCAGGCCCAAACAATTAATACCTAAACACCAAAAAGCCCATTCACGTTTCTCTAGGAAATCCGGCTATTATTTTCATTGATGTCCTAGCGAGCATGTCTCGGTGCGAAAAAAAATAAAACCAAAAACCTTTGTCACCTGCGTTAATCCAAACCCATAGCCAATTTCTATTCCCGGTGAATAAAATGTCAATTCGGTCGATGGGTTTTACGATGTCAAAGCGCTATAAACACGGCTTAATTCTTTCGGCAATTCCTCGATATCCTGAATAATCATGTACTGATTATCGGGACACATGTCTTTAAGATAATCATGGCCAGCCGGATCAACGGTTAGGCAAAAGGTATGTATCCCCTCGCGCTTTGCCTCTTGTAAAGCCCGCGCAGTATCTTCAATTCCATACACTTTACTGGTACGATCTTTCCCATAGTCGAAGTCTTGTGGATAGCCATCACTGATAATAATCATGGCCTTTACTTTTGACTCGGTTTTAAGCAACTGCTGAATACCATGCCTGATGGACGGTCCCATACGAGTCGATTGGCGCGGACTAACCGCCTCTATTCGCCCTTTTACCGTGGCGTCGTAACGTTCTTCAAAGGCCTTACATTGAAAATAATCCACCCGGTCCCTGCCGTAACCGGAGAAGCCGCTAATCGCGTAACTATCCCCGAGTTCTTCTAAAGCTTCCGCCATCAAAACAACTGACTGGCGCTCAATATCAATGATTCGGTATGTTTCCTTCGGCTTGGAAGGCTTCAAGCTCGAATCATAGGCATCCATCAAATAATCAATATGATCTGTTTCTTTGGGTTCTTTCTTATCTTTACTAATTGCAGGAACGGCTTCTCCCGCAGGAAGATTGGCATCAGGATTTCTTTGCGCCTTAAACAGTTCTAACGACTCGTCCGTCGAAGCGCTCATGTCGAGAAGGAAGAGCGTCGAAACGTCGCGCTCAGCCTTTAACCGTTGCACATATATATTTTCATTCGGTGAAACCCCGGAGCGTAGATCCACCATCGCTTCGATAGCATCGTCGTGGTGTATATCTTCGCCATCGGAAAGCCCCCTTACCTTACGATGCAGCTCAGGCTTTAACATCTGCAATTGCTTTCGAATCTGTCGTAGCAGGTCACTATGTTGACTTAAGGTTTCAGCGACAAATTGTTCGCTCTTAGATTCCAATACTTGCTCGTGCAAAATGCACCAGTCTTTACGGTAATCCCTAATTTGATAATCCCACTCATCGTAGGTAAAAATTTTCGCCTGCTTTTTCGGTGTACCGTGTTCGATGGAGAATTTTTCTCGCAATGCTTCCGCCTTCTTTTTAAGGCTTTCATCATCGAATTCGTCTTCGCTCAGTTTGCCTTCAACATCCGTTAGAAATTGCCCCATTGCGTCGTCCAAGTCGCCCTGTCGCAACTCCTCGACCGAGATATTCTCAGGATTAAGTAAATCCGAAACACCACTGGCATCATCATCACTTTTAACCTTATCTACCTCTTCCTTTACCAATTCCATCCGGACGCTCAACAGGGCTAAATCGATCGCCAGCTTACCGCGGTAAAAAATCATTCCGATCGAGCCCGCCGAACCTTCATTTTCAAATGCCAGATAGGCAGACTTTAACGCTGATAGTATCGACAGAAAATCTTCCTCGACGAGCTTGGTACCATCGGTAGATATTTCGGCCAACAGGAACTCTGAATAAAGCCTCTCTGATTTTTTTTCGTTTTCTGGTATTTTTTTAGACCTGTCAGCAATGGACAACTCACTACCGGGTGGGTCAGTATTGGGTGAATCAGTAATGGACAAGTCAGTACCGGAGAGACCACTTATAATAATTCGATTTCTTTGTTCTGTATCGCGAAATTCTACACTGTCTAGATACAGTGAATCCTCGAGCAAACTATCGATACCAGACACCGCAGCTGTCCACGACCTGTCGGTACGGTAATAACGCTGCCATAGAAGTAAATCATTTCTAATACCGGGATATCGTTTAAGCATAAAACGCTCGATATAAACCGGCACGATGATATTCACCAAGTCGAGGGCCAACTGACGGTTTTCTACATGGGTGACGAAGCTGGCAATACTCTCCTTGTCTGTCCTGTTAATAAAATCCGCTATCCCACTTTCCCAAAAAGCCACTTGATATAGAATCATTAATCGATAGAGCGAAAAGTTCTCTTCATAATTATTACGAAATGAAACTTCCATCGGCAAGTGAATAGATTCGGAAAAATTATCGAGAACCCACGACCCCATTTCAACCGGCGCAACCGAAAAAACACGACCTCCGAGACCTTCGCAAATCAATTGCAGCAATTGATTGCAATCTTCGAGATGAACGGAACCCCGGCACAATTTAAACGCGTTTTTTGAGTTCAATGACTCCAAAGAAAACCACGCCCGCCCTGTTAGTTTATTGTCACTTGCTGCACAAAGACCTTGATTTAACCATGGTTCGAGAGCGGGCAAATCCAGCGACTTTTCTTTTGTTAGAATTAACAGGTACTTTAAAGATTCACTGTCAATTTCAGCCAGCCGAATAACGAAAGGCAAACTTTTTTGTAGGCTATCGGGATCCCAATTGTCCCCCGCCAACTCTATCAGCTGTACAGCGCCCTCTTCATCGGCCGCGATTGTTGTCAAAAAATCTATGAAGAGCGGCTCAGCAGGTAACTCCGGTCCAAAACAAGACGCTGCTTCCATAAAGGCAATAGCCACATTCGCATTAACATTGCAGACAGTCGTGAGCCACTGCCAATAGTCGCCGTCTTGCAGCGAATAGCGATTTTTATCAAACAACGTTAAATACGGAAGACTTAAACTGAGAAACTGCCGGAAAATATCGGTCGATTCGGAAGAAAAACGGTGGGTCGCTGCGACCCAAAACCGAGGAGTTCCGGTTTCGGAGAAAACAGTACTTGCGGTCTTGATCGCATTAATGATCGACGCCGGCGCTTCGGCTTTTAGACCCGTCAACAGCTCATTCATCGAGCTAATCAACGATACGACCCGATCAGAGGTAACGGAGTTCAACGAAAACGCCTGAACCGTGCGCAGGTATTCAAGGGTAATTCGATTATTAGCAGCGAAATCATCACATTGATCAGCAATTAACAGCCACAGCGACTTGTGATCTATTAGCTCGCTACATACAGTGACATATAGATTGCAAGTAGATTCACCATACCAACCGGAGTTCAACATCCGCTCACAGACTGTCGAAAGCTGTGCCAAAAACTCTGGCGACACATCTGGCTGCTCACGCATCAAAAGCAAAAACTCAGTGCTTGCGTTATTGTCACGCTCAGTAACTTTTTTTCCGGAATCTAAAATTTTGACCATAATCTATTGCTGGCAATCAATCACTGGGAATAATAGTTTTGACAATTTCAGCTATCGCCTGCTGCACATCTTTGTCATCGGTAACCGCCGTCGAAATTGCGACATCACAAGCACGGGACGGGCTAATTCCGCTCTTTATCAGCTGTCCGGCGTAGACTAAAAGTCGGGTTGATACTCCCTCGTCAAAACCGTGGTGCCGTAGATTTCGTACTTTTATCGCAACTAATGCCAACGACCTCGCGCAATCTTCATTCACACCACTTTCATGTTGGATAACCGCAGTCTCTTCTTCCTCATTGGGATAATCAAACTCAATGGAAATAAATCGCTGCCGGGTACTCGGCTTTAAGTCTTTCAATATATTTTGGTAGCCCGGATTGTAGGACATCACTAACAGGAAGTTCTTATGTGCCTCAAGGATATCAGCCTTTTTTTCGATCGGTAAAATACGACGATGGTCAGTTAGCGAGTGAATCAAGACTGTCGAGTCTTTACGCGCTTCGACAATTTCATCTAAATAGCAAATCGAACCCTGACGAACCGACCGAGTGAGCGGTCCATCCTGCCAGACTGTTTCCTGGCCCTGAAGAAGAAATCGACCGACTAAATCGGTAGCACTAAGATCTTCATGACAGGACACCGTTAGCAACGGGTTTTCTATCTGCAAACGCTGCTCATCGGCCCCGTCGCCTCTGAATATCTTATGGGCCATATACTCGACAAAACGTGTTTTTCCACACCCTGTTGGCCCCTTTAACAGCACAGGTAAACGCTGCGCCCAAGCGGCCATAAATATGTCGACCTCATCCGCTAAAGGAAGATAATACGGCTCATCTTCAAGCGTATAGCCTTGTCCAGATTGATTGTCCATTTATGTTTCCTGTTAGTTATGCAATGACTACATTTTGTATTAAAACGCCGACCGAATACGAAACGAATTGGGGTACAGCATACACTATTAGTAATACCCTGTTCGTCATTCCCTATTCGTGATTCCCTGTTCGTAGTACCCAAGGCCATCACAAGGTGTCGCCCCACGGTCAACTGCTGTACGAGCTAAGAGAAAGAAAAACGCGGAGCGCAAGGGCGACCTTGCTAAAAGGCTTAAACCCCTGACCTAGGCGATCCAGGCACCACCACTAACGCCTGCAATTTTGACAATCTTTGAGACATGATAGAACAAATCCGCTGAGAACACTTACAAAACAAGCTGAGTTTGTGTCACTACGGCGACCGTCTTTCCGTCCTCCCGAGAAATCTTCGTTTGCCAAACGGAACTTCTACGCCCTATGTGAACAGGACTCGTGACACCAAGCACTGTTGTTCCCTCATTGGCGCCACGAATAAAATTCGTCTTACTTTCCAAGGTTGTGGTGCCGCTTGCACCTTCGGGAAGGCTAAACGTAGCACCTATAGCACCCAATGCATCGGCGAATGCCATTATTGCGCCACCGTGAATAATTTGCCTACTGGTACAGAGGTCTGGCCTCACTTTTAGCGTGCCGGTAACACCCTCTTCACTGGCGTTGGTAATTTCAACTCCCATCATTTTCGAAAATGGCATAATACCAATATCCACACCGCTCATCACAAGTTCCTCGCTGACATTTTTGAAAAGAATAATCTTTCATCACAATATAGACCAATCAGTCTATTACAGTAAAATATATCGCTTCACGAAAAATATGTCAACATCAAGCCCACAGTATTTACCATCGATTCCAGTGCCCGAAGCACGCGCGGATCCGCGAGAAGAGCAATTGATTGGTAGGATTTGATGCAGTTCCAAAGATTAAAGTGATGCGACGCGGGGCAGCCTATACTGTCACAGCCACCGACTTTCCCGGCCACTCGCGTCAATAAGAACCTAACTAATTAATTATACCGCGGTTGCACTGGAGTGGTGGCATCGCCACCATTTTGTCGCTCTTCGACGGACTGTGCCAACGCCTGAAGGCCATTCGTCAAAATCAAACCGTGAAAACTCCTGCAACTCTTGATTGCGAAATAGAACACTCGATGCACCTTTAGCCGAATAGCCGGATTTGTGTTCTAGTATGGGCTGTGCCATTTATTACCCACCTATTGCAAGTCAGTTAACAAACGACCGTGTTTTTCAGATTCATTTCTATCTGTAAGCCTTCACTGTAAGTCATAACCGTAAGCCATAATTGCACAGGATACTACGCAGTTTTTTTTAGTCCCGCTTTCTTAGCGCTCCCCCCTCATATCCGCGTCCGATATAAGGGTCGCTTAAACAAGATGTCGAAAACAAATGTAAACAGTGCACTTCAATAGTGAAATGACCAACTTACAAGAAATTCACAGGGGCTGTCACCATCCGTAAATCATTTCGGCAAGTTAGCCAGGAAAAATCTTATCGTATTACCGCCCATAACCTTCCTAATTTCTTCTTCACTAAACCCTTGCTCAATCATGGTATGAGTGAGAACTGCCAGCTCGGAAATGTCAAATTGCACCTCTGTCGAACCATCGTAATCGGACCCTAAAGCCACATGATCTACGCCGAGCATGTCGATCGCGTAACGTATTGACTTAACGACGCCTATGGGACTGGTATCACAAGCAGCCCCATCCCAGAATCCAATACCAATTAACCCACCTTTTGCTACGATTGACTTCATCAATTCATCTTCTAGGTTACGCGACGTATCACAGACTCCCTTCATACCGCCGTGCGACAGAACGACAGGTTTGTCAATCATTGCGAGAACTTCGCTAACGGCTCGAGGAGAGAGGTGCGCGACATCAATGATCATATCTTTTTCCATCGCCCTCAGAACCACCCGTTTGCCGAAATCTGTTAAACCGGCACCACTGGTTCCATGTAAAGATCCTGCCAGGAGGTTGTCGAAAAAATGTGTTAAGCCAACAACTCTCAAACCAGCAGTGAAAAGTCGATCCAAATTAGATAACTCTCCCTCCAGGGCGTGGGCGCCTTCGATACCATAAATTGCCGCCGTTATCTTCTTCCCTGCAGAGCGCTTATTCAACACTTCCGTTAACTCTGTGCTATTGGTAACGAAGGAAATATACTCGGGAACATCGTCTGCGAGACGGCTTAATTTTTCTGCTTGATAGAGAGCGCGCTCCGCCAGGCTATCCCATGTTCGCATTGGCCACAGCTGAGCAATAGCCAACGCAGTGATATTGTCACTTTCACCATCATTGCTTTCGTAGTTTTGTCCCGCCGGACTCTTAGTTACGGCGGTAAATAATTGCAGCGCAACATTGCCCGCCTGCAACCTTGGAACATCGACGTGTCCCCGATTACTCCACTGGGTCAAATCGCGTTTCCATAAGAGTGAATCGGTATGCAAATCCGCAACAACTATTTCCTGATGAAGCTTTCTCGCCTTTTCTGATATAGCGTATTTTTCATGTGGAGTCGTAATATTCATTGAGTTTTCCAGCACCGCTGGAACAACGAAATGAATAATTGCGACAACAACCAAAAAAGTTATTACCGTAAGAACTTTCCATTTTTTCATTTTTATCAACCTCTATTTATTAGTTTTTATTTTCGGCTTTAACACCTCCAGCTGTAGCACTGCCTGAGATTGAGGTCGCGTGAAAATTACGACACAAGCCTGAAGGGATGAATCTAAACGGTGCTAAGCTGCTCAGTTAGGCCACTGACTGAAAATAAAACGTGACCATAAAAAAAGCGATGGCATCGGAATGACATCGCCTTTTTACCAAAAGAACACAGAACTGGCAATTTCTTCAAAACAACTAATCTATCAATAACCAATCTATCAATAACCAATCTATCAATAACTTAATTTCGTGACTTGTTATTTGGGAACCAAGTCACGGTCGTTATTTTAAGACAATTAACTCGCCGCGCCTTTCTCTTCGCCAAACACGGCATTCAGGTCATATTTGCTAACGGGAAGTTCTCGAATACGAGTTCCCGTTGCAGCGTAAATAGCGTTGGTCAACGCTGGCGCCGTTCCTGGCGTCCCGGGTTCCCCTGCGCCTCCCCAGCTTTCAAAACTGTTGATAATGTGAGTTTCAATAAGCGGAGCATCTTTCATTCGCACCATGGGATAACTGTCGAAATTGGTTTGTACGACCTGCCCTTGATCAATCGATATTTCACCATGTAATGCCGCAGTGAGACCGTATATAACACCCGATTCCATCTGGGCTTTAAGACCATTAGGAGAAACCGCAAAACCAGGATCGACTGCAACGACAACACGGTCGACGCTCACCTTCCCGTCGTTAACCGTCACCTCCACGACTTCTGCAACAATCGAACCGAAGGATTCTTGCAAAGAAATACCACGACCACGATTTTCCCCTAACGGTTGGCTCCAGTTAGCTTTTTCGGCGACCATATCTAAGACATTTAAATGACGAGGACTATCCCGCAACAATTCCCGTCGATATTGGTAAGGGTCCTGTTTTGCCTCGTGCGCTAACTCGTCAATAAATGACTCGGTAAAGAAACCATGCTGAGAATGATCGACGCTACGCCAGGGGCCAAAAGGAATATGAGTAGGACTATCGGCATAGTGAATATGCTGGTTTTCAATCCCATATAATATATGCGGTGCCTCAACCGGCTCGTGTTTATCGACAAATTGATTTTCCCAAGCAGTAGGCATTCCGTCGGCATTTAGCACGGCGCTAAAATTAGAGGCAACAGCCGGACGATAGTGATCGTGCTGTACATCTTCTTCGCGAGACCAAATCAATTTTACCGGCATGCTGACCGCTCTAGAAATTTTAGCGGCCTGGATTACGGCATCGGAAGTCGCTCGACGACCAAAACCACCACCCATGACATAATTGTTCATGCGCACCTGACTCGCTTCAAAACCCAAAGCGGCGGCGACATCGTGCTTAAAACCCAACGGATTTTGCGTACCCGTCCAAATCTCACAGTGATCGCTACTTACTTTTGCAACGGCATTCATGGGTTCCATGCAAGCATGAGCGAGATAGGGAACACGGTAATTTCTTTGAATAACGTTATCGGAATTCTCGAAGGCAGACTCAACATCCCCCACCTTCACATCAGTCTTTGAATCCCCGGACGCTTTGGCTTTATCCATATCAGTTTGAAACTGCTCGAACAAGGTATCACTACTTGCCTTATCATTAGCGGTCTTCGTCCAGCTTATATTTATCTGAGCCAGTGCTTGTTTCGCCTGCCAATACCCATCGGCAACAACCGCAACGGCGTCTTCGAGATTAACCACGGCAACCACACCGGGCATTTTCTCAGCAGCGCTCGCGTCGAATTTATCCAGCTTTGCGCCAAATACGGGAGCCGCGCTGATGGTCGCATACTTCATGTCGTCGACAACCACGTCAATGCCAAACTGCGCGGTGCCATCGACCTTAGAAGGAATGTCAAAACGAGGCTTGTCGCGCCCCATTATTTTAAACTGGTCGGGCGTTTTCAGCTGCGGCGTAGTGGGCGGATTTTTCTGGGCAGCGAGGGCTGCGAATTCCGCATAGGGCGCTTGCTTACCACTGGCTTTATGACTGATGATACCTTGATCTGTCGACAACTCAGCGGTATTAACTCCCCAGCTCTCAGCCGCCGACTCGATTAACATCTCCCGCGCTGCAGCACCGGCCACCCGCATACCATAAACACCGGTCGTACGAATACTGGCACTGCCTCCGGTAATTTGTAAATGCATTGCTTTAGAGGCTTGCAGAAAGACTCCATCGACCGTACCGACGAGAACACTGGGAATTTTTGAATCTCCTAAGATGTAACCTTTAGCCATAGCATGATTAGCATATTCGTCTTCGGCCGGGGCTTCAATAAACGTCACATCTTCCCATTTAGCATCCAATTCATCAGCTAACATTTGAGTGAGCGCAGTCTGTGCACCCTGCCCCATCTCTGAATGCGGAACGATCGCGGTGACATGATTTTTTTCATCAATCTTCACCCAGGCATTGATCAGGTTTTCACCCTCTTTGGCAACATACTTTGCCATATCAGGTGCTCGATGTCCGGGTCGTATAGCGATACCGACTACAAGTGCTCCACCGCCAACCAGTCCTGCAGTTATAAAACCACGCCTACTCCACTTACCCATGCTGCACCTCCTGAGTCGCTGTTGGATCGAACATTTGTACCGGGCCATTGGCAACGGTCTTTATCGCACTTTTGATTCTGCCGTACATTCCACAACGACACACGTTACCCGACATCGCCGCGTCAATTTCTCCATCCGTAGGGTTTGGCGAATTATTCAACAATGCGACGGCGGACATTATCTGCCCCGACTGACAATACCCACATTGCGGAACTTGCTCTGCAATCCATGCCTCCTGGACAGGGTGTAACGCATCCTCACTACCTAGCCCCTCAATAGTGGTTATGTCAGCGCCGTCTGCCGTGGCGACGGGCGTTACACAGGAGCGTATCGGGTGACCGTTCAAATGCACGGTGCAGGCACCACATTGCGCAATTCCACAACCAAATTTTGTGCCGGTCAAAGCCAGTGTTTCCCTAATTACCCACAAGAGGGGTGTATCCGGCGCTACATCCAGCGTTTGCTCTTTACCGTTGACCTTTAACGTGATCATTGATTTACCTCTCTATTTCGACATTGGACAGGATGAATTTTACGCATTCAGCTGATAAGCCGTAAATACAAAAACCATCATCCAATAGACATCAATTATATTGTGCGCAAGTAATACAAACGACATACTCGCTGCTGAAATTACTTTTCCTATTATTGTAAAACTCTCTCGGCTGAATATTCTCGGGGGATTATAACTGTTAAGTAGCCCCTATGCCGAGGGAGAACGCAGAGCAAGCTATGTGTCCGAATGGGTTGCGTGAATAAGTACCTTGTTTTAAATTTTTCTAACTGTACAAAGGACAAACAACTGGAGAGGAAGAATAGAGACTCCTTTTACAAAAGTCCATCGTAAGAGGTTTCTAAATTATAGCCTCTGGCCATCAACCGTATTACACAATACGTAATTCAGTGAATTTTTGCCAAAAAGCCTGAATAGTTGTTGTTTCCGATAAATGGCTAGCCCTGCACAATGCCTTTCGCACGAAATTCAACAATAGCTTCTTCATCAATGCCCAGCTCCCGCAATACTTCATTGCTGTGCTCACCCAATCCCGGTGCTGCCGAATGAATACTCGCCGGCGTGTGCGAAAATTGCGCCGCGGGACGAGGTTGTCGCACTTCTCCAAGCTCGGGAATATCCATGGTTTCGACAATCGCATTCTCTAGTATTTGAGGATGTTCCAGCAGGTTTTCTCTCGTCAATATGGGCGCGCAAGGCACACCATGTTCGTCAAGAATTTTCAGCCACTCTTCTCGCGGACGCGTTAATAGTACTTCCTGTGTCGCCTTGAGACGATCGGCAACGTTCACAACGCGCTTGTGCGCCGTATTGAAACGTTCGTCCTCTAACCACTCGGGCTTTTCGAAAGCCTCACACATTCCCTTCCACTCAATATCAGACACCGCACCCGCCGTCATATAGCCATCGGCCGTTTCAAAAACAAGATCCTGTGCCAGTTGGGTACGTGATGAAGACTTCTCGCCTCCGGGGAAAGTCAACTGCACTAATCCTTCCGGCCAAAGAAACGAAATCATCGCATCGAGCATCGACAGCCTTACATGCTGTCCGGAGCCGGAACGCTCGCGGGCAAACAAAGCGGCTGTAATCGCCTGAGAAGCAGTGACTGCTGTTAATTTATCGGGCACGATCGTTCGGACCATACGCGGACGCCCCGTCTCGCGATCTGCTTGGATAGCTGCCAGGCCTGACAGCGCCTGGATTACCGGGTCGTATACTCGCTTGTGTGAATAAGGCCCCGTTTCTCCAAAACCAGATATGGAGACATAGACCAAATCCGGCTTTATCGCCCGCAATACCTTTTCAGAAATCCCCATTCGATCGACTGCACCGGGACGGAAATTTTGCACAAAAACATCAGCGGTTTTCACTAGCTCTTTAAGCAACTCGACACCTTGTTTTGTTTTAAGGTCCAGAACTACCGATCTTTTGTTGCGATTAGAGGACAAAAACGTACCGGAAATACCCTTTTTACCCGCGCCCAAAAAACGCACTAAATCACCGGACGGTGGCTCAACTTTTATAACGTCTGCCCCTTGATCAGCAAGCAGCATCGTGGCAATAGGGCCTGAAATCATCGATGTTAGATCGACGATTCTAATGCCATGCAATGGTCCTTTCATGATCGACTCCCGATCTAATCGATGAATACCAAAAAATATAATACTCGCAGAATAGAGTAAACAATTTCCAGGCCTAATAGTTGGCCCATCAATCGGGCATGGCTACGAATCCAGCAAGAGCTTCCACACGAGTAATCCAGCGCCTGATAGCAGGATAATTATCCAGCTCGAAACCACCCTCATGAGCTTTATGCGTATAGGCAAACAATGCAATATCGGCAATTGTCGGATGATCACCAACAAACCAATCGGCAATTTTCAGTTGAGACTCCATAACATCCAGAGCTGCATACCCTTTGGGCTGAGCTTCAGCGAGCTTTTCTGAAAACTGTTCTTTGCCATCCAGAAACTTAATCCAGAACCTCGACGTAGCAATAAAGGGCTCGTGACTATATTGTTCGAAGAACATCCACTGCAAAACTTCCGCTTGCTGCCGCTTACTTTGCGGCCAGTAGTCAGAACCCAGTGAGAAATAATACAATATCGCATTAGATTCAGGCAAGAATGTGCCGTCCTCAAATTCGACCAACGGGATACGTCCGTTGACATTTTTCTTGAGAAACTCTTCTGTCCGCGTATCGCCTTTTACCACGTCGGTATGAATCCATTCGTGGGGCGTTCCTGTCAGCTCTAGAATCAGTTTCACCTTAAAACAATTTCCGGAAATTATATCGCCGTAGACTTTTATCATTGAACTATCCAATAGTGAGATTTAGCTGAAGAAAATTACTGCACCCCATTTTGAGACTCACAGTAATTGCGATGCCAATCGAGTTTTAAACTATGCATTTGTATTAGAAACGTTATTGCCGTCTTCGACACTCAAACGGTTAATACTAAACGATAGCTCACGGTTATGGAGCTGGACGAGAAAACTATGGAGCTGGGCGGGAATAGATGCTCCATTCGTCGCCAATGTCACGTATTACGATAGACCGTGTCCAGGGTCACGTCACCCTCGCAACGAACTCTGCCGGTCGCGACCATATTCTGTAAATGTGCGAGTACAGACATCGCAGCCGGGCGATGCAGGCGCTCATCCACGTCGGCATACATAGACTTAACCATCGCTCTAATATCAGTTAAACCGTTTTCGATACAAGCGCTGATCTGAACTTCACGGGCATGCCGATGTGCGATAAATTCTCTTAAGAAAGGTGCTGGGTCGCGAATTGCGTCTCCGTGGGCGGGCCAGAGCGTTTTGTCGCCGCGCGCGACCAGCAAGTCGAGACTGGCCATATAATCTTTCATGTCTCCATCGGGCGGACCAATTACACTGGTCGACCAGCCCATGACGTGATCACCTGTAATCAGACCCGTTTTATCCGGTAGAGCAAAGCACATATGGTTGGAAGTATGACCGGGGGTATAAACACACTCCACCTCCCAGCTCTTTCCCTTAATGGTATCACCATGACGAACCGCAACGTCCGGCACGAACTCCATATCGCCGCCCTCTTCAACTTTTATTCCCATATCGAGCTTCCCAGCGCCATGAGGCCCATAGGCGTAAGTCTTGGCACCGGAGTTCTCTTTTAACGGCTTGGCCGCAGGCGAGTGATCCATATGGGTATGGGTAAGAAGGATGTGAGTTATCGACTCGGTACTCAGCGCTTTCGTTAGCGACTTTAAGTGGTTTTCATTGCGTGGACCAGGGTCCACCACCGCGACTTCACCGGATCCTATAACATAGGTATTTGTGCCGTGAAAAGTAAAACCCCCAGGGTTTTTGACCACCATGCGACGAAGTCCAGGAGCAACGTCCTGTAATACACCATACTCAAAGTCCATCTCTCGAACAAATGGAATTGCCATAAAGCCCTCTCATTTAATACTCTGTCGATCGTGGTAGCCTTGGTAACTACGGTAATTGTTCATCACGGTTATATTGCGAATAGCCACCTTGTATTTGACTTGCATTCCTGGCTCGCGCTCGCGTCCAATAACACCTCAAACATTGTAGTTAACAACGAATACGATTATTTTTGCTCGCCATTCGCATCATCACTACTGACAAAATTCATCGAAATCGAATTAACACAATGTCTAATATTTTTCTCCGTTAGGCGCTCGCCCTCAAAAACATGGCCGAGATGCCCATCGCATTGACTGCACAATATTTCGACTCTTGAACCGTCTGCATCGGGCACGCGTTTCACAGAACCTGCAATCTCATCGTCGAAACTTGGCCACCCGCACTGTGAATTGAATTTATGCTCTGACCGATAAAGGGCTGCGTCACATTGCTTACAAACGTACAGACCACCCTCGGTGAAGTCATCATACTTTCCAGTGAACGGTCGCTCAGTACCTTTATTAATGATGACATGCTGCTCTTCCGCAGATAATTCATTATATCGACTAGTCATAGAGAAACCTTTTTGATCAGATTATTAAATTTCAACGAATACAAATTCGCATGATGTCACTAGAACCTCTTTACATCAAGGAAGAGCAGAATAATCTATCAAAATGAACGGTTTTAGCTTTGCGATGCAAATGAATATCTATCAAAGACAATCGATTCACTAACTTGGATTTTTCGTTTTTACGTGGCCTTTCACCTCAACAAATCTTATTGATTAAAAGAGTGAATATGCCGAGCAATGCCTCGATCAGTGACTTTAGCGGAGAGTTTAATCATTCTAAAAACTACATATTGCCTACAATTCAGCCTATCGGGTAGGTCACTAATTGCTCACATCGGGTTAATGAATCGCTGTCATCTTTGTCGATGACCGAGGAAATGGCAATATTTGTGACAGCACTTGAGGTTGACCACCAGCTCTACGTCTAAGGTACTGAAAACAAGTTTATTGAAAATCAACCATTCAGGAGATTCCCAGTGTTGAAACCTATTTATCTTTTAATACCCTTACTTATTGTCGGTTGCGCTACTGACCCTGTGACAATGAGTGAAAGAAAACAGCAAGATCAAGCCGTCGCTCAACACAACGCCACAACGGCTGACAACAAGGATAGGCTGGTGTGCCGGAAAGAAAAGAAAACGGGTAGCCACAGGCCCATAAAGATATGCCGGACGGTTCGGCAGATAGAAGCGGATAAGATCAGTGCGCGCACCGAACTGGAACGGAATAAAGTTCGCGATTTACCATCAAATTAGAGTTGAATATCGCCCCCTCAACTCTATGCCAATATTTGTGCACCATGACGTTCCACGGATATTGAGATTGCCTATTTTCATTAGCATTTATCACCCAAAAATAGGCACCGATGGCATTAAAATAATGCCATCGGTCATTACTGCAGAGCAGCCTGTGCCCATGAACGGCGTCCCACATAAATCCGTTCAATAAAAAACGACTAAACTTTCTCATTTCAGAGCGATAGTTGGTTTTCGCTCTATCAATAAATACCATCCATCCTTAACCTTAGCTTTCATCCATTCGCGATCGTAAATTCATTATCATGATTCTGCGATCGAGAAACACTCCTTTAAACTATCGTCAGGGTTTTTGCAGATGTTTTAAACCAGCTGGAATTTGCTTTGGCTGCACAAACAAACCTTCGCAACTGGCGGTCTTAACGCCATTGGCATACATTTCTCCACTCGTTATCGTTTTACGCCCTTCAACTTTGGCCAACCGACCTTCGAGCGTTAAATTTGTATTGAGGGGTGTTGGTTTATGGTAGTTGACGTGAAGATACCCGGTCATTCCCGGCTGCCCACCCAGTACCTGAGTCATCCCTAAAAATTGATCAAAAATGGCGGCAATCATACCGCCGTGAACACTGCTCGGAGGCCCTTCATAGGCCCAATTACACTGGCAGGTGCCGCGCGCAATGTCTCCGTCGATCCACATATTAATAGGCGGTGCTATTGGATTGCTCCAACCGGTCAGTGGATTAAGCTCATGACTAATCTGAGCGTAATTGCCGTGCTCACCACTAACAGCCCATGCACTGCGCCCGTAAATTCGCGGAGAATCACGAAAATCGGCCGCGGTCGATTCCAGCTTTTCCGCAATGGCATGCATTTGCTCTATATCCGGCGAGCTGGTGACCAGTGCTTCGGTTAGCTGTTTGATGGCATCGGCCACCCTTCGTTTTGCAACCCATTCATCACTAATTGCAGGTGTTATTTCTTCGGATGCGAAAGGATTTTCATTGTTTGTCATAGTATTTTTAACAGTATTAGTTGTGGACGGCCGATTATTATAACCATTAAATCTTTCACAGCCCACGCGCAATTTTTTAGGCGCAATCCGCCTCGGCACAGAACAATCTGCACTTCTAGAGATATTGAGATAGATTTAAGGATAATGAGGAACTCACAGTCAAAAAAAAAGGCCCGAACAATCGTTCGAGCCTTTTCGTTTGAGACGATGGAGACTAGAAATTGTATCCCAGAGCTAAACCGTAAGTTCGCGGCTCAATCGCGAATACGTTGGTGAAGTTACCGGATGATGCGTCGGTAAAGTAATGACCAACGACATTGTCATCGTCGGCAATATTCTTTATATAAGCTCTCGCATACCAATGTCCATCTGCACTATTGTAGGTAGCCTGTGCATTCCAGATATCCCAAGAGTCGACGTTATCTACTGGGCGGTTATACAGACGAGTGTAAATTTCATCCTGCCAGTAGTAGTCGATACGCAGCGACATCTCGCTAGCATCAGCCATTTGCCAGGTGTATTGCGCACCTAAGCTAAAGGAGTACTCGGGTGAGTTCTGCAATTGATTGCCGTCCAGGTCCTGCTCGATACCACCGACAATCGGAAAGCCAGCTGCCTCCAGAGAACCACAGGCACTGTAACGATTATTAGGATCACTGCCCGTAGCTGCACCATAGGCATCAGGCGACATCATGACGACACAGTTGGACGCGTTATCCAGAGACTTAATGGTAGTGACCTCGGTTCCAGCCGCTGGCGCATCAAAACCCGACAGCAAATTGATTAGAGGATCACGACCCGCCGCGGGATCGCGCGCGTCAACGCTCAAGAAATCCTTAACTTCCGAGTGAACGTAGGAAAAGTTAGCGTTAAGCAACCAGTTAGCATCCGGAGCATAGACAAATTCAGCTTCTGCACCATAAATCTCAGCATCCGTATTCTCGTTAAACGATGTGCGGTTAACGATCTTGGATATCTGCATATCTGAATAGTCGTAGAAGAACGCCGTCAAATTCGCCTGCAGTGTATTGTCCAGCAAGGTATTCTTTACGCCGATTTCAAATGCGTCGACAAATTCCGGCTCAAAGGTCTCGGCCTGATCGGGAAACTCAGACTTCTCGAATGGAGGGTTAAATCCGCCCCCCTTGTAACCTCGAGAGAAACTGGCGTAAGCAAGCGTATCATCTGAAACCCCCCAATCGAGCACAACTCGACCCGTTGTTTCTTTCCACTCTCCGTCCTGTTTGTCATAAGGCTTAGCAATCGGGTCATTGGCACCAATGACTTGTGCGCCACCAGACAACAACGGCGAGCGGGCGCTAACATCTTTTTCGTCGATGGTATAACGAGCACCAACCGTTAACTTCAGAGAAGGAGTAATATCGTAATAAACCTCGCCAAAGAAAGCAGTAGACTCAACATTATATTCGTCGGTTTCACTGTTAAACGCCGGACTAACAAGGCCGACACCATCAACACCGGCACCTAGCGACGCAAAATAATCGAGACCCGTGGCAATGACCCAGTAGTCGCTATCGGTCTGAGATTCCATGTAGAAAGCACCGACCAAAAAGTTGAAGCCGCCATCAAAATCTGATTGCAAACGAAACTCTCCAGAATATTGCTCTGTCGCTGCCCTGGATTCATCATAGGCTTCGAAACTGTTGCGGCACTCGTCAATAAAACCACCGATTATTCCCGTCGCATTATCGGCTGAAGCGGAAATAGGGAAGCAACCGTTGCTATAAAAAGCGTTGTACGTATTGGGAACGGCGACTGCCAGCAAGGGGTTTACATCGACCGGGTCACTCACAGACCACTGATAATCCATGGTCGAAAATACTTCGGTATCCTGATATCCACCGACAAACGCGACGGTATAGTCAGCGAAATCGTGTTTAATACTCAACGTTACCATCGTCTCGTCTGCCGCGTACTCCGGATCTCTTTCCGACTCCACTTTTCTCAGATCACGAGGCGTGGTGAGCGGTGCAAAAGAACCCAGATCATACGCACCTACCGGTCCAAGAACAGCGGTAGATGAAAGAATAGTGGCAAGGGTTGAGGATGTATTGGGAAGATCAAAATCTAATTCATCCGACGGCAAACAACCTAGCGCGCCCGTGGGATCATAATCACACTGGGTCTTTTGACTGCGCGAACGTGAGCTGTCTTCATCAAAATAGGAAACCATCAGGTCGACTGAAGTATTGTCGCTTGGAAGCCATTTGAACGATCCGCGCAATGAATATTGATCGCGTCCATCGATGTCATTTCCAGTATAAGTATTTTCAGTGTAGCCTTCTCTTTCGAGATAAATCCCCGCGAAGCGCATCGCAAAGGTCTCGCTGACTGGCACATTAATATGACCCACCAATTTACTGTGGTCATAGTCGCCATACTGACCTTCGAGATTACCAAACATTTCATCAACACTGGCCTTAGCCGTTTCCATATTCACGGCACCGCCAGTCGAATTTCGACCATACAAGGTACCTTGTGGCCCCCGTAAAACGGCCAGCTGCTCTACATCGTAATATTCAGTTTCAAACAACCTGGGCGAAAGGATCGGCACTTCGTTTACGTGGATACCGACACCGGCATCCGCAGAGGTGGCCACCAAGTTAGAACCAACGCCACGAATGGCAAAATTACTGCCGGTAAAATTACCTTTTGTGTAACTAACGCTCGGCGCGCTGAAGCGCATATCGCTAAAGCCTACGATTTGTTTTGCCTCCATCGATTCCGCGTCAAATGCAGTAATAGCAATGGGCACATCCTGAGCAGATTCAGAACGTTTCTGTGCGGTTACGATAACTTCTTCAAGAAACCCCTTGGTCTGGCCGGATGCCAAAGGCGATGCTATAGCGGTAGCTATTAGCGTGGGGATTAAAGATAGACTGCGAACTTTTCTATGCATAAATACTGCACTCCAAATTATGTGTATTGTTATGATTAATTTGTGGGGGACAGGAAACTAGCAAAAAAAAGAAAGCAAATCCAGAAAAAGCTTATTAACTTTTTGCAAGAAAAGGAGGGAGAAATACCGACACGCGATCAAGACTTCGAGATAGGTCATTTACTGACTAATCGTGTTATAAATATCTTATTTAAAGGGGGAGATCAATAATGTAAGAAACAAAAATGACTTGTTTTTCAGCCTAAAAACAAAAGAAAAAGTCGAACTAACTATGAACCATAGCCGCAATGGACCATAAATTCAGCCCCGACCAACCCCAGCGATCCGATTCAGAAAAATAAAATTAAAACGATACTAATCGCACCTTAATTCGACAAACCGTCAATGTCTCAATTAAAGTGCAATATCGAACTCCTGGAAAGTTTATTCGTAAACAAACGCAGCGTCGTCTAAATCGATTTTTGGCAATTCTTCCTTTTCTAGCCAGTAGTCTTGGGTATGTTGCCACTCGGGTTTATCGCCCCTTTTAGGCATCAAGTGCATTGACCGCATAAGATAACCCGGATTAAAATTTTCCGGGTCGATCCAGGACGAGATAGTCATGTCCTTATCTTCGGGACGAAGCTCCGGCCTGACAGACGTGACTTTTTTCTTATCCATTTCATTGACCAGCCGACAAACAAAGTCAGCAACCAAATCCACCCGCAACGTCCAGCTAGCTCGAAAATATCCGAAAACCCAAACCATATTTGGCACACCGGTAAACATCATACCTCGATAGGTCACCGTGTCTGCAAAATCGACTGGCTTATCGTCGATAGAAAAATTGATGCCACCGAGAACACTCAAATTAAACCCGGTCGCTGTGACGATAATATCAGCCTCTTGAGTTTTTCCGGATTTTAATAATATACCGTCTTCGGTAAACCTTTCGATTTCGTCGGTAACCACAGACGCCTTACCGGAATTAATTCCCTCAAAAATATCACCATTGGGAACAAAGGCAATTCGTTGACGCCAGGGTCGATAAGTCGGAGTGAAATGCTTTTCTATGTCATAGTCATCACCTAAAAATGCACGAACCCCCTCTAGCAGCTCTTCTTTGACGACTTCCGGCTCGGACATTGCGCGGTGGGTAAACTCATCTTGATCGTGTAAGATTTGCCGCCTTGATATTTCATGTATCCATTTTTCGTCAATTTTCAATAGTCGTAATTGGTCGGCGAGCGGATTTTCGTTCAAACCGGGGATAAAGTAAGTGGGAGATCGCTGCAAAATCGTAACGTGTTTAGTGTCGGCAGCAATTGCCGGAACAACCGTTGCAGCGGTAGCGCCTGAACCTATAACGAGTACATTTTTATCCTTATAATTCAGATCGTCGGGCCAGGTTTGTGGATGTATTATTTCTCCTTTAAAACTATCCATTCCGGGCCAATCGGGCGTATAACCTTTCGCGTGCTCGTAATAGCCCTGACACATCCAGAGGAAATTCGCCGTAAACCGAACCGCCTCACCGGTATCTTTGCGAATACCTTCCAGCGTCCAACACTGATCTTTATTTGACCAGTTTGCCGATGAAATATGATGTTGATAGCGTATATGCTTATTTAAATCATTCTCTTCGATCACTTCTCCCATGTACCCGAGAATCTCATCGGCACTCGCTATAGGCGCCCCAATCCACGGTTTAAAGCGATAACCAAAAGTATAGAGATCACTATCTGAACGAATACCTGGGTACGTGTGCATATGCCAGGTACCACCAAAGCTCTCAAGTCCCTCGAGAACTAAAAAACTCTTGTTTGGAGACTGCTCCTTTAGATGGTAGGCCGCACCAATACCGGAAATACCCGCCCCTACGATTAATACATCAAAATGCGCATCGTTTTCTGCAGTAAGTTTTTTAAGTTCAGTCGAGTCAGTCATAAATTTCGCCTATAAATTATTTGTTACTCACTTAAGCCTTGCCCGAACGCCCAATGATCAGAATGTATATTCATTAATCGGAAGTCAGGTCTTTGATGTCGCATAACGAACAGGATTAAACGTACCGCTAAGCACCGTCGAACACTATCACTCAATATAAAAGTTGCACTGCGCCAATGCGCAGAACCAAAGAACCATTAATACAACCACGACAGCAATAAAACCACTAATACAAATTAAAGCCGGTGTTTCGAAAAGTCCCATAGAATTGGGAAAATACTAATGGGATAGGCATCGTGACACTTTGAGATAGATCAACTTAATATAAGAACGTGGCAGTCCAATTCGCTTGCCCCCATTGCAGTCTGAATGAAAAGAATACTCGTCAATAAGATAAGCTCTTATTAGAACGCTATCGCGGCTAACCCATTAAGCCGCCGAAACATCAACCCGGTCGACAAATAATACCGTACAGCTTATTTTATCGTCTTACCACCATGTTACGCCTGGTATAATACGAAGGCACCTATAACCATAAAACCTCCCCCTGCGATATAGGACATCGTTTTCTCGTCAATGTATGCCGACAGAAAACTACCGGCTAAGACGCCGATAGCAGACGCGACGATTAAGGCTAATGAAGCAGCCGCAAAAACAAGCCATTTATTAACATCTTTATCTGACGCAAAAAGCATTGTTGCCAATTGTGTTTTGTCACCTAACTCTGCAATGAAAACAGCAGTAAATATTGTCATAAATATTTTAAGGTCCATTAATAGACTCCGTGAATTTCTGCTAACAATGCAGTGATATCGACGACTAAAATCATCCGTAAAGCGAGTAGATTTTTCTGTCTCGCAAGGGAAAATCCTAACACTAATTTTTAGCTGGTGTCAAAAGCCGACAGACCAGAAACTGTGAGTTTAAACTAGTTAGTGCCTATCCATAAACTAACAAGCTCAGTCATTGCGAGCGTTAGCGCGGCAATCTCATCCAGCATTGGCGCGGGCTGCGGGAGATTGCCGCGCTTCGCTCGCAATGACATCGTTGAAAACACCCATTTCTGGATGGGCACTAGTTAGTGTCCATCCAGAAACTCGTCTGTGCGAACGAACGGTTCGACGCCATCGCTGAGAAACGCCTATTTCTGGACGGGCACTAATTAGCCAATGCCCGTAAATTCCTTCCAGACCAAATCCATTTTCGGAAGCCAGGCGGTGAGAATCGGTGAGGTGGCCTCGGCGGGCGTTAGGCCTTTCTCATCTTGGAGATAACGATAGAGGAAAGCAGAGACTCTCGCATTCACTACGCAGTGAACCCACACCTTTTGCTCCTTTAAAGTATTCATATAACCGCTGAATGCTTCGAAATGCGCTTCAGTTGGCGCATCAAACGGTACGGGTATGTGGATGTAAGTCATTCCTAGAGAGCTGACTAGACTACCCTCGCTAGGTATTGCGTGTTCGTTGTCGGGCATAGCCAAGTTGATGACCGCTTTATACCCCGCGGCTGCAATTTCGTCGAATTGTTGTTGTGTTGGCTGACCGGAGGAACACACGGTATCTGAAAATTGATGGGTATTGAGAATTGACATGAATGGTTCGCCTATAATTTAACCGCATCGCGTATACACGAGTAACGGACCCTCTTTAGTCGATAGTGAGTAAGCCGAAATTTGGCTCCTGCCGAAGCAAAGGCTAGGCGAAAAAAACGACTACTTCAAAAGCTCGATATCGAATTGTTGATCCGCGTGATAAGAAGACCGAACGAGTGGCCCACTGGTAACAGCCTTAAACCCAAGGCTTTTGGCTATGGCACCGTACTCATCAAATTCTGCTGGTGGAACGAAACGCTCAACAGCTAAGTGATCTCGACTTGGTTGTAGATACTGGCCCATAGTCACCATATCGATATCGTGTTCATGCATATCGTGCAGCACTTGAATCAGTTCTTCTCGAGACTCGCCTAAACCCAGCATCAAGCCCGACTTGGTCAATACGTCTGGACGACGTTGCTTATATTTTTTCAGCAAATCGAGAGACCACTGGTAGTCGGAACCCGGCCTGATCTTTTTGTATAGGCTCGGTACAGATTCAAGATTATGATTAAATACATCGGGCGGTTCCGCGGCCAATATATCCAGAGCAACATCCATCCTTCCACGAAAATCAGGCACCAGAATTTCAATCTTGATATTGGGAGACTTAAGGCGAGTTTCACGAATGCAGTCGGCAAAATGTCCGGCACCACCATCGCGCAAATCATCGCGGTCGACAGACGTCACCACGACGTACTTGAGCTTCATATCCGCAATCGCTTCTGCCAGTTCACGCGGTTCATTAGTACTGAGTGGATTTGGCCTGCCATGGGCGACATCGCAGAATGGGCACCGTCTCGTACAGATTTCTCCCATGATCATAAAAGTTGCCGTGCCACCACTAAAACATTCACCCAAATTCGGACATTGTGCCTCTTCGCACACGGTCGCCAATTTGTGTTTACGAAGCGTTTCCTTGATTCGGGTTATTTCCGGACTAATCGGCATTTTTACCCGAATCCAGTCTGGTTTTTTAGGTAATACGGTTGTCGGTATCACTTTAATCGGAATTCGAGAAACCTTTTCAGCACCTCTGAGTTTTTCGCCCTGCACGACTTTTTTTAGTTTTTTCTTAAGCTGTTTTTCAACCACGTTATCCGTGCCTGTATCGCTGTTTGCTTGGGACTTACTTACCGGAGCATTGTTATCCGGTGGATTCAATTTACTCATAAAAAACTCTTAAACTGCGATGGGTGAAACAGGTAACAGACCATCAGAAATAACATGCTGACTAGTATAACCAAGTTCATTGGCGATTGCTTCGACTAGCTTATCAGTCAAGTCGCTCATTGTTGGAGCCGCGTTGTTTTGCAGCTTGATACTCGTTACTTTCAGGCCAGCCAATCCACAGGGATTAATCCTTTGAAAGGGCTGCATATCCATATCGACATTAATACTTAATCCATGAAAGCTGCATCCGCGACGAATACGTAAACCGAGCTGTGCAATCTTCGCACCGTCGGCAACCGGCTCAATATAGACACCCGGTGCGTCTTTACGTGGCCCCGAGTTTATTTTGTAGTGAGATAGCACCTTTACAATCAGCTCTTCAATCGCTGTTACCAGATCCCTGACACCAAATTCAGCGCGTTTCAGATCGATTAAAAGGTATGCAACTAGCTGGCCCGGACCGTGATAGGTCACTTGGCCGCCACGATCAACCTGAATCACCGGAATATCGCCAGTATCTAGCAAATGCTCCGACTTACCCGCCTGCCCCTGGGTAAACACCGGAGGGTGCTGCAGCAGCCAAATCTCGTCGAGCGTTGATGAACTACGTTCGTTAGTGAAGCGCTGCATGGCTTCCCATACAGGCAGATATTCTAAAATACCGAGATGGCGAACTTGCAATCTTTTTTCAGTATGATCGCGCAAAAGTAGCCTCCCATGTCTAAAGTCTAAAGTCTAAAGTCTAAAGAACCATTTTTACCCGACCGGTTGCTTTCAAGTCGTCAAAAATGGCCTGTATTTGTTCTTTCCCGGTAGCAGTGATGATAATCGTTATCGATACAAAAGTGCCTTTACCACTCGGTTTTTCGCTTACCTGAGCGTCGTGTACGGCGCCTGTGTGGCGGGTCATTACGTCAATCACGATCTCTCGAAAGTCGTCAGTATGCCGACCCAGGACTTTTATGGGATACTGGCAGGGAAATTCGATTTTTGGCGCGTCTTCTCCTGACGAAATTTGTCCGGAAGATCCTATTAGCTCAGACATAACGGCCCTTTAAAAGAACTGACTAAAAAATAACAATATATCATGCCAAAGGCGTTTAAAAAAACCAGCTTCAGCAACAGCTTGTAAGGCAACTAATGGTTTGCGCAGTAACTCTTCACCGTCTAAAGTAACGACCAACTCACCATACTCCTGTCCGTTCACTATCGGTGCTTTGATAACTTCGTCGAAATTCATTACCGCTTTTAAAGATTCTTGCTTTCCTCGCGGAATCGTCAAATGGATATCGTCTTCGACACCCAGCTTAAACGCATCGGCCGTACCCGCCCATAACTGACTTTCAGCAAGCTCGTCACCCGTGGAATACAGCTGATGTGTTTCATAATAACGGAAACCGTAGGCCAGCAGTTTCTGAGTCTCCCGTTCGCGAGCGTTTTGACTACTTGCACCCATCACCACTGATATAAGACGCATTCCGGATTTTTTCGCAGAGGCCACCAAACAATAACCCGCCGCTTCAGTATGGCCGGTTTTTAGTCCATCGACACTCTTGTCTTTCCACAGTAAACGATTGCGGTTTGTCTGGCGGATATTGTTGTAGGTATAATCAGGTACGCTGTAAAGCGCATACTCTTCGGGAAATTGGATAATCGCTTTCGATAGAGTAGCCAAGTCTCGAGCGGTCATATAGTGCTCGGAATCAGGTAAACCATGTGAGTTCACAAAATTCGAATTAGTCATTCCGAGAAGCCCGGCGTGTTGGTTCATAATCTCTGCAAAGGCGCTCTCGCTGCCCGCCAGATGCTCCGCCACTGCAACACTCGCATCGTTTCCCGAAGAAATAACAACGCCTTTATGCAAGTCTTCCAAAAGGATTTTTTTCCCAACTTCAATCCACATTAGCGACGAACCCGCAAACACAGGATTTTGGGCCCAGGCATTTTCGCTGACATTGACCCAATCGCTGTTACTGACGTTGCCTTTTTCCAATTCATACGACAACACATAACTGGTCATTAGTTTGGTTAAACTGGCCGGCGGCAGTTTTTCATCGGCATTGCTTTCAACAATAACTCTACCGCTTTGTGCATCGATCAAAATATAGCCGCTCGCAGCAATTGACGGTGGTGATGGAATAATAGCCGGGGCCGCATAGACACGACTAACGGCGAGCTGAACGACAAGAAACAAACAAGAAACGATGAAAGATTTTTTACGCATAGAGGTTCAAATATCAGTAAGAATTTAGATGAAGTAAATGTTAACGGATGTCACTGTCAAAAAATAGGACGCGCCATGATATCGGTGCTGAAATGCAAAAAATATTTCAATTTTTAGCTCCTCCGTGAAAAAACCCTAGTCGCTAATCAATTGGGGGCGACCTTTGCCCAGCGCAATAAGACGCTCGCTCAATTGCTTCACAGTGGTAAGGCTCTTAATCGGACCAATTTGCACTCTGTGAATTCCATCAAGCTCCGGACTTTTTATGACAACATCTCGACTGACTGTTAATAACAACTCCGCTCGTAAGGCTTTTGCAGAGACAGGGTTTTTAAAAGCCGCCACCTGTAAGAAATAGTTTTCCGCTATTGCGGAAGCTTGAGAACTAAATGATTGGTCATCGAGATTCACCGCCTCGACTCTCACTCTGGCTGTTCCCGACTTCGCATAACCCAGTTTAACGGCCGCTGCATAGGAAAGGTCAATCACACGCTGGTCGTGAAAGGGGCCTCGGTCATTAACCCTGACAACGGCGGTTCGATTATTATCCAGATTCGTCACCTTCACATAGGCGGGGATGGGTAAAGTGCGGTGAGCCGCTGTCATCGCGTATAAGTTATAGGTCTCCCCATTAGCCGTAGGGCGCCCCTGAAATTTGGTGCCATACCAAGAGGCGATTCCCTCGACATTGTAGCCCTTACTACTAGGCAACAAATGGTAGGTCTTCCCCAGAACAGTATAGGGATTTTTATTTCCGGCACGGGTGATTTCGTCTTTCCGTGGGGTCGCGTCAATAATTGTATTTGGATTAACACCAATCGAGGGCGCACTGTCCTTCCGGGGAGATATAGAACCAGCCTGAAAAACACTGCAAGAAGATACCAGTATCAAAAAGAACGTCGTCAGTACTATTGACGAGTGGCGATAAAAACTGAAGTGATTTCGCATAAACAATTACTTTAAAGTTTCACTAAGCTGGAAAACAGCCATCGCATACAGGCGACTATGATTATAACGCGTAATCACATAAAAGTTTCGCAGACCCAACCAATGCTCAACACCTGACTCCCCCTTTAAACGCATTGGCGTAGCCATTGCCTCGTCACTAATGTCCACTGTTGGCTGGTAGCCAAAATCTCGCAATTGCCCGATAGTATGTTTCGGTTTCAATTTTACATTGGCCAAGGAAGCGTCGTAATTTTCGGCAACTGTCGCAACACTGGTAATTTGTCCTCCCGGCCTCCATCCATGAGACTTAAAATAGTTAGCAACACTACCGATCGCATCTGTCACGTTATCGACAATGTCGGCAACGCCATCGCCATCGAAATCGATGGCGTATCCGCGATAACTACTGGGAATAAACTGGCCGTAGCCCATTGCTCCGGCGTAGGAACCTTTTACCTGGGTGGCATCAAACTTTTGTTCCCGCACTAATAACAAGTACTCTTCTAATTCTCTGGAAAAAAACTTGCTACGAGGTGGATAATCAAAACCCAATGTCGCTAGGGCATCCACGACCCGCCAACTACCTTTATTTTTCCCGTATCGTGTTTCAACACCAATAATCGCCGCGATTATCTCTTTAGGCACGCCAAAATCACGCTCCGCTCTGGCCAGCGTATCCGCATTGGCCTTCATAAAAGCCTTACCTTGCAGAGTCCGTTTCTGAGAGATGAAAATTTTTCGATACTCTTTCCAAGTCTTGGTCTTTTCAGCAGGCCGCGCGATAGCGTCAAGAATCCTTTGCTTTTTTACTGCAGTCCTCATCAACTGCTGAACATAGGCACGCTCAAAACCATGCTGCTCAACCATTTTATCGATAAATACTAAGGCTTTGGGGTGCGAACCATAATCCTCAATGGGTCCTTCTGCCAACGCGACAGGAGAAATCGTAGGGCAAACAAGCAAAGCCGCGAAGGCAATTTTTCGGCCGATGAACCGGTATGTTTCTTTTATCATTATCAAAAATAACTCTTAAGTAATTTGTATGTGTACACGATATTTAACTAATTGCAGACAAGCTGACTGACTAGTAGTGGGATCGCCCGCCGTCTAAGTATAACTCTCACCCTCTAAGTATAAGAATTCAGAACCTAGTAACATTCAAGGTTAATATTCGAGGCTAACAATCAAGTTAACATTCAACTTACGTAAATCTCGCTGAGCCCTGACGCAATTCATTTTCTAAACGATATTTCCATCTTCAGTTAGGGTGACAGGCGCTTTACGGTAGCATGAATAAAGCGCTGTGAAGCTTAGCTATTTATTGCATTATCACTCTTTTTTCAGTACTTATTGCCATGAGTAATCCAAACCCTGCCAACAGCGTAACAACAGAAGTCCCGCCCTGACTCACAAGCGGCAACGGCACGCCAACTATCGGCAACAAACCTGACACCATGCCCATATTAACAAAAATGTAGACAAAGAAAGTCAAGGTGATGCTACCCGCCAAAAGACGTCCGAATGAGTGCTGGGCATTGACGCCGATCCACAAACCCCGAACAATTATCGCGCAATAGATCACCAGCAAAATCAATACACCTCGCATGCCCCACTCTTCGGCCAGAACCGCAATAATAAAATCAGTATGACTTTCGGGTAGAAAATCTAATTGTGATTGAGTGCCATTCAACCACCCTTTTCCAGACCAGCCGCCTGATCCAATGGCTGTTTTTGACTGAATAATATTCCAGCCAGCGCCGAGCTTGTCACTTTCCGGATTTAACAAGGTAAGGATTCTTTGGCGTTGATAATCCCGTAAAGCAAACTGCCACAAGGGGTACGCGGACGCCAACGCTATAGCGACGAATGACAAAATAAACTTCCACCGAATACCGGCAAAAAACAACACAAACAAACCTGACGCTGCAATCAAAATAGACGTACCCAAATCTGGCTGACGTGCAATAAGTAATGCTGGGACCGCAATCATGACAATACTGAGCAATACGACATGAAATTTGGGTGGCAGGGCTCGATTAGAAAAATACCATGCAACGGCCATCGGAACCGCCAGCTTCATCAATTCGGAAGGCTGAAAGCGAAAACCACCAATATTTAGCCAGCGCTGCGCGCCTTTAGCGTCGTACCCCAGGAAAGCAACAGCGACTAACAACCCCACCCCAACCAGATAGGCCAGAGGAGCCAATCGCTTAATTCGTTCGACATCCAGTTGAGCGATAACCAACATACCAACGTAGGCAACTGCATAAAACCGCCCTTGCTGAAAAACCGCCGTCATCGTTTGTCCGGCGGCACTATAAAGCACCACTAAGCCAAACAGAGTTAGCACTAACAGCAATAACATTAAAATCGGGTCAATATGCACACGCTGCCAAAACCCTACTGGTCTGGCGAGATCAGAGGACTGATCGGGCATTTGACGAACAAAATCGATTTGGCTCAAAAATTATCTCGTCTGTTTAGCAACTGTATTATTCGCTCAACGCCAATTGCGTTTTATTTTCAGAAACAGGACCATCGATTTTCTCATCGATGTCGTCGGCATTATACTCACCATTTTTATCCAGCAGATAGGCATCAAATACCTCTCGGGCAATAGGTGAAACCCAGGATCCGTGTTCGCCATTTTCAACAATGACGGCAACTGCAATTTTCGGATTATCTACCGGCGCAAAACCAACAAACAAACCGTGGTCCCGATCTCGCTTTGCCGCTTTATTTACATCGTAATCTTCATCCTGTGCAATCCCCACCACTTGAGCAGAGCCTGTTTTTCCCGCCATTCGGTACTTGGCGCCTTTGTTAATACGATTTGCGGTTCCTCGCGTTCCATGGACGACTGCCTTCATGGCTTTAATAATGGCATCCCAATGCTGCTCGTCGACCTTTATCGGAGGTAATGGCGGCGGAGAGATCTCCTGATCACCCAAATATCTCACTAAACGTGGTGTGAAATGCTCGCCTCGGTTGGCGAGAGTCGCCGTTGCCACGGCCAACTGCAGAGGCGTCGCTAACAGGTAACCCTGACCAATACCCACACTTAAAGTTTCTCCAGGAAACCAGGGTAACCGTTTATAACGACGTTTCCATTCCTTCGACGGCAACAGGCCACTTCGTTCATTGGTATTATCGATGCCGGTCTTTTGTCCGTAACCAAAGGGTTCCAAAAAGTCCTGAATTCGATCGATACCCAATTTGTAAGACAAGTCATAATAATACGTATCACAGGACTCAACAATTGACTGTTCGAGTGCTACGTATTTACCGTGCCCACTGCGTTTTGTTCGCCATGTCCAATCTCGATAACGTCGTTTTGTGCGGTCGTCAGGTAATGTATACCAGCCGCGGTCTCTTACTTCAGTCTGCTCCGTGACGACCCCGTAATGTAAACCCGCTAATCCGTAGATCGGTTTTATTGTCGACGCCGGCGGATATTGACCTTGTAACGCTCGGTTGAACAAAGGTAAATCAGCGGAGTTTCGCAATGCACTATAATCTCGATTGCTGATGCCGCCGACAAACAAATTGGCGTCAAAGCTCGGTGTGCTAACCATTGCAATGATGCCACCGGTTTTCGGATCAATGGCAACAACCGCACCACGCCTTCCTGCTAAAGCCTTATAAGCAACTTCCTGAGTATGAGCATCCATGTGCAAACGGATATCAATTCCCGGCTCGGGATCGTCTCTCTCCAGCACACGGAGAACACGTCCACGTGCATTGGTTTCAACATTCTGATAACCGACAATGCCATGCAACTCCTCTTCATAATATTTCTCCAACCCGATCTTACCGATCTGAAGCGTTCCGCTGTAGTTTATCTCGTCAATATCCCATTGCTCTTCTTCACTGATTCGTCCTATGTAACCAAGCGCATGGGCGAATAACGCACCCTGAGGATAATGTCGTGCCAACTGGGCATCGACATCGACGCCCGGCAAACGATATCGATTCACCGAAATACTCGCAATTTCTTCTTCCGACAGATTCAGCTTTAATGGGACTGGCGAATACGAGCGGCGACGCTCCAATAATTGTTTAAAGGTTTTAATCTGGTCTTCACTTATATCCATCAGCTGCTGGAGCACAGCGATGGTTTCATCCAGGTTGCCTACCTGTTCCTTCACGATCGTTAAGCTGTAACTGGGAAGGTTCTCCGCTAATAACAGTCCGTTGCGATCATAGATAAGTCCGCGTTTCGGCGGTATTGCCTGTAATTGAACTCTATTGCGGTCCGATTGAGTTTTATAGTTATCGTGCTGCGTTATTTGCAATGAAAAATAACGCCCCACAACGACCAGCAAGAGTGCAACAACGAACAGACCGATAACCACGACTCGCATTTGGTAAATGCGTTTTTCGCGGTACGGGTCTTTCAGTGTGATTTGTTCTGCCATGGGGATTATTTGACTTATCTGTGGTACGGATGATTATTATTGATCGTCCAGGCGCGATAAAGTTGCTCCGCCAGCAAAATTCTTACCAACGGATGTGGTAACGTCAAGGCTGACAGCGACCAGCGTCGATCAGCACGGGCCAGACAATCGGCAGACAATCCATCGGGCCCACCCACCAATAAAGAAATATTGTTTCCCTGCAGTTGCCAGCCTTGCAGTTCACTCGCTAAAGTTTCGGTACTCCAGGGCTTGCCTTTTACGTCTAAGGCCACCACCGTATCGCCTCGTCCGATAGCGGCAAGCTGCTGCTTGCCTTCGTCGTTAATAGCCCGTTGAATATCCGCGCCTTTTCCACGTTTTCCTAACGGAATTTCCTTCACAGCAATTTTCATCTCCGATGGCAGTCGCTTGTGATATTCATCAACACCCTGTGCCACCCAGGCAGGCATTTTTGTGCCAACGGCAATTAGACGAATATGCATAAATAGTACTTTCCATAAAGATAGAGAATTTTATGCCATTGCAGAGGCCGCCGCACAGCCCCCAATAACTCACTTATGTCTGCCTAAGGTCTCGACTACCAGGGCCATTGACCTTACTTAAAGATAATTCAATTAAGGATAATTCAATCTGGGCGTTCTTTAAAAATCATTAACAGCCAAAACTGCTAACTGCTAACCCAAGTAAAAACCAAATCCTTAAACTAGTGCAGCGGTAAACTAAGACGCCTTTACAGCCCAGAGTGTTTCAAGATCATAAAACTCGCGCGTTTCCGGCATCATCACATGTAATACAACGTCACCAAAATCAACCAAAGCCCACTCAGTCGTAGGCTGATCAACACCTTCAACGCCCTTTGGTGGTGAACCTTTACTTTTCGCTTCAAGAACAGCATTTGAAGCTAATGATTTGACATGACGATTGGATGTACCGGTGCAAATAATCATAAAGTCAGTAACATCGGTAAGTTCGCGAACGTCCAGGGTGACAATGTCCTTACCTTTGAGGTCATCTAAGGCTTCCAGTACCAGTTTTTTTGTTTCATCAGCATTCATAAAATAATTGTAGCTCCTTCGTGTTTTCAATAGTAATAACGTGATCAAGAATAGGGTTCAACGATAGAGCTGATGCTCTTCGATGTAATTCAACACAACAGCAGGGACATGCTCACCCAGCCTATTATGGCTTGCGACCGTTTTGCCTGCCGCGATATCGTGTCTTATCGCGGTCGCGGAAATTGGAAAAGGCTTAAGACTTTCGAACCAAACCAAACCCGCACTGCACTGCTTTAACTCGTCACAACTTTTCGCTGACGACGTTTCGATTAACTCTGCGATGGCGCCCTCTGTCGGCAAAAAAGAATCGGGCCGCTTAATAACGACAATATGAGCCAGCGCTAGAAAATCCTGCCACCGATACCATTGATCAAATCCGGCAAACGAGTCGGTTCCCATCACCCAAATCAATGACACCTCATCGCCGATTTCCTTGCGGACCTCTTCAATCGTTTCGATGCTGTATGATTTTCCATCTCTTTGCATTTCGCGATCATCAACACGTACAGTCGTTACTTGGGCGTCTTTTCCATTAGCTGACGCCGAGTCGCTAAACTCACTTTCAACGGCTAAGGTGACCATAGCCAGTCGCTGCTCACTATTGCAACCCGGTTTAGCTCGATGAACGGGCCGATGACAGGGAAGAAAACGCAACTCATCCAACAATAAGCGCTTATTCAGTTCAATTGCCGATTGTATGTGTCCGTTATGAACGGGGTCAAAGGTCCCACCGAAAAGTGCAACCGTTCCGCGGGATTTGCTGTTCAATTCAGCGATCTCCGCATTTAGGAACGAACATGACCGTCACCCAGCACGACATATTTTTTTGACGTTAATCCTTCCAGGCCAACGGGACCACGGGCATGAATTTTGTCCGTTGATATGCCTATTTCCGCGCCCAAACCGTATTCAAATCCGTCGGCGAATCGAGTAGAAGCATTGACCATGACCGAACTGGAGTCAACTTCCCGTAAAAATCGTCTACCATTCGAATAGCTTTCGGTCACAATCGTGTCGGTATGCTGGGAGCTGTAGTGATTGATGTGATCAATCGCCTCAGACAGACCATCGACTATTTTAATCGATAGAATAGGAGCCAGATATTCAGTACTCCAATCTTCTTCTGTCGCAGTTGTGCAGTCCGGGAGAATTTTTAGGGTTTCAGCACAGGCTCGCATCTCAACACCTGCTTCGATATAGGCCTGCGCAAGACGCGGTAAAATACGACTCGCAACAGACTTTGCGACCAATAGTGTTTCCATCGTATTACAGGTGCCATACCGCTGAGTTTTAGAATTTAAAGCGACAGCAAAGGATTTTTCAAGATCGGCACCATCGTCAATAAAGACGTGGCATATACCATCCAGATGTTTAATGACGGTAACCGTTGCGTCCTTAGAAATCCGTTCAATCAAGCCTTTACCGCCCCGTGGTACAACGACATCCACGAACTCATTCATTGTAATAAGCTCACCAACAGCTGCGCGGTCGGTTGTTTCTACCACTTGAACACAATCGACTGGCAAGCCAGCCGCACTTAATCCTTTACCAATACATTTGGCTATAGCCTGATTAGATTGAATAGCTTCAGAACCACCGCGCAGTATCGTCGCGTTACCTGATTTCAAACACAAACTCGCCGCCTCAACAGTAACATTGGGCCGCGACTCGTAGATAATACCGATAACACCTAAAGGCACGCGCATGGAACCCACTTGAATACCGGACGGCTGATAATTCAGGTCGGTAATTGCCCCAATAGGATCGGAAAGCAATGCCACTTGATGCAATCCTTCAATCATCGTATCAATACGGGCTGGCGTTAGCTCCAATCGGTCGAGCAATGCCGGTTCAAGACCATTGGCGGCACCGTTAACCATGTCTAGCTTGTTAGCTTCAATAAGCTCTTCCCGAGACTCGGCAATAGCTTCTGCCGTCGCGATTAATGCCCTATTCTTTACCCCGCTGTCAGCAGCGCCGATAACTCTTGAAGCCTGCCGCGCTTTTCGCCCGACCTCGGCCATATACTGCTTTACATCCATCAATGTTCAACCCAAATTCTTCAGTATTTAGTACGTTTTCATTCAATCGCGTAGGCTTCGCCGCTATAAAAACAAGCCCTGCAATGCTCTAAACTAGAGGCAACTCTTTTTCATAATGGGCCCCATATTTCAATCTCAGGCAGCCCCCGTGTCGAGAACAAAAAGCTATGGATAAGCGCTACCGTTACCGGAACTTATCCGGAGCTACTCCCGGAGGCCTTTCTGCGGACACTATTTCCCAGACACTATTTCCCGGCATTATACCTGAAGGCCGGGCAGGTCACTAACCGTAGTTTGGGCGGCAGCGACAATATATTTGATTTCAGCCAGATAAAGACAAACGGAAGTCGACAAAAAGTGTAAAATCCATAAAATACACCTAACCTACTACCGGCGAATAACCCTGATGGCTACCGACAGCACGCAGTGCCCACTGTGTAACACGCCCAATCAATGCGCGGTAGCCATTGATGAAAACGCCCAGAAGTGCTGGTGTCAAAAGGTAGAATTTGAGCAAAATGCTGTGCTTAACGCCGCCAAAATAGACAAAAAAAATCAGTGCATTTGCCAACAATGCGCCACAAAAATCACGCACTTAAGCAAGGAGATTCTGTGAAAGGCAACCCCGTTCGAGGTTTGAGTTATTTAGTCAGGGGGTTTGAGCTACTGCTGATACCCGAACTACGTCCGTTCGTTTTAGTCCCTCTGTTAATGAACACAGCGATATTTATCCTACTCATTACACTTAGCCTCGGTCAATTTAGCGACTGGATTGATCAAATAATGGACTCGCTGTGGGAATGGCTAGATTTCTTGCGGTGGATCATTTGGCCTCTGGTCGTTTCTTTGCTATTGGTTATCGTTATGTACACCTTTAGCATTGTCGCGAACATCATTGCCTCTCCCTTTAACGGTCTATTGGCGGAAAAAGTGGAAGAGCTTTTAGTCGGAAAAGAGGTAATAGGGAAGGAAACCTTTGCACAAGCGTTAAAAGATGCTCCCAGATCGATGAGCAAGGAAATCCACAAAATCGCGTACTACCTGCCACGAGCCCTATTGGTGGCAATAATTAGTATCGTCTTCACTTTTATTTTTCCGCCGATATCTACCGCCTTATGGTTTTTACTCGGCGCATGGATGATGTCATTGCAATATTGTGACTATCCCATGGATAACCACAAGCATTCTTTGAACGAAGTAAAGACAGCTATTGCTCAACACCGGATGACAAGTCTGGGGTTTGGTGGAGGAGTAATGTTAGGCACCATGATACCGATAGTGAATTTTATTATTATGCCCGCAGCGGTGTGCGGCGCAACGATTTACTGGGTCGAAGAATTACAAAACTAAGGGGCATCTATCGACTTAACCAAAGTCGATAAATCTTCATCTGCTACTGATAACCTTCAGTAAGAAGCCGGCTGAGCCGGAAGAAAGAAAGGCTTAGTTGAGCAATTCCTCGGGAGGTTGTTCACAATTTATCTTCGCACCCAATAACTCTTCCAACGGCCCGAGGAGAAATGCGTCATCTTCGCATGCAAAACTAATTGATGTACCCTTTGCTCCTGCGCGCCCTGTTCGACCAATTCTGTGAACATAATCTTCAGGATCTTCTGGCAGTGTATAGTTCACAACATGACTGATACCGTCTACATGAATACCACGGCCGGCCACATCCGTTGCAACCAACACCTGCAATCGCCCATCTTTGAAGCTCTTAAGCGTACTCGTTCGCTTATTTTGAGGAACCTCTCCCGAGAGTATCCCGCAGCGAATTCCGGCCTTTTGCAAGCGTTCGTACAGTTTCCTGGTCTGGTCACGCCGATTGGCAAAAACAATGGCACTAGTCACTTCTGGCTGTTTAATGATGTTGCGCAGTAACTTATATTTTTCATCCGTCGAAACTATATAGACTTTTTGATCGACTGTGTCCGTCGCAACACTCTCTGGCTCGATCTCAAGCTTAAAGGGCTCGTATGTCCACTGCTCTGTTAAACTAATGACTTCAGGTGTAAAAGTTGCGCTAAACAATAGAGTTTGCCGATCCTCTCGCCGTGGAGTACTACGAACGATTCGACGAACCTGGGGGATAAACCCCATATCCAACATACGGTCTGCCTCATCGATGACCAAAAACTCGATCCGATCGAGATATAAGTCTTTGCGACTTTGGAAGTCCAGCAATCGGCCCGGAGACGCAACAACAATATCAACCAAAGAACCCTTAAGCTGATTCAATTGCTTTTGATAATCCATACCGCCGATCAAAGTTGCCACCGTCAAACCTGTGTGTTTTGTTAGGAGCCGTGCGTCCTCGCCAATTTGTACGACTAACTCTCGCGTTGGAGCAATCACCAAAGCCCGCGGTTCACCGGCATAACGCTCCTCTTCGACCGGGTGGTTTAACAAATCATTAATTATCGTGACCAAAAAGGCAGCGGTCTTGCCCGTACCTGTTTGTGCTTTGCCTATCGCATCGTGACCCTGAAGTGTTTGTGGCAAAACTCCAGCCTGAATAGGAGAGCAATACTCAAAGCCTAAATCCGCAATACCATGCATCAAACGATCATCGAGCCCCAAATCGTGAAACCGAGTCTTGCCTTCAACTGCCGGCACCTGAAATTGATCAATTGTCCACACCTCCTTCTTAGCCTTGCCTGATTCTTTAGAATGACTTTTTCGTCGGCGCGGTTTCGTCTCGGAAGTACCAACCTGTTCTGCCGGTACGGTAGCCGCCTGTTTCTTTCCAAATAATTTACCTAACAATGTATTCTTCTCTTTTCTTCAATTTAACAGCACTTATGAATTGGCCTTACACTCTAACATTTTTAACCCGAATAATACTTAAAAGAACCAAAACCGAGGTGATTGATCAATTAAAGGTCATGCGAACGGCTAAATTGAAATTATTATCTATAATTACTCTGCAGAAAGTCACATTTTCTACAGATACTTTAAATCTACTCTATCTAGCTGAAATATATAGTATATATTGGGGCTCCAATTATCACTTTAGCAGTCAAAAGCCTGCTAGCTGCAACCAGTACTTAAATATTTTGAAAAGAATAATTGAGAGAAAGGATGCCCGACAGATTTCAGAATAAATTACCGAACACTAAGAAAACACAATGAATAAACATGCAACAGCTGTAAAAAAGGATTTGTGCAGTTACAAGATCCTCCTGTCAAAACTCGCCAACCGCATGTTTGCGGGTATTTTTGCGATACTGCTATCGTGCAATACAACGCACGCCCTAACACCTGTTCCTACATCAAACATACTCACTGATGATAATTCGTCGATAAGCTACGTAGAGTTCTATCAGCCACAGCCTCAATCACTCAGCATAGAACAGATTCAACAGCCACAACATTCAAGTCAATTCAAAAAAATTGGCGATAACCCAAATCACTTTTTAGGGATAAAGGGCACTTACTGGCTGCGTTTTTCTCTGACAAACAACGGCAATAATTTAGTGCGCCTATGGCTGGAAAGCGGAGACTCCAAACTTGAAAGCATGAGCTTTTATCAGTTTAACGACACTGATAGCGGAAGAAAACAAGCACATAACAGCTACTCACTGTCAAAATTACTCCTTCGAGACCAGCTAAACATCCTTGCCTTTGAACTTCCACCGGGTACAACCCGCCAGTATTTCTTGCACGTGTTTGAACCGACGACGTCACCGCTAATACCGAAGATTTATACTGACCAAACTCATTTAAGCAATTCGCTTAACATTAGACTGTATCAGGGCCTTATCTTAGGGTCCCTGCTCGTACTATTAGTTTACATGCTGACTAATTACTTTTCCTTTAGAGATAAAATACGCCTTTATCTATTCGCCTTATTGCTGAGTTCCGCTGCCCATGTTTACATTAACATGGGGCTGCTCGCACAAACGACTAAGTACCCTTTAGATCTAACAAGCTTCTTTTCGGCCGCTATCACCACGCTACTTGCAATTACTGGCAGCCTCTTCTTAAGAAAACTGCTGGATACATCCAAACGCAACCCTCTAATCGACAAGCTTCTATTAGTCTCCGTCTGGGTCTCTCTGCTAGCTTTAACGTCGAATCTATTGACGCCCGCAATATCAGATCACATTATCGTAAATATCATGATAATGATGTCTGCGCTGGGCATAACCGCGGCTATCTCCCAAGTGAAGGCAGGACATAAAATAGCCATCTTCCCCCTCGCTGGAGGACTCGTCTTCTTACTGCCTCTATGTGTTATATACCTTCTTCCGACTAACAGCTTTTCAATATTGCAAGCCAACAATACATTCAACGTAGCCTTAGCTTTACAAGCCATCGTCTATGCTATGGGATTGACTTACAAAACGTCCGAATCGATGGCTGCGGCGACCACAGAAATATCACGGCTCAAAAATCACCAACATCAAAGTCAACAATTACTGAATATTTCCAATTTTGGAAATTGGTATTGGGATGTGGAATCCAACGACTACTTTATGTCAGAAAATGTATACAAAATTCTACCTCTCACGTTCTTCGATACTGAAAACGCCATAAATAAAGTATTCAAAAAAATTGACCCTATTGGCAAAGCCCGGTTGAGCAGAGCATTCCTGAAGGCAAAGAATACCGGCACTGGTTTTCAATGTGAATTTAAACTAACAGACGAAAATGACAATTACCGATACTTTCTCGTCAATGGTGATTTTGAAAAGAAGCCAACAGAAGAAAAAACATCAAAGTTACTTGGGACACTACAGGATATCACCGGTTACAAAGAATCAAATATGGCCTACAAAGAACAGGAAGTCCGCTGGCGGGAGATAACGGACTCAACCTTTGAATCTATATTGATATTTCAAAACGAAAAAATAGTCGACGCAAATAGCGCCAGCGAACACCTGTTTGGCTACAAGCCGGAACAGTTGATAGGGACAAACGGAAACTTGCTCTTCGGTGAATCTCAGCTTTCGTCCCTACCGTTAAATTCTTCAAGTAGCCATGAACATGTTGGCGAATTTACCCTGAAACATTCCGACGGCAATGATATTCACGTGGAGGTGCGAACACGATCAGGGACATTTAATGAAGAATCAGTGCAAACACTTGCTATCAGAGATGTCTCTCAATACAAAAAACAAGAAGAACAGTTAAGAAAGCTGGGATACACTGACAACCTAACGGGGTTATATAATCGCGCACTTTTTCAAGATCACCTACAACTTGCTATCGACAAGGCACAGAGGATACCGCAAAAACACGCTCTGCTTTACATCGACCTGGACCAATTCAAACATGTGAACGATTCTTTGGGACACGATGTCGGCGACGAGCTGCTAAAAGAAGTCGGTAAACGCCTTATGAAACGAGTTAGGAACGTCGACACGGTGGCACGACTGGGTGGCGATGAATTCGCCATTCTTATTGAAGATATCATCGCACCTTACAATGCGGCTAAAGTCGCGGACGGTGTTATAGAAGTAATGTCAGATGAGATTGTCATAGAAGACTATAGACTGCAGGTCTCCCCAAGTATTGGCATCGCTATTTTCCCAACGGACGGCGACAACGGCGGTGAGCTCTTGCGTAAAGCTGATACAGCGATGTATCACGCAAAAGATCAGGGACGCAACAATTATCAGTTTTATACTGAGGAATTGCATCACAAAATTGTTCGCCGCATGAACCTTGAATCCGAACTTCGTGTCGCTATCGAACGGGGCGAACTATTTTTGAACTACCAGCCGCAAGTTTCTCTGGAAACAGGTTTTATTATTGGTGCTGAAGCCTTGCTTCGCTGGAAGTCTTCAAAATACGGCGTAGTTTCCCCGGGAGAATTTATTAGCATCGCTGAGGAAAACGGCCTGATCTGGTCAATCGGAGAGTTTGTTTTGAAACAAGCTTGTGAACAAGCCGTCCCCTGGATTGCTGAGAACTCTTCCTTTGAAAGCATCGCCGTCAATATCTCGGGGATACAATTTAACAACAGCGACTTAGTTGACACAATAAAGAAAGTACTGAAAGACAGCCAACTACCCGCCAAAAACCTCGAACTGGAAATTACCGAAGGCGCGATCATTGACAATGCCGACGAGGCTATAAAAATCATGAAGCAACTAAAAGAAATCGGAGTAAAACTATCTCTGGATGATTTTGGCACAGGTTATTCTTCACTGAGTTATTTGCGACGATTTCCCGTCGACAGCTTAAAGATCGACAGATCGTTTGTAGCGGAAATTGTTTCTGACAAATCAGGGCTTATCATCGCCGAGAACATTGTAAACCTCGCCCACGGACTCAAGCTCAACGTCGTCGCCGAGGGCGTTGAAACAACCGAACAACTCAATATCATTAGAGCAATGAAATGCGATGAATTACAGGGGTATATTTTCAGCACCCCACTGAGTGCTAACGACCTTTCCACTGCAATCACTAAAGAAGAAAACCTATACGAGATTGTGGAAAATCTGGCGTGATTTTCAGCACCGATGACTGGAACAATAATAGTGACAATTGCCAAGCCCTAACAGAACTTCAATAATCCAGCAATATTTTGCACCAGTTTCAAAATTATTGAACAGAACAGATGGGACAAACGCTATTTTTGGGAATGGTCAATTTACGCCACTCCATGACTTTAGCGTCAAACACTAACAATTTTCCGACCAATGTTTCACCAAAGCTTGTCAGCACTTTTATCGCCTCCAACGCCTGTATAGAACCGATAACGCCCACCAGCGGTGCTAACACCCCGCTTTCTGAACAGCTAAGCTGAGCGTCGTCCAGCGTATCATTATACAAACATCGGTAACATGGACTCAGCACATTTCTGGGGTCAAATACAGCAACCTGCCCTTCACTTCTTATGGCAGCACCCGACACCAGTGGTTTTTTTTGAGAATAACAAACACGATTAATCTCAAAACGCGTACTAAAGTTGTCGCTGCAATCGACAACAACATCAACACTGGCAACGGCATCGCACAAAAGTTTATTAGTTAGCTTTTCGTTAATAGATACAACCTGAGTATCGGAGTTAATCCGTTTAATCTCTTCACTAGCCGAAATGACTTTAGGCCTGTTTATGTCTGACTCTCCGTGCGCGATCTGCCTTTGTAAATTACTCAGATCAACCTGATCAAAATCAGCGAGCCACAATTGTCCAACCCCCGCCGCAGCCAGATACATAGCGACGGGGCAACCCAGCCCTCCTAAACCAATAACCAGGGCTTTAGAATCCAACAAACACTGCTGTGCTTCGTAATCAAAACCGTCGAGCATGACTTGACGACTATATCGTAGCAATTGCTGATCATTCACCTAACGTCTCCTGTGGAAGCGTCATAGGCTTCTCGTAATTGACCGCAGCTAATCCGATCGAGACCAGCGAGATCCTGACGGGTAAATACCTTATCGAAACCGCCACTGTTTAAGAGCTCACGAACATTTACGCCCTGATCAAACCCGTGCTCAAATAACAACCACCCGGTATTTGTCAAAAACTGCGGCGCCTGTGAAATGATTTTTTCAATGTCAGCCAGACCTTTATGTTGTGAAATCAGCGCAGCAGATGGCTCGAAGCGAACATCACCGCGCTGCAAGTGCGGGTCTTCGGGATCAATATAAGGCGGATTGCTTACGATAATATTAAAAGATTGAAACTCGATATTATCAAACCAATTCGATTGTAAAAACGATACATTGTTTGGGCTTGGCAAGGCTCTCGTCTGATTTCTTTTTGCTAATTCAATCGCGGCACACTCGATATCGCAAGCGACGATATGCCAATCCGGTCTCTCGGATGCCAGCGCTAATGCTATAGCGCCTGTTCCAGTTCCCAGATCAAGTATCCTTTTTTCTTCCGACCCACTGTACATATCCAGAATATGCTCGACCAATAGTTCGGTTTCGGGGCGAGGGATAAGTGTCGCCGGACTTACCAACAGATCCAAGGTCCAAAAACCTTGCTGACCCACCAAATAGGCTATCGGCTCACCTCGTACCCGGCGCGCTAACAGCGATCGAAAATGGTCGACAAGGGTTTCGCAGACCTCCACTTCGGGCCAGGCAACAAGATAGCCCGTATTCTTTTGTAGGCAATGACAGAGCAATATCTCTACATCACGCCTCGCGCTATCGCTAACTCGCTTCAGTATTTCGTGCTCTGAAATCAGCTGCGCGATGGTAGTCATTATCTGGAAAGCTCGAACATTAATCCCCCATCGAGGCGAGCAAATCAGCCTGATGTTCGTTACGTAAAGGCTCTATTACTTCACTTAAAGAACCATCCATTACTTCGCTGAGCTTGTATAGAGTTAAATTGATTCGGTGGTCGGTAATTCTTCCCTGGGGATAGTTGTAGGTTCTAATCCGCTCTGAACGATCGCCGCTACCAACCAGATTACGACGCTCATCGGCCTGCTCTTGCTGCTGTTTTTCCTGTACACCACTCAAAATCCGAGCCTGCAGCAGTGACATAGCGCGCGCTTTGTTTTTGTGTTGCGAACGTTCATCCTGGCATTCAACAACAATACCCGTAGGTAAATGCGTCAGTCGGATAGCCGAATCAGTTTTGTTGACGTGCTGACCACCGGAACCGGAAGCTCGAAAAGTATCCACTCTTAAGTCATTTTTGTTTATCTGAATTTCATCTACCCCTTCAACCTCAGGCATTATCGCCACGGTACAGGCCGACGTATGAACACGACCTTGCGACTCGGTTTCGGGAACCCGCTGGACCCGGTGAGCACCAGATTCAAATTTAAACTGAGCAAACACATCTTTACCGGTTACACGGCTAATAATCTCTTTATAGCCACCGTGATCCCCGACTCGCATACTAACAACCTCTATCTTCCAGCCGACTTTTTCCGCGTAGCGACTGTACATACGAAATAAATCACCCGAAAAAATCGCTGCTTCATCGCCACCGGTTCCCGCTCGAATTTCCAGAAACACATTGCTGGAGTCATTTGGATCGCGGGGTAGCAACAGCTTTTGCAGGTCGACTTCCAACAAATCCCGGCGCTTCTGAGCATCCAAAAACTCCTCTTGAGCCATTTCGCGCATATCGGCATCGCCGTCTTTTAGTAATGCTTGCGCCTCTTCAATATCGCAAGTCGTTTGCCGATAGCTTTCAAAGGATTTTACAACAGGCTCTATTTCTGAATATTCTTTCGAGAAAGCGCGGAACTTTACTTGATCACTGATAATTTCGGCATCACTGAGCAAGGCGCCCAACTCTTCATAGCGATCAAGCAATATTTCCAGCTTACTAAGTATCGACTCTTTCATGTTTTTTTGGCACTCGGGTTATCGTAGTTTCTCGATGTTAAGATTTCAGCTTTTTTAGAACTTGGAGATTGAAAATTGCTGCGCAGATCTAACAAACAACTTATGTTATTGCCCAACGTCACTTTTCTTAGGCGTTTTCATGCGGTGATTCTCTTGCGTAAAATGTTGGTGTTGTGAACGTGTTTCGCCAACCTCCAAGTCAAATAGATCGTGAGTCCATGATATCAGATCTTCCCGTCCTGCAGCGCCAGCTTTTTTTATCGCAATACTGGGACTGTGAATCAATTTACTCGTCAAGTTCCGCGCCATCTGGCTAAGAACTCTGTCGGCCGATTCTCCCTTATCCAGCTGCTTTAAGGCTTTTTCCAATTCGCTATTTCGTATGTCTTCAGCGTTACGCCGAAAAGTAGTCAATGTGGATACCGCATCGAGAGACCGCAACCGATCAAGGTAATCTTGCACGCCCTCGTCGATAATGACATCGGCTTTCAATACTTCCGATTCTCTGCTGCGGCGATTTTCGTCAATTATTTCGGTGAGATCATCAACGGTATACAAATACACATCATTTAACTCATCCACCTGCGCCTCGATATCTCTCGGCACGGCGATATCTATCATCAACATTGGCCGATGCTTTCTCTGTTTCAAAGCAGACTCGACGGCACCCTTACCTAATATCGGCAACTGGCTGGCGGTCGAAGATATGACAATATCAGCGTTCACCAATTGATCCGGAATATCGGCCAACAATACCGCTTCAGCATCAAATTTTTGCGCGAGCTCTTTGGCTCGTCCCAGAGTTCTGTTCGCCACGACGATATTTTTTACGCCACCCTCTGCAAGGTGCCTGGCAACCAGCTCAATCGTTTCACCCGCGCCGATCAACAGTGCGGAATTTTCACTTAAGTCCGAAAAAATATGGCGGGACAAATTAACTGCCGCGTAAGCAACAGACACCGGATTTTTGCCGATGGCCGTGTCGGTTCGCACTTTTTTTGCGACCGAAAAAACGTGGGGGAAAATGCGCGCTAACTCCGACCCTACCGTCTCTGCTTCCTGAGCGACGGCAAAAGCCGATTTCATCTGTCCAAAAATCTGGGGCTCGCCCAACACCATGGAGTCAAGACCACTCGAAACAACAATCATATGCCGCAGAGCACTCTGATCATAATGGCAATAACTGCACTGCTCGAGTTCAGCAAGCGAAATCTCGTGATAATCGCTCAACCACATCAGGGCCTGTCGCTCAACCAATGACAAATCTACGGGGCCATCGTCCACCGTATTGGCAACGGCGAAGATTTCTGTGCGGTTACAGGTCGACAATACCGCCAACTCCGACAAAGACGCCTCGACGAGACCTTTCTGAAGCGCCGCCGGCATGGTTGCGGGATCAAACGCTACCTGCTCTCGCAAGGCCACATTCGCCGACTTATGATTGATTCCCAGCGCCAATAAACCCATAAAAGGTTATTCGTCCTACAATAGTGAACTTCCAATGAAAGCTCTATCAGTTAGTAAAGTAATAATAAATGGAGCGATTTTTCAATTATCGCAATCCAAATGACTTACAATTCTAACAAGTTACCGAGCAAATGTGGATCAACACAACAACTTATCCAAAATTCGCAGGTCTATTGGCTAATAACAGCGACTTTGGACCGCTGTTTGTGTAAAAATACGGTTAGTGATTCAGGAATTGGGACTCTATGATAAAAGTTCAATGGACAATAGCGACGGTACTAACATCGGTATTGATAATATCCGGCTGCACAACCACCCCTCCAGCTGTTCCCGAGCCTGTTAATCCAATCAATGCCGAACCCGTCAAGATTGTTGAAAAAGAAGCGCTTGAAATTCCCACTCGCCCATTTCCGGATGACAGCTTTCACGATTTATTAGTCGCCGAGTTTGCCGTGCGCCGCAAACGCTTTGACATCGCATTGGGCACTTACCTACAACAAGCACACGCTACGCGGGACAAAGCCGTAGTAGCGAGAGCCACCCGGCTCGCTCAGTTTTTACAGGCTGACAACGCCACTTTAGACGCCGCCCAACTATGGGTAGAAGTCGACCCAAATAATTTGGAAGCGCAATACTCGACCGCAACCATTCTGGCAAAAAACAAACGGCCCCTGGAAGCGATTCAACACATGTCGGTCGTACTGGAACAGGGGGGCAAAACTAACTTTGCGGCTATAATTGCAAACTCTATGTCGATGCCAACGGCCACCTTGCAGGAAATCGAATCTGCTATCGATAAATTACAATCGACCCACCCGCAAGAAACACAACTCATCACCGCAAAGGCTTTATTGCTCCAGCAGCGAGGTGAAACAGAACTCGCTTTACAACTCATACAACAAGTACTTGCTACCGACGAAAATGACACCAACGCGGTTGTGATCGAAGCTCGGATGCTACAACAGCTAAAACGTTACGAGGAGGCCTTCACCCGGCTAGAAGCCACAGTCGAGAGGCAGCCCCGCAACAGACGCCTTCGACTCGAATACGCACGACTGCTAATGACAAAGAGTATACCGAAGGCTCAAATCCAGTTTGAATTATTATTGCAACAAACACCAAACGACCCGGACCTATTGCTATCACTGGCACTAATAAACAAAGAAACCAAAAATTTCGAACAGGCAAGGTATTACTTCGAACGCCTCGTTGCCGTTGGTAAAAGAAGTGACGAAGCACGTCTGCACCTCGGTCAAATAGCAGAGATCCAAGGCGACTGGCTTCAGGCCATCGAATACTATTCAATTATCAAGCCTGGAAGAAATTTTCTCGTCGCGATTAATAGGATCGTTACGCTCTACCTAAACGAAGGCCTGGTTCAAACCGCCCGCGAACATCTACAAGCTCTACGCCAGCAGTACGTCGAACACTCCATTCGAATTTATCTCGTCGAAGCAGAGTTATTACTGCGCAGCAAGCAGTACGAAGAAGGCCACAACCTCATTACCGAAGCACTGATCATAGAGCCCGAACACCCTAATCTTCTTTATGTTCGATCATTGTTTAGTGAAAAGCGCAGCGACCTCGATCTGATGGAGCGCGACCTTCAGCTCATAATCAACCTGGACCCAGAAAATGCCACGGCTCTTAACGCGCTCGGGTATGTGCTAGCAAACAATACAACGAGACTCGACCAGGCCTATGACCTGATTAAGCGTGCCATGGCGATCAAACCCGAAGAGCCGGCAATAATGGACAGCCTTGGTTGGGTTGAATTTCGCCGAGGAAATCTGGAACGATCTTTTGAGTTATTGAGCAAAGCCTATAAAGTATTTCCCGACCCGGAAATAGCGGCACACCTCGGTGAGGTTTTGTGGTCACTTGGACAGCGGCAAAAAGCGAGACAGACCTGGAATGAAGCCCTCAAGCGTAACCCCGACAGTGTTATTATTGAAGAAACTGTCGAACGTTTAGCGCCAAATTCGAGTGACAGTGTCGACGAGCCGGTAATACCCGCCGGAGACCCTTCTACGAACAATGCTACAGACGATGCTACAGACAATACGGCAGACCCATCAGCGCCGGAAGCTGTCCAATCGGCAACAGGCGCTGAAAGCACAGATCAATGACATCTATCCTTTTAAACTCCCTACGCATTCTCACCCCGATTGCGCTACTACTCGTTACCGCTTGTAGCAACGTTCAAAATAAGATGGATGAAAGCGCCCTATCCGACTTCAGCGCGAACAAGACGATCCGACAGTGGAAAATTAGTGGCAAGGTCGGCATTAGAGATAAGCAACAATCCGGCAGTGCCTATTTGAATTGGCAACAATGCGGTGATAATTTCGACATCAGAATCCAGGGACTATTTGGAGCCGGAGCAGCACATCTCTACGGCGATAATAATCACACCACCCTAAAAAGAGCCGGAGAGTCAGCGGTCGAAACACGAAATACGGAACATCTTTTGTCCGAAATTGGCTTACCCATTCCTGTCGACGAACTGTTCCACTGGATAAGAGGTCTGCCAGAACCCAACCAGCACTACTCTATCAATCCAACTCATACAGGCTTTCAGCAATCGGGCTGGACCTTGCTCTATCCACAAATAACAAGCCTTGATAACCACATACTGCCCAGAAAAGCGATTGCCGTAAAAAGAGACCTCAAATTGACTCTACTGCTGAAACGCTGGGATTTACAGCCAGAGTGTAAGGCGAGTCGATGAACGCGGTAACCACCCTTTCGCTAGCATCGCCCGCGAAACTTAACCTTATGCTGCATATTACCGGTCGCCGTCCAGACGGCTACCATCAATTACAAACATTATTTCAATTACTCGATTACGGCGACACGCTCCATTTTGCAAACCGGGAAGATACCGACATTACCCTGACCCCAGCCATCGAAGGCGTTGCCGAGAGCGACAACCTGATCGTCAAAGCGGCGCGACTACTGCAACAGTGCAGCGATCGAGCGGTTGGTGCAGATATTCGAATTGATAAAATACTACCCATGGGCGGCGGTTTGGGCGGCGGCAGCTCTAACGCAGCCACCACTTTGTTAGGTTTGAATCATCTGTGGAAACTGGGCCTCAGCGTCGATCAATTAGCGGCACTGGGCCTGCAGCTGGGTGCCGACGTTCCGGTGTTTATCAGAGGAGAATCGGCTTGGGCAGAGGGCGTCGGCGAACAATTACAAGCCGTCGAATTACCGGAACGATGTTATTGCGTCATAAAACCTCCCTGCGAAGTCGCAACAGCAGAAATATTTTCTCACAAACAATTGACACGGGACAGCTCTCCCATCACAATAGCCGCCGTTTTCGAGCAGGGTGGTCGCAACGATTGTGAAGCGACTGTCAGAGAGTTATATCCAGCGGTGGATACAGCCCTTACTTGGTTAAACAAAGTTCTTACGGGCTTGAACCAAGATACAGACAAAGATTTTATGTCTGCTCGATTAACAGGTACTGGAGCTTGTATCTTTGCTGAGTTTGCCGACCGTGAGTCAGCGCAGCATGTTTTAGATAAGCTTCCCAACGAATTGCAGGGCTTTATTGCCAATGGAGTTAACATTTCTCCGGTACATAAAACACTTAATATGCAACGTTGAACTAGTTTTTTTGGGGTGTCGCCAAGTGGTAAGGCACTGGGTTTTGATCTCAGCATTCGCAGGTTCGAGTCCTGCCACCCCAGCCATTTTTATCTGCCCTAACTAACGTTAAGGGGAGATCGTTGAATTGAAGTTTGCTCTTCTCCAACGAGCAAAGAAGTGATAGAAACGATAGAAGTAAAAGAGAAGATACCAAACAAAAGAAAGCTGACGGTTTAGGGCAGCGCAAGCCTCAGGCACTAACCGACACCGCGCCCCTCCTCCAAATTTCTTATTGAGCAACGAATTTCTATGCCAAGGCCGTGTTTACAAGCAGTGCGTATACGCAGTGTTTATAGACAATATTTATAGACAATATTGACAGGCTATATTTAAAGAGAAGTATTTAGCACAGAAATTTCCATTGACCCCGTTTCGACAACATGCAGGACAGATATCGTGTCAAAATTGATGGTTTTCACCGGTAATGCCAACCCCGAATTGGCCGGCAAAGTCGCAGCTCAATTACATATTCCTCTCGGCGATATCGACGTTAACAAGTTTAGCGATGGCGAAATTGCCGTAGAGATCAACGAAAATGTCCGTGGGGCTGATGTATTCATCATGCAGCCAACCTGTCAGCCGACCAACGATAACCTCATGGAATTGATTGTCATGATCGATGCCATGCACCGCGCCTCAGCGGGCCGCATCACTGCGGTCGTGCCTTACTTTGGTTATGCTCGCCAAGATCGCCGCGTACGATCAAAACGTGTACCGATCAGTGCCAAGGTCGTAGCCGACATGATGGTAGCGGTAGGTGTCGATCGCGTATTAACCGTCGATTTACATGCCGAACAAATTCAAGGCTTTTTTGATGTGCCCGTCGACAACGTTTACGGCTCACCCGTACTGCAAGACGATATCACCAAGCAAGGCTACGAGAATATGATTGTAGTCTCTCCCGATATCGGCGGTGTTGTTCGCGCGCGTGCTGTGGCTAAGCAGTTGGACGATTGCGACCTGGCGATTATCGATAAACGCCGGCCGCAAGCCAACGAAGCCCAGGTGATGCACATTATCGGTGAAGTAGAAGGACGTACCTGTGTCATGGTCGACGACATGGTCGATACCGCAGGAACGCTTTGTAAGGCGGCGGAAGCCCTTAAACAACACGGCGCCGCCAAAGTCGTCGCCTACTGTAGCCACCCCGTTTTATCGGGTAAGGCCATAGAAAATATAAACAATTCGCATTTAGATGAAGTCGTGGTTACCGATACCATACCACTGCAAGACAATGCGAAGAAGTGTGGCAAAATTCGTCAATTAACCTTGGCAAATTTACTCGCTGAGTCTATTCGACGCGTTAGCAACGAAGAGTCCATTTCCGCTCTATTTCGATAACAAACGGTAGAGCGATAAAACAGTTCGATTTATTAATAACGTCCTGATTTGAATCAAAATCAGGATTCCATGGAACGCCGGGATGATCAGGCCACCAGACCTCTTCATTAGTCGTTCCGCAGTCCCACTGCATTACCGGTCGCAGGTAATACAGTGTTTCGCATAAATAGGAGACATAATATGTCTAGCGAATTTACACTTAACGCAGCAACCAGAAGTGATTTAGGGAAAGGTGCGAGCCGCCGCCTACGTCGTCTGGAAAACAAAGTTCTCGGTATTGTTTTCGGTGGAACGAAAGAACCCACTCCGATTACCGTTGCCATGAACGAAATTGTTAAACTGGCCGAAAGCGAAGCTTTTTTCACCAGCTTGGTTAACTTAAGTATCGACGGTAAATCTGAGCAGGTTGTTGTGAAAGACATGCAACGTCACCCGGCGAAAGAAACGATTATGCATATCGACCTTATGCGTATCAGCGCAACAACCAAGATCACCATTCATGTACCTCTTCACTTTATCAATGAAGATATTTGTGCTGGTGTTAAAGGCGCTGGTGGCACGATCGCACACGCACTGAACGACATCGAAGTGAGCTGTTTGCCTAAAGATCTTCCTGAATTTATTGAAGTTGATATGGGCCCAATTAACGTCGGCGAAAACCTTCATATCTCTAACTTAACGCTTCCTGAAGGCGTTGAAAGTGTCGCCTTAACTCACGGCGAAGATCATGACTTGCTCGTTTCCGCGGTTAATGCGCCTCGCGGTGGCAGTGATGAAGATGAGGAAGAAACCGGAACTGAAAGTGAAGCGCCAGATGAAGGCAGCGAAGCTGCTGAATAAGTGTTTCAATAACGGTTAGAAGAAAGAAACCTTGGTAGCCAGTAGCGGTTTTTCCATAAACCGCTATCAGCACCAATAGTAAAATGGGGACTTTGTCCCCATTTTACTATCTCGGTTTTATCGCTGCTCGCAAAACCGATTAGTAAAAACGCAAAAATACTTCGTACACTTAACACCAAACCGACTCGCAAAAAATGCTGACGATTGTGTGTTTTTCAAATAACAGAGGGCATGAGCTTGGGCACTATCAAACTCATCGTCGGCCTGGGTAATCCTGGCCGTGAATATGAAAATACCCGCCACAATGCCGGCGCGATTTTCGTCGAAGAGCTCGCACGTCAACACAGTACACCACTGAAAGAAGAAGGTAAGTTTTCTGGCCTCGCCGCTAGACTATCTATCGAAGGCAAAGATGTACGCCTGTTAATACCCACTCTATTTATGAACCGCAGTGGCCGCTCCGTAGCCGCTATCTGTAACTTTTATAAAATCACCCCAGAAGAAATGTTAGTCGCCCACGATGAGCTGGATATAGAAACCGGCACCGCACGTTTTAAACAAGGTGGAGGGCACGGGGGTCATAACGGTTTGCGAGATATCATTGCCCAATGCGGAAACGACAAAAACTTTCACCGGCTGCGCATTGGCATTAGTCACCCCGGTTCTGCGGATAAAGTGACCGGATATGTACTCAGTAAAGCGCCGCAAGGTGAACACCAGAAAATGACGGACGCCATTGACGAGTCAATACGAACACTGCCCGAAGCAATTAATGGCGACTGGGCAAAAGCAATGAATTACTTACATACTTTTCGTGCTTGAGATTTTATCCAGAACCAAGCGCACTATTAGCGAGAGATCATCATGGGTTTTAACTGCGGAATCGTCGGCCTTCCCAATGTAGGCAAATCAACCTTGTTCAATGCCTTAACCAAAGCGGGAATTGATGCGGAAAACTTTCCTTTTTGTACCATCGAGCCCAATTCGGGCATCGTTCCAATTCCCGACTCCCGGCAAGACAAGTTAGCCGAGATCGTCGTGCCAGAGCGAGTCGTACCCACCACCATGGAATTCGTCGACATAGCAGGCCTTGTTGAAGGCGCGTCCAAAGGCGAAGGACTCGGTAATCAGTTTCTCGCCAATATCCGTGAAACAGACGCCATTGCCCACGTAGTGCGGTGCTTCGAAGACGAAAACGTGATCCACGTTGCCAATAAGATCGACCCAGCCGAAGACATAACCATTATCAATATCGAACTAGCCTTAGCGGATTTGGAAAGTATCGGGAAACAGCTACAAAGAATAGCTAAGTCTGCCAAAGGCGGAGATAAAGACGCGGCGGAACAAAAAACGCTCATAGAAAAACTCATCCCGCATTTAGAGGAAGGTAACCCGGTACGAACCCTGACTTTAACTGATGAAGAAATCGCCATTCTGCCCAGCCTGCATTTGTTAACAACCAAGCCGACCATGTATATCGCGAACGTTAATGAAGATGGCTTTGAAGACAATCCGTTTTTAGACATTGTGACCGAAATTGCTGCTGCAGAAGGCTCGATTGTCGTGCCTATTTGCAACAAACTGGAATCGGAGATCGCAGAGCTGGACGACGAAGAAAAAGCCGAATTTTTAGAAGATCTGGGCATGGAAGAAGCCGGCCTGAATCGAGTGATTCGAGCCGGGTACGAACTCCTCAACCTGCAGACCTATTTCACCGCCGGCGTTCAAGAAGTTCGCGCCTGGACCGTATCAAAAGGCGCCACCGCCCCAGAAGCCGCCGGTGTTATTCACACCGACTTCCAGCGGGGATTTATTAAAGCGGAGATTATGTCTTACGAGGATTTTGTTGAACATAATGGTGAACAAGGCGCAAAAGAAGCAGGCAAATTACGCCTTGAAGGAAAAACTTATATCGTACAAGACGGTGATGTTATTCACTTTAAATTCAATGTCTAACTCGTCGTTTAATGCGCTCGAAATCCTAAGCACTGGAAAAACCACCGTCACTTAGCGTAAATGTAGCCGATACGATCAAATAGCGAATGAAAGCTCACCGGGTAGTGCAATATTTTCAAACCACCCTTGACAGCAGAGGTCCAAATCGCGAGAATACGCGGCTCCTAAATACCCATCCAGGGTAGACAGGTTTTGGCGAGATAGCTCAGCTGGTTAGAGCACATCACTCATAATGATGGGGTCGGTGGTTCAAATCCACTTCTCGCTACCATATATATCAATGACTTAGGTCGCTTTTTAGCGGCCTTTTTCATGCCTGTCTTTTACTGGGGGTTCACCGGGGGTGCACCATCAACCATTTCAACAACGCAATGATACGCTGCTGCCACGAGACTTTTATACGCAACACCCCTCTAATAAACAATTTACGCCAGCTTAAGTGACTCGCAAACCCGAAAAAGAGGCACCCCCCAACTGAAATATCACGTAAGAGTGTATTAGAGGCCACCAATCACAAGACCAATGAATACCTATTTTGGGATATTAAATCTGGGAAGTATGAAA